>JAABUQ010000127.1_pt1 | contig 155057 bp, 165 predicted proteins | sample 5560001 | NCBI WGS metagenome assembly JAABUQ01 (sample SAMN10711888, study PRJNA513371) | rock metagenome | isolation source: Antarctica rocks | place: Antarctica: Victoria Land, Finger Mt nord | collected 2015-12-18
GCGGGTGAATGCTGAGGGGGGGAGGAGGAGGGCTTCGGCGATTAGGGAGGTGAATGTTGTGGAGAGGGTGGACATGGAGTGGATGTAGGAGGTGTAGGTAGGGCGGAAGAGGGGGAGGTGGGTCGCGGAGGGCCATTGGTTGGGGGAGAGGAGGTTGTGGTAGAGGGGGGCGGTGGGGGAGGGGAGTGGGTGGGGGGTCGAGAGGTCCAGTTGTTCGCGTTGGTCGGGAAGGTGGGCGGTGGTTTCGGCGGCGGGGAGGGAGTACCCTGGGGGGGGGGGGGGTTAGTGTGGAATGATGACGGTTGTTGTGGAGAGGGTTGGGGGATGAGGTCTTTTTGAGTGTTACTCTGATGGGCTTGGAGAGGACAGACTGACCGAGAAAACTGGGGACGTTTTTCATTTGGATCTTCAGCTTCTCTTCCAGAGGGAGGTCGAAGAAGGCTTTGCCTTGAGTGATGACATCGAGGATCAGAGATTCATCGATGCCGGTGTTCTTAATGTAGAGGAAGCCGACTTCGAGGAGGGCGTGGCGGAGGGCGGAGAGGAACGCAGGCTTGCTTTCGGGATCACGGCTTAGTGAGAGGTCGAGTATTGGGATTGAATGGAAAGACATGGCTTTCCAAGGGACGGTAACTTGCTGTTTGGAAGAAGGAAATTCACTATGTAGGAAGCTCTTCAAGATTCGAGACTTTGGAGGGGCAATAATCGGCACCAATGGCGCAATGCGGGGTACAGATCAAATCATTGAGTAATGTACTCAGGAAAGCAAAGTGAAGTGAAGAACGAAAATGCTACCCGAGAATAGACAGCAAGGAATCATGTAGTTGACTTGAGATAAGACATGTACCTAGTATTATTATTTGAGAGATATCGTCAATGCATCTAGACCCAACGTTATCTTCCTTCTACAACGCATTGGAGTACAAGACCACAAATCGCGTCTCTTGCTTCAGGCTGGCCAGCGACACGATCACAGTCAGAGCCTCGGCCGACCTTGATCATGGCTAGAGTGGCCTAGGGGCGGAAATCAGTACATATACATTCTCCATCTGTATCAACAGAGTGCTCGCCGTGCTAGAAATGTAGCTTTACAGCAGCAGCGGAAAGCTAGTCTGCCTAATAAACCATAGATAGTAGAGCTTTAAGCATAGCCTGTATCGAGGACGAGTAGCACCGTAGTCGCGCGTGCTGAAGTGAAATGCCAGAATAGGCCGGGCAAGTCTCCCTGAGTTGCTATTCAGAAACAGCATTACCCATTATCTTTAAGAGCCCTCCAGCACATTATCCCATGCGCGGGCATGAAGGGGTGCAACCATCATTGGCATCTATAGAAAAACGCAAAGACGGAAAGTTGATGGACGGAAACACCAGTGAAGACCCATAAGTGAAGAGGCAAACCGTCAAAGCATACCTCTCACTCAATCCAAATACCAGAGAGCAGGGCTCGGACAAAATTCTGAACGCATATTTGATACGAGGAACCCCTAAAAAGTGCACCGTGCCGGCGCATAGGATAGAGCGGAGAACACCTCGATTACCAGCATCACCGGGTTATTACCTTAGAATGGCCGATAGTATCCGTACCCGGTTTCTCAGTGCCCACATTCCTATTCGCATGTCCAGCGGACGGCAGCCCTCGTCGAGGGAAAGACCTGATACGTCCAGTCTTCTGGAGTGAGAGCTAAACATAGGGTGTTCTAGACGAAGCAGGAGCAAGAGCAAGTATGGCTTCACTGCTGTCTTGCGGCACAAATGAACATGTAGCACCAGTATGCTAAAAACCCAATGAGTAACTGGAGGTCGATGGTTTAATCTTCGAGCTGGTACACGCACGGCGTTTACAACGAATGATAATGTCGCAATGATTGACAAAGAGGATAATCTGCTTGACCGGAAAATGGCAGCGCAACCTTACGCTTATGTAGTAGGATACTTTCCACCGAAAGAACGTTCACCTACCGGACAGATTACCGGACTTGTAGACTTATTGAGGGAAAAGCTGCTTCGTGCACGGCCAAGTCACGTCAGTAGTAGCAATACTGAGCCGTTACATGACTTTTGGCGGATGCCCAATAGGCCTTTGTGCACATTAACTTGGCTGCAGGAATGGCAGCTGTGCCTAGAACCAACTCAGCACAATACAAAGCTACTGGAATGAATGGCGAGTCAACGGCGAGTCAATATAATATCTGAGGAAGCTTACATTGAGGAGCAAATTGGGCACCCAAATCTTCATGCTGGATTGCCCTGTAAGACGACGACCAGAGTTGCCGTCAAATATTGTCATTCCCCATTCCTCGACACCTTGTGCTGGAGAGCATTGCCGTATTCAAATCGACGTTGGTTCCGTTTCGAGTGATGGTGTCACTACTCACTAATAAGAGGTCGAAATCAAGCATTCCCATCATGTTCTTACTTCGTATTAGGGGGTTTAACTGTTATTTTGGACAGGGTTTATTAAGGTGAGGGCTAGGCAAAATAAACCTTGTCCAAAATAACAGTTAACCCCGTGGATACGAAGTAGTACTTCTAGGTAACGGCGGGCCCAGGTCCATGATCCTTGCTAGCCCGATGCAAGTCTAAAGTAGCCATACTTTCGGGAACTTCGTGCTAGGGGGGTTAAATGTTAGCATGACAGGTTCAAATGGCCCAGCTCTCACCTTAATAAAATAACATTTAACCCCGTGGATAGGAAGTACAGATATAACGCAAAGACTCTTCTCAAGGCTGTCCGTTCCTCACGCTCTCAGGCCACATTTCGTCCGTCACTCCTTCGCCCACCAGCCATCCGCATCTTTCGCTCTTTTGCCCACAGCTTGGGCCTGGCGATTGCCAATTGAAGAGCCTCTGGTCAGCTCAGCTCTCGCTTCCTCCTGGGCTCGTCGAAGTTTTGCACAAGGCTGATCGAACAATCAGTCACTGTGCTTCACGTCAGAGAAGCCTTCACATTTCGAATGGCATAACATAGGCTTTGGGACATGGTAAGACAGCGCTCAAGAGACGGGTTGGACGCTGTCAGGCTCTGTCGAGCACTGCAACATCGTACACGGCTACGGCACGTTTGAAAAAGCAGGGAATGACTAGCGAGTCATATACATCAGACTCGCGGTAATCAGACGCCGAGATTGCCATGCGCATTCCTATCCGTGAGCAATTAGGCCTGCTAGTCCTGCTCACGTCCTTGATCGCCTTGGCAGTGGTAGCAACTGCAACGGTAAGCGTCTGAATGAACTGGGGCACTCTCCAAGTATATACTAATACATAACAATAGTGGGTTACCAACTACCAATTCGTTATAGGCATCAGGTTAGTAGCCATCTTAGTGGTTTCCGACTCGGTGGCTGACTACCGTGTCTCCACGCAGGCAAGCAAATCTTGCCCTTGTCGCCTCACTGTATGCAAGCCAGCTTCACTCCAATCTATTCCTGTTGAACACAGCAGTTGAAGCTTCATCTACACGTGTACTGATCCAGAGCGCCTTGCAACGTTATAATGATGGCAACAGTACCGACGCCAACTGGTACCGCGCGACTCAAGACCTTCAGATTGGACTCGGTGGAAGTGGGCTGCTGAGCTCGTTGTTGCAGGCGCGCATCGTCTCCAAGAATGGTACCGGTACTTTGGGACCCTACGGCCTTGTCAATGTGTCTGCAACAGACGACGCCCCAATCCCACTGCCAGAGACGTACCCTAACGGAACTCAGGTCCACCTTGGTGATTCGGATATGGACGGACTGGGATACCCTTCGAACTTGTATCCGAACCTGACATTCACCTCTACGGTGTTCAATGGAACGTTCAATATATCCACGGCCTACTTCAATGGGAAAACGCTCTACGAGAACACTACAATCTTCATTGGGCCTTGGCTTCTTAATGAAACCTTTGGTCTAGCTTCCATAACTGTGCCAATCAACAATAATACTTCCGCTTCGGATACCCTGGGATGGCTCACCGTGATCACAAGCTGTCAAACACTGTTTTCTGTGGCGGCTTCTGTGGAGGGTTTGGGCAAAACCGGACAGGTTCTCATCCTCGGTCCCGATACACCAGACAACAGACTTCTGGGTCTCGCAGAATACGATAATAACAACGATAGCATTAACATAGCTACCGTAGAAAACGAGCCAGTTGTCTTTGTCCTGCCCCCTGTACGGAATTTGTCTCGAAGCAATCGGCAATCGTCCCATACTTACGGTAGTTCAAACACTCCCTTTGCCATGCGAGATTATCCTGCAGTTCTGGATGCATACACAGATAATAATGGAGTCGATAGGAGCGCTGGAAGCCTTATATCGTCAAAGAACGAAGAGGGTAAGACGGTTTCAGTTGGATACGCGCTGCCGATGTCCGCTATGGTCGACTGGGCCATAGTAGTTGAGCAATCGCACGCGGAGGTCACCGAACCAATTACCAAGCTTCGCAAGATCTTGTTGGCGTGCGTTTTTGGTACTACGGGAGGCCTGCTTATATTGTTGTTCCCTATTGCGCACTTGTCAGTCCTTCCCATAAGACGGCTACGAGAAGCAACGAAACAAACAGTTGAACCATACCAAGACACATCTGACGACGGGAGTATACGGAGCCCTATGTCTGGGGACAATGGTAGACTTGGTTTGGGAGACAATGAAGAGCTGGCAACCGAAGCACGGAAAGAAGGCTTCTTCGGCCGGGCTATACAATGGCGAAGTAGACATCGGCAACGAGAAGCTCAGCGACAAGACTTAAGACGCCGACAGACCTTCCACATTCCTGGAAGAGTCAAGACTCGAAAACATTTCGTGCAAGATGAATTGACGGATCTCACCACGACCTTCAACGGAATGTCAGAAGAGTTGATGATGCAATACGAACGGTTGGAAGAGAGGGTCAAGGAGCGTACACAACAGCTTGAGATCAGCAAGAAAGCAGCCGAAGCTGCGAATGAGAGCAAGACGCTCTTCATTGCAAACATCTCGCACGAGCTCAAGACGCCTTTGAATGGTATACTCGGAATGTGCGCTGTCTGTATGCAAGAGGACGAGCCTAGTAAGATCAAGCGGTCGTTGGGCATAATCTATAAATCAGGAGACCTACTTCTGCATCTCTTGACGGATCTGCTGACATTCTCAAAAAATCAAATCGGGCAGCAGCTTACGCTTGAGGAGAAAGAGTTTCGCTTGGCAGATGTGAGCTCTCAGGTCCTTTCCATATTCGAAAAGCAGGCTAGGGAGGGCGACATCAAGCTTTCTTTACACTTTCTAGGGCCGCTCGATACCATGGAGAGCAGCATTGGCAACCCCTTCCAGACCGGCCTTGGACCGTTCGGTACCGGTCGTGTACGTGACATGTGCGTCTGGGGAGATCAGCATCGAATCCTGCAAGTCATAATCAATCTTGTAAGCAATAGCTTGAAGTTCACACCACCTGGTGGAACAGTCCAAGTCCGTGTTAGATGTACGGGAGAAGTACTAGAGAAAGCAGAGAGCCGCAGGGGATCCTTGATTTCGAAGAAATCGAATCGTGCGTCTTTGAGAACACCAACGCGACGGGGACGTATAGCCTCCGGTCCAAGCTCTTCCACGTCGCCCAAATTCGTTGGACGGGACAGCTCGCAATATTCGGATCCGGCACTTCAGGTTGATAAAGTAGAGCCAAAGGCTATACCAGCTGTGATGGTGCAGGAACGGTCCAGCTCTCCGCCACCGGTCAATGCAAGAACATTCATGTTCGAATTTGAAGTCGAAGATACAGGCCCTGGTATACCCGAGGCTCAGCAACAGCGTGTTTTCGAACCATTCATGCAGGGAGATCTCGGACTGAGCAAGAAGTACGGTGGCACGGGTCTTGGACTGAGCATATGCTCCCAATTGGCCGGACTTATGAATGGTTCGATATCACTGAAAAGCGAGGTTGGAGTTGGCTCAACGTTCACCATGCGCATACCATTAATCTATACCAAAGAACGAGCAGAGAGCCTACAAAGTGTGAACGCTAACCCGGGTTCGCAACGGAATAGCATCAGTCTCGGTAACGGAGACGAAAGTAAAAGCCAGACACGGCATAGAAGTGGTTCGTCTGGTGATGAATCTGATGACGGAAGTAAAGACCCTGTACCGCTAAATGGATTTGACACTCCGGCCAAGCCGCGTCTGGTTGGTCTAAGCCAGCCCTTTTTTGCTGTGACTTCTCCGCTCGAGTCACCCGAAAATCAAATGGCTGCGATGGAAGAGGCCGCTGCTCAAGCGTCGAAGAGTGGCGACAAAGTGAGAGTGCTAGTAGCGGAAGATAACAAGGTCAACCAAGAGGTGGTGTTGCGAATGCTGAAGCTCGAAGACATATATGGTGCGTTCTCCGCTTGATACATGTCTTCATTGCTGATGATTCGCAGATGTGACTGTCGCCAAGGATGGCCAGGAAGCTTACGATCTGGTCAAGGAAAGCATGCAGCAGTCGAAGCTCTTCAACTTAATCTTCATGGACGTCCAGATGCCCAACCTCGATGGCCTTCAGAGCACGCGTCTCATACGGCAGATGGGCTACTCCGCCCCTATCGTTGCTCTGACAGCATTTGCTGAGGAGAGCAACGTCAAAGAGTGTATCGATTCAGGCATGAACGGCTTCCTTTCTAAACCTTTACGGCGGCCAGCATTCAAGCAAGTCCTTAAGCAGTACTGTGCCACGATCCCCGAAGCAGCGGAGGAAGAGGGCAAATCGCATCCGTTGAAGCCGAAGCCGCAGGAGGAGCGCATTTCACCGACGTTTTGAAAAGGTCGACGATAGACCTCACTCCTAGTCCTACTCGCTTTCTTCTGGTGCCTACACCAATATATCGATCCCAGCGAATTGCACTCTATCATTCGACCTTCGATCCCAACGCATGAGGCGTCGCGCTCTTCTTCGCACCACGTTTCTCCAACTCCACTGTCATTTAAGTTGTACATTCCTCGGCTCACATGGGGCACAAATCGGGTTCCATCTAGCGATCTCCAACCAGCACATCTGTAGCGATCATGACGGGAAAATGTAAGGCGTTCTTGGTGGTTTGGCCTTCAGAGGTCGTATGGGATCGGAAAGCTGCCACAACATGGCTGGCAGACACATTGGGCGTTCTTTGTTGCTATACTCGCATTAAGCGTCGATCCTGAGGATGGATACATAGGGTGGTGGAGCACTTTTCGAACAGGGTAGGTTATGTCACTTATAGTAAGTAGAGGATCTGGAATTTCTGCCTCACGCACCGAGGCCAGCAACAATATCTTATGTTCTAAGCGTCCTGGACGCACGTGGATTGAAAGCTTCGAGATCGCAGCTTACGGGCGCGCCCTTCGAATACTACCGCCCCTGAACCAGCGACCACTCTTCGACGACTTGGACCGTAGAACTTTACCAATTTTCGAGCGAATATCACGTATATTGAATTTCATGAGTTGAACCTCAAGTTGAGATATGTTACGAACAAGTGTCCAGCTCAATGTAGTAAACGCGAATTCAATGCTAAGCACAAGCTCCGTATCAGTACATCTCTAAGTCGAAAGTTCTTTACGTACTTTCACATTGATACTTCACAAGCTGGCAGATGCTGAGCATGGTTTTGGCAAGTTGGAGTATCAAAGCCAAGCCCAATCATCAAGCGCGGCCGACCAGGGTCTTGGCAGAGAACCGCTAATAAGCGAGATCCAAGCAGCACAAACTCCCACCCCCGTTCTCGAACTCACCACCCTCACCAACAGCCAACCCCCCAAAACCCATCACAAACCACCTCACCCCCCACCACAACCATGGAAAATGAGAAAGGCGAGGTCGTCGACCTGTACGTCCCTCCCTCCCCCTCCCTCACACCCATCCCCCACTCCCCCCCTAACTAACCCCCCCCTAACTAACCCCCCCCTAGCTACGTCCCCCGCAAATGCTCCGCCACGAACCGCATCATCAAAGCCAAAGACCACGCCTCCGTGCAGATCTCCGTCGGGAAGGTGGATGAGAACGGGCGCTACACGGGCGAGAACCAGGTCTATGCGCTGTGTGGCTTCGTGAGGGCGATGGGCGAGGGGGACGATAGTTTGAATCGGCTGGCGCAGAGGGATGGCCTGTTGAAGAGTGTGTGGAGTGGGAGTCGGGCGCGGTAGATTGTGGGAAAGGGGCATGGGGGAGGTGAGTTAGTTCATGTTTGGGGTAGAGAGGGGATGGGGATGGGGGCTGACGTGTGGTATAGGTTGGGGGTGGAGAGCTTGGTTGCTTTCTTGAGTCGGGAGAAGGTTAGAGCGGCAAGCAATATCCTGAGAGCAACAGCTGCAAGTTCGGAATCGTTACTTTGTTTCGATCCGTGGATGTGAGATGTGAGACTTCACAATTGGCTATGATCCGGATGTTTGCTCGAGCCCGCGCGGTTCGGCAAAGGCCTCCTTTCCTTGTATTGCTCTGTGGTACTGGAGGCACGGTACATGGGCCGCAGATGAAGCCTATCGACTTCGCCTATGAAGAGATAGGATCCGGAAGACACTGGTCTTGTCACAGATACGGGCGGGACATGAATATTCGTTTGTTCTATCGAAAAGTCGAGCGTTGAGTCGCTGATGAGCTGTTGTTCCACCCTACCTGTTTCTTTCCGCTAAGTGAATTCGATTACTCGTGTGTGAAGCGGCAAAACTATAGCAAATGAAGTTGGTATGGTCAGACATGTCTCCTTGTTGTGTTGAGTGTCTAAATACTGATAAACGCTCATAGCTCACTAATTGATGTATATGCTAGATTAATCTAGGTCCCAGATGCTCTACGCCGTATCCCTCCCAAGACCCTCCTTATATTTCTTCAATGCCCGCTCTCGAGCCCCTTTGTGATCCACGATCGGCTTCGGATAACCCTGCTTCTCCGCCTTCTTCCCTTCTTTTCTCGCATAAGGATCGTGTATCGCCTTCCCCTTCACGTCGTTCAACTCCGGCACCCACTTCCTGATGTACTCCCCGTCAGGATCGAACCTCTCGCTCTGCAGTGTCGGGTTGAAGATCCGGAAGTACGGCTGGGGATCCACGCCCGTGCTGGCGCTGAAGCCCCATCCACCGTTATTGGAAGCGAAGTCACCATCAATGAGGTGTTCCATGAAGTACCGCTCGCCCATGCGCCAGTCGATCAGAAGGTCTTTGGCGAGGAAGGACGCGGTTGCCATGCGTGCGCGGTTGTGCATGTAGCCTGTGTGATTGAGCTGGCGCATAGCGGCATCGATGAACGGGAAGCCAGTGCGGCCTTCGCACCAAGCCTGGAAGAGGTCCATGTCGTATTCCCATTCTATCTTGGTGTATTCTGGTTTGTACGACTTGTTCATGCTAATATCGAGGTCTTTATTAGCATCCTCTGCCCGCTCCTTGGGGCGAAGGCAACCAAGCTTACCAGATGAACGGCCAATGCGCAAGGACGTGCTTGTAGAAGTCCCTCCACGCGACTTCGGAGATCCAGCCTGTGATACCAGCGTTTCCACCATCAAGCTTTTCGGTGCTGTTTGCTGCTTTTGCTGATGCTATCGCATTCCTTGGGCTCAAAGTACCAGAGGCTAGGTGAACACTTATGACAGCAGTCGCATTGGCTGCAGGGAAATTTCTCTTGTCTTTATAGGATTCCACCTTTGCCTCCACGAATTTGGCCAAACGTTCGCTCGCCTCATGTTCTCCTGCGGGCCATAGCTTTCGAAACCTCTCTTTCTCCTCGTCCGTGAGGCTTTTGGTTTTCGGCGCCGCTGGTATAGGGCATTCGAATAAAGTTTTGAAGTCACCACGCGTGCTTGCCGGATTCTGCGCTGGAGCGGGGAAGAGATCGAGATGACGCGGATGCGAGTGGAGGTACGCGACCCAGGCCCTAAACCAAGGGCTATACACGGCGTACTGATTTCCGGACATGCTGCGGAGCTCACCAGGAGCGACCACGCATGTGTCCGGTTCCACAAAGAAGGCGATACCCTTCTCCAGTCCCGCTCTCACCATTCTTGCCTCGCGCCGGAGCTCGTCCACTTCGTATTCTTTGTTGGCATAGAGGTGACTGGCGCCCCATTTCTCACAAAGCTCAAATATACGTCCTGGGATCTCTTTTCGTTTTTCAATCGTCTCAACATAGAGTGGTATATCCAATTTTCCCAGGTCTTCCTTGAGAATCTCCAATGTTCTTAGCACAAAGTCCACCCTGGGCGCGCTTGTGCAGTGCGCCTTGAAATCCTGGGGCGATATTATATGTATGCAAATCAATGGCACACCATTAGCTTTTGCCTTCTCTGACGCCAGATGCAACGCTTTGTTGTCCCTTGCCCGCAGATCGACCTTGAACCAGTGTACTACCGCGTTATGGACCTTGGTATGCTCTCTCCCCGTGATCGTCTCTTTCAATGCCTTGTCCAGAACTTCAATTGGACGGGGTATTTCATTGTTGTTGTACTGCGCGCAACGCGCATTGGTTATCTCGGGAGGATAGAATTCACGATCGACAATGCCGTACTTCTCTTCAACTGTCGAGTCTTTGTAAGCTGGGAACTCGCCTTTCGGTCGTTTCAGAGGCTTGTCGGTTGCTTCAGCGTTCTTGCGTTTCGTGCCAAATATTGCGGTCGGCTTGTCTTCTTTCGGGCCTTTGGGCGGCATCGTAAGGCGCAAGGCCGTATGGAAGAGGGCAGGTCGCGCTGCCGGGGAGCAAAAACGATGGAGTGTTGGACCTCTCAGGAAGGTGTTCTGGAAGTTTCCACTGCAAATGACGCGCTTTGACAGGATGTGAAGTACCATATATTATAGTCGTACAGATTGACAGTTCTAGCACTACAATGAATGGGAATAGGAGAGGAGGACAAGGATTAAGATACACTAAGACTAGCGCTGCTTTTAAAATACAAGATTGGCGAGCCTTGGCGATCGATCCAAATTCCCACAGGCTCAGGCCGACCGCGATCTCATTTATGCGCTAACTGCGTGCTCAATCATAGGCACATCGGAAAACGTATTGATAAGATGACGATGGATCAGTCAATTACTCATTTGAGCATATTTTCGATGGGTTCGCAGAACAAGGACAAGCAATTCCAGCGCGTGAGGTAAACAAATGCCACAACCGGCGGCGCCGACAGCGCAGCCCAAAGATGACACCGAGCATTGCCCAAAAGTAATCCGCATTGACAAGGGCTGGACCTTCAAACAGTGGGATGACCCGAAAAGCAATTGGCGACCTGTGGCCCAGTTTCCGACGAACATCCATCTCGATTTAGTGCACCATGGGGTTATTGCTGATCCCTTCGTTGGCAAGAACGAGGTTGACGTTCAATGGATTGGAAACACCCCATGGGTTTACAGAACTAGCTTCCTTTCACCGGCAATCCTCAATCAAAGAGCAGTCTTAGCCTTTGATGGTCTCGATACCTATGCTAGCGTGATACTCAACAGTGACCATATCCTGAAGACGGAGAATATGTTCGTCCCTGAACGAGTCGATGTCACCAAGCATATTCTTCAGAATATGGAGAATGTAATAGAGATTATATTCGAGAGCACCTACTTTGTTGGCAGGAAGCTTGCCGAGAAGTACTCTACGCATCACTGGGGATGCTGGAATGGAGACCCAAGCCGGTTAGCAGTGCGAAAAGCACAATATCACTATGTATAATCTCAATGAAAGCTTTTGTTTCAGAGAACAGCTGACGAAGCGTAATCAGGGATGGGACTGGGGTCCAAAATTGCTCACCTGCGGTCCTTGGAGGCCTATCACACTTGAGATCTATACTGCAAGGATTTCGGATCTATATTTTGCTACCGAGATAGATGAGTCTTTGAAGTCTGCTGAAGTTGTTGCTAAAGCGGATATTGAAGGGGAGGGTTCGCATGTCCAATTTGAGATCGTTTTTGAAGGCAAAAGTGTTGGTACTGAGACGGTAAGCATTGTAGACGGCTTCGCGACTTCTGTATTCAGGCGAGAGAACCCAGAACTGTGGTATCCTGCTGGCTATGGCAAGCAGCCATTATACACTCTCAAGGCGTCCCTCTGGTCAGATTCAAGGAAAATCAATACGGCAAGCAAACGCTTCGGCCTGCGCAGGGCCAAAGTCATCCAGCAAAAGCTCGACGATACCCCAGGAAGTACCTTTGTCTTCAAGATCAATAATATACCAATTTTCTGTGGTGGAAGTTGCTGGATACCTGCTGAAAGCTTCATTCCAAGACTCAGCCCAGAAAAGTATCGCGAGTGGGTAAAGCTGGCAGTCGATTGCAACCACGTCATGCTCCGTGTCTGGGGTGGAGGTATTTGGGAACAGCAAACTTTCTATGATGCTTGCGACGAGCTAGGCGTGCTTGTATGGCAAGACTTCCTATTTGCCTGCGGAAACTATCCTGGACACAAGGACTTCCTTCACCTGGTTGAAGGTGAAGCCATAGCGAACTTGAAACTCTTAAGACATCATCCCTCGATTGTTATGTTCGCCGGAAATAACGAGGACTATCAATATCGAGAATCGGAGAACCTGGACTACGATCCCTCAAACCACGATTCAGAGAGCTGGCTCAAGACTTCGTTTCCTGCCCGCTACATTTACGAAAAGCTTCTTGTCGACGTCACGCAGGACCTCGTTCCAGGAACCTACTACCACTTCGGCTCGCCCTTCGGCGGTAGCTCCACACGAGATCCAACAGTGGGTGATATCCACCAATGGAACGTCTGGCACGGTACTCAGGAACGCTACCAGGACTTTGACCGCCTCTCTGGACGCTTTGTCTCCGAGTTCGGCATGGAGGCATTCCCCTCAATACGCACAATCGACAGCTATCTTCCACTAGGATCTAAAGACCCGGACCGCTATCCTCAGTCTTCGACCGTAGATCTCCATAACAAAGCTGCTGGTCACGAGCGCAGGCTTGCTACGTATTTGACAGAGAACCTGCAGTTTACATTCAAGCCCTTTGAGCAGTATATCTACGCTACCCAGCTCCTGCAAGCCGAAGCGCTGGGCACCGCATACCGTCTTTTCAGGAGGCAATGGCGAGGCCCAGGGAAGGAGTATTGTGCCGGTGCGTTAGTGTGGCAGCTCAACGACTGCTGGCCAGTCACAAGCTGGTCGATAGTAGATTACTACCTTCGTCCCAAGCTGGCATACTTCGCCATCAAAAGAGAGCTGAAGCCGATCACCATAGGCATGAAGCAGACTACAAGGACCTCACCAGCAGACCAATTCCACCACCGTCCGGCGAAGGTCACGCACGAAATCGAAATCTGGGCCTCGAATCTTTCGCTCGTAGAACGGAAAGGCTCTCTGACAGTCAAATCCTACGACATCATCACCGGCAAGCTGAAGGGCATGAACACATGGCCCATCCGCATCCTCCCAGCTAATCGTAGCACCGAGCTCGCCACCTGGGCGACCTCGTTCCACAACGAAGACGAACATTACCGCACCGTAACTGTAGCCTATCTCTACGACGCCGGCCTCGGGCAACAACTCGCAAGTAGCACAAATTGGCCAGAACCACTGAAATACGTGCCCTTCCAGCAGCCCAAAAACCTGCACTTCAACGTCTTGAACGGCGTGTTGTTGATCCGCAGCGAAGTCCCGGTGAAGGGCGTCATGCTCGAGCTCGAAGGCGATACCGATGATGTGAAGTGGGAGGACAATGGATTCGATTTGATACCTCATGACATTGTTGCAGTGCGGGCGCACGGTCTGAAGGAGAGTGATGTGGGGAGGATTCGGCTTAGGTATCTGGGCAGTGAAGGCGAATGCGGAAGGTGAATGCGGGTATAGGGCGTGAAGATTGAGAATCAATATGCAGTGCTAGGCTTTTGGTCTTGGTCAGAATACGAGATACAGGTCCTCAATGGGCCGAGCAGTCCAGCGCCATACCATCAACTCGTTCTTTCACCTGTTGTTCAAATCTGGGTGCACCGAATCCTGCCGCCCGTGTACGACATAGCTTGTCTATGGCGTTGCACCACAGTAAGTCGTAGGACAACGCTAGGAACGGACTACTTCTATCAAATTGCTTCCGCACAGCGCCTCCTGAAACAGTGCCTGCAAATGACCGTTTATAGGAGGCGGCTCTACAATGATTGCCCAAATAATCGTAGTTCAGGACAACCAGGATCTATATGTGACTCGACGCTTGCAATACATTACAATAAAAGCCTTGTACGCCAACACGATCCCCGGAAGCTGTTCCGGGGCGCTAAACCAAACACCTGATCATCTAACAACCAGACCGACATGCATGAATATACAAAAAAAGGGTATCATCCAAATCCAATGCGTCCGCGAGAACCTCTTACCGCCTGTCGTATCTCGTGACCCTCCTGACACTCGTCCTCGGTTCCACCTTCACCTCCCTGAAGCTATCATTGTCAGAATACACCGACCTCCTTCGGCCCCTGCCCCCATGATGGCTGTCACTGTAGCTACTCCCCGAAAACAGCGAGTCCGAGCCAGAGCCCTGCCTGCTATGGCCCCTGCCCCGTGATCTGCTCCGCGGTCGCAAATGAGTGGGCATCCTCGCGCGCGGCTCGGCTTCGATGATGCGCGGGGGGAGTTGCACCTGGTAGTGCTGCTCATCGCGGGGCACGAACTCCTCGACGCGGACGATCTCGTCGTCTGGGTCGTGGTGCGGGTGGTGGTCGAGCTGGTGCTGCTGCCCGTGGAAACCTAGCTGGGGCTGGTGGCCGTGGTGGAGAGGCGGGGCGGGGATGTGCCCTTGGATTTGCTGAGGGGGGAGGTACCGATCGCGGTGTTGGGCGTCGTACCATGGCCGGGGCGGTTGAATTGGCTCGATCATTTCGCGATGGGGTCGGGCGGGATGGATGAGTTGCCATTCGTCGGAGTCGCGGGCAGAGCTGCGGTCTTTGACGAAGTGGAGGCGTTTGCGGCGGGGGCCGTTGGGGTGTTTGCGCACGCGTTCTTCGATTTCGATGCCGCCTTCTAGGCTGGGCCAGCACATGGTTGGGGTTGGGTATGTGGACGGCTAGACGATGCTAGCAATGGGATAGGGTAGTAGGGAAGTAGGGTGATGCAAGCAATGGGAGAAGAGACGGAAGAGGAAGTCTGCTGTGATTGAATGGATGTTTATGCAGGACAGAGATTCGTGGTCAAGTAAGAATTTGAGGCTGTTGAGTAGTCTTGAGGATTTGAACAAATGAGAGAGGGAGCAAGATGCAAGAAGAGAGGATGAAGCTTTATTAGTCGAGAGACAAGGCTACACCGAGCTAGTATCATCATTAAGTGACATGGGAGAGTGATAAGGGATTAACCCTACAGGTTGCCTTGCCTCAAGGCTACAGCATCCCTCAGCTTGCATGCTGCCACACTCACCTTCACCGGGCGTAATTGATGCAGTTCCTATTGGTGCAAAAGACCCTTGACGTGCGAAGCGGACGATGGAATCCTCACAGAACGGAGGGTTGAGCCACGAACTGCGGTCTCGTCGGCTGTCGCAGCCCCTGAGGAACCACTTAGCGCTCCCTATCAAGCTAGTCGCAAGTCTTAGCGCAGTCACAGCCACCACGCTGTGAGCATTCGAGGCTGATTCCAACAACCCATTAGACCTCTTTGAGTGAAGCATGTCAGCTCCAGAACGAATAAGGCTTCATGGCTACCCTCGTCTGTGTGGATTTTGAAGCCTTCCTTGAGGCTCAACACGGGATGGTGTGGCGCATGGCGAACTGGACCACACCGACGGAGCCTGGCAGTGTGGAGCATGCGACGAAGTAGTAAAAGATGATTCGGTTTAGGGATTTGAAAAAGGCGTTGTTTTGCAGTCGAACCAGGCTTCATGGCTGATTGAGAGACGGTTGCGTGCGACGATAGCAAGCGATCACTCTTTAAGGACTGCCTAAATGTCTGGAGTGTCAGCATGTGGAATATAGATGATTGGTGATATCAACTCCTCGAGCCGACCTTCTAAGAATAGAGATGCAAAATGGTGAATTCTGGGCTTGCAGACATCATCGCGCTTGATAACAAGATCTGAAGGGGTATCCTTGAAGCCTGCACAGCAATCGTCGATAGACTTGTTCAAATCATCCCGGGCTCCACAATGTAACGCTTTTAGTAGGTCAGCATTTCGGTCCATCATTGCCAGGCCGACATTTGCTATCCCTTTCAATGACACGATGCACTTCTCATGGGTTCATCTGGCCAAATATATTGTCAGTCTCCCCCCGACCCCCCTGTCGGATGGATTAATCGAGCAAGACAAATGCTCTACTCAACTTTGGGTCTCGAGTGATCGCTCTACCCTTCGCAAAGCCGCCCACACGTTATATCAACGAGTGCCAAGAAAGATCGTAACGTCTCGTGCCACTGGATGGGATACTGGTTAACAGACCTCAACCCCTTAGGTAACGGAAATTTCACTCTGCTCTCACCACGTCCTCAACTAGTTGAGAGTAATTGGGAAGCTTTCAGCAACGAGAGCACAGCAATAAAGACGATCGAGAGGAATGGATAATGTACAAGATTGGGAGCAATAGATAACGTGATTACATACCGAGATATGACAGCCAGTCATCATATCAGCAAACAGTTTGCCGATCTCACAACTCAACATATTGAGCTCGGAAGCGCAGAAAAGAATCTACGCTTTCAAACTCCGATCACCTTGACCGTTGAAAAACGTAGCATAGGATGTGTTAGTGAAGGCACTGGACACGTAGCCCACCGTCTACGAAGGGCTCATGTAGGTTGCAGGGGAGACTCCAAAGGAAAGTCCTACAAAGAGCTGATCCGTTGTGATTGCGGTAATAAGCAGGGAAGGCTCTTCCGTGACATTGCCTTGCTGCAGCCGACGTACAGGAGTTCTCGGCGATATGGGAGGAAGTGCATCATCATTGGTTCGATCTGACACCAGAATTTCTTGTATGCGACCGAGGGACCCACCGAGAGAGTTGCGTTCGCTGCATAGTAGTAGATGTAATCGACTTGCCGCACGATGCATCTGACAGTCTTGCTTCGTCTCATCAGCAGCAGGGCCACAGAATCACGACATACGGTGAACACGGCTCGCTGCCCGCTGGTACTTTAGGGTACGGAACGAGAACCTAACCATGTCCAACTTCTGCGTCAGTCTGCTATTTTAAGATCCCTAGTTTCTTTTGCCAACGGTATTTCTCCGCTAAGTACGTCGGGTAGCCACGAAAGCCAAAGATCTCTTTTTCTTCACTACCATTGCTCACATCTCACTACCATATGCCCACTTCCTTCACGCTTCACCGGTAACCTACTCACCACGCCGTTCTCCCCGAGCAAGCAACACCGCCAAAATTCTAAGCCCACCGGAACCCGACTCCGAAAGCCTGCTCAACTGCACTTGCAGAAAGCTGTTCCTGCCTCCCGCTCTCATTGGTACAACACAGACTCTTTATTGAGATACGGGAGCTTCAAGATACGGGCCTCAACGTTTCCCCCCCAGAAGGAGTGGGATCGGGGGTGGCTCCTTCAGACAAGGCATCGATGGCGGGGTGTTGGTGAGGGCCATGGATACGGAGGCCTCGTTGCATGGTCACACGCTTCATAAAACACTAAGATGCGAAGAGCGGTTCCCATCAAATGGTGAGCGCATGGGTACGGCAAAACGTTCCTTGAGAAAGGATGTTGTCGCCGGTCCGCGTTGTGCGCCGCCACCGTCGTCAGATGCGATATTCTCGCGGCGGCGGAGCCATGGACCATCTATAAGTGGTCTGCTGTGGCTGCTAATTGTATGCGTCTTGCTGCTCGCTCGCGGCTCACACGCTGCCTTCATCAGCACTTTCACGGATTGCTTGAGCCCCAACACCATCAATTCCAATCCGAAGCAGCTCCAATTCACGCCACTGTGGGTATGGGCCTTCTTCGATTCTTCTTCGGCGAGCCATAATTTGAATGTCACCATTTACGGAAACGTCTCTGGGCAAACGACTGAGCAGAACCTACCCAAGCCTGACGACTCTCAATGGAAGAACCCCAATGACACTCTGGGGAAGCTCGTGGATGTCAGCAAAGTCACCAATCTCGCCACTACTTTACAGGCTCAATTCAATGTCCTTGATTACACGCCATACAATGCTCCCCTTACAAGATTCTGCAATACCACTGTACGAGGGCCATGCCCAATCGCTCCGGTTTTCCCCATATCTGCACCCAACGCGTAAGTGGAATCAATCAGCACCGTTCGTGCAGGCTGGCTGGCATACTGATTGACCTGGGAAAACAGAAGCCAAAACCCCAACGAGCTCCCTGCTTTCTCTGTGGCACACGACCTCTATTCAAGCTATGCATTCACGACCTTTAGTACTAACTTCATAGTTAAGTCAGGCGATGCCAATGCTGCCATACTCTCATGTACTAACGCTGAGATAACACCGGAGCTGGGGAGCACACTTAGCGATGTCTTGAAGTACATCCCTCTTGTGGTACTCATCTCTGTTGCTGTTGCGACGGCCTGCGCGGCGATCTTCAGCCCTTGGGGTTCTACCGATGTGTTTCGCTTCACCAGTAATTACGGAAGAGATGCGGATCTCCTTCGACTTGTCACACCTGGGTTCGGAGATTGTCTTCAATATATCCAATTCATCGTTCTGGCAGGATCATTGAGCTTGAATTATCCCGGATTCTATCAACCCGTTGTGAGCCAAGTGAGTTGGTCCGCCCTCATGTTCAACGAAAGCTTTGTCAGTCATGGCAACGGCACTCAGAGTTTGATGGACGGTATATACGTCGTCAATGGGTCTTATGGTCTGGACAGGATGAGCCAACTAGTCGGTATGACGCACGTCGAGGACATTTGGGCGGGCATGGTGGTGTGGCTGCTCGTCATTGTCGCCGCTTTGGTTGTGCTCATACAGCTTGGCTTCCTGTGTCGATGGATCTACCGATGTGTCTCCAATACTCAGAATGAAGACTTGCGCGCGAAGAACGTACCGTTTAGTGCGGGCAACGCCATAAGGATCGTCTTCAACTACTTCCTTCTCCCGATCGTGGCTCTCTCGATGTATCAGCTGGTGATAGCAAAACGTTCACCGGCGGTGACCGTAGGCCTGGCATCTGTAACCATCGTCGCACTGGTACTGTTTGCTGCTTGGCTCCTTTGGCTCATTGCGCAAACGCGCCCGAGGTCATACTTGTTCGACGACTTGCCAACGGTGCTTCTTTATGGTCCCTTATACAATACCTACTCCGACAATGCCGCGACTTTCGCACTAATTCCTGTCATGCTTACCTTCGTCCGAGGCATTGCAATAGGTGCAGTACAACCGTCCGGCATCGCTCAGCTGGTCTTGCTAGCTATTTGCGAGGTCATTACTATACTAACCCTTAACGCCTTCCGCCCATTCCACTCGCCAACATCTATGAATGCCTTTCACACTTTCTTCGCGGTTTCGAGGCTTCTGTCAATATTACTGAGCGTTGCGTTTTTGCCGTCGCTGAGTGTCCGCGCCGCCGCAAGAGGGTGGATAGGTTATGTTATTCTTCTCATGCACGCGTTAGTGCTTGTCTTTGGGTTTTTTCTCAATGCTTGCCAGACGCTAATCGAGGTAATTGCTCGATTGGCAGGAGCAGGCGGTGAGGAAGGAGTTGGTGGAGGGGCTGCTAGAGGAGGGTTAGTGAAGGTATGTTGTAGTTTTCGACAGATGAACGTGTAGATATATTTCTTAATGCTAACTTTCGTCCGAACTGTAGGTCTTCGGCATGCGCCAACTCTCGAGGCGAAATCCACGGCGCCATGGCCAAGCAGGCCGTAGCGTTGCATCTGATGCAGCTATCTTTGGACCTGGTGGCGATCGAAAGTCTTTCCAGATGAATGGGGGCAGATCACGAAGCCTGTCTGCGAGCTCGGCCATCTTGTTGAATAAGCAGAGCGCTAGCGATCCACGTCGGAGCGTTGGCCATGAATCTGTCAGCGCATCCGGGACGGCGCTCAATCAAGTAGACAGCGAGAGCGCGCCTTATACTCCATCCAACGGTCGAGCAGCTAGCGCATTCTCATACCTACCAGGTTCGAGCCAAACCGGCGGTGAAGGGGGCTCAACCGCAGCCGGCATTGTCAATCTCAAGAACGCTGAAGCAGCTGACCCCTATTACCGTCCTCCAAGGGCCCGAAGGCTTACTGCGGATGCTTACACTTCAGGACCGGCTAGTCGAGGCTCTTGGAACAGTGGCGACTGGGCAAATCGTAGATGGAGTCAGCATAGCCCGGCAAATGAAGGATCGCCTAACCGCGTTGAGGGCTTGCCAGTGTCCGGGCGTGGGACTCCTGTACCTGCTCATCTCGGCGCATCACGAGAGCGGTCAGACTCCAACGCCGAAGACCCAAGACGTTCCAAGACCGACTATGCCACTAGAGAAGTCGATTTTTACTATGGCGTCCGCGGACCAGCACTCTCCAATCTCCCGACTCGTAGATTGAAAACGGGGCCGGCTGACCCAACGGGTTCAGTATATTCCGCTACAGGATGGCTTAAAGGTCTGTTCGGCGGTAAGACAAAGGATACTGGTAAGGGGTTCGAGGTGGTCCGGAGCTCGCGAGCCCCACAGCCGCGCAGTCGAACGCCCTCAGGAGCGCTCGTACTCGATGAAAATATACCTTACACTGATGATCCTCGACCCACTGCTGAGAGGAGTCGTGATCTTGCTTTGAGCGACGAAGGGGATGCGATTGGTGGTGGGACTCGTCGTCTACCTGAGGAAGATCAACCAAGTGCGCTGGGTAGTGACGACGATCACGACAATGGCAGAACTCCCTCCGAAGATGATTTCTCGCCAAACAATCGAGAAAGTCAGCTATCGCCTTTCCCACCATCGCTCCCAACTATTGAAACAGGAGGTGGTATCGAACTGCCTAGTCGAATGGCTTCCACAACTAGCTCTACACCTACTAGGGATAATACTCGTGACCGAAGAAGGCCACCAAACGTCCCACGGAGGAGCTCAAGAAGGCAGTCACAGCATGGCGATCTACGCTACGCTGGCAGCGAGGGTGTGCAGCTCTCTACAATCTCCCCTTCCCCTCAGCCATCACCGCAACGCACAGCAAGAGTTTATGATCCCGATCAACCTGGTCAACGGAGACTGAAGCCTCCGGATGCTACAACTAATCGATTGCCGTTCGAATCTCATCTTGACGCTTCGCAGGATGGTCGGCTTTCAGCAGGCGCAGAATCGTCTACTAAGTCGAGTTTACTGATACCAACAGATGACGGAAGCCCGGAAGAGGCTGCAAGCCATGCCCGGCTTTCGTCATCCGTTCTAGGATCGCTGGCACCTGACCTTAGGCAAGACCGTCCGCAAAGTATGGGATATGTCCAGCAGCATCGGGCCAGCGACAACATCCATACGGCTAGTCCCGATGATCCGCCGTACCTTGGGTCGAGCGCCGAAGTCGTCAACGATCCCTCTCACCGAAGCGTTAGTCCCGACGCCAGACCTCGGTTCCCGTGACAGATGTCACTTGATGCTTCTTCGTTTGAGATACTTTAATCATATAGTACATGTTTCAGAAATGGTTGATGGGTGCAGGAGGATTGGCAAACGCCCAGAAGGAAAATCATGCCCACATGGCAATGCATACGGATCAGTCAGGGAGGCGTTCATAGTCGACGGTTTTCTAGCCAGCATGATCGCTTCGGCTAGAGCTTGGGGCGGGTCAAAAGGATTAGTTCACTGTACAGTATCGTAGGTGCCATACAGAGGCCGACAGAGGCATCGGGGTCCGGATCAAATCTTTCGTGCTGGCATTGGTGATTACATTAGACGATATTTCTGTACATAAACAACATATATGGACTTAATGCACTATAGTCTAAAAGTATGTTTGGTCTGTTTCTAGAGTAAGATCTTGAAGCTTGGACTAGGCACGCGTGCCGAGCTGCATCTTTTTACTGCCAAGTATTAGCGCTTTCACAACGGTTGTCGCCTCTTGGTCTTATTTTTAGATTCCCGACCCCAACTTCTGACAAGATGCTTTTGATCAACTTTCGCATTTCTTGATTTTTTACTATCAAAATCTCACCTTTGATAGAGTAGCCTTTGCGCTTTTAACAGTACATCTTTGATAGAGTTTAAGTCAACATTGAGGAAGTTATTTGATTGCAAAGTTTTTTGTGTTTTGAAACGTGTCTCAAAAACAAAGATCGACTTGAACTTCTTACATGTCAACAAACTTTGCAATTTCTATAGCTTTAACAATTTGTAATCAAAACTTATAAGCAAAGCACTTTTAGAAAGCGCATAGTGTCTAGAGTAATAATTAGTTAATTTTATATATTTTAATAGCGAAATGCGAAAGTTGACCAAAATTATCTTGCCAGAAGTTGGGGTCGGGAATCTAAAAATAAGGCCAAGAGGCGACAACCGTTGTGAAAGCGCTAATAGTATTCGAGCACCGAACTATGCTTTGAACAACACGATCATGAATAAGTATCAAGTCACTAAGATTAATGTAAGACTTTAGCGCAGCAGTGATTCAGATTGGGCTCATACGAACATCTCACTGGTGCCGACCCCTGTCAACGATTGAGAGCCCCCAAAGACTCTCGGAGACAGAGTAAGGTGCTGAGTTGCTGGCCTACAACAACAACAACAACAACAGCCTTGCTCCCCTCCAGACCTTCTGAAAAGACTTTGCTTGAGCACTACAGGCATCGACAAATTGCACGCTTCAGAGGTATCTAGGTCCCCTCTCACATAGAAGTAGCGTTGCTGCTAACGTACAACAAGTCTAGATCCCTTGCTTCTACAGATCTTGTTGCATCGCAGGACGACTTGTTAGGTTCTCCCATAGGGCCACCATATTCTCTTCTCGCCACCGACGCTGGAGCACCGACGGCACCAGCTTTCACCTCCGAGCTCTTCCCCGACGTCAAGTGGTCGCCCAAACAAAAGGTCTAGGCTCATATTGGGTACTTGTATGGACCCGCATTCTGCGGAGTCCGGTTCAGTAGAACACCGAAGTGCGGACATTCGCCGCCATGATCTTCCGGGCCGCGAAGGCAATGACGCTGGGAGACGAGGTGCCAGAGCTGGGGAATCGCTCCGGCGAGGGCACAGTGACGGAGACGTGCTATCTCGCCGAGCTGAGATCTTCAACGAGCAGCTATTGGCAAATGGAGAGACATGGATGGATTTTCTCAGAAATCCTGAGAATGGCCGAAATGAGCAGGAGCGAGCACAAATCGCTATACGGAGAACTGCGATGATGTCGGCAGATCGCCGACGCAGGCTTACAGATCAACAAGCTGACAATACGGGAAGACGACCGTCAAGCAACCTCCTCTTCGGACAGCTCGCAAACGGGCGGCAACGGTCTGGCATACCATACCCAACAGATAATTTTACTCCTACTCCGCCGCCGATTACTGGCGGTACGGATAGCTCAGGCCGGCAGAGAATATTAGACCGTCCATTACCACGACGGCCAAGCCATGGGATGCAGCACTCCAGTCACAGCAAAGACATCAATCCTCCCACATGGCAGCCTGACGGCGAGGTGGCGAAGTGTCCAATCTGTGATACTCCCTTCAGTTTCTGGTATCGCAAGCATCATTGCAGGAAATGCGGTCGAGTGGTTTGTGCGAATTGCTCGCCTCATCGTATTACCATACCGCGCCAATACATCGTGCATCCCCCTGATCAAGATCCGAGTCCTAGTTCCGAAACTAATTCAGGCATTGAGATCGTCGACCTCACGGGGGATACAGGCGAAAATTCCAGGACAACTATGCCGCCTCCACGACAGAATGTTCGATCACAACGTCACGACCATCGCATAGACTCTGCGCTCGGCGGTGGTCAGGAAGTCAGGTTGTGCAATCCTTGCGTCCCCGATCCGAATCCTCTGCCTCATCTGTATCCCTCATCCGCCAGAATATCGCTTGACTCTTTCCCAAGGCCAGAATCTCTAAATCCAGGTCTTCCAAGCGCCACCGCACCCCCGCGAAGAAGTTCTATACAATATCGGCTGCCACCCGAACCGGTCAGAGCTTCTCCCGGGTTTCAAACTCGCGATCGTAGCACGGATCCCAGTTCTGAGGTAAGCCCTGATCCTTTCACTGCTTTTCTTATCAAGAGCCTACTGCTGACATTCGATAGCGTCGTTTATCTCAGTCTTCGGCAATATCTACACCGACCCCTAATTATCTAACTCCATACGGCTCTGCGCCCGACCATGCATTGCACAATGTAATTGAATGGGGAATTTGTCAAGAGTCTACTGCTAACAGACTTATAGCGGCACCTCGCAGCCTTAGTGCAGGACCATCGATCGTCTCAACACCGTAATCGACACCGCGCTTCAACTGGGCACTATCCAGCTCAGGATTGGCGGCGCTTGCAAGATCAGATCACGCCTCAGCCGCGGGCTATCCCTCCGCCTCAACTCAGGGAAGAGGATGAGTGTCCTATATGTCATTCTGCACTTCCTCTCAAAGGCCATGATGGGTCGGAGACGGCCCGAGAGCAGCATGTGACTGAGTGTATCGAGTCACATTTCTCGAGTTCAGGGCCAAGGGCCTTGCATCCACCTCCCGCGGTCGCTATTCAGGCCGCGGTAGTTGCCACTGCAGCTACTCCCGCGCAGGCCCAGGGGACGGCGGGCTCTCCTGCTAATTCGGGGCCGCTTCCATCACCTTCATTCACCCAACGACGCCGTACTACAGGCATGGTAGTTTATCACGCTAGTGAGAAAGACTGTGTCGGTGAAGATGGTGAGGGAGGTCAGGAGTGTGTGATTTGTTTCGAAGAGTTTACCGTAGGGGACGAGATGGGGAGGTTGGAGTGCTTATGCAAATTCCACAAGGTTCGTAGAGCTTATCTTCCGCTACAACGCTCGTTGATGCTGACGATTCATTAGGCATGTATACGGCAATGGTGGGATACCAAAGGCCTTGGCTCCTGTCCCGTCCATCAAGGGGGCCTATGAGTTAGCAAGGTAGGTTCCCAAGCTTGATCTACGCTTGCACGTATTGCATGTACCGCGTGTCTGATATATTTTTGGAAGAGCTTGGATGACCGAACGAAGAGAGCAATTTCTGCCCTGAGCTTTCTATTTTGCATTAAGGTAAAGTATCAGTGGTCACGCGGATGTCTTGGCAAAGGCGATGGCGGGGCGGTTAGGAATCATGCATGCATTGTCCCCTCAATTGGCTTTTGGCAGTACCTTAGACATCCTATTCCATGCTCGATTTTGCTTTGCCCATTTACGTGTTGAATTTCTTTCCCATGCGCAAGCACACCTGACATTCTTCGGTCCTTGAGCCTGCATCTATCTCGGCATTAGTACGTTTACATGCCGACCAACACAGCGACCGTTTCCCGCTCGAAAAGGTCTATCCACCCCGCTAAGTGAAGATGTCTCTCCATAGGGTCAGCTCCATGGGCTCCTACGAGCATGTTCGGGGCTCTTCGCCTGCTCGGTCAGAATATCGCAAGATGTCACTGAACCCAGTGGGCGCGCAATGGCCACCACCAGCCAAGGAAGAGCCGATTGGAGCTTTCGAAGTCTTAAAGCCCAAGCGTATCCGTGAGCCGTTCCTACCCTTAACAATCTGAATCCTCCCACGATGCTGATGTGTTGGATGTTAGTCCAGGTCGCCGTCGCTGTCTTTTACTGCCTGCTGTCTGCCGGTGTCGTCTTTGGGTATGCTGCGATCAAGCCGGTCTTCGTTAGTGAGGGGGTGTACAATGAATATTGCCCAGTCGAGGCGATAAGTTCCAAATATAGAACGTGCTATGAGCAGGAGCTACGGTAGGCTGTCTTTGGTACGGGAAACTTGGACAGCATGTTGAGAGCTCACACCACAGGCTTAATCTCATGTTCACGACGTCAGCAGTCGGTACCAATGTGTGCGCCTTGCCCGTTGGAGCTCTTCTTGACAGGCATGGACCTCGACTCAGCGGTATAACTGGAAGCGTCTTGCTCGCCATCGGTGCGGTCCTCCTTGCTTTTGCTGCACGATTTCCTTTCGATGGCTACATTCTAGGATATCTATTCCTCGCATTGGGTGGCCCATTTGTCTTCATCTCCTCGTTTCAGCTCTCGAATACGTTTCCTACTCACTCTGGGCTTATTCTTGCCCTTCTGACTGGCGCTTTCGACTCGTCTAGCGCGATCTTCCTGTTCTATCGTTTGATCTATACAGCTTCCGATGGCTCCTTTTATCCACAAAAGTTTTTTCTCACATACTTAATTGTACCTGCATTTATCTTAGTCGTTCAGGTGTTCCTGATGCCTTCCAGATCGTACAAGACCGTGGGCGAACTTGCTACTGACGCTGAGAACCCCGAGAATGATGCCGATGCTGCAGATTGGGGGGACCGAAACGAAGAACAGGTAACGCGCATTCGAGAGCAGCGCCGCATGCGTAGAGAAAGCGTTGTGTCGGAGGTTACATCGCTTTTGGGCAACAAGGGCGCGAGCAAGCAGCAGAGACAGGAGGAAAAGAAACAAGCCATTAGTGGAGTTTGGGGTGCTCAGCATGGACGATCAGCATTTCAACAGATCAAATCGCCATGGTTTATCTTGATCACCTTGTTCACGGTAGTACAAATGACCAGGATCAACTACTTTGTCGCCACCATCAGGACGCAGTACGAGTACATGCTCAAAGATCACAGGCTTGCAGAGCAAGTCAACAATGTGTTCGATGTGGCGTTACCAGTGGGGGGTCTCATCTCGGTCCCTTTTATCGGCTTTATCCTAGACAACACGAGTACCCCATTCGTTCTCGGCTTACTGGTGACTACAGCGACAGCAATCGGCATCCTTGGAGTCTTGCCATACACTTGGGCAGCATACGCGAATATTGCTCTATTCGTCTTATACAGACCCTTCTACTATACGGCTGTGTCTGATTATGCGGCCAAAGTCTTTGGCTTTCATGCCTTTGGCAAGGTATACGGATTGGTGATTTGCCTTGCTGGCATACTCAACTTCTCGCAGTCCGCTCTGGATGCCTTCACACATAAGACCTTTCATAGTGACCCGAGACCTGTGAATGTTATCCTTATTGTCACTGCTCTTACAGTTGGGGTATCTCTGGTCGGATATGTCTGGGATAAGAGTCGATGGATGGCTAGGGATCGTTTGGAGGACGAGGCAGAAGATGCACCGGAGGCACGGATACCCAACGTCGCTGCGGGAGGTTGAAGGTCTCCATGTTCTTAACGCAACTCTAACAGTCTTTCTTCATTCGCAGCGGCCAGCCCGGCACAGGTAAGAGAGCTCTTCAGGGGCATCCTCCCACTGTTACTGCTTCTGTTCCGCTTCTTCTTCGGGGTCTGCTCTTGAGCGTCCTGATTGAGCAATCAAAATCACAGTGCCATATACCTCCTTGCCCAGGGCTCTTTGTTAGTCAATTAGTCGGCCAGCATTCCGTCATCACGCTTTCCTAGAATGTGTCAAGGAATGGGTATGTTACGTGGGAATAGCGACTAAGACGATGCTTGATAAGACGGATGATTTACATATCTATAAGAACGCTTTGCCGCTTTACGCTTGGATCATCAATGGCCAATCGGTTCTCCTTCATTCGGGCAATACGCTTTCCACATCGTCGGGAATTGTGTGACGGTATGAGTGTGAGGTCTTTGTTCAACACTCACGGGCGTGAAATTGGTGATTGTGGAATGACACATTACTTCACATTTCGAAATCAAGAGCACCCCTCTTCTCTTTTTGTTCCCAGTGATCAAGCTCAAGCACTTACAAAACTATACGTGATCAACTACACGGCATCGCCAATATGAGCACCCAGAATGAGGCAGCAGAGCCTCCGAAGTCGCCATTCAACCCCAATGCTCGACCATTTGCGCCATCAGCGATCCTGCGCCGTCCAGTACCAATCCTACAGCAACCTCCACAACGTCGCGCTCAGCACAGCCCGCCCCGTCGCTCTTATCAGTCAGTACTGTTGGTTTCATATCATGATCCTCTGATCGAGCAATGCTGACCTCGAAATCTGTACTAGCGAACCTATCACCCCCAACACTGCGGTGAATTTAGAAGCCCTCGCCAATTTTCAAGATCCACCACGTCGAGACATTATTGCGATGAAGCTACGAGCTCTTCAAAAAGAACGGAAGCATGATCTTGAGGGATACCGCGCAGCCACGGGGGCCATCAAAGACTCAATCGACAGACTGGAACGTCTGCATCATCTACATAACCCGGACGCCTACGAGCAACATCGGGCGATGATAGAGAAGGACATGAGGGAGATGGAGGAGATGAAGGAGGAATTTGGGAGAAGCTACGAGTGCTCTGGCTATGAGATCGAAGAAATGTACGCGGAGCTGGCTGTTGGTTGAGGGTGTCGCTACCTTAGAGCACAACAGCTGGAGACAAGAACACTGGCACTTGCAGTTAGAAGCAATGGTTGTGTGTTCGTGAGAGAGACTGATGAGGGGAGAATTATCAGTCAATGTGATAAGTCTGTGAATGAATCGTCTGCGGCATGAATTTATGTGATCACTCTTCGATCTCTTGGTTTCAAGCTGCGGGCTACTCCCATGCGCCATGGTCAGCGAAATGTGAATGTCCATGAATGCATTACTAGAATCGAAGACTCATGATCCAACAATGGAGCACACGGTGAGACAAGATATGCATAAAGTAAGTACCATCCTCAGAGGCAATCTACTTTACCTTCCATTAGGGAATGAGATTTCTCAAAGTGGTATAGCGCAGATCTCGGTGACTTACTTCCCGCGGTGCCGGCACTTAACTGTCTTACCATGGATGGCATTGACCCTCGACTTCAAGGACCTCCAAAGTCCCAGATCTATTCGAATCCACCTCCTCCCCAGTATCCACAGCTTCCGATCAAATTACCTCCCCCACCTCCTCAGCAGCAATACTATCAGCAGCCGAACCAGCAGCAACATGTCTTTGGCCCTCCCCTTTGGCCACAAGATGGTGCAAATGAATACCATCAGCGACTCCCAAACGCTTTACCGACAAGCATCTTCCCCCATGGCAAGAATACGGCGCCTCCCGTCAGCAATGGGCAAGCTACTACTGGAGATACAAAGCGTCCTCGGGCTTGCGAAGCTTGTCGGGGGCTGAAAGTACGTTGCGAATTTGATAGAGGGTCAAGAGATTGTAGAAGATGCATAAAGGCTGCACGCCAGTGTCAAGTGACACAACCTAGCAGAAAGCGACAGAAGAAGACGGACACTAAGGTTGCAGAGCTGGAGAGGAAACTTGAAGATCTGCGCTCTGAATTAGTCGCCAAAGGCAACTTACTGTTGGGTGTGGATGTTGAACCAAATAGCTATGAAGAAGGAGACAAATTGCCCTTGAGTACGCTGAATTCAAGAAATCCAGATAATGTGGCTCATGTGTCATCTACTGAAGGCGAAGGGCGACATCATATATTGCTGAGACATTCTGATGGTGGGCCACTTCAACAACAATCTTTGTACGCGTCAGGTCCTGCGTTAGATACACGAAAACGGCGCATGTCTAGTAACGCAGAAGAGGAACATAGCTACCTCAGGCAACAACAAACCAGTTCACCTGTGTCCTTCCACAAACCACAAGCCTTTGGTCCATACCAAAGTCAAGCTACTGCCTCTCCTTCTCCTTCAGCTCCCTCAAATATTCATCCATTCTTGATGGCTCAAGCTGCGTACTCTGATGCTACTGAAGGGGCAGTTCACGATCATCCCGAGCCCAATATGGGATTCGGCGACATTGTTGAGCAGCATCTTCCCCGTCATGAAACGGCTTATGCAGCTTTTCATTACTATGTCCATAACGTGGCACCGCAGACTCCAATCGTAGTGTTCCAGCCTGGTGTTAATCCAGAACACGTACGCAAAACCAACCCTATCCTCTTCTCAGCGATTGTCGCTATCGCTCATGAGGGAGATGCCAAGCCAGACCTGATAAACGGGGTTAAGGAGATCCTCGCGCAGCAGGTCATGATTGATGGCAGACATTCTGTAGAGCTAATACAAGCCATGCTAATCATGTCGCTCTTCTACTGGCCGGAAAAAGAAACAGCCAACAATGTCTACATCAACCTGGCGTCGACTATGACTTTGGACACAGGATTAGGGCATGGCGCTCGCGAACAACACTTCTCTACCTGGGCATTTGAAAATTCCCACCTATCACCGTCTGAGCTCGTTGAAGGTGCACGAGCTAACCTGGGTTGTTATGCCATTGGCAAGAAGTAAATAACATGCATCGTCCATTCTATTGAGCTTGCTGATGGGGTCTGATTACAGTGCTTATATTGGATCACACTTTCAATGGTGGCAGAAGTTCGGGCTGACGGAGGAATCAAGCCTGCGACTGCTCGACACGTCTACGGACGCCCTGGCTTCTGATAAACTCCTATGTCACTGGCTCCGTATGGAGCGTCTGGCCGATCGCCTTTATTGGCATTCACTCCAGGGAGATGTGTTGCAGATTCTGCCGGACATCGAACAGGGAATGGAAAAGTGTCTAGAGCAGATGAATGCTCACGGAGTGCCTCGTATGTTGCTTATCTTCTATTGCAATCCCGGCTCGGCTAACACCATGCTGCAGACACATTCATGATGCTGTACCACGCCACCAATTTATTTATCTACCAGCTTACAGCGTCGAAAACCAAAGCAACGGGTGGAGACGACTTCATGGATGCACGTCTAGCATCAACCCACGGTCTGCTCGAGTACTTCCTCAAATTGACACCGAGCGAAGTCTTCAATCTGCCCGTGTTCCATTTCACTCGAGTAGCATACGCGCTCTTCGCCATGTTCCGGGTCAGCAAGACCGTCTCGAACGACAAACTCCAGCTTCCGCTCTATCTGGACGGTGTGCTTGACCTGCTTCGCGAGAGTGCTCGCAAAGGCCCCAATGAAGCCCTTCATTGGCACCTGGTTGTGGTGGCGGCACTTCACGACTGGATGCACAAGAGCTCGCTGCATGTGCTCAGCGACGTGGCCACGGGAGAGAGCAAGATTGTGAACCCACCTCAGGATGCCAAGAAGGCGTTCCATATGGTGACAGCAGACAGTGGCGAGTACAAGATAGTCGAGAATGAACAGGCCTTTCTCAAAGTGTTGGAAGAGACGGCCGGAAGGATCAGGATGTAACTTTGCATGATGGCTTCATAGAGAGCTAGTTAGCTAGCTACGGAGGTACCTTAGCTAAGTATCAGATGATAACTAGCTTACTTGATCTGATTCGATGCAAGCCACATGCTAGAGTCTGTAGAGGTGAAACCGTTGATTCACCGCTTATCCCCTATTTGGAATGCGCAGAGCCAGTACAATCAATTGAGATTAAGGTAGACCTCGAGGAACGAAGTAGAGTACAGATATCTCATGCAGGTCAGAAGCCAGCGGACGTAAACCCGACGATAGCCGACGGTGGGGCGAATGGGTGGAAGGACGGAGTGGTGAAAATCATTTGAAATAATGTAAAATACATGTACATACTCCACTTCACATCACACCTAGCTCTAATGTAAGTACTAAAGCACTTCATGTCCTTGCATTATTTCCATTCCTTTCTCCGTACATACCTTATCCCTCCTTCCACCTTTCCATAATCAACGCCTCCAACGTCAAAATTTACAATCTCTTGACGGCATAATCACATCGCTGAACAACAACACACAACTACCTCCACTGCCTATAGCATTAACCAAACATGACTACCTTCAACGGAAAGTGCCATTGCGGCCAGACCGAGTGGACCGTTGAGCTCCCTCAGGAATCTCAGGCCCATATCCTCTGGTAAGTCCTTCACTATACAACAAGCCACAATCTGTGGGCAATAATCCACAATGGTATGTTAACAGCTGAACAGCCATTGCGATGCCTGCAAGCTCCTTAGCGGTAGCGAGAACACCCTCAACCAGATCGCCAGTGAGAAGGCTATGAAGATCACCAAGGGGAACGTCAAGACATACACCTATCATGGTGACTCTGGTGAGCTTACCTACATTCCTTACCCTTCCACCATCAAGACAGACATCTACCCACTCACTCACTCACTCCTCATGTCTCTTTGCTCCTGTGTTTAAACCATTCCTCCCCTCTTCCCAGTCTCAACCGCCTCATGCCACCACCATGTCCACCTGTTCAAGCAATCCACTAAACTCCCTCCAGGCAAGCCCGTCAACTGCTACTACTGCCCCAACTGCACCTCCCATGTGTACCACCACCAGACCGTCCTCGGTGACAAGATCGTCGTCCGTACCAGCTTGCTACAGGGCACCAAGGATTTCAAGGTCGCTGCGGAGATCTTCGGCAAGGATCGTTTCACCTGGCAGCCTGAGGTGGCGCACACCTTCGAAGGACCACCTCCTTCTTAGGGGTTGTACCTAAGGGTTCCGGATCAAAGCATGCTAGCCATGATGTGAAGGCTCACATGGTACACGTAGGGGCTCAGCGGTTGTGCTTCGGAGATGATATGACGGGGTGTCTGCTGCGAGCTTAATTTAGCAGAGTGAGCATGAATGCAATGGTGAACTGATCAACTTCTTCTTCCTCATTGTCGTTGCTGTTCGCACATGGGTGTTTCTTCACTTGTGGATATCTCCTGCTTTTCGCCTCTTTATCTTCTTTCTTCATCAAGCTATATTGAGCAAGCGTTTCGACTCTATTGTAGAAGCCGGCTTCCTCTACCCATTTTCCGTTCCGATTCTCCCTACCCCTCGTCATCGTCCACAACAAGCGAGCACCTCGCTTTTCTCTTCCCTGTGCCCCTTCTTTCATTCTACTTATCCGGTCTCTCATGCTCCCCTTTCTATTTCACACCTCCCTTCCCATTTCAATGCAAAGATCTCTTTCCTCCCTTCCCATCTCTCTCCTGCCTCATTCCTTCCATCATCCCCTCCTTTCTCTCCAATACCCACCGACCGGATCAACGCCGCTCGACCTCCGCACCCTCAAGCCCCCGCTCCAAATCCCCACAAACACACCTCTCCCATCTCAACAGGCTTAAACACTCTCACATCCGCTCTGAACCCCCGTTTCCCCCGGTCCCCAGGGACCCCACCACACCATGCATCCCCTCCCACACAGCGGCCACCTCAACTCACCTCCTTTCTCTCTTATTCCGAACCCCTTATCCTATGGACATCTAGCCCACTCGCCCTTTTACCCGCCTTCCCCTCTCTCAGTCTCGCCTTCCCACTCAGGGACTTCTCTTTCCCTCGAGTCTCCAGCTACGCTCCGGGCCCACCCCAAGCTTCCGCCCTCAGGATGCTAGCCTCCTACACCCCTCCGTCCACCTACCTGCCTTTTGAACCACCCAGTCCCATCCAAGGAATGGATCGGAAACTAACATGTGTTGGCTGCGATCTTGACGGGGATGGAGTGTTAGCAAGCAAGAAGGGTCAGCAAGCAAGAAGGGTCTCCAACCAAACCCCCCTCTACGCAAGAACGCCCCTTTAAGCGAGCACATCCCCCTCCCTCAAGATGTCCCCCCAACCAAACCCCCCTCTACCCGAACTTCCCTCTACTCATTCCTCCCCTCTCCCCCAACCCCCCAAACAAACCACCACCAAACCAACCCCCCTCTAACCTAACCCCCTCCCAAAGGCTAGAACTCACTCCAGCATCAACCCTCCTCCAACCCCCCAGCCCCAGAACACCCGGTCTAATAATATGTTTTCCAGATTAGACCGTCAGCATAGCGGCAGCCAGATAAGCCGAAACCCAGGCTAGAAGCCTTCCCAAACTAGAAAGGTCTTTTCTTGCTTTCTAATCTTTTTTTTTTGAGGGGGGGGGGGGGGAGGGCGGTTCAGCATTTTCAGACCCCGGCACAGTCCCAACCTCGGTAGGCAGAAAAGGGGGAGGGAGGAAGGGGCGGTGGGTTTGGAGTTGGGGGTTGAAGGAGTCGTGGGCCTTTGATGTCAGGCTCGGTGGAAGCTGCTGCTGCTCCTGGCTGACTCAAGGTCGGTTTGAGGAGAGACGTTTGCAGGGAGACCCGGTAGTGCCAGGCTTCTTTTATTGAAACGGTTCGACCCAGAAAAAAAAAAATTGGGGAGTGACTCGCCGGAAGAGTTTTCACAGTGGTCCAGGTCCGCGCTTTGGCGTTCACTCGTTCAGCTTTCTCGTTGCTTTGTCGAGGCTTTTGCTTCACGCTCTCCTACCATCTCCTATCGGTTTCAGCGACGAAACTGTGGGTTGGCGGCTTAGTCCCTGGGGCATGGTCCTTCATATTCTTCAGCGTCTTGGGCTTCTGCAATGCGATGCGAAAGGTCTGTGCGGGCGCGTATGATGCAGTGGCTTCTAGGATCATGGGCGGTGGATATCGAGCAAGGGGTGCTTTGGTTGGGGCAGGGGTGGGTTGGTGTAGGGTTGCTTGGCCTAGGGACGATGCATGCATGCATGAAGTGGAAGTGGTATGCTTGACGTTAGACCTGCTGGGATGGTTGGAATGGAAAAAGGAGACGTGGGCGTGCCGATAAGTGAAATGATTCGATGTAAGCCTGCAGTTGATGCACGAGAAGGATGATAGGGCGAAGTCAACCATATCGTAAATGGAGGCCTGCCTTGGCCTTGGGAAAGTGGATGAAGGAGGAGTGGAAGATGAAGGACAAGCCTGATAGGTGGAAGCTTGCTGGGAGCCAAATCCTACTATCGGTGAAGAGGCCTACGCTACACTGCTTATGCAAAAAAAGGCCAAATGCTGATGCCTGAAACGCAACCTCCCTCGCTGAAACGATGACAAAAAGTATATAGTAGTAAAGACGCATGCAAGACGATGCAAAAACGACTTACCGGCGCCCGTTGGCTGGTGATGCAGGTGACGAAGGCTTCCTGGCGACGACGATGCTTCTTTATCTCGTTGCTTAGTATGCTTCATCAATCTGAGTCAGTAGAGATGACTTACATATCCTGGTAAGCATGGACCTTCCGATCGAGCAGGTGGCGACGCATTTCCGCGACCCAGGCTTGGACTTCGTCATAGGTCCACTAGGACGGGAATTAGCAATTCCCAGTCACAGCCACCTAAGACACAACAGAGGGAAGAGGGAAGGGTTACTCACTCCTTTGTACCTTGTCAACAACGCCATAGTCCAGCCCTCCAGCCCAATGTCCCATAAATGCATATTCCACCTCCCAATGTCCTTCAGTCGCGGGTCATTGCTCCACGGGCCAAGGGGCCACTTGAACTTATATTCCACTACGTCTACAAATCCAGCTGCAACAATCAAGTCCTTCATTTGCGTTTGGATGAGCATGGTCTTGCCGAAGAGCTCCCCGCACTCGATTGCCAGTTCCCCCGAGGTCTCCCACATTGAGCCGGGAGGAATGGATCCATCGTCGCACTTCGTGATCACAGAGAGCTCTGCATGTTCAATGTAGCCGCCGGGGGCGAGATGTCTTGAAACGTGCGAGGCTTAGTACATGATAGTCTGGGCCGAATAGGGGGCTGTTTTGCTTACTCGTAGACTTCACTGTAGAGGGCAGGCCAGTCCGCTACGCTAGCGTAGAGCAGTCGGATGTGAACATAGTCGAAGTGATCTTTGGGATAGACCCATTGGCTGCAGGCATCATCTATCTCGAAGCGAACGTTTGGAGGCGCAACAGCTGGTTGGATAGGGGACAAGTCGGTGCCTGTAAGGAGTCTCGGTATCAAAGACCCGTCCCAGCAGCCTCAAGAAACATGCAGACCTATGATTTCTGCCGAAGGAAACTTTTCTGCCATGTCCCTATACTTTGTCAATTGATGCATGTGGGTATTGGGACTTTGTACTCACAGGACCCAAATACCGACGCCCGTACCAACGTCAAGAATCCTCCTGGGGTTCTCTATGGGTGCAAGAAAAATTTGGTCATTACAGGTCAAGAGGTAGAGATGATGTCTATAGAGGCGTCTCTTGTCAGCTAACGGCCGAGGAGATGGGACATGGATCGATTACTTACGCGATCCCCTCAAGGGACGCCTGCCTCTCGTCGTTCGGTTGCCAGTATTGACCTTTCTGATCTCAGTATCTGTGCATGACGCTCGGTTCGAAGCTCGATGTACCCTCACGATAAGCGTGGTACCTTCTACCATTCTCGTAGCGGTACTGGGTGAGCGAAGTTGCCAGAGATGCTCGACTAGCAATCGGTCAGTGTACGTAGGGTGTGGGGGAATGACGACAGTCGTACGAGGAGTCGTCGAACGAATGGATCTCACTATCCGTATCTTCGTAACGCTCGTCCTATGTCTGGTCAGCGAGACCAAAGGCAAGACGCTTCGTCACCGAAGTTCGGTCGAGCTTACAATGGGGATTTGCTGGTTGCCATACATGGTCAAGACTGTGTTGGGACCAATTGAACTTGGTGGAGATTGTGGGGCAAGCAAGTAATACAGCCATTAGGGAGCCATGCACTCCAGGCGGCGTCGATGATGGAGGGAAAGTACAAGGGGAGCCGAACGAATCCGTTGATCCAACCCATTTGGACGGTAGGAGCGAGTAACTTCGCCAGATAAGTAGCGCAGGAACCAGGGCCTTTGAGCGATTGACGTATTCTGACAAAGCGTGTTCCGCTTCTTTTAGCCGGGGAGGGAGAGCTGGTGGACGATTGAGGCGTGGGGAGTAGTATGGCTCGTATGGAGTCCATGGAGGCCGAGAAATGGGAGAGAACCCGAGCAGCTGGGTTGGCGGCGCTGACGATTCCCAAGCGCAAAGGTAGCTGCAAGCCACTGATCCCAAGCGCCAACTTTGGCAATTACTCTAACCATTCCCTTGGAAAAGGCGGCACCTGGGCGGCGCGGGATGAGCGACCAGACGATCGCAGCGCAAGCTCAATGAACTAGGCTGGACATCGAGACGTGGCAGCTGTGTCTAGAGAAAGTAGCCTTCGCACCCACTGCTTGGGGCCTTGTGCGCCTCTATCCTTCGTCTTTGGGTAGTGATGGCAGCAGAGTCAATCTACGAGTTGTCGGTGAGGAAGTGATAAGACCCCACGGCCCACGCTCCAATCAAACATCCTTTCGCTGGGGCAACTTTCGGTCCCCAGCTTCTGCATATGTTCTGCATGGAACGACGTGTCCTTTGAGGCAACTAAACCCCTCGTGCATGCATATTACTGTATTAACTGGTAATTCGCTACCCTTCCCATGGGACAGTTTGCAACTAGACCAAATCCTCTCTAGGAAATGCCCTAAACTCCACTTGCTTCGGCCATCATCTACCCGTGGTCGTGCCTTCTGCCTACTGCAATGGGTCCTGCCTCGACCCCCACCGCCATCCGCTTTTTCCACCTGTCCTGCATTGCGTTGTCCCACTTAACCCTCAACGTCCTTGGGTGCTAGGGCCTTGCTGCGGCGCCAGAGACACACGCTGCAGATCGCAGAGAACGCAAAGAGGATGCTATTCCGCCGTCAGCCGGGGCCCGCGATCATCAATGAACGACAACGTACCATAGAGCGATACTCAATCCCCAGATGGCCTTCATCTCATAGCAGGTTACTTTGCTCGCCCCGATCCAGTTGCTGTAGACGACCTTGCCACCCTCATTCTGGAGACTGGCCTTCAATTCCGTACCGAGCTGGTAGGCCGACTCTGCCACGCTCGAAGATCCGATGACCTGGCAGTTGAGGTAAGACAAAGGTTTGCCAACGACCACGGCTATCACAATTAGGGCGATCAATAACAATCCGTCGATACCGGTGTTGATAAGGTGAGGTAGCATATTATCGATGAACAAGATGTAGGTGATCACGCAGTAGAGAACAGCGATGCATGTCTAAATCGGAAATATTAGCAATGACCCAAATCATGGCTGAAGTCCACAATGCTTACGATGCTCAGCGTGCCAACCAGTACATTCGACGGTGCGTTGTTGCTGGATACCATCTCGGCTACGAAGTTGGCAGCCATTCCGATGATGGCGATCAAAGATACCACTTGTAGTATCCTGACAATCCTGAAGGTACCTCCAAGAGCGCCTGCGTCCGGTCCAGCCATTTTCAAGAATCGGTCGAGGAGGAGTACGAGGAGGATATAAGTGAAAAGTACGGATCGTGATGCTCCGAAGACACCCCAATTCACACAACGAGAGTAGAGGCAGATGGATACTGCCGTAGAAATCTGACGAATAACGATAGGAAAGGAGACAAGGAGCGTTCTTAAGAAATAGACAACCCAAGGAAATAAGGAAAAGATGTTTCTGGATAGTGGTAGCACGCTTGTGGAGGCAGGTAAAGATTTGTAACGAGGTACCTTTGCTCCGCTTAAGTACTACGCAGATATGTCTTCCCAGCCATTTTTTCTTAGCCATAGCTGAATCGATGTTTCTAAGAATGTCAAGGGTCCAACTCTTGAGTAGGTTCAGAATAAATCTCAAGAAGCTGTCTCATCCAATGGTGCTACCAAGCCTGAAATGAGGCTCTTTTCGGATCATCCCGAGACCAGCGCTTAGAGACAGTTTTGGAGCATAGACCATGAACGCGACAAATACTGACCATTGACATTGCGAAAGAGACTAGCCCTGCAGGCATTGCAAACCTCGGATGTTCCACAAGCTTTCCGTAGGCCAGAGACAGAGCTGTCGTCCAGGTATAGTCAACATGACAGTCGGGACGTACTTCCCCAAAATTGAAGGCCCGTATAAAATTATTCCTAATCCACCGAAGATAAGTATAGAAAACCTCTGTATTTGCAAACGAACGTATTTCAGTAAAGCTGAACAACAGGTCTGTTTCAGGATCCGTGGAAGGTTATCGAGCAACTGTAGCTTCGCTAATCCATGTGTCCAAAGAAAGGCACGCACTGACGTTGCTTGATCACACAAGCCCATGTCATGCTGCATAGTGAGAGACATCGTCGTGGTGGGATTGCTGTAGAACGGCGGTCAGGTCCATCGTTATACCGCATGAACGTTACTCTATCAAGTAGGTGACTGTTCATGAAGCTGGCTTAATTGTCTTGCCTCCCTGCGCTAGAGTGTTCTAGGACTAGTAACCAAACCCCACTTCACTTCTCGATTGAAGTACTTTACTTTGCACCGGGCATGCGAGTAAAGTAAGTAATGTAGGTTGCCTCTCTTCAGCATATGGTTTGAAAACCGGTGCTGATCCGTGCACGATGCTTCCGCCGTTCGATTACTTCGAGCATCGACGCGCTTGGTAAGCCCCAGAAGAAGTCGTGACATGAATATAGAAGCTGAACGCACTTCTGTGCAGCCAGAGCAAGCAACTAGAGCGTTCGACCAGAATAGCCAGTCTTCCATCCGCCTATCATTCACCTCTTTCCTCACAGGATCGTGAGATCTTAGGAAAACCCGTGGAAGAACTTGTTCAAGATGTACATAAACAACTACTCAAGCCTATTGATATCCTTAGGACTTATGGGAAGATTGCGATCAAGGCGCACGAGAAGACCAACTGTCTGACGGAGGTGTTATTACCGGAAGCAGAGCATTGGGCTGAACGCGAAGTGAATTGGAAGGGCCCTCTTGCAGGAATCCCTGTGTCTTTGAAGGATTCCATAGCTGTAGGGGGTTTTGATGTCAGTGTCGGCTACTCCTGCAACACTGGAAAGCCTTATGCGGAAGATGGCATCATGGTGAAGATACTCAAGGATGCTGGTTCGGCCAAAACTTGAAATTGGATCTCCAACTTCTGCTGAGAAATATCTGTAGGGGCCATTCCATACGTGAAGACCAACCTACCAATTACGCTGCTCTCTTTCGAGTCTACCAACGACGTTTGGGGCCGGTGCATCAACCCGCACAACTCGAGATACTCCCCAGGTGGATCGACTGGTGGGGAAGGTGCACTGTTGGCTTACGGTGGTGGCCGAATCGGCATTGGGTCGGATGTTGCTGGCTCTGTAAGAGCACCAGCCCACTATAGCGGCATTTATTCGCTGCGATGCTCGACTGGCCGATGGCCTAAGATGGGTATCAACACTAGCATGCCAGGTCAGGAAGGCATACCGAGTGTCTTTAGTCCTATGGCGAGGACCTTGGCAGATCTTGCATACTTTTCGAAGTCCATGATATCAATGAAGCCTTGGATCTATGACCACAGTGTTCATCCCATCGATTGGCGACTAGAACAGGGACAGAAATTCAAAGAGAAGCAGCATTACAGAGTGGGCGTGATGAGAAGCGATGGTACAGTCGACTAAGTATTTCCGAGATCTAGATGCTAAGGACATCAGGCGTCGTCGATCCGTCCCCTGCTTGTGCTCGTGCGCTGGATAGGGCTGTTTCTGCTCTACGAGCTGGAGGCCATGAAGTCTTTGATGTGGATCCACCATCGCCATACGAAGCGCTAGTGATCGCTGCTAATCTCTTGAACTCGGATGGCTGCAAGACGTTCCGCTCGTTCTTCCGTACTGGTGAATGGAGTGATCCTGGTGCCGCTCAAATGAATCTCTATATGAGGACACCGAGGCCTTTGAAGTACATGTACTACTTGTGGGTCAAATACGTGCGGCGAGATTATGTTTGGGCTGGACTCTTGAATACCTTCCACGAGAAAAGCGCCTTCGAGCAATGGAGATGGGTCGCGAAAAGAGAGGCGTACAAAGCGAAATGGCACAAATGGTGGCACGAGAAAGCCAAGGTAGACTTTCTGTTGACAGCACCGAACGCTACGCCTGCAGTACCCCACAATGGTATGAAAGATGCTGTCAGTAACTGCGGTAGGTTATCTTTTCCGACCCTCCTTTTTCCCTTTTCAGGCGTTTCAAGAGATTTAAGACGTGTCTAGCGAGCATTCACTCGAAAGACATGCCTTATGTCTCCATCCCCTAACTTCAAGAAGGAATGCTGACTCCGAAATCATATAGGCTACACGTTCCTCTTCAACTTGGTATATTGCTCTAGCTTCCTTTGCAATGATGAGGCGCTGACACTTTCAAGCTTGACTACTCTTGTGGTGTTCTGCCGGTAACCCATGTTGATAGAGAGCTCGATCAGCTCCCGCCCAGTTTTCGATTCCGAAAATTGAACGGGGTAGCCAAAGGGGCCTACAAACACTACAATGCTGATGAGATGCATGGTCTGCCAGTAGCGATCCAAGTGGTTGGACAACGCCTACAGGAAGAGAAGGTCTTAGCGATCATGGAACGGGTCGAGAGTGCCTTAGAGATTCATGGCGGTAAATATACGTTACTAGAGATTGAATGAAATCAGCCTCTGAGCATCAAGCCCGCACACCCGGGTTTAATCACCACTGAATGTGACATGATCCTTAAAACTGCGGGCTAGCCTGCCGTAACTTTTTTCAATCCAGGGTGGACCGATTCTGTCACAATCGTACTTTTGCTTTCATCCGGAGCTTACGGGAGGAATTATCGCGACTTCATCGCCCTCCGCGATCTGCAGACGAGAATTGCCATCCTCGAAATCATCAGGATCTTCCATGTTCATGTAATCCAGATTCACCGTAACAGCGCAACTGGACAGCACGGCTTGCTTGAAACCAGGATATGTCCCTTCCAAACGGTCAAACAGATCTTTCAACTCGAGTGGAGCTTTGAGCTCTTCTGACGACTTGTTGATGAAGCTAGATGCGGAGGCGAAGTAAAGAATGCGAAAATGGCCTGGAGAGGGCTTGCTACCTGTGGTCATCGTTGGTTGCAGTAGGGTACAAGACTATGGCACGGTGGATATCAGCATCGTTCTCAGAATAACAAGCGCATTCTGAAGTATCGATATCGGTTTAATGTCAGATATGAAGGTTGTCAAGAGACCGAAACCACATGTCGCTTCGTCTCAGATAATACGTGCTTTACTGTTTCGTTGTCGCATCATGATACTCAACATCCGAACCTCCGGTGGATGCGCTTACCGGACAAAGCTTTTTACATTGGAAACGTAATTGAGCTATGACGAAGAGCAAGACCCACTTGTGCTTGTGTCCCGAACCAGATCGCGCGAGACAACCAGATGTCGTTCTTACTTTCTTCTTTCGCAATCCAGTGCGAATCACTTACCGGAGCTCGAGAGAAGCTGCCGATCGGCTACCGGGCCAGGATCCCGCTAGCGGCATCTAAATATGAAAGATTGGAAACTCAGTGGCATAAAGTACTGTTTCTTACATCTACTCGACCCGGCGTGATTTGTGGCGCGAAATGGTGAAAGGCTTGCCAGCCTGCAGCGATCATGTAGCATTTCGCCAAGTTGCTTCTAGGCGGTCACGCTCTCTTCAATCAACGGAGAGATCTTCCCCATTCCGTCGGCAAACGCAAAGTGGTTTGGGTGATAAGCAAAGGCATGGCGTAGATAATACAAGACGTTTTGCAGTGAGCACGGTCAGTGCGATTACGGGAAGGCTTTCGTATACTCCGTCGAGGAGTGTATCTTCGACATCGGCCAAAAGAAAAGCTTTCGCCCCTGGAGCTGTAGGTGAGCCAGATTGCGGGCTTCGTCTTCTAATTCAAGCTAATGCATCATACAGGTTAATTTATCTGTCGTTAAAAGTCATGCTCAATCAAGTCCAGAGGCAGAGTCCTCCTCTGCTTGGGCCCACTACAATCCAAACTCTGCAATCAGACAACATCTGCGACAATGGCAGGAAGACCAGGCTAAGACACTATCCCCTACAAGATCGAAAAGTATTTCTGGGCTCGGTGGCTTCGGACTGATAGACAACACCGTCACGCAATCGGGAGAAGATGATCTCAACGCTCCTTCGAAGACGAATGAAGATGATGCGGAGTGGGATTTCGGTCTGGACATTGACTTCGAAAGTTTTCTAGAAGAGGTCAAACCACCTGAGGCGCTTATTGCTCGTGGTGATATGACTGACGTTCGGTACGTTGCTCGGCATGATTGTACAAAATGGCGCGGCTCAAAGGCTATAGCATCCGAGATGAAGTTGTGCCTGCTGTCTGCACACAATGGGTCCACAAGTTCGTACAGCTCTACACTGTCCGGGGCCAAGTCGTTCACGTGCCAGCAACCCGAGTGACGTTCTCAATTCCTGGCATGCTATCACCAGCAGAATTGGATCCCATACACTCCTACTTACCTAAGGAGCTAGTGGAGTTCGATGAGAGTGGGAAAGGGCACATCCCGGAGGCATCCATACCTCGTGAGGCCGGCGGACCTCTCATCAAGAAGATGCTTCTGTTGAATAGCTTGGCCGACGAGATCTACAGACGCCACGCAGACAGGTGTGACCGTGTTTGGGAGTTGATGTTGACCGACAGGTATGCCCCGAATATCGGTCTCGAGGCTATAGCCTTGAAGGTCTTCCAATGTAACGATCCAGCTGATCTTACTTCGCCAATGTTATGGTGCCTCCATCGAGTCCTCAGCAACCATGAGGCGTTCAAGAAAAATACCCGGCATCATCGCCTCTATCCTAACTTCCGTATGCTGTCCCCAAATCAAGTCAACAATGGCCAAACAGTGCAACAGTGGGTACGGGATTATCAGGAAGAGCTTGCTTCTGCAACGACAGCGGCTTTCGATGATGATCCTGTGACAGCCGGATTTGCTCCGCATGAGAACCCCGTCCGTGGGTTCTTGAGAAAGGCTCGAGCGGTGATTGAGAGAAGCCGCGACGCTCGTGACCCGTTTCCGGTGGGTTGTCTGAGCCCGTCCAAAGAAAGCCACCGCTCAGACAAGGCTCTTCAACCGATCATCATCAACCCTAGCCCCGTTCGATTCAGTAAAAGGGAGGCTAAAATTGTACGCTCTGTATTCGACTGGGCAATCTCGGAGTTGAATTCAGACGCACTCAGTTCAATCGGGCCGCCGATTCTGCGAGGGACTGGAATGTATGACGATTTCAATCTTGACAAAGCGACGGGCCTGCTGCTACTCCAAGAGATGGGCATATTACTACCGTGGCAGAACAGGAGTGTCTATTTTGATTCCAAAACCCAGCCTCTTCCGGGGTGCGACCCTGACGCTAAAGCTGACAAGATGCACGATATGGCTATCTCTGCCACACTAAGGTTGGAAGACTCCATGGCAAATTTGCGGAAGGACTGGGGTGATCTCCCAGTCTTTTGCATAGATTCTTTAGGGACTGTTGAGAGAGACGACGGAGTTTCGTGGGAAGCCATTGATGAATCTACGAGCTGGGTCCACGTTCATGTTGCAAATCCGTCTGCTTTTGTTGACCCGACGTCCTTAACAGCGCAATACGCGGCCAGGCTTTCACAGACAATTTACTTGCCTGACCGTCAATTCCAAATGCTGCAACCAGAGTCGCTGCGAAACCATTGTAGCCTTGCGCCCAACAAGCCAACTCTCACATTTAGCGCCAAGCTGACGAACGATGGCGATATCATTGAAACTAGCATCAGTCACGGTATTGCGCGTAACGTCAAAATCGTCACGTACGATACCATAACTCAGATTCTGTTTCCTGAGGAGTTCATCCCAGAGGCCTCCAAGGTGAATAGTACGGTAGGTGGCCAAATGCCTCTCACAGCTCACGCACCACGCGATGAAACTCTGACCGACTCCGACGTCGAAATCCTGTCGAATTTGCTTGAAGCCGGCATTGCGAAACGTCTTAAGCGTATCGAAGGCACCGACCATGCTGTAGTACAACACAAATCTCTCGCTGTGGAGCCGAACGTATATCTCGGAGAGGAGGCCTCCCCACCTGACCTTTCGTTCGATAAGACTCGGCAAATCGTGGGAGACCCCATTGTTTTCCTTCCTATCAAGCCTTTCGATCCGAAGAAAAGTGAACACTACGCGAGTAGCTTCCAATTTGTCGGAGATCTCATGACCCTTGCTGGTGAAATCGCTTCTACTTGGTGTGCCGAACGGGGGATTCCGATTGCCTACTCAGGCACAACCAGCAACCCTCACTTCGCCGTGACGGAGCGAAAGTTTATAGAAGATGTATACAAGCCTACCGTTGCGAAGCTTGGCTATGTTCCCCCTCCCTTCTTTCTCCACCGTACGGAGTACATGGGAACAGCCACAATGTCCACCGTACCGCAGAGGCACGAATTCTTGAACCTGTCAAAGTATACAAGAATCACTTCACCGTTACGGCGGTACGGCGATCTGTTCAACCACTGGCAGATTGACGCCGCCATCCGCCACGAAGCTCGTACCGGCATGTCACTGGTGGGTAATACCGACGACTCATTCCTCCCGTTCTCGTCAGCCCAGTCCAAGGAGATCGTCGACGAGCTCGGCCGCAGAGCTTCGCACATTGCTCGTACAACGAAGTTCTCCCGTCGTCATTGGTCTGTGCAATGGTTCATCCGCGCATACTACTACAAGCAAGCGCCCTTGCCTGAAAAACTACACATCTACATTATGCGGGTCGACTATTCTCGGCCCTTTGCTCAGGCCATGATCATGGAGCTAGGGCTTCAGTGCACGGTGGAACGGGTGGAATTCGCCAAGGTGGGTGGTCGCCTTCGAGAGGGGGATATCTGGGAGGCGGATGTCGATCAGGTGGATGGCTACCGTCTTCTCATTGAGATGAAGCTGCTTGGGTTGGTCGAGAAGTCGCCATTCGAATACCAAACCTGGATGACACTGGACTCTGACTAGTTCTGGCAGTGACGAGCTATATCAGGCATTCCACTATCTCTCTTATTGTCATGCTTCGCTACGCGACGCAAACTCAGCACATTTTCATGGTGCCTACTACATGTACATAGGCTTGTATATACGGACTCACACTGTACCAATAAGAAATGAGGGTGGCGCAAGGTTTAGCATTACCCATTATATTTTACGTCAAGCATAGCGACATATTCATCGAGGCAGCGCATCTTGTAGGAACGCCTCGATCACAATATCGTCACACGTTGGGATGCTCAACAAGACAAGTGGAGAGTATTGTCAAGTGTAACACCACCCAGCGATGCCCACATTACGCATAGCGAAAAGGCCATAGGGGCGTTACTCTTCCACATGAACATCACCGCTACAGGAATATTATTACAGGCTGGGTTTCAAGCTATACCGACAAAGAGGAGGGATATAGGAGTTTAACAATATCCTCTGGTTTCTACGTCGATCATAGCGGAAACATAAAAATCATTGCATTTGCTATATGCACCTCAGCTTCCGCAAGTACCATATCTCAATTACGGTGACCTGGAGACACCGCTCGTCCTTGTTCGCAGCTGGTACTTCATCTCTAAGACTCTTTGGAATATGACATCGTTACAATCCAGGCTTGCATTGTCTAGAAAATGGTATGTTTCCGCCACTGCTGTATTCTATCCTGTTGAAAATCCGCGTAGACCAAGCTCCCCACCTGCCATTTAGGCTTTCCGTCTACCATGAATTTCGTATCTGAATAAAATGGGTTTGTTGTTCTACATCTAGTAAAATCCCACTCGATTAGAACAAGGGCCCTCATCCACTCATGCTTCCCGAAGCTAAAGTTGGGACGAAGACTCTCAATATATTTAAAATCATGCAAACCTTGTCAAGCACTGAAAACCCACCCCACAGTGCCCGGATATCTAACCACCGGGATTAGCTCAACGAGATTCCTGCGTCCAGACTCCACCAATGACATCGGTGCATGAAGGTCCCCGGGACCCAGCCCCCATGTGCTGCGCATGACTTCCCCAAAAACCATATTGATTCCTTGTATACGCTTGCGCCGGTCCCGCCACACTCTCAACCTCGGCCGCACAATGCTGCGAGCGGTAGCTAGGTGGCCGGGTGCTCTCACTCCGCATCACCAAGGGAAATTCCTCCGCAATTGTCGGCGGACCCGTGCGCTGCCAGTGTATCAGATTCGGATCCGCTCTTACGCTACACCGCCAGACGCCATAAGCTGGTGGCGGCGGTGGGACAGCGATCTCTTTGTCTTCTTCCACAGTGTCTGTTCCGTCCAGGCCTAGCTCTTCGTCGCGAGCTAGTATGACCCTGATGGGCTGATGTGGGCGCGCGACGGCGCCTGCTTGGCTTCGGTAAAGGAGTCCGGAGTTGTGGGGGCGGCTTTGGGGACGCATGGCGAGCATGAAGAGCCGGATGAGATAGTGGCAGAAGATGATGGTGGTGAGTATAATGAGTACTATGAGGATGGCGTGAAAGGCTTTGCCGGTGACGGAGTTGGAGATGGCGAGGGCGAGGTCTGAGTCAGTTGTCAGCTTAGATGTGAAATGATGAGCATGTTAGGAGGCGTACATGTGGTTAGGATCACGCACAGAGCGATGCCAGAGACGAGAGTTCCGATTATCTTTCTTTTGATTCTTCGGTCCTGGACGCCGGGGAAGCATCCTCGACCTTGCGTCTTCAAGCTGGTCTTTTTTCTCGGTCTGCTCAGCGCTAGCCGAGCTCGTACTCTCGTACGGCCGGACACGCCGACTACTTCTTCCTCCTCATACCTTGTCCCGGCAATGGGCGAGAGGAGGCTCATGCTAGAGCAGTCGAAAGCATTGGGTTGCGCTGGATCCGTTCCAATGTTTGGTGAGGAAGTAGAATCAATGATAGACCGTGTTGATGACGGTGACCTATGATCTGATTGGGGTCCCAAGGCCGTGCGACGTTCTGGTGACTCGGAGCGCCCTCGGGTTCGCCACGCTTTGGGAGCAGGTACGAGACTGTGGGATCGTTCGCTGCCGACTACTGACCGACCGTGGAACCATGTCGAGAGCCTTGACGAGGGGTGGGAAGTTCCCAGCCTCGTCGAGCTCCGAGAAGAGGTTGAGAGTGGCATATCGAAGAAAATCGCAAGCTGTAGATTCGGAGAGTAGCAATACTCCCGGCTTCAATGTCAGATACGCTCTCTCTGGACAATTCAACGATAAGGTAGCGAGTGTGTATCCTGCTCCGGGATTAGATAATGTAGGCCAGCTACATGGACGCGTCTTGTTGACGTGATGACCTGCTAGGCGCAAGTGTTACCAGCAAAGTCTGTGTCGTGGGCACGAGACGGACGTTATTTGGTTATCACCAACCGAAGTCCGAAAGTGTCATACTACTTACGGGGATGAAACAGCCAGCAATGGTTGGCTAGTTTGTAGCACGAGTGCTCCAACATGAACATGCTGGGAAACAGGGCAAGGGGGGACAAAGCATGACAGCATCTGTGAGAGCAGACAACAGAAGATGATAATTGACGAAAGGAACATGACAAGCAAGTGGCCAGAAGGAGAGTCTAGGCGATGAATGAGACAAGTATGAATGCAGCAGACTACTATCGATCTGGAGGGAGACGAGGGAAGAGACCAGAGCACGGTCCCTCGAGTTTATGCAGGTTATCAGCCAATACTCCATCTTTCCGTCGAAGTTTGTTGATGGAGGCATTGCTCACTTGCCAATGCATGTGGCAGCTTGTAACAAAGCTGTTGCAATGAATGCAAGCGCGCGAAGAAGGGTGGTCCATGCGGAAGGGTTTCAGGAGTCTGATATGCCTTGTTAGGCTTAGGCTAGTCTCGGTTCAGCTGTCGTTTCTCAACCAATCATTAGGGTCCTGAATGGACGTGTAAGATTCGAGATCCAAGCCTTCCTGAAGCGCATCTTGGGGAACCTCAAGGCATGTGGATACCAAGACTTTACAAAACGTCAAAAATCTTGGAAATTGTGATAAAGAGTAAGCGGTGCATGCAGCAGCTCCTGCATTCATTCCTCATCAATGATCGGACCAGCAGTGCTTTGGAAGCGATTATAGTAATAATATTGCCAGAGCTTGGATTTCTTCAACCAGGCCGGGTTTTCCGGACAGTACCACTTCTTAAAGATCAGTGATCATGAACATTCTCAACATCTATGACATTATGGATGGCTCAACCGTCACACAACATTAGGCAATATTTTTTCTACTCAGCCTACATGAGGCAGGGGAGTCCGAGTTCTCTTGTTTGGGGACTTTCAGGAACATTGGGTTGAGCATAGCAGGCGGAAATCAGTGCTTATGGAGGAAGGATGTTCTACATGCTCAAAAATGACATCCTATGTCCACTGATTGCCATGTAGCAAAGCGAGCCTCGGGATTGTACGGTCCAATGAGTTGCCGATGTAAGCTTCCCGACTACGTCTTTACCCTAGGTGCAAAGAAGATGGCTTCTCATAATTTTGAATTATACGTGCCATCATGACAAGATCCCTTATCCTTCTTATGTAGACGGATTGATGAAGAGAAGGGATAGCTAAGGTAAGGCAGAGCCCTCCACGAATTGAGGTTCACCCTTAGCTAGGGTTCTTGTAGGCCTCAAATCGTACCTTGGCACGCTTGGCGAAGTGATGTATGGGGATTCGCGAAATCGTCTACTGAGCGTTTAAAGTATTGCTCATGACTACCTTGCAGACTCGTAGGTACAGAAAGGCTGATCCTCATAACGGATCTTCTTGCTCAGCACGTCGAACCTATGGTGGTGGTACCTCTTGAGCCTGTGCGAGGGTAATGTCGACGTCTTCCACACAGTCAAAAGGTGCAAATAGGCGCATCAACAGCCTTCAAAGCAATGGCCCCGGATCGAGGGATGGGACACTGCCCCGGAAACGTATCGTGACGCACAATGACGCCTACCTATATGCCCTGCGAGTTGCCTACCTTTCCTACCTTCTGCAGCCACGAGCACGACGAACGCAGCATGTACCTGCGCCGTCGACAACGGTACAACGCTCCTCAACGTCTATTAACGACTTGATGAAGGATTTCACTCTCCTGCGGGATTCAAAGAGTACTAGGTTTCCTCATGGATTCATGTCAGAACTGGAGAAGCGACTTACGGGAGTCTTAATGGGAAAGGAGAGGAAACCGGAGTACAATGATGCTGTCGTCAAACGTACTTTCGCAGCATTTCTCAACGCTTTCAAGGAGCAAGGGTTCAAGAAGCGCATGGAAAAAGATCGTAGGGTGGAGGATCTAGTTCTCATATTTTTCTCAAACGCCACCAAAGAGCTCCAGAAGGGAAAAGCGCCTAGTGACGATGCTTGGAAGTTGATGGTGGACCGGCACTTGGCTCTTTTCATTCGTCTTATAAGCCTGGTTTTGAAGGATCACGATTGGGTCAGAGATCGGCCAGAATTGACTAGCAGACTATCAACGCTTGAAAGCAAACTCTTAGCCCATGACCAAGATCTTGCTGCATCTACATCGCGCAATGGCGGCGCTGGCGGTACGACTATCGAAGTCATTGTACCGTTAAGCTACGAAGTGAAAGACATGCCACTTGTACAGACCGTCGCTCGCATTTTTGGACTGACGCACACTCAGGTTCAGTCTGACATCAATAAGAACAAGCCAATATGGACACAACGAGCAGCGCTCCAAGATTTGAAATCTTATCAGAAACTTCTGAGCCTCAATTCGCGGAGAACACTTCGAAAAGATGATTTTGATTCCGATGAAGCATACGAGTCTTGGAGGAAAGCGGAGATCCATGAATTATCCCAATTAATACTTGCTATCATACAAACCAATCCTGAGCTTGCAAAGGATACACCAGTGGGAAACCTTCCTCAACTTAGTCATCAGACAAGCAATCCGGACACGTCCGACCTAGGATATCCGGACTCACTGAGAGCCATCTCTGACGGGAACGAGACTTCTTCATATGTCGTTGACCAGCCTGTGGACATGAGCACATATAGCTCCGGTGACCAGAGTCCTGTCTCTTCGAACGAAGACGAGAACATTTTTACTTTCATACCACCTGATGTTAGAGGTTGTTACCGCTTCATCTTAGCACAAGCGTTGACCTACGATATCCAAGATCAGGATCTGCAACCATCTGAACCCACAGACGGCACACCAGCAGTCAAGCTTTTGTCCAAGCCCTCCACCGAGCTTCTAAACGAGATTTGCCTCCGCTGGCGGCTTGCACAAGTCTCTCGAGTTATCTTCTTCCTAGACGTCATTCGTGAAAAGTTCGTCGATCAGGATATCACGCTTGACACATTAGACGCTGCCTTTAATTACATCAAAGAACCTTTGCCCGAAAATCGAAGGTCCTCCATTCCCATGACCTCGTTACTTTTTGACCGCACAAAGTGGACCGTAGCAGACATTGCTTTGAACCAACGGATACTAGCTAAACTCCATGAAGCTTTGCTTCGGGACTTATACGACATAATGCAGCATTGTTACGAACAGAAGCCACCCAGCGCCGGTCCCATTCTTTATGTTCTCGAAAACCATATCCACGACGATCCTGCTTTCGAGAGACCAGTCGAGGGCCTGGAGACCTTTGCGACACAGCTTTACGAAGCATTACAACAGAAAGCTCACGAGATCTACAGAGCCTTCCTTGAGAAGGAAGTACCCCAGGACCAGTATGCGTGGGAATTCTACCATGTGATACAGATGGGAAAGGCTGTCGTATCCTTGGCCCAGCGCATACAGAAACGATACAAGAAGAATCCGAAGATAATGGGTGTGAACCCGCTGATGGCGCTGGTGGAGACCATATTGCCTTTATATGCAGAAGATGCTCGAGATATTGTGGCGAGGATACTGCAATTGGCCCAGGACAAGAGCGAAGAGGTACATATTGAAGACGGCTTTGAATTGTATGGCGAACTGGTCGAAATTCGGCGCATACATGGTGACGTCTTACCTGGCGTGGTCTTCGCATTCCATATTGAGGGCCTCTTGGCGGACTTTGTCTGGCGTTGGATTCGCACGACAGAATCAAGCATCAATGAGTGGGTGGATAGGGCTGTGCAACAAGACAATTTCACTGTACGGACGGAGAATCCGAATCAGACTCCTACGGAAGATCAGCGACATAGTGTTTCTGTGATTGATATTTTTAGCTCCTTCAACCAGACGATAGACCGTATCGTTCGTTTGAATTGGGACGATGACCTCCAGTATGCGAAGTTCATGACTGCTCTTGCAAAAGTCGTCGGAACTGGTATCGCTCGTTACTGCGAGCTAGTTGAGCAAAGGTTCATCAAGGAAATGGACAGGCTTACACCAGAGCAACAAGTTGCAGCGAATCAAAGCACGCAGGAGAAATGGCTGCGAATCGCAAAAGACACGTGGAATAGCAAGGAGAAAATCGAGCCCTTTCAGTTCCTCCCGGAATCGTTTGTGAAGCTAAACAACATTGATTTCGCAACATTTCAACTCGACAAACTTGAGCGAGAGGTCAACGTAGATGCTTGCGCCGCCGTTATCCAGAGTCATGCACCACCAGTCACTCAACGCCAACGAAAGATCAACAACTACGTCTTTACTATCAAGATCGTAGAAGCAGAGAATCTCAAAGCTTGTGATATGAACGGTCTCAGCGATCCGTATGTTGTGCTTGGGGATGAGTATCAAAAGCGCCTAGCAAAGACAAGAGTCATCCATCGCAACCTCAATCCAAGGTGGGACGAGACTGTGGACATCAATACGCAGGGACCGTTAAATATCATCGCAACTGTATGGGATTGGGACACATTAGGTGACCATGACTGTGTCGGCAGGGCATCTCTCAAGCTGGATCCTTCCCATTTCGGCGACTTCCTGCCAAGGGAGTACTGGCTGGACCTTGATACACAAGGTCGAATCCTGCTCAGAGTAAGCATGGAAGGAGAACGGGACGACATTCAATTCTACTTTGGGAAGGCCTTCAGAAATTTGAAGCGGACGGAGAGAGACATGACCAGAAATATCACAGATAAGGTACGCCAATTCGTCACTGTAGGTGGAGGACAGAAGCTAATAGACAGTTAGCTGTCTGCTTATATTAACCACAGTCTCTCGCGCCGTGCTTTGCGAAGCTTGCTTTCAAAAGGTATCACAATGTCTTCTGTATCGAGTTACTTCAACCGGAACAAGCCACCAACCACAACACAAGCACCTACTGAACCAGAGATTATGAATGCCTTGAAGCCTTTATTTGTCTATTTTGATGATAACTTTGCGATTATGAATCAGACATTGACTAGCACCGCCATGGTCATGGTCATGACTAGATTATGGAAGGAGGTTCTTGCCACAGTCGAGGGGCTACTGGTCCCCCCTCTTTCAGACAAGCCTTCCCAGCAGCGTCAGCTCAGCCAGCAAGAAGTCGACATAGTCTTCAAATGGCTGCAGTACCTTTTTGACTTTTTCCACGCCGTAGATGAGGAAACAGGGGAAGCCAATGGGGTACCTCTTGATGTCCTTAGGTCGCCTAAATATTTCGATATCACTACCCTCAACTTCTTTTACTTCGAAACGACCGAAAACCTAATACGCACCTCAGAGCGGATGGCTTCTGCGACTGCTGCTCGCCAGCAGACACAACGCAATCGACTTTCAGCCCCAGCAGCTTTGTCTCCTCCCGCATTTGGGGGTGCAGCTGGCCTAGTTGGACTTGCATCCACAAAGCGGTCCAAGAGCATCATGCTATCACGCAACCTTGGGACCATGAAGAAGGCGAAAGAAGAGAAATGGAAGGAAGCCCAGGCAGACCCCAATGACGATATGATACTGCGAATTCTGCGCATGAGGCAGGAAGCAGAGAGATATCTAAAGGATCGCAGTAGGCAGAAAGAGAGGCTTGCAGCGGCCGCAGCTGCAGAGAGTATCGTCAGACAAAGTCTCGCCGCTGGAGGCGGACGCATGATGGGAAGCCTTCCTCGACGTTGACGGGAAACGCTAGCAAGAACCCAACTTCACTGTTCTATGCTCGGGCAGCATCGATCAACTGGCAGCACAGCATGATTTACGATGGAAAGTGTTCTGTGTCACGGCCGAAGCAATAATTTGTTGAGCATAGCATCGGAGTTTGGTCTTACGGTGGCATGAGTGTGGTTCTAGCCGCTATATTGGTTTCAGCTGCGTTTGCGAGTCGGAAACCTGGCGTCACCGATGAACGTAGCACTGCTCTACTTTCCCGGTTCTATGTACATATAGGTCAAGATTGCAATTCGATGCGATCGGTATCATGAAACCTCGTCACTCGGTGCCTAGATGTGATTTAGCAATCCATTATTTCGGAATCCAGCGTACCCCAGGCTTACCAAGACCGCACCTTCTCCTCCAAGCTCTCTGTCCAGGCCCCCTGGAAACGTCCGTGTGGCACTCGGCTTGTCCGGATAGGTGAAGTTCACTATCGCACATAGGCCCAGCACACTCGAGATCCAGCAACCCAACAAAAAGAACCCCTTGCCGGGCTTAAAGTGCGTATACTCCTCCGGACTAAACATGCCCAGGATATCATTATCCTCATGCACAGGTTCGCCGTAATTGCGTCGCTCTTGCTTGTCCCACCAGTCGGCATATGGGTCGCGGAATTGGCGTTTCTCGGGAGGTGGGTTGATGTAGCCGCCGTTCTTAGAGCAAGATTAGGACTCTGTCAAGTTCTAAGAGGAGTTTTTGGTTGGTGTTTACCATATTGGGATCATCTATGTCGGCCTGAGAAGCGCATCTGATCTGGGACTGGAAGAGAGGGCGCGATGTTCGGAGGAGGTGGGCCGAAGGGCGTCCTGCTGCCGCTGCCAGTCTCCGTGATAACATATCGGTAAAATCTCTTATGGCGACCGCTGGACTCTTCGAAGGATCAAGTTACTACTTTGGGCACAAGGAGTAGCACTTGCTGTAGGATTCGGGGCGCCGGTAGAGAGAGTGCTTGAACAGGTGGGTGTCTTGTGCGACACCCGGGCCAAGGGCGTCGGAGCAAGGACTGCTATCGGAATTGACTAATTGATAACGGCGATGTGGTCAATAGCGCTCGAATAGTTGTACTTCCCCGATAGGGAGGATCTTCAACTGGCGCTATGCTTTAGGAATTCAATTCACGAGGGCAGTAGTGAGAAGTGATTGAGGTAGCTGCTATGTGACCTCAGAAGGATTAGCGTGCTTGATTCTGCTCCTCAAGTCAATCCGCGCTCTCGGCACCATTAGGTTTTCCTTACATCACATTAGGCATTAGGCATCTTTTTCTTTTCCATGTCAGCCACGCATCAGAACCGATAACCTCTTCGAATTCCAGCAGCCAGATGATCTCGGATTAAGCTCGGCGCAGATGCTAGAATCAAGTGATTTGAGCGTGGTTTGGTTGAGATATTCGGGGGTACCTTATCAAGGGATTGGCGTCCCAAATGCAAAACGAACCGCGTGAAAACCATGGCTCCACCGAAAACCACATCCACAACAACCACAATGATGACCATGGCGCACCCACCACATTGGATGCAGAACCACCGAAAAGCGCCGAGGCCCCAACACACAATGGGTACTCGGAAAGAAGGGACGTCGAAGATTATGACACTGATCATGTCCATAGCGGCCCTCCGTCGAAAAAACGGAAGCTCGCAGACAGTGCAACGCGGCCATCCTCCACCCCGAGACATATCTCGCCACCATGGAAGAACGTTCTTGTTGAAGGGCCAACATCCTTCATTGAGGGTGGCCGAAGAAAATCTTCAAGAACGAACTTTGTGCCCCTTGAGTTGCAACCGCAAGCTGATAAGCGGAAGACACGAGGGACGCTTCAGAGCCCACCCATCGCAAAGAGCAAATATGGCGGCGTATCGGTACACAAGTCAACACCGCTAGCAGATTCGTCCAGCAAGCAGCATTCAACTGGTAGCAAGTCGACATCTACACAAGCATTTCGATCGCCAGCCACGACAACAAACCAAAACGGCGCTACTCTCAAGCAGGAGAGTAACAGAGTTGCTCCCTTCAAGAGGTCCCACAAGAAGAAAGTTCCGCCAGACCAGTCCGCACACCCTGCTTCTGTTGCCTCTACACCACTTCAACTTAAACCGCGCAGAGGAAGGCCAAGGAAGGTGGTGTCTCCTCATACAACGAGACCAGCGATGGTGATAGATGGATGGCGCACCAGCGATGACGAGCAAAATGATGAGGCAACAATCAAGGGCGAAAAGGAATATCAGAGCTCGGGTCTATGTCACAAGCCACAGCGACTGAACCTGAGAGTCCGTCCACCATCAGTCACAGTACAACATCCAGGGAATCTTCCCCCGCCCCGCCGCTTTCCGTCATTCGATCATTATATCAGTCAAGACAAATCCACAGCGACGGAATACGTAATACCTCTGACGAATCGAGATGCCCAGAACGAAGCTGATGTTCGGAGACGCATACTTGAGGCTGGGCAGCCTGGAGGTCTATTAAGCGAAGGGCACTCCTCTCAGCACGTACTAGACCGGCAGGATGAGCCGCATCAACAGTATGCGCGTCAAGATTATATGCTTGCTGCCATTGTCAATTTTCAGAAGTTGATGGGCCAGGAGCGCGTTAAGCACAAGCGAAATGCAAGACAATTTGCACACCTGGCTCTTGCCAAATGGGAACAGCGCGAGCTCAAGCTTGGACGCGGACCGCAGAAGTCTACTGAAGAACTCGAAAAGGAATTGCGCGACACATGTGAGGCATACTACCGGCGCACTGTCTGTGGGTCACTGCGTTCAATGTGGGAAAGGGTCACGGTTGAGATAGAGGCCAGGCGCCGCGAGAGATGGCACGAGGATCAGCAACGTCTCGGCAGAGAAGAGTTAAACAAAGTCTTAGCCAGGTCGACACGGATGCTTCACAAAAGGACGGAGGGTGCTCCATCCCAGTCCGAGAGCGGCGACCAAGAGAGCGATAGATCCGATAATGAGAGTGAGTTCATGAGCTCGACTCAGTCGGACAGTGAAGATGGCTCTGTCGTTCGTGCCGAAGACGACGACGAAGGTTTGACTGTGGAAGAGCTCCGTCGAAAATACGCGGAAGCTCCGCGGGAGTTCCCACAGCAAAGTGCCGACGAGGCTTCCGAAAGCGACGATGGGGATCGAGAACCTATGAACCCAGATCCTGGCGGCTCCGATTCATTCATGGGCAGACAAGATTCTGTCGTGCGTTCGCAAACTCCTGACCCATTGTCCCCTCCGTCCCAGATAGCCGAAAATCCAGCGAATATCAGTCTAGAGGACGAGATTGACGATGCGTTGATGGACGATAGCGATGCAAGTACGAATATGGACGATGATATGGGCGACAGCGATGACGGCAACGACGACGGTGGTGACAATGACCGGAGCGAGGTTTCTGGGGAGGAGGAGGGGGAGGAGGATGGTGCCCTACTTGGCTTCTTTGACAAGAGCGAATACCAAATGAACGAAGCCATTGCAGACCGATCAAGTCCGACTCAAGAAGTCGCCACCGGGGACATGGCTTGGGACAAGGACCGGGAGAAATTATCAATCCCCGATGCCACTCAGGTCCAAACACCGTCCGCGAGTAATAGCGAAGAACCTTTCTCCGATGCTCGGAAGGAGACGTCACCTGATCGTATCGATCCACTGGAACGCGTAGAAGAAGTGGGCAATGCTCAGAGCTTCATAGGTTTGGCCACAGCAAGATCGGAGCAGCAGCGCCCTTTGTTGACAGATCTCGCAAAACTCAACACAAACCTAGACAATCATCAGGATGCCCTTCCTACTACACCTATTTCGACTGCGGCTCTGCTGACGCAGGTACCCTCCTTATTACGTGGAACGCTACGGGAGTATCAACATATCGGCCTTGACTGGCTTGCAAGGCTCTACGCCGATAAGACTAATGGCATTCTGGCGGACGAGATGGGTCTTGGCAAAACAATTCAAACCATAGCGCTCCTGGCTCACCTGGCGGTCGCCCATGAGGCATGGGGCCCGCATCTGATCGTTGTGCCCACAAGTGTCATGCTAAATTGGGAGATCGAGTTTAAAAAGTTCCTTCCAGGCTTCAAAGTCTTGACGTATTACGGTACTCAAGAGGAGAGGAAGAAGAAGCGCGAGGGCTGGAGGGACGATGATAAATGGAACGTCTGGATCACCTCGTACGCCTTGGTTGTTCAAGACAACCAAATCTTCAGGAAGAGGAATTGGCATTACATGGTCCTCGATGAAGCCCACAATATCAAGAACTTTCGCTCTCAACGCTGGCAAACTCTTCTGAATTTCAAGACACGGGCACGCTTGCTCTTGACTGGAACCCCATTGCAGAACAATCTCACTGAATTGTGGTCGCTGTTATTCTTTCTGATGCCCACGGACAGCTCTGGAAGTGGCATTGGGGGCTTTGCTGATCTACAGCAATTCTCTGAATGGTTCCGCAAGCCTGTTGAACAGATACTCGAGCATGGTAAAGAAACAATGGATGAGGAGGGCAAAGCTATTGTCAAGCAACTGCATCACACGCTTAGGCCGTACCTTCTACGTCGCTTGAAGGCGGATGTTGAAAAGCAAATGCCCGGAAAGTACGAGCATATTGTCTATTGTCGACTGTCCAAGCGCCAGCGAGAGCTCTATCAAGGGTTCTTGAACCGAGCCGAGACAAAAGCCATCTACGCTGCTGGCAATCACCTTTCAATGATGAATTGCATCATGCAGCTTCGCAAGGTCTGCTGTCATCCAGATCTCTTTGAGACTCGCCAGATCGTAACTTCCTACGCCATGCCTAAGTCAGTAGTTGCAGACTTCGAGATCAAGGAATTACTTGTAAGGCGACGGCTTATAAAAGAGGACTCGTGGAAATCGGTTGACTTGGGCTTCATCAATTTGATCCCAGGTGCTAACGAGCCACTCTCTGCGCTCGAAACGATTCAGACACAGAGGGTGGGAGCTCTAGGTGCTCTACGACAATTAATCGATCAGCAATGGAGTCGTGTCAAGCAGGACCTGGAATTTGATGGCTCGTCAGTCAAGGGCGCGCTTGTCAATCTGGAAAACGTTACGAAACGATCGAGGTACGAAGCGCTTCGCCACGCTCATTACCTTACTATGCTTCGTAGCCAACGACGTCCGCTATACAGTCATGGACTCGTGTCGCGACTGAACTTGGGTCTTGAAACACACCCATTAACGTCGCAACCTTTGCGTAAGGCGGACCTTTCAGAACACGCTCTTAACAAGTCCCTGGCTCTTTCTGATATGATACTGTCCTTGCCCAGACGCTCCGAAGCCATGTCATCAACAATACAGAAGTTCACTTGCATCACACCCAAGGTTGTGGCGACCGATTTGCTATCCGTGTCCATCTCTCCAACGCTTTCTACAGCTCTCCGGCCTGATCCCCGGGGTTCCGTTCCGGATCCTTTCCATGAGTCGCGTGTACGTTCAGCCATTGCTTTCCCAGATAAGCGCCTCCTCCAATACGATTGTGGCAAGCTCCAAAGTCTTGACGCCCTCCTGCGGAAGCTCCAGGCTGGCGGTCATCGTGCCCTTGTCTTTACCCAAATGACCAAAGTTCTCGACGTCCTTGAGCAATTCCTCAACATCCATGGACACCGCTATCTACGACTTGATGGAGGCACCAAAATCGAGCAACGGCAGATCCTGACGGACAGATTCAATGACGATGCCCGCATCCCGGTTTTCATCTTATCCACTCGGTCTGGTGGCCTGGGCATTAATCTAACGGGAGCAGACACTGTGATATTCTACGACTCTGATTGGAATCCTGCTATGGACAAACAATGTCAAGACCGCAGTCATCGTATTGGTCAGACCCGGGATGTGCATATCTACAGGCTCGTCAGCGAATCCACTGTCGAAGTCAACATTATGCGACGAGCACGCCAGAAAACACGGCTTGACGAGGTGGTTATCCAGGAAGGACAATTCACAACCGATCACTTTCAAGCGACTGCGAGTGCCGATGGCGCTGACGCTGTTGACTACGGCGACATCGAGACTGACGCAGCTTTGGACCGAGTGCTTGGTGGTCGTAGCATGGGCAAGGCGTTCGAGCAGGTCGAAGACAAAGAAGACGTCGCTGCCGCCAAGGTTGCGGAGAAGGAAATGCAACTGACCGACGCTGCGGACTTTGACGACAAAGCGGATCACAGTAGTCGTGTCATGACGCCCAAGACCCCAGGCCTTCAGACGCCGGGCGAGATGTTGCCTCCACTTTCAGCTAATCCGGATAGTGTGGAGCGGACAACGACTCTTGATGCAGCGACTTCTGAGCTTGTGAAACTCGGCGCAGATCTTATTGTTGATGAAGAAGACGAACGCTTAGGTCATATCGATGAGTACATGCTCCAGCACATCGAGTGGGAACTGGAGGATGTGCCTGTGGCAGCAACACCGGAGAAGAACAAGAAGAAGAAGAAGAAAAAGGGGGAAGAACATCGGGTTCGAAGGAGGTTGTGATGATCATGCCCGATAGAAGGCGAGCGGTGACTGTATATATTTACTGGACTTCACTTCGTGTACACGGTCAGCTTTTGGTGGGAAAAGGGCTTAGAGAAAGAGGCTCTGTGCTGAATCGGCATGGTCTGAGAGGAATTGTTTGGAAGCATGGTGGCATGGTCAAAGCATTGTTCGTGAATAGCATTTAGAGATGGCATGTACGCTGGGTTTCCCTCCTTGCTCGGACATGAAAAGGATTCCGGTTTCATTGCTTTGCATTGCCAGTACACGTAGACATTCGGTACTAAAAGATAAGTAGTTCTCCACGTCAAAGGGTCCGTTCTACCTTAGGGCTAAGGTACCGTATCTAAATCCTTCTTTGGTCACGTGCTTACAGCTCGGCCAGAGATGGAGCAGCCTCGTTCTCTAGATATGTTACTGACTGCTATCACACGAGATTGGAGGCACATGGCCTGTCTCTGGATCATGCACAAACCACTGACCTCCACAGCTGGTCAAAAGTTCGCTTTGTTCGAAGCATCTTACGGACCTGTCATCCCCGTCGCTCCTTGAGCTCTCAAGCCTCATTTTTACTCGTCCAGTATGATATCTGCAGAGCACAAGCATTGCCAGCTTCTTGATAGACGTGGCGTGCAATGCTATTTTTGGGACGAGGCACCCTGGACTCTTGAAACACTCCATAGAAACTGGTGGCGGGTCGGCAAACTCGATACAAGCCCATGTCAAATTCGATCGAGCATGTAAGGTATCCCAGGAACAACCAGCTTTGCTTTTAGCAAGCTTCTGAGCGGATAAATGTTACTTTAGTCGGTCACAGCGTTGGAATGCCAAGGAAGTTAAAAAATTTGAGCTCTTGTTCATGTAACCTCGTCGACGAACGGGTTTTGGATATACTACATTTTCCACGGTATATAAGTCTCTTTCAACGTCTGAGCTCTCAATTGCACCCCTTTCGCAAGTACTTTCCACGCGTTTCTCTCTCTCCATTCTCCATCATCTCTCCAAGGCCGTCAACATGCGTCCCTACTCCTCACCTCCCTCCTCACCCTAACCACCTCCGCCCTACCAGCACACCCCCAACCCAACGCCGACCAATGCGGCCCCACCGTCCCCATCCCCTCCGACCCCAAAGACACCTGCCACTCAGCCCCCATAGTCCTCCCGCACCAAGATCAATTTGGCATCACCCAGATCCCCGTCCCCTCCAGCCTGAGCGTCAACAACGACTGGTACATCTGCAACCCGCTCGCCGACCAGCTCTGCGAAATCATGGCCACCGCACAAGCCAACAAATGGTATTTCGCAAGCGCCCCTGCTGGCGCATGTGAGCTGGGCTTCTGGCTCCCTGGCGGTGACGACGCGGCGCCGAATCCGGCGCTGCCGGGTGGGAAGAAGGACGTGACGCAGTGCAAGAACGTGTATACGGCGATGATCAATGCGGTCAATGTTGCGCCAAAGACTTGGTTAGGGGCGACGGTGAACTTGCTGGTGCCGCCGGCGGAGCAGACTGCACAGTTTGCGCCGCTGCCGGGTGGGGAGGGGATTGGTGAGTACATGTTCAGTGACGTTTCTGTGTACGAGGTGGATGCTGACTTGGATATAGGCCAGGCTGTGAATGCAGGGTATCCGAGCTATTGGCTTGCGACCTTCCCAAATGGCCCTCACTGACGTCCAGGCTGGCACGGCTAAAGTACATGCATAGCAACAGGGATATTGGGGTATAAAGATATGTAGGCTGACAATATGTCAATTGGGAATACCGTTCTTGTCGATGGTGGCCGTTATCGCATCCCCCGTCTGTCAATCCCTACCAGGATCCCCTTTCCATCGATATCTGTACAATGTTCTCCTGCTATATTTTTCTCCAAGTGAAAAGTTGGTCAGCCATCTCAAAGTGCTTTTACACAAATACTAGCATGCTGCTTGCAAAGATACATGCTTCGTCCTGGGGTTGCACAGCAATATCCCTATCCATCCTTCTCTACAAGTTTTTTTGGCCTATCAGGTTCACTCTGAATAGCATCATTGAGGCCGCCTCGGGTCCGCTTGATTGTTTATGCTGGCCTTTTCCTGAAATTTATCCTCTTACCTAAAGCGTGGAACTTGCATCAGGATGGTATGTAAAGATAGCTATTGCACACTCCAGCGCTTTTGCAAAAACTTTCCATATAAGCTTACATATCAAAATATCAAGCCCATAGCTTCCTCCATATCCCTACCATCTAACAACGGCAAAACACCATCCTACGCTCTACATCTCAGAAAGCATCAAATCCTATCGAGTGACCTACAAGACATCTCTTCTGACGCGAATCCTTCAGCACACCGCTGAACAGAAATCAACTTGGAAGGATACCAACGCATCCATAACACCAACCATGCGGCAGGCCGAAAACATGTCGTTCGAAATCTGTGACTGCCCCTTTAACATCTGACACGTTGTCGCCCCCTAACGGATCGTTTGGACGACGCAAACGTTAGTTGCAACAATGAAATCGCTGAAGGGGTTTTGCGCCCTGAAGTATGGCAAGCTTAGCTCGGAGATATAGTACTGAGATACTGATGAAGTGTAGGCTGAGGACATCACGACCCATTTCTCTAAGTCTGACAAGAAGGCGATGATATCATTCCATTCTCCAGCCCTGACCTTCCGACCTTTGCTATATATGTAACCCCTTTCCACGAGTGCCGTTCGTACCTTCTTCCTCAATATCTGGTGCCCGGCCATTATCGCAATGCAATGCACATTCCCAGAAATGCGATCTCGAGCTCCTAACCTCCACGTATTCCTCTCCATACAAGCTCCTCTATACCAAGGTCCCCTCGACTTTCCCCTTTTCCATTATCCAGTCACCATGATGCTGTTCGCTCCCCGGTGGCCCCTTCTTGAGGTTATCCCAAGTTTGTCGTTTTCTGTTTTCGATTGATTGTTCTTTGTTTGCTGCTGCACAGCAGGCTGTGCGCTAGAAACTTATGGGTTTCATGTTTTAGATGCTTGGTTGCGGTAGGAGTGTCGGTGTTGGCCGGGGGGGATATTGGATGATGAAGCGCATCCGCCATTGGTTTCCAGGGAAAGCTATAGAGGCCCGTGCCCAGGTACTGGTGGTAGTCCGGGTACGAGTGTTTTGGATCGAAGCAGAAGAGAGCTTGACGGAGTGGGGCGAGCTCCTTCAGGATAATAGGATGCTGCTGTGCAGATCCACCTTTTGGACAACTTTTGGGACATGGTTAGCCTGGCGCTTGTTGTTTGTATGGCGATTAACTGTTCGGAGTTGCAATTTGTGTCCACAGCGTTAGCGCTCTCTTTCAGCGTGCAGACGGAGAAAGCAACGGGGGGTTGATGGGATGGCTCGTTAATAGTACCAAGTCCAAGTCCATAACATGCATCAGGATATGTTTATGCAAAGGGACGATTTCAAGATAGTAGGTCAGTCAGACGCTCAACGCCTCTGAGAAAGCTGAGGAAGGAAGGCTCGAGCAATGGCGAACTAAGAATATGTAAGTGAAGCCATTGTGGGTTATGCAAGAAGTGTACGCATAGGCTGCTGAGGAATTTCTCGGCCCTGCTTCCTTGGGGTTGCGATGCAAAGTGTGGGAGTTGTTGGGATTGATGGTAGGGAAGGGGTAATGCGTGGGAAAGAAGGACGACAAGATCGGAGTACTCAGCGCGTTTGGTCGGAGAGCGACTACGAGTATGACGATTGGCGGCGTGATGAAAAGAAGGTTCTTTCAAGTATCCTAGGCAGGGGCTTCGTTTCATAATCAACAGAGAACCAACAATCTTGGTGTAATCTGTATTTGAAGTCAAAGTAACAGAAGGATTAGAAGAACGAGCTACTACCTCCTAAGTTTGGCGCATAGATACTAGCGGAAGCCGCAGCATCAATGAGTCGTAAAGTAGTTGTAACATGGTCCTGTGAAGTCGCACTTTCGCCTCCAATGCTGGGTAGTACGAGTACACTGAAGTTTGGTACCGCGACGCGTGGGAACAAGGGTTTCTCAGGCCCCCAACCTCGGAGGCGCTGGAAGCTAACGTATGCTTAATGAGAGGTCTTTCGATCCTATACCTACGTGCCCAATCTTTCTAGCCATATCCGAACAGCGTGTACATTGTCAATGTGATTGACATCAATCCTCGCGTTCATGCCCACTTTGCGCCTTCTCTTCCAAAAAGGGGTATCGTCGCGGGCGCTATCTTTATCCCAAGGATCGAATCCTAGACTCCTTATCTTCCATTCCGTATCCTACAAGAACATATCACTTATTGAGTCCTGTTGGAGGAGGCCATAAGACTGGCCGTGTTGCCTAAGAAGACGACCAATACCGCGGAGTAGGCGGCGGTGGCGGTGAAGACCTCCTGTCTTCGGGCTTTTGTGATGACCGAACAACAGAGTGAAAACACAATGGTAGAAAACAAGATGATTCCAAATTGAGCTTTAGGTTGGCCTTGGTACTTGACAAGAAGCCAGACGGGGATTAGCAGCAAGAGGGGAGCCAGGACTGTGATAATTCCTCGCAGAAGGACATCCAGGCGATGTGGAGAGAGAAGCTGGATCTTCTCCCTGCCAGTCACGATCTCCTGCTCTTTGGTACGAAAGATCTTCTGCTTGAAGGTCAGAATTCTGTTTTTCGTTGTTCAAGGGAAACATGGTTATCAACGAGACGGGGAAAGATCCACACGGTCGAGTGGCTCCTGCCGTGCTTCTTTAAGTGAATAAGCGCAAGGAAGATCGTCACTCACTTTTGTGAACCTTCTTGAGATTCTATTCAAGGTGTCTTCAAGAAGGATCTGGAACCAGCCGTACTCGTGATCGTGGGCCACAGCTGCTAGATCAGGTCCGTGATGGATCCACTGGGTCTCATCATCAATCACACACTCGGTCTTGTCAATCATGTTGAACAAGCTAGTCTGATTCCTCTTGGTAGGTCTTCTCATACGGTGAATCGTTTGTAGACGCAGCAATAGTGAGTCTGTTAGCTGTTAGATAGTAAGGCCGCAATTAGTGGCCCGAGAGACCAACCATACTCAGCAAGCTTCTTATCGATTTCTGCCAGCAGGTTCTTCCTCCTTGGTCTCGTTGCTTCGTCTCGCCTGCGCGAAGTCAATCGTTCAACCTCGTTGCGGTAGTCGTGTCTATCAAGGACTTCGAGCTGGTTTTCTAGCACGGCTAGCTCGTCTTGATATTGGAGAAGCACACGATTCCGAAGCCAGTCAAATTTTCGATAAATTAGGAAGTTTGGATCGCAGGCCTCGATAGCAGCAAGCTTGCCATAGCCTGTCCAGTAATCATCCACTGGCACGCATTAGCTCTAGCAACACTGGCCGTACAGGGTGTTAGCGGACAGGATTTGACTCTCTGTTCCATGACATAGTCGTATGTCGAGTCAGCATCCTCCTTCGCCGTTGCAGCATGGAGACGGAACGCTGAAGCGAAACGATCGAGGAAAGGGTGCCGTTTCTTGGAAGCTTCTTTGATAGTAGTCAGGTTTATCCTCAAACCCCTTCGACGGCAGACTCCCGGACGGCTTACCTCCACTGCTTACATCTTCGTCAAGGCCTGCGGAAGAACTGGATGGATTCTCGGGTAAGGGAGTCAAAACTTTCGTTGTACTTGTGACGGTAGGAGGATGATAGCTTGAAACCGGCTTTGCGATGGGCTCCACTCCATTGGGCGACGAGGGCTGTGGAGGCTCAACCCTAGTTTCTGCTGGCTCTCCACGTGCAATGGACATGCTACTTCATCTGAAACTGGTCATAGAGATGGCTTCACTTCCCTCGTAATAATAGCGGTCGGAAGAAGACGACGCTGCCCGCTGCACAAGTAAGGGCGCTCGCCGCTCAGTCCAGCTACGGACGTACAGCTAGCTGACTGGGTCGCAAGGTAATAGGTGGCTTCCTAGGTAATTTAAATTCCTTGTATTAAAAGCTATCCAGTAGCTGAATAGAGGACTACACCCATTTGCGCGATATCTCGCGCGACTGCATCGATTTTCTGCATGTCGCCGTGAGCGTACATCGACCAAAGGGCTTGCGCATCCTAGGCAAAGAAAAAGCATTCGTAAACGACGCGCTAATGCTCCGACTCCTATCGGCAATATCGCAGTACTGACTGATACATGTTCGCTTGTACAAGCCAATCTCCTCCGTGGCTACAGGAAACTGCGTACGACAGTTTGTGTGACATGACAGGTGAGGAGGAATCCAATAAAACATGCCTGCTTTGTATGGAGATTTCCTCCGTGAGGAGCTTCAGCTCTACCTTTGGCCCATTTCATTGATTCCCGAGGCTTTCAAGGCTTCAGCCGTGCTAGACTTTTTTATGATGCTCCAGATTATCTTCCCCTTCCATTCTCTCAGGATGTTCCTGATTATCTTCCGATTCTTCTTCGGATTCTTCCGCCGTGGGACGCTGCTGATCGTCCTCCGACTCTTTCTTCGCATCCTCTTTTGGGGGTTTCAGTCCATATCTATATTTATTGGTCGCGGGGTCTAGCACTATGCATCCACAAATAGTGTATATAGTCCCAGTCAGTTCTGCAGTGACGGGATCGAGTTCATCCTTGACAGTGACCTCATCGCCTGGTCTGTACTTTGGCTCGCGTGGCTTGTGCTGTAACATTTGTCAGCATAAGATGTACATAGCCATCAAACAGTGATGAGCACTTTGGTATCATGCGGAGCATCAGAACATGACCGAAAACTTCTCTCGTCCGTTCTGAGAGAGCTAGGCCGGCTTCCCGTCTTCTGTAATATAGACTCCGGTCAATGAAGCTCCAATAGTCATGCTTGGACAACAGCGACTAACAACAGGTTGACTCCGAGCCCATATTCTGGTTCTGGAACGCGGCATGATCGATCAGCGCTTGGTAACCTGGGCGAATAACGAAGTCGCTGGCCGCGGATTTGTTTGTAATGTTCTCAGACGAAATTCCTACCAGATTCTGTGTTGGCGATGACCATTAATTCTCCGAGCAGCCTCATCGTTCTTATAAGGCATTGGAGCCAAGGGAAGCAAACCACCCGAGCCGCAATGGTGCTTCTGCGCGAGCAGTACGCGGTGTCACATGGGAACCACTTGGGAGTAGATAGCGCCACGTCACTGTCATCGTTCTCGAGAAGCAAGCATCGCCGTAGCTGAGCACCCTCCAGGTTTCAATTACCTCTTGTCGTACACGGAAAGCTCTGCGGGGAGGTGCCCTGTTCGAATTATTAGTGGTTCCAGATATACCAAACACAGCTCTCTTGATGCCCAACCGCACCTCAAGATAGCATACAAAGAAGGCGTACAAGAAGGCATCTGAGGAGCAGAGCCCATCTTCATGCATCTGCCCACTACCTGTTTTCAATACGCATTTAGGCTGATCAGTTGACCAATGGTAAGCTGCTGCTCTGTATGAAAAGCTATGAGCTGAGGCACCTATACACCCTCTCGTTGAATTTCCCACATGTGCCGACCTAGGCTGAATGCTCGAATGTGTTTTTCCAAGAAGCGGTCAAGACAACTTCGCTATAATTCGCCATGACAACCGAAATGATGCAGAAGATAAGAATTCATACGCTTGCAGCAGGGTATAAGCCATCCACACCAGACTCCTTCACTCCCAGCTAACGCGTTAGTCGCTATCGTTAAGCTCGATTACTTCGTTATTGTTAGGGTTCAGACCGGTACGGGGACCACCAGACATCGACCTCCGTTTCCCAGTCCCATCGCCAGACTCCCCCGTCTCCTCAGCCTCTTTGATATCCCACTTTCCGGTCTCATCCAATACGATGGCTTTGACGTCCAGCCTCTTACGCTGCTCGAGCTCTTCCCTCACCTTCACGAGAAACCCGTCGATAAAAAGGTTCTTAGGTCGTGCATCGGCGCCACAGATCGGGCACCTCAGCTGGTCTGGCCCACACGGCTCAGTTGGTGCCTTACTGCCGCGAGTGGAGAGGAAGATCTCGAGGTCGAAACACTGGTTGTGTCGGCAGGCCGTACCACGTGCAGGTGTCTGGCACAGAGAGGAGGAATATGGATCTGTAATGTCCAATGTGATCGTAGGATCAAGGATTTGCACATCGGGATCAACAAGGCCCGATCTCCTGAGGATGCGGTCTCGTGCTTCAAGCCAGGATACAGTTTCGATTGCGCTTTTGATGATTGAACTGTTGGTAATGTGTATATTCTCAAGGCCAAAAGCATACATAGACTCATCATCTAGTGGAATTTGTGAGATAGCTATCGAGATCGAATTCTTACCCTCCGTAATGCTCGATGTGATGTTAATTGGCATATCCTTCCCATGATGCTTCTTCTTCCTCACATCAACAGCTGTGCCGTTGATCAGAATTGCTATGCCGAATGGCCAGGTGTTTTCGGCGGCGACCCAATCGCTTTCAGTAGGAACGTCATTGATGCTCTTCAGCTTGACGCTACGGAGTCGGCAAATCCGAGTGCCGATTTGGACAAGCATCCGACCAGGACGCCCGTCATGAGCGTCGTTACTGGCGGCCAGTGACTCAATGTCTTCTTTCGATTCGTTCCAGTGCCATGTGAGATGACGCTTGTGCAGATGCAGATTGTCAGGTACCATTACGACGTCCACGATATATGAAAACCACCTAACACTTGCATCGTTCTCCGATGTGACAGCTTCGAGCAATGGACTTCGCAGATGAGCTTGGTGCACTGCAGAGGAAGCTGTTACAACTTGCGGGAGTTGATCTAACGGGCGAAGGAAAATGCCAGCACCTTGAGGTAATCCTGCCAAAGTCGGAGATTGCGGTGTGTGCGGTGATACATATCGATTGTGCATGGTGGCCAGATTGAATCCGTCGCGCGGCGGCCGAGGCAGGGGTGATTGGCCAGGTGTCGCTGTTGAAGCTGCGGCGCTCGAAGCTGGTGAGGTAGAATCTATGCTAGCTGCTGCTGTTGTCTGGTAAGAGAGGAGTAGAATATCAGCCTGCTGCTGGGATAGTGGGCTTGCAAACGTCGACTGTGGACCGCCAAAGCTTTGCACAGGGGTGCTGCCGTTTTGTTGGGCCGTCGATGCGATCGATGAGGGCGGATTGAAATATGGAATTTGTGGTGTTTGTTGGGTCATCATCGGTACAGCTGGGCTGTGAGTATGTCGACCAATGCTGGGAGGCTGAAAGTTTGCTCCAGCTTGGGGGCTCAATGTTAGTGTACCAAGGTTTTGAGCAGGAGAGCCTGCTTGGGAGAAGGGTGACACTTGAGCGGGTGAGGATGGCACAGTCGGCGTTGACACTCTCCATCGACTAAAATGTTGTGCAGCACTGACACTGGCTGTGAGGGGAGGTCTGTCAGTGGATGTGCTAGGACCTCCGCCAGGCGTACTGGACGTTCTTGCTGGCGCAATTGCATTTTGTCGGGGCTGTGGTGGCGCCATGTTGCCAACAGCTGCTATCCCTTGGTTCGCATCGTGTGGCCTACTGGCTAGACAGTATGTTGCATGGCTGAACCAGAGTTCTTGAGATCGAAGTATAAAAGCTTGATTCTGCGATATTAATAAACCTTGTTTGGCTGCAACTTGGTTGTTATAGGTTTCCTGCTGGGTGCGAAGGAAGGCCTCCTCACAGCGTTGATAGCATTTGTCATATTCTCCGGTCCAAGTGTCGCGATGCATTGCCCTATATAGAACGCCTTGAAGCACAATAGAGTCAAGACCAAGCATGATCAACATTTCATTAGCTGACGGAGGACAATGTCTGATCCTACTCTCTTCCTTCATTCTGGCCCAGTGCTGATGGAATCGTTTCAGAAAATCAAGAACCTTGGTGTATGCGACATTGAAGCCTGGGTGGTTCCGTAGCAACAATTGCAACGGGAGAGGAAATGTTGAGAACCAGTTCACAGCCTCAGGTTCCAGCACGGAATTGTCGATCAAGAGGTGATTTAAAAGGGTCAGCCCCTGCAAATGCATGGCCTGAAAGCCTATGCACGCTGCCCATACCGCTCGTTGGGACTGTGAGTACATGCAGTAGATTTGATGTAGTACCAAGTAGAAGAAGTCAGATCGCTCTACAGCATCTTGCAATAGACCAAGACGTGAATTTGCGATCTTTCCCCCTCGTGACTGAGGATTTCTGCCCAGTCGCGTATTTTGAAGAATGTGGAGGAAGTGTTTCAAAGTGGCGTCTGGCATTGCAAAGATAGCAGGTTCTGTGGCGCAACCAACGCCTGCATTCGGCGAGTTGCCCGCTTGAGTAGATGACATCTTCCGGGGTCTATCCGATTGCTGATCCAAAGTTCTCTTCTCTGGCCGAGCGCTGCCGGCAGCCTGAACGAGTGTTGATGGCTGTGCTGTAGGATGCTTCAAGGGAATACCGCTTGGAGCTTCAAATGCTCTTAGTCGTTTCTCGATCTCTTCAATTCCTCCATACCTCTTCGTCAGCTCCCTTAGCATATCTGCATCGGGCTCGTTTGCTGGTCCGTTCTGGAGCGGCGGCTCTGAATCGAGATCAATTACACAAGTGCTTCCCTGATGATGCTCATCGCTCGGTGCTGGAGACGGAAGAACATTTTCAATTTCCGGAGACCGACTGTGACTGGTAGAGGCCTGCTGTCCTGATTTGGTGAACTTTGACTTCAAGGTCCATGCGCTTGGATTGAATGGGATATCTTGACGAGCCTGACCGGCAGCAGGTTGCGCAGTACTGGGCGACTGTGCTGACTGATTGGGTATAGAAGACCGAGCCTTTTGATGTTCGATATCCCGTGCTGCGATTTGGGCAGTCTTATCTCTCGAGGGCGCTTGTCCAGTCATCCAGGCTTTCTGTGTCCCTCCCAGGAATTTCGCAGTGGTCGAGTTTGACAACTCAAGAACCCTTGCCGGGTCATGTCTGCCTACCCGCGACGACGGCATATCTGAGCCTGCTCAAAGTTCATCGGAGGAACTTCGACGACGGCAAATTGAATTCGCCAGAAGGTAATGCCTCATGGCTCCAATTTTTGCCGTGAAGCGGAGATGCTCTTGCAATCTGGCCGAGCTGTGATGGTGCCGTACTAGGACAGGCCAGAACCAAGATCTACGGACCGGTCTTTCTAATGATCATTACGCAAGACACCTGTTTGACGTAGCTTTGTGATGAGACGGCGAATTTACCTCCTAAAACACCGTGTGCCTTCTTTTCGGGATCGTAGCGTGTGTGGATCGCTGGACCAGCGGCTGTGCCTCAGCGCTTCCAGATGAGAACGCGCTTACGTGGTGAAGCGGTATGTTTGAGAGTTGTGGACTTGATGTGCAAAATGGAGATAATTTTGTCAAAATGCTTAGCGCGGCCTTAGCGCCTCCTCTGTTTCTGGATAAAGTAAATGATGGTGTCGTACCTCAATGGAGTCCCTGATGTATCCTCCCCGCATTCGTCGGTCTTGAGACTGCCACCTTGGAAACACATCACCGTCGCAAAAGGATAGCTCATACCCAGCTCTTGGACGCTCTTCCTGATACCGCTTTCTGATACCATTGGACATTGCGCCGTCACACCCGCCAAATAACTCCCAGTGCGGAATTAAGCCATGGCACCCATACTATGAGAGGTGCCTTTCTGTTGGATCACTCAACCATTGATATGAGACAGCATCTCTATGGCATTCAGACATCTTGGAGGCTCACCGAGGCACGCTCTGCCTGGTGAAGTGCTTCTAGTTGTTCGTAAGCAGCCCTTGCATTCGCTCCGGTCGCCAGAGGCGCATTCCACCCGAAGCGCCATTGTCGCATTTGCTTCCGATACTAACATCCACTTCCGTAGATGACTTCGAAGCTCGCAGTACCGACGAATTAAGTCTAAGGAAGGGAGAGAGGATTGAACTCATTGAGCGCGACGATGATTTTGGCGATGGCTGGTACTTGGGCAAGCACACACAGAATGGCAAAACAGGGCTGTTCCCCGAAGGTCTGCTGTCTATCTGCCCGCACTTCAGAGGTGGAACTTACTGACATAAAACAGTCTATACGACCACAACTCCACGGGCAAATCACCTATCCCTTCCTGGCTCGTCGCGTCCCATTTCCCCTTCTCCCGGTGAGGCAGGTCAACGCTCCACGGGCAATTATATCAATGGGTCGAAACCTCTGTCTCCTGTTGAACAAGCCAAGCCAGCAGCGCAGGCGACGCAGGCAGTGCAGGCAGCGCAGGCAGCGCAGGCAGCGCAAGCTACTCGTGCTGCGTCATCCTCCCAATACGCCCGCCCCACAATGACAGACCCAGCGCCATTAAACACTTCTTCACCCTCACACAACACTCAGTTCTCTCCTAGTGTGCCGATATTGCAACAGACGTCCAACGCAGGTGTGCCGACAGAGCGAAGCATGAGCATAGCGTTGGCTCATCAGCGCGGAGCTGGAGAAGAAAGTCCGGTCATGAATGAAACCTTGAGTGTCATCGACGAGCATATTACTGACCTCAACACCCCGCGGTCCAGTCTCCTAGCCACAGATCGAAGAGGTGCCAATGACTCGGGTAGTGATTATGGTAGCCACATTGATCACAGGTTATCGTACATAACTGGGAATGAGACCGACGAAGAGGAACGTGACCTACACACGCGTAAACAAGTTCTGACGTGGAGCCCGGACCAAGTATCAGAATGCCTAATAGAGCTGGGCGTTGAGCCTCGACATTGCGAGGTGTTTCGAGAGCAAGAGATTACCGGAGAAGTACTGCTTTCCATGGACCAGGCCTCAGTGTTCATGAAAGATTTCGATCTTGGGCTTGTCGGACGGAGGCTTCGAACATGGCACAAAATCAAGGCGTTTCAAGATGAGGTTCGGGCGAACGATAGTAGCACTAAAAGAACTCTGAATAGCTTCGGTGCCCAAGGATCTACTGAGGAATTGAAACCTGGCCGGGTCAAGGGTCTTGCCAACGGCCCAAGCCTACCTCAGATACCGAGCTTCAACAATAGTGCCCTATTTACAGCAGGCCAATCGTCACAAGACTTGAGACCGCCCCAAACCTCGCCTTCCCCTTCGCCCTCTCTACTGCACGCGCAATCTCAGCGGACTGAGGCAAGTCCGACGCCTGCATCATTCACTACGTTTACTTCTGGACCAGATAGCCCACGACGGCCTTCTGCGGCCTCTGTTCGAGAGTACAATCATTCAAGACGCCACTCCGCAGTTGATTTTTCCCCATCTATGAGGGCAGAGGCATCCTTCGATCGAAGCAATTTGACAACTCCCCCACGGTCCACCACATCTCCTCACAAGAAAGCCCCTTCTCTTGATCGAAATTGGACAATGGGCTCCCCAATACCTGCAGCTAACGCACGACCAATGTCTGCTATCACTCATAGCACTCCGTTCTCGAATGAGCGCGATACCCATGATCTTATGATGTCTAGGTCGAGCAATACACTCACTACTGCAATGGATGTTGACCGTGGTTATCTTTCTGGCGGTGATGCTGAGCCGAAGAGAGCACGCAACGTACTGAGAAAACGTGATGTTGCTAGCGCAAATCATTCTAGACAAAGCAGCAACCATGAAGATCACCGGCGAGGTATTTCAGGGTCTAAGCGTCACTCTCGATTTGGGAGCGTCGATTCCATCCGCGACACAGTGGCTGCAATGGCAGCTCCAGCGGCCAAATTATACCCGGGTAGCAGTGTGAAGGGCAAGATGCGTAACTCTACTGCCAACGACGTTAGAGCGCCGTTGTCGAGTCCGTCCAACGAGGTAACTTCACCAACAGTCACAAAGCTGGAGTATGATCAAAAGCCTCGCATGAGCCTATGGACGCAGACCTCGTCACCAAAATCGAGAAACGATACCTCTTCCAATGAATCGTCGTTCTCTCTGGCGGCAACGTCGAAGTCGTCACAGGTAGTTGCGAAGCCACGGATAGGTCTGCGAGCCATCTCCGATGCGATCACTGGTAGCGAGAAAGCCATAGTTGGGTCTCCCGCATCAGTACCATCACCAAGCAAAGAACCCAGTGTCCAGTCACCTACGAGAACTGGCTCAACAACTCCATCTGGTGCATCTCATAGTTTCGATTTTGAAAGTACGGATGCATCATCTAAAGGAACCAGCGGCGCGCCTACAGGACTCACGCCTACTAGTGGAACAACGCGCCGCAAGACCAAGAAAGATACCAGCGCGTACGTTCGCGGACTCGAACAGAAGACACCACAGGAACAGATGATAGGGTGCGATTACAGTGGTTGGATGAAGAAGAAATCTTCGAACTTGATGAAGACTTGGAAGCCCCGCCTCTTCATTCTACGCGGACGCCGACTTTCCTATTACTACTCGGAAAACGACACACAGGAAAAGGGCTTGATCGACATATCATTCCATCGAGTCTTGCCTGCCGATCACGACATCATTACTGGCATCCACGCGACCGTCACCGGTGCCAAGTCTTCGCCTGTATCTCCCTCGAATGCCCAGACTACCACTCTAGCTGCTGTTGAAGCTGCCGCAGCGCCCGAGTCTACATTACAGAAACCTGCCGGGGACAACATGTTCATTTTCAAGCTGGTGCCTCCTCGCAGTGGCCTTTCGCGAGCTGTCAATTTTACGAAACCCACCGTCCACTATTTCGCAGTCGAAAACATCGTCCAAGGCCGGTTATGGATGGCAGCATTAGTGAAAGCGACCATTGATCGCGATGAGACGAAGCCGATTACGACAACATACCAACAGAAGACCATCAGCTTATTCAAAGCGAGAGCACTGAGACATCGACCGCCGGCGCTCATGGGTCTGGACGAGAAGCAGGTAGATGAGGGCCCAAAGAGTGATGAGACAGGGCTCAAGATCCAGGGGGTCGATTATAAGTACACGAGGACCGGAAGCTTGAGTGTTGAGCCTTCTAGCCGGACGATGTCAGACTCACCAGAGAGGCTGCAGGAGAGGATCCCATGATCTCCCATCATCTATTGGTTGGTAGAGTAATCGTGCCTTATGGAGGAAATTTGTATCATGTTGTAAAGGACTTGAGGCAAACAGAATTTGGCGAGGGAAATACGCGCTCATTTACCTCGTACATACAGGCGATGCGAGGGTCAGACTTATCGGTTTTACCAGGCACGCCAGGATACTTGCCTATTCATACCAAGACTAATAATATATCTACGTCCTCGTAGTTAAACAGCTATCTTGCATAGCATGCCACAGCTACTAATCTCGAGCATAAGCATCGTCCAGATCATCGGCACAATCTCTAGATCCTAATACATGCACTCCGAGGTCGCATCCTAAGTCAGGGTTATATCGGGGTATATGCTGGTCAATGTACCTCAGGATATAATCGAAATGCTGTGAGGCGCCGACGATTAGTTAGCAAAACCTGCTTCGATTTCCCCTACAGTACTGCAAGCAAAAGAACGTTTAGTACGTTGATTCGCTGACGTAAAGTACTTGTAACCATACAACCGTCAAGTACGAGTTACGCATTCTAGCAGCCACGCTCATGAGTATGTAAGGGCTCAGTTTGCTGCATGGTATTCATGACTGAATAATAATAGCAAAAAAAGTAAAAGCAAAGTACTTTATGCTGTCCCCAATGCTGCCCTGGACGACAGGCCCGACAGACCGGAAGGCCTACAAGCTGCAAACGATGCATTCGGTGCGCTGGGTGTGCAGCTGCATTCATCCTTTGACCAGCTGGCATTACACCCAACAACAATCCAAAGATTAATTTTAAGCAGAGTCCCTCGGTCGTGGCTGATGAGCCGGCCCCGTCTGCAAGTAATCCGGAGATAGCCGATCGATGGAATCTCTTTGCCCAGACCAAGGTCTTATAAGTGTGTTCTTGTCGGATTGCTTTCGTTTCAGTACTATCCGGTCGCATGCAAGGAATGAGACCTGCAAACCACGTTCGTGAAATGGATTTGCTGTTTCCCTCGCCTTCGATGGCTCGATGATCGCATGTGTCTTACCTATGATCATCTGCTGTCCGTCAATGCTGTTGATATGGTATTCCTATAGAACCCCATTAGTTTCCCATTCGGGTGAGTCTTGTAGTCATTCTGCATGCAACGAGTGCCTGAAAGCAGGTCCGCGCAGAGTTCAGTGATTGTACGATAATCCGTAGGCGCGTTTGCTGGATCTTGAACGGATGATGGAAAAAGCCCAGCAGCATTGGCACGCTAAGAGCAAGGCTCCGCTCTGGACTTCCCTTTTCCCACGCTACCACCATTGAAACTTTCCCTCCCCACAAACGCATCTCTCTCACTTCAAAAGCCCTCCCTCCGCCGTCGCAGATCGTCACCTTCTCCTCGTCGTGTCCTTTCTGGTTGCGGGTGTTCTTGATTTATCGCCATCTAATTGCAGCATCGGCTTCCTCCGTCTTCCTGCGCCTTGCGTTTCCCTCCGGTACGTTCATGACTCGTCCCCCAGACTGTGATTTCGTCCTATCGATGCTTTCACCTACCTCGAATCTTGAGAGAGGCCGGCAATGGAGTTGAGCAGCATGGTTGAAAAGACCCCGCTATCTTCCGGCCTTTGACTGGTTGCTCCAAGCCGCCTTATCAATCGCAGGCTTCACAGCGTGTTGTGAGGAATTGCGGCGCCTGTATCACATCAACAAGTGTCGTTGCTTGGCTTCCGGGACCCTTCCACACCCGTTCACTATTCGAGTTATCAGCCGGTGAAGCTACGAGCTGATTACAATTGTTGTCTAGGTCTGCGAGTGTGAATCCTCTTCGCAATCGAATTAGTATTTGTACCATCTACAAGTCACAACCATCTACACTCCTTGATAACCATCTTCGACCCATATAGCAGAGCAGGCTCGCCTTTTCAGAAACCTCCCTGCCTGTTCTTCAGCGATTCTAGGCGTCACAGCGCATATCGAAAGCATCGTATTGTTGTTGCTTGGCGATTATTGTCAAAGGTCGACTGCGTCCAAATCAAATTGTATCTTGCTCTGCCTGATTGCTCGACCATACGACCTGAAGAGTTCGCCTGAAGCTTCCACCTGTTATATTCACTGGTATAGAAGCCCTTGCACTGCGCGTCCAGCTTCTGTACCAAGGGAGCTAAATCTGGTTCACCGCAACTCAGGTTACTCAAATCCTTCTGACTTCCTCCATCTTCAGCCATCACCAGATTCAAGAGCGCAACACTAGCATATTGAGCAGACTGTTAATACTTCAAGATGAGTTTTCAAAACTACGATTTTCAGAACCAGCAGGGCCAGCAGGAGGGTGCGGCGGCTGGTCCAGGTGTTCCAGCACAGCAAGAGCAGACGATGGGCGGTCAGATGCCGATGCCTGACACGGCAGGACAGCAATTCCAAGGCGGCAACGGCGGCGAACCTGGGTCTGCTGGGGGTCAACAAGGTGGCGATGCAAAGACCACACTATGGTACGTTTTACGCTCTAGTTTGGTGTTCATATGCCTGATACTGTCATGGTTGTACAACTAGTGATCCCGGGTTGCAGTTCGACCCTCTTCTCCACGAGCATATACTGATACAACTCACAGGATGGGCGAGCTAGAACCATGGATCGACGAGAACTTCGTGCGAAGCGTGTGGTTCAATCTTGGCGAACAGGTGAATGTAAAAATGATTCGCGACAAGTTCTCTGGGTGAGTACGACGATTCTCACGTCCTACGGACTTGCACCAATGCGTACTGATCCCAGCAGTAATGCCGGCTACTGTTTCGTCGATTTCGGAAGTCCAGCAGCAGCGGCTAAGGCACTGAGCTACAATGGCACCATCATTCCAAACTCAAACCGTCCCTTCAAGCTTAATTGGGCTTCTGGCGGTGGCTTGGCCGACCGAAGGTACATCGCGTTCTACTACAATCATTCCCATTAGCTAACTATGATAGCCGTGATGAGCGCGGTCCAGAGCACTCGATCTTCGTTGGCGACCTTGGTCCCGAAGTTAATGAGTTTGTTTTGGTCTCTCTGTTTCAAAACCGCTTTCCATCGTGCAAATCTGCCAAGATCATGACTGATCCCTTGAGCGGGATGTCGCGTGGGTACGGATTTGTTCGCTTCTCTGACGAAGGAGATCAACAGCGTGCTCTCTCCGAAATGCAAGGTGTCTACTGCGGAAACCGTCCTATGCGCATCTCGACCGCGACACCAAAGAACAAGATTGGTGCTGGTGGTGGAGGCCCTCAAGGAGGGATGGGTATGCCCGGTGGCGGTGGCGGTGGTCAAGGGCCTATGGGCATGTACTCGATGGGAAACCCACCTGTTGGCTACTATGGTGCTCCTCAGCCAATGAACCAGTTCACAGACCCTAACAACACGACGGTCTTCGTGGGCGGCCTGTCCGGATACGTCACTGAGGACGAGCTACGTTCCTTCTTCCACGGATTCGGAGAGATTACGTATGTCAAGATTCCTCCTGGAAAGGGCTGCGGCTTTGTGCAATTCGTCCAGCGCCACGCCGCCGAAATGGCGATCAACCAGATGCAGGGCTATCCTATTGGTAATTCTCGCGTGCGCTTGAGCTGGGGTCGAAGCCAGAACAATTCGGGACCAGCAGGTACTCCATACCGTCCGGCACCTCCGCCCCCAGTCTACCCTTCGATGGGTATGCCGCCATCCCACCCCTACGGCAATTTTGCTCCAATGAAGGTTCGTGCTGTCGCTTTTATTCTCCGTGCATGGCTGACCTTGTTGCAGTAAGCTGTTTCTATCCTAATGTCCGAGCTACATACCCAGAGTTTGCACGTTAGCTATCCATGGTCCCATTTCCACTCCGACCTTTCGCTTCTGAATCTGTCTTGCACTGAAGACAATTTCTCGGGTTAGCGTTATTCACTAGAGCATATACGTGGAGACGGTCCGAAAAGTTATCCCTTGAGAGTTGCCCGCTGGTGAGAGATTGGCTGTCAGCAGGGCGTCTGTCTGGAATGTTTACGAGCACTATGAAGTATCCGAGCTCCTATGTAGCTAGAATCGATACCTGTGCACACTCAGTTGCCAGTACCGTTCTCTCCTTCTACTTATCATTGACCCTTTGAGAGTTGTCGCGTCTAGTCTGTTTTCCTTTCTGGTGATAATCATTTCGCATTGACGTACACCTTTCCATCCCCGGTTTCCAGGACGGGTTCTGTGATTCTCGACAAAGTAGCTTCCAGCCTTTACAGATCAGGCATACTCAGTCCACAAAAGAAATATTGCTAACTTCTACCTTATTCTGAACATTCAGTCACTATGCCGTCCATATGCATCCTCCTCGAACACTGGGTCGATCGTCGCCTCAAGGCCCTCCAGGCTCACCGTCTCCAGATGCACCAGAATTCACTGAAAGCCTCCCTGTGAACATCCTGAACGCGGTGTACATGCAAAAGAACCAGGGCATCAACGATCGCCTCGAGGCAGATTCTCGCCCATACGACACGATCTTTTCTCAATAGAAGTATGGGCTTGACGACAACTGACACGGTCTCTATGGGGAGGCTGTACTGTGGTATTGTGGAATGATCCTGTGGGAAACCTGGAACACTAGGCATGGCATACTTTATGTGCCCATTTTAGTCCTGGCCTGTGATCCTATGGTGCGAAGAGCATGAAGATGGAGGACCCCTGTTCTGGTCGTGACCTGGGTTGCGCTCAGACCGAAACATGTGATCCAAGCATCTCTTCTTGGAGCTATTTACACTCGACACTAGCTCCTTCTGCATTTCTCTTTCAGATGCCCACCCGACTCCCATATTATAAAATCCGGCGCAGGTAGACTGTTCCATCCTACTGCAACATAAGCATGAAGTAGCTCATGGCAGTCCGTAGTTTCCCTTGATGGCGGTTGTTCTTGCCAAGATCTGTGGGTTTCTCGAGAATATCTCCAACCTTTCTTTTTGCCGGGCATGCACCATTAAATTCATCTTATGCACCGCCGGTACCAGTCGTTCTTCTAGAACTCTGAATCTTCGCTGCGGAATATTCTACGTGTCTTGAGACCATCGTTCTTCCTCGAAGGTGTTCAACAAAGTCTACATACAGCAGCTGCCTCGAACAGCGAGCACTGCAGCCATGAGGTACATGAACTGGGACGTACTACTATTTCCGGATGGCTCTAAGATTCCTCTTCAAGAGTTCAAGACTGGCTGTTATATCACTCAAGAACCAGGTAGGTCGTCATATCTGAGCACTCTATACGTCTTCCCACGCATATCGGCCCAGCCGATGCCTACTAGACTGAGCTGACAGGTTCCTTCAGACCTGGGGTCGGATCATAGCACCCTCAATGCAACGCCTCGTTACTTACCGACGGTCGCAACTTTCATACCCAATATTCCACTCGGAGCACCACTCAAAGTTTCGATTCACAGCTGGGAGCCTCCGGTACCCTGTCTGGAGACTCAGGGATGGGTACGACAAGGAGAGCAAATCATCTTTGAGGCACGAGTATTACTCGATGGTGTCTGCGTCGCGTATGCTGCCTCGCCAGGTCAATCTTCGTGGCAGTTAGCACCTCTGACCCGAATTCTGCAGCGGCATTCTCTTCGATCAGCAGCCTTCCTGGCCACAAGTCATTGGTAAGGACCCTTATAACCTTGTATAGGATTGGTCGCTGATGATGAGATACTACTCTAGATTCATGCTCCTGTAGGTATTTTCACAAGCTACCAGTAGGACTCGCTAAGCAGGATACAGACCCTGGCAAAGAAGGCACATCTCTGCCCCTGACGTTCCCTGCCTTTCATTCTGAAATGCTTACACAGAATTACTGGAATGCTGGGGAGAATGTTGGACGAGTCAAGATAGTTATTGCCGAAGGGATTGTCCGTTACCAGGGTTCTCCTTTCGAAAAGACCCGGAGCATTGTCTGCTTCTCGTTCCAACACGCCCCTCTACGTAATAAACGACTTTCTATCTCAAGCTCTCAACTTCGTCGAAAGCTGACCCTATTGCAGGCGTACTAGAGGATTCTGGCATAGCATACCCAAATCCTGGCATGCTTTACCAGTTACAGAACCAGATTTTCGGAACACTCCTAACTCGCAAGCAGGAGCCAGACCCTGACGCCCACAGCCACTCTCCACGGCACCGGGGCTCCATAGCATCTGCGCCGCAGTCAAGGATGGCAATCCCCCCTGCCCTTACCTTTCCAGATGCAAGAGCACACGAACACGCACTTACGGGACCGCAAGTCGCAGACCCTTACTGGGCACCGATGCCGGCAGGCTACGACATTTTCATGGATGGAGCGAGGTATCAAACGTTTAAGAAGTGGGCCGCACCGTCGAGTTCTGGTGATCTGTCTATGCCTGACTACTCCCATTCTTTGACTCCAGCCAGCAGTCGCAACCACTCCAACCATCAAGACCCACTGAGCGCGGCCATCATCGATAATACACTGAATCCTGAAGAGCTTGACAACAGTCCTAACAGACCCGCAAGTCGCGGTACCATCCCGCCTGCCAATACTCGAGTCAACAGCGCGGCCAACACGCCGCGATCCAGGCCTTCCGCCGCTGCAGAAGCTAGGGCAAGTTCTTACTCTCATGGTCAAACTCGCTCTGTTTCAGTAACCACGAGAGATCCACCGCCGCCAGAGGTTCGTGATCCCTCCGATGTAAGCATGAAGTCACGATTGTCCGAGGGCCACGCAGAGGCAAACGAACAATCTGAAATGAAAATCAAGAAGCCCGCCAAAGATGTGAAAGGGAGGAAAGAGGGCAAAGCGTTGGAGCTAGGGTTGGGTCCGCAGGTTCACAGAACGCTGTCCGCAGAGGTACTCGAGCGGCAGAAGAAGGAAAACATGCACGGAAGTGCAGAGAAACCAATCGTGCTGAGTGACAGTAAGAGAAAGAGGACTAGCATCGCATTGTCCGAGGCTAATCGAGCACTTACCGAAATCAACCCCAATTCCTCACCGTGCAGGAAGTTGTCCAAGGTCGAGACACCTGGAGATCAAGATCTGGACGACCTTACTCCAGAGGGTGTTGTCATGCGTGCTCCTCTGGCGGACTTGGGAAACATCTTCTAGGAGGGGCATACCGAGAAGGAGGCCGAGCTGGCATGCAGATCCTGTCCACAGTGTTTTTAGACTCACGATCAGTGCTGACCGGGCCAAATGGCCGATTCAGCAGAGGCTGATCGGCTGTATAGTGGTAGTGGCACAACACCAGAAGGGAGCGAGGCCTTCCGAGTGCGTCTCGTCTCCGAAACAAGTTCATCATTGCAAAATTGTATTTTAACAGTTCGGGAAACTGCATCCTATACGTCAACGGTGTTGCATTCGCCATCAGCAGGGTTGAAGGGGATAAATCCATCGTTGACCATTACAGATATCGGACGTCTCTGAAGCAGCGTAGCAAACGGAGACTACCTTAGCCATGAGGGAACAGGCGTTAGCTGGAGCGTTTAGAGAAAGCAAGTTCTTTAAAAGGCCTATTATGGCATTATGGTCGCCTTCTTTGTAGTGTTGCATATTACCGGACAGGCACAGCAGACAGAAGCAAATGGATAACGCTAGAACAGCAAGATGTCTTTGAAGTGCATCATTCCTAATCAATATGATCAGGGTTTTGGATGTATGATAAAAGTAGTGTATCTGCCATTGACCACAAATCTCACCTACAGGCGAAGCTGCACGTGAAAGGTGGTTTACTCCAGCTTCAGCTTCATTCCGCTTCGCCACGGACGTCATCCCGCCTTAGATATCCTGCCGCTGTCACATCACAGCCAACAGCAGTCTCATCGTGTTCGCTTCGAAGAGTCTGGCTGCCTTTGTTGCAGCCCAGGGTTGGTGCAAATATCTACATTTGGGGCTCTCGTCAAATCTAGGCCATAGAGCTCCCCGAAACGCGCCATCGTACACCCAGCATGGCCGACGACACCGCTACTGCGGACGAGGCCCCAGTAACGTTCAATGTCAAATCCTCGAGCGATGCCAAATACGTCGTCACTGTCCCACTCACCCTTACCGTCCTCGACCTGAAGCAGAAGCTAGCTGGCCCTGAATATGCCGACATCCCACCCGAACAACAGCGTCTGATCTACTCCGGCCGTGTTCTCAAGGATCCAGATAGTCTTGCCTCATACAAGATCAAGGAAGGCAACACCGTACATCTTGTCAAGGGAGCAGCTAGCAATCAGCGTCAAACCCCCGCAAATCAATCGTCCTCCACACAAGCAGGCACCGGCTCAACACCAGCAGCAACAGGCGTACCAAACAACATCGCAGCTGGGACTGGCAACAATCCCTTGGCTGGGTTGACGGGAGCTCGATATGCAGGCTTCGCACAGCTACCAGGCGCCGGCATGTTTGGCCCTGACGGCGGTGTATGTCGCTCCTTCATCTCAAGAAAACTACCACTAACTCTCTTCAGATGGGCCCACCACCAGACCCCGAACACATGATCAACATGCTCCAAGATCCCAGCTTCGCCTCCACCCTTGACGAAGCCCTCCAAAACCCCGCCCTCATCGACCAGATGATCGCCAACAACCCAATGCTCCGTGGCATGGGCCCGCAAATTCGCCAGGCAATGCAGAATCCAGCTGTAAGACGCATGATGACCGATCCAGAGATGATGCGCCAGGCGAGTCAGATGCAGCGGCAAATGGGTGGAGGTGCTGGACAAGGGGATCAGGCTTTTCCAATGCCTGGCGCCACGGATACGACGCCTGGCGCAGCACAAGAAGGAGGAGGAGCTCAGACGGGAGGGGCAGCGAATCCATTCGCAAACCCCTTCGGTATGTTCGGCAATCCTGGTGCTGGCGGAGGTGCAGCCGGGAACCCCTTCGCTATGTTTGGAGACCCTAGTGCTGCTGGCGGAGCAGCAGGTGCAAACCCCTTCGCGGCACTCTTCCAACCCCAGCCTCCAGCTGCTGCTGGAAACGACAACACAAACACCACCTCTCCACCGCCAGCCGGCCAAGAAGGCATCGCCAACCCGCAGCAACAGCAACCGAATCCTTTCGCCGCCGTAACCCAGTCCCCCATGTTTCAATCGCTCGTCCAAAATCCACAACTTATGCAGCAAATGCTGCAAACCATGACTGGCGCTCCTCCCTCCACCAACACTTCAAACCCCTCCGACCCCAACGCCGGCGCACAGGCCAATAACCCCTTCGCAGCGCTCCTTGGCCCAGGCGGTATGGGTGCTTTCGGCGGCGTGCCTCAGCAACCGGCGGATACGAGGCCGCCGGAAGTGAGGTACGAGGAGCAATTGCGGCAGCTAAATGATATGGGGTTCTACGAGTTCGAGCAGAATGTAGAGGCGTTGAGGCGGGCTGGGGGAAGTGTGCAAGGGGCGGTGGAGTATCTTTTGACGCAGGGAGGATGATGGAAATGTGCGGCAGGTGGAGGGAGGAAAGAGGAAATGGGAACATCCGGAGTCGTAAGCCATGAGAGGGGAACGAAGGGTGGCATAGATGGTTTAGTGGTTGCATTTCATGTGCGCATCCAATACGGGAGCAGTATCAGTGAATAAACGTCAAGCTCTCCTTTTGCTCCATTGTGTTGTCCACAACGCTTTATGCTTCGCATCTCCAGAACTTATCGGTCTTCATGAGATACTAAAACTAATCACTCCATGGCTCACAGTACATCATGACAGACATTCATGATTATGAATAACATAACATACGACGCAACCTATCTACAGCAAGCCCCAAGCGTCTGCCCACATCCAGTGACGACGTAACAAGCCCCGTGGGATTGATTCCATGCAGTCAGCCCTCTCCGTGGCTCACAATGCCGACCAAACACCATAGGTATTCCCCCAAACTCCACCCAAATGCCCCACCATCACCCCACCCCACTCTACACCTTCTCCCCCCTCCCGCCCCTCCGCTTCGGCAGCTCCCACGCCCTCCCACAAACCACCTCCCCCTCACTAAACGCCCAAAAATACACCCCCACCCCCACCAGATAATAGATCCCCGCATTCGTGCCCTGGTACAGCAGCAGCGCCGCCAGCGCACTCAGCGGATATATCACGAGGCGGGCTTCCATACTTCGGTGCAGCATTGTCCCAGCGATGAAGGGGGCTGGGTATTCCCAGAAAAGGGCGAGCAGGCCGAGGAGGAGGTTTAGGCACTGGAGGATGGGGATGGGTTTTATGGATGGGTCGAGGGTCTTGGTGAGGAAGTCCCAGAGGATTTTGGGCCAGAAGATGGCGTGGAGGGAGGCGGCGAGTTGGTCTAGGGGTGGGGGGTTAGTGGGTGGTTGTGGGAGGGGGAGGGGGGAAGTACAGATGGCGGCGGTGAGGATGATGAGGCGGGCCCAGTGGTTTTTGATGAGTTTGCCCATGGTGCGGAGAGGGTGGTGGAGTTGGAGATGGGATGGAGGGGAGGGAGGATGTTAGGATGAGAGAGTGGGGTGGATTGCGCTGCAATCGCTAGAGAGAGATGTGCTATTGGGTCATGGTTGCTTTGAGTAGCGGTGACGATATGAAGATAGGACTGTACTCGAGGACTTTGCTTGAGTATAGCGGTCAAGAAGAGCTTCAGACGGGAGATGTATCAAAGACTCAAAGAGACAGATGGAGAGAGTCACGCAGGGCATTATCAGGCATAGTCGAGCCGATCATGCTTGCCTGCAAGCTTACAGTTTCCTTGGGCGGCGAGTCGGGTGGTGCATGGATGCTGGATGCCGGTTCAGCCATTCATGCACGAGAGATGCAGGAGAGTTGAAGATGTGCGAGAAATAGCCGCTGGCAGGGGGGATTTGCATTAGCTCCTCATGCATCGAATCAGCGGCGGGAGCGGGGATGGAAGATCCTGAGCCAATGGCTAGTGCGGACGCTCGCGGATGGAGACGGGTGAGGCTCGAGGACGGGCGGGATTGGCTGAGGAGAGGGTGCTTGGTGTGACGAATCTGGTGGTGGCGGGTGTGGGTTACACGGTTTTGGGTGAGAGAAGGTATGTTTTTGGGTACGGAGATATTCCATGTACTAAAAGCGGTGTTGAACCTTGGGGACAGTATGCTGCATAGAAAACTTCATAGCAACTCTTGCCCATGGTCTGTACTGCTGTATTGCGCGAGAGGCTCGTTCGCACTTTCGTATATCCCGTTGTGTACAAGTTCTCGAGTTCTCGTACGAGTGACTGCAGCGGTCTAGGCCGTACAGAACGGTAGGATTTTTCCTCAGCGTCACCAGCCGTCCACAAGCCACGTCGACCTTTCCTGAGCTAGGTATTGTCCCAGTGGCCCGATTTCGTTAGATGATCAACATCACACTATCCCGTCTATTGTCAAGAGATCTTGAAGTACTATTTTAGTTGAATTCTACAGAGCTTCGGGCCGTGAGAGATGGAAGAATAGCTTGTATATAATAGCATGTAGGTGTATATATGAGCACACTATCAAACCATCCGCATCTCAGCGCTTCCTCTTGCCCAACGATTGGCTTGCTCCCCAGCTGTCTCCTTTCTTCACATCCAGACATTCCCCAAAGGAAAAGTAGTCCAGATCTCGTCTTCTTGGCGCAAGGGACGGTTCACGGCTGTCGTTGGCGAGAGCTACAGACCGGACAATGTGCATCTCGGCTTGGAGCGAGGCCGGTGGGATGTGGCCCCGCCACGCTTCTCGACTTGCAAGTCACGCTGCAGGGTGATGGGAAAACGTGGGAGGAGCTTGACCGAAAGAGAAATCAGATCGCTTGATTATCTTCCTTCAAGCGAGGGCCCTTTTCCAGATAACAATTGCCTTGAAGGGATTTGTGTCTGCAAAAGTAGGCGCTGAAGTCATTCAATAATAGCCCCTGGCCCACACGTTCGACGTTTGAGCAAAGGCCTCCCCATATCGACTGCGCGCATACTGTCCTGCAGGGCTAGCGAGTATTTCCAAACCCTCGGGTGTTTCTGCGACAGCTTGGAATAGCTCACCGCCGCATACGATACACAGCACTGTCTATGCCACTGTCGCCGCCGCCGCTGTACATTCAACCAGAAACACACGACTCATTGGAGCATCAATTACGAGCTGAAAAAGGCCCGCCCACAAATACAACGAGAAAGAGCTTGGAAGAATACTCGGTGATAACAGCACTGCCTCTCGACAATTCTGTGGCCGTCTAACAGTCAACCTACGATCTCCAGACTACGCTGTATTGATATCTCGAAGCGCGGGTATCATAGAAGTTTCAGCTGCTATACAGCACCCACACTAAGACCCTGCGATCCTTTGATAGCTTTATATCGATTTAATGCTATTATTGCATTAACGGAGACCTCCCGCATTGACGACCCAAAGTTCCAACTCCATTCCCACGGTAACCGGCCACCCGTACCGGACTTTGGCGAAGCATAAATCAGCACTATCTCTACCTATATTGGAAACGCATCTGGCAAGGCACGCGCGCCGGCGCGGAGCAGGAATACACTCGAAGAGTTTCATGGCAGCGGCAGAACGCATTGGGAGTCTACCTAAGTCGACCTGCCCTCGACGGTTGTCACGAGGATCAATCCGGTACCAACCGATCCTGACATCCTTCAGGGACTGTGACTTCATAATACCGTCCTGGGCTCCACCGGTTTCCTCTCTATAGGCTTGCTGGACTTGTCAGAACCATTCATTACCTAGTCATCACTTATAGATTTCTTTACACATCGCGGCACCTCTCACTTGCTGCGTCTTGCATTTGCTTTGTTGGTACATAGGGGACGAGCAACATAATAATTGACGACGACTTGCATCTTCGGCATGGGACAGCGGAATTGGTTTGTTACGGAGTTCACGGGGAGGAAGCTTATATTCAACTTCCTTTTCTGGGGTGGTCATATTGCCATATTCGCTCTGGGATGGTAAGAATGTGGTCTCTATATAGATGTAAGACCGATCACTGACGACGTCCGCAGGTATTTACAAGAAAGCAACAAGAAGTTGGCGGGGCTCAACACCCTCACATTCTCCGTATGGTTCTCTCGAGGAGCAGGCCTCTGCCTGTCGGTCGATGGAGCTCTCATCCTGCTTCCCATGTGCAAGAATGTCCTACGATGGCTTCGACCCAAGATCAGGTTCCTGCCCTTGGACGAGAACGTTTGGTTCCATCGACAAGTAGCTTATTCGATGCTCATCTTCACCATCATCCATGTATGCGCGCACTACGTCAAGTAAGTTATCCGCCAGCAAGCACTCGAATCAAGCTCATATTCCCCAGCTTCTTCAATGTCGAAAGGACTCAGATCCGACCTGACACTGCCGTCGGGATCCACTACACTCAAGCTGGTGGCATCACAGGGCACGTCATGCTCTTCTGTATGCTTATGATGTACACCACCGCGCATGCCAAAATCCGACAACAATCCTTCGAGTCCTTCTGGTACACGCACCACCTCTTCGTCCCCTTCCTCATCGGCCTCTACACCCACGCCACCCAATGCTTCGTCCGCGACAGCACCCTCGCCTATTCCCCCTTCGCCGGCGCCAACTTCTGGAACCACTGCATCGGCTACCAAGGCTGGCGCTGGGAGCTCTGGGGCGGCGGCATCTACCTGCTCGAGCGCCTCTACCGCGAAATCAACTCGCGGCGCCCGACCCAGATCGTCAAAGTCATCCGCCACCCCTACGACGCCATGGAGATCCAATTCTCCAAGCCCTCCATGAAATACAAACCCGGCCAATGGCTGATGCTCAACGTCCCCTCCGTCTCCACCACCCAATGGCACCCCTTCACCATCACCTCCTGCCCCTTCGACCCCTACATCAGCGTCCACGTCCGCCAAGTCGGCGACTTCACGCGCGCCCTCGGCGACGCCCTCGGCGCCGGCCCGTCCCAGGCCAAAGACTACGACGCCCTCGACCCCATGGGCATGTACGAAATCGCGCTCCAAAACGGGCAGACCATGCCGCGCCTGCGCATCGACGGCCCCTACGGCGCCCCCGCCGAAGACGTCTTCAACAACGAGATCACCGTCCTCATCGGCACCGGCATCGGCGTCACGCCCTGGGCCTCCGTCCTCAAAAACATCTGGCACCTGCGCGGCGGGCCCAACCCGCCCACCCGGCTGCGCCGCGTCGAGTTCATCTGGGTCTGCAAGGACACCTCCTCCTTCGAATGGTTCCAAACCCTCCTCTCCAGCCTCGAAGCGCAGTCCGCGTCCGCGGCCGACGCGCAGGGCGCTTCCGAGTTTTTGCGCATCCATACGTACCTCACGCAGTGCCTCGACGAGGACACGATCCAGAACATCCAGCTCAACAGCGTGGGCGCGCCGGTGGATCCGCTGACGGAGTTGCGGAGCAGGACGAACTTCGGGCGGCCGGATTTCAAGCGGCTGTTTGGCGCGATGAGGGATGGGATTTTGAGTGGGGCGTATATTGGCGGGTTGGATGCGAGTGTCAGGACGAAGGTGGGGGTGTATTTCTGTGGGCCGAATGCGGCGGCGAGGGATATTAGGGAGGCGGCGAGGGGGGTGAGTACGAGGGATGTGAATTTTGCGTTTTGGAAGGAGCATTTTTAGGGGTTGGGTGGGATGGATCAAGGCGGGGGCGGGAAGCAGCGTGTATAGCAGTATCGCGAGTTGATTTGGGATGATCTTGGATGTCTGCCCTGTATAGTTGCAATTTTAATGACCTCTCGTTTCTTCCCCCCGTGTCGCTGCTGTTAGTTTCTCGGATTCCTACAGTCCTGTCAACACCGCCGGGAAGCAAAGCCACGTAGGAGCGCATGCAGCACCCAAGGGTGGCATTTGACGACAGAGGAAGAGACAGCGCACTGATCAGCCGCTTTCCTTGTCCATGCCTCCGGTGCTCGAAGGCCCAAAAGCGACCAACTAGACTCAAGATGGTTCACTGAACATTGGCAGTAGTAAGCTCGCTCTAGAACTCTTCGAGCTATCTGGAATAATTGTGTTTACTCTGAGGTTGGTATGCCTTCTTCGACCGCCTCTATCCGGTCCGCAGCTCTAACAGACTCAAGCACAGATAGCTTGCAAGGCTCGATGCACCGTGAATGACTGCCGAGAGGAAATGCCTACGAATATTGCAGAGATGCGTGAGCTAACAATCTCTTAATCTCCTATTTGCCTCATCCCAACAAATCGTCCAACCCACCGCCCAACTTCTGCCCGCCCGGTGTCTGTCCCATCGGCGCCTGTGTCCTTGACTGTGTAGTTCCCCCAGTAGCAGCGTCAGCTCCCCAAATGCCCGCGCTCGTCTTCTGTTTCGCCAAGTCCGCCAACTTGGGCCCCTGAGTGCCGGGGGTAGCCGTCTTCTTGATACCCGCTGTCGCACTAGCCGTGGACCATAGGGAGCCGAATGCATCACCACCTGCGGAGGACTTCGCTTGGGCGGGCTTGTTGAATGAGGGGATAGAGGCTGCGGGTGATTTGATGCCGGCAGGGGAGGGCTGGGAAGCTGCTTGAGATACGGGGACGGAGGTGAAGTAGTTGGGTGTGGAAGCCTGATATCCTGTGGGCCGAGGGGGTTGCTGTTGGGTGAGTGGTGCTGGAGATGCGAAGGCGCTTGTTGGAGGGGAGGTGACTGTACTTGAAGGCGGTGCAGCGAAGCCGCTGGGATGTGTGGAGGCTATGCTGCTTGTGCTGGGAGCGGGCGAGATAGAGTTGAAGCCGACGAGGTCGTTGAGGTTGGGTCCTTGAGAGGCGGAGACAGGTTTGGGGGCTGCGAACTGGGTGGACGACTGTGGAGCAATTGTGTTCGTCAAAGGGGCAATCCCTGGTATCGAGGGATTGGAGAAGGTGTGTGTTGTTGGCGTTGCAGATTGGAAATCATCGAAATCGTCGTCGTCTGCTCCGCCAGGGCCTTCGTCTAGTGGGTTGGAGACGGTTTTCTTGCCGTTCGGAACGAATTCTTTTGGCGGTGTTTCTGGAGGAATATCGTCATCGAAGCCCAGTATGTCTATCTCAGGCTCTTTCTTCTTGGGTGGTTCGGGTTTTTTGGGTTCGCGTCTGGCAGCAGACGAAGTTTCTGCTTTTCGTCGCCCAGGAGTTGCCACCGCACCCTCGTCGTACTCATCGTATTCTTCGAAGCGATCTCGCCGGCTAGAGGAATCCTGGAACCCTGAGGTGTTACCGCCAAACCCGCCCCCATCGCCGTAAACACCTCCGCTGTAGCCTCCGTAGCCTCCAGCGTCCTCACTGCCAAATCCCCCATACCGGCTGCCGCCCGAAGCCCCTCCACTCATTGCCCCACCCTCCACACCTCCGAATTTGTTACGATTGGTCCTTGCCTTCTTTCTCTCAGTCCGGATCCTATCAATGTCGCTCAGTAGTTCTGCCAGCTCTTTCGAACGATTCCGTACGTTGATGCCCTGGTCTTTGCCGTTCTGGTCGATGAAGTGAAACTGCTTCAGCATTTTCAAAAGGGAGAGGTGGGATCGGGCGTCGTCGATGACTCGCTCTGAGCCGTTTTTGATCAGAAATTCGAGAAGCTGGAGAGCCTAGAAGCAGTATCAGAAGCTTCTTCTTAGGATCTGATGAATTAGTATACCTTGTATATCTGTCTCCACTCCTCAGCTGCTTTGTCGGTGAAGCGCTTATAGATCATTGGCATGATTTCGTTGAGCAGTTGGCTGTATACCTGCATCAGTTTCTAGGAAACAAAACAATGGATGGTGAGGCCCACTAAGATTGAGTGGCATTGGCGATTTCTTGCATCAAGCTAGACGATGCTCCCCATGGCTCGTTGTTGGTCGCTTCTCGGACCTGCAGAGGCAGTGGTCAATGGACGTCGTAGGGCCGCAGGCATGATTGCCATACTTTCGCCTCTATCTCGGTGTAATTCATTACAGCTATAAAAGACTGGTCAGCTCTACGATTCTTGACCTCGACCCCAAAGGCAAGCTTACCATTCTGCACTTTCCGTACAGCAGATTTTACATCGTATAGGGTCAGATTGCTGACCTGATCCCGGAGACTGTTCAGATCCATTTTGGACGCAGGGAATTAACGTGGTTCAGTTGCTTATGGCACGTTCAAGATAAATTGTGGGTATTGTCAAATTCCCCTGTTTGGGAGAGTTCAGCAAGCACGAAGAGCAGGCTAATCCAATTAAGGTAAGACGCCCCTTGAAAAGGCCAGAAAGACCGAGTAAATACTCCTAGACTCCCCTTTCTCCTGATCAACTATTATCGCGCGTTACTGTACGAAGGTATCGCTGTTCTTGGTATGTCCGAGTCTTAAGTTCGAGATTCAATGGTTTTTCACTTCAAAATCTCGAATGTCGCCCTAACGTGGATCGAAATCCCACCGGTGATTCACCATGGATATTCGGAGTACATCCCTGAGAGGCTCTCGACCTAGATTTCGGTGTGCTTTCGCAATATCAAATTTATGCTGCTCATGATTATTATATGACTAAGGAGTGAAGTGCCACAAGACCTAAGGTCTTAAATGCTTCGATCTACGTCTTGCACCAATCAGGAAGCCATAGGTGAGCTGTCATTGCAACATCCTTAAGCATGTGCTTCATTCACAAGAGTGTAACGATATCTCGCTTTGCCTGCTGTCATGTCCATTATGGCCTTGTTGGCGTCTTTCAAAGGCCGCTTTTCAATCCACGGCTTGATGTTTTTCTTGGCAGTGAGTTGAAGCATTTCCTACGCATTGATTAGCAGCTTCGCAGAGCTGTTCCCTCAAAGCAGAGACCCACATCAATCTCGTGTGGAGCACCAATAGCAGATCCACCAACTTTAACTCCCTTGGCTATAAGACTGAACGCGTTGAAAGCAGGCATGGGTTCCTCAGGAGCGCCGACCTGGATAAAAGTGCCCTTGACCCGGAGCAGCATGAGATACTTCTCCAATGGCATGTCGCCTGAAGATACCGTGCTGATAATAAGATCAAGTGAATTGGCGTGATGCGTTGCCCAGTCAGGATCCTCGCTAGTAGCGACTATATAATTCCAGAGTCAGCACATGCTCGCTATCAACCTGTCAAGCCTTTTGAAACGCTCAAAAGGGGGTAGACTATGCTCAGAAAGGATGACCTACTGAAGCGGTCGGCACCCATCTTCTGCGCATCCGCCTTCTTGGTGCTTGTTCGGCTAACCGCAACCACTTCGTCCGCACCAAGAGCCTGCTCAATGTCAGAAGAAGAGACAGGGCTAGGAACTGATGGCAAACGACGTCGTACCTTAGCATACAACAAGCCGAAATGTCCCAATCCACCAACGCCCACGATGCCAACCCGCTTTCCTGGGCCACACCCGTTCTTAGTCAGTGGTGAAAAGACGGTTATACCTCCGCAAAGCATTGGCGCAGCATCCTCCGAAGGAATTGAATCCGGGATTTTGAGAACGAAGTGCGAAGGTCCTCTCCAGTAGTTGGCGTATCCGCCATAGGATTTATCGCCGTTGGGATATTTGCTGTCGTACGTGCCGGTCATGTCGTTCTGGCAGTGTTGCTCCTCGCCGTTGGCGCATTGCTCGCAGTCAGGCTTCAGGCACGAGAGCGATTGAGCTCCTACACCAACCCGGTCTCCAACCCTCTTCGGTGTCAACTGGTGCTACGAGGGCAAGGTAGGCATACCAATGCTTACTTGATACCCTTTCCAACCTTACTACCAACTCTGACGGCTTTTCCTACGATCTCATGACTTCAGCATGTCAGCTATCACTCCTTGCATCTTTCATCACGGGATACTTTACCCAACCACGCATGGGTAATCTGTTGGCTTCCACCCAGATCGAAGCGTGTGGAGATCCGAACCACAGATACCACAGTGCGAGATCTCAATATCGACGTCGTCTTCGTTCCACTTCTTCGGCTCATAGGGACCCCACTGCATGTTCCCTTCGGCGGCCTTCTTATCAAGGCCCAGCCAGCCTTCAAATTTGTAGTTGGAGCCCATTGTTGCACTTCTTGAGTGATTTCTTACAAGAGATTGCTTGTGCTTCCTTGTAGCTGGCTAATTCTTCTGGTGTTTAGAAGTGAAAAAGGTGCTCAACGCCAGGAATATCTGAAGCGGAAATGAAGTGAAGCATACTTAAGGTATGTACTACTTTACGCAGCAGCCGAAAAGCCGCTCTTTGTGACGTAATTGAAAGTTTTTTGGATTTTACTTTAGACGTACCTGACCTACGAAGTACCGCTGGCTGGTCCGATTTTCCTACCACAAGGCCTAGCGTGAGATCCGAACCTTCCGTGGCGGCCGTAGACTAGATGATCATACTCTAGAGTGGGGCATTTCTGCACTTTCGTAAAGCCGTTCAAATCATGACTCGAGTCAGAGACTTTCAATGATTGAACTTATTGAACTGACTTCACCGGCCCGAGAGTAAAAATATGCTACAACATGCCCATCGAGTCGCGATTGCCACTTGACGAACTACAGCGGCAAGTGTGATCTCAAGTACGCTAACTGACATGGCAGACTTTCCGGGAGTTCGTGTCCCTTTCTCTTGTTCCTCAAACAGGCTACGAATGAAGAAGATCTAGAGCAGGACTCGTTACTATCGGAAGTAGTTCCGATAAGCATAACAAGGCTCTCCTCTCAAGCCTACTGTTTGTTTCGTCTGATCCCTTAATCCAGACCATGACCACGTATTTTGGCAGCTAGCGTTAACCGAGATGCCTGAAAAACGAGTTTCAGAAGGCAGATAATGGAGGCAGGCATGGATCCATCTGTATAAGATTCGCAATGGACACGTTTACAGATCAGGAGGAAAATTGCTTCTTTCTTTCCAAGCTGAGAATCCTGAGGCCACTGTAGGGGCAAAAAGCATTGCCCTACCTTAGGTAGTACTTCTCTCCATCTCATTCATACCTGCTTTTGCCTCCGATTTGGTCCTATCCCTTTCTCCGCAGCCGTAGTGGGAAAACAGAGATGCCACGGCGATGGCCCACAAATAAGATTTCCATGTAAGAAGAGAGTCATTTCCTTGATGTCAACTTGTCGAGAATATTGCATAACACCACTGGAGGAGGTCTGAGCAAGCTGTTCAACTGCGAAGGGAGCATCATCTCAACCAAATCAAGATAGGTCAATTGTCTACATACGATCCGTGGGCCTCGGAGGAAACCCTGCTTTGAGAGCCATAATGTAATCCACGCTTGTTCTTCCTCAGACTACAATCTGGTCTATCTTGAACTCAGAGACTGAGTCGGCTCTTAAGGACTGGGGAAAGTCTGAAGTGTAAGACATCAAAGACCCAACATCCAGCGGCACCAGACTGCAAGAGAAAGAAGAAATGACAGAGTCAATTGAGATCACCGACAGTCCTGCAACCTTCAAGTGTGACCTATCATTACAACCACCACCATAAGCAGACCTCACCATACCAACTAGATACCCTTCGTGCTCATAGTCCGAGGTATAATCCTCAGACTGTCAAACCCATCCTTAATCGGTTTTTCAATAAGTCTCTCAAAACCGAAGATCTCGACAGGAATACCCCAAAAGCCCTTTTAGTCAAATCCATCTTCACCGTATGGCAAAAGGAAGGGGAAGGTTTCCATCGCAAATATCAATTACGCCTGCACAGGCAGCAATCGCCAAAACCTTTGCATTGTCTCCAGAGGGCTATTTCGAGGACGTAACATTGAACGAGAAGACCGAATCATAGAGATAAGATTGAGTGCCTTTATCCCAGTCTGGGAATGGTCAGGGAGCTCCCTACCATGGTCGGTAGAGGGACACTCAACTAATATTCGAACACCACAGTTCACAGAAATGAGAAGGGCGTAAGACCAGATGACAACAGCTTGTGTACAACCGTGCTTTATGGCGAAAAGTCAGGAATACTGAGAGCCATCCCACACGTAGGTACTATGTCAACAATTCAGGATTTTGCTAGAAATCCCGCAATCAATTCCTTCTCAAACCAGACATACTGTCATATCAGCGAATAGAGTTACATCATGCCTTTTCAATGAACGCCAACAACATGCTAAAAGATCGGCATCGTGTCCGAAAACTTGCAGAAGGCGAAGCGTGAGTGAAACGTAGGACACTACCGGCGAGGCTACAAAACTTACATCAAACCCTGACAGCAAATGTCTCCTGAATCGCCATTTATATGTATACGTCCGAAACTTCCAGGATCAGAAGATGAATACTCAACGTTGTGGGAAGTCCTGCGTCCGCTTCGATCCTCGAGTCACAAAATCTATGGAACTTTAGAAGCCATCATGGATACTCTTGAAGTGGGTAGAAATGCAGCTGCAGAGGTGTCCCCTCAAACTCTCAAACGCCTCGAGGACAAGCATCTAGCGATACAGAGTTCATCATCCTCAGCGGGTTTGTGAATGCAGTCGTCGAAATCCGCTGTGGTTCAAGCCTAAACAAACCTGGGAATAACTCCGTGAGCTTGATACTGTTGCGCCCGCGAGATCAAAGACGAAATGTATGCCTTTGACCATGTATCTAGGAAGCTATATCTAGAGCCTCGTTCACTGAGTGTCCAAACAGATTCAAGCAACTCAAGCATACTGTCCATCGCGCAAACAAGAGTGTTGATAAGAAGACAAAGAAAGGATTGTTTGCTCAGCAATCGCGGAACCAACTCGACGTTGATAGAGTGCTCAAGCCCTTCGAGAACTCGACTAACGCCCCAGGCTTAGGCTCAGGCTTCGACTCAGAATTAAACTCGGACTCCAGCTCAGATGTGTCGGCACGAAGTGGTGCACTCGATCCTTTGCAATTATGAATGAACGCAAAGACGGAAAGTTGATAGACTGAATTACCAGTGAAGACCCATAACTGAAGAGGTAAATCGTGAAAGCATTCCTCCCACTCAATGAAAACATCTAAGAGCAGGGTTGGGAAACATTCCTGAGCTCATATGTGATATGAGGAACCTCTGGCAAATGCACCATGCCGGCGCATGGGATAGCCCAGCTGTACCTCCGTAGAAGCAGGCTCGCCTTCCCAAACGTGCCAGCGGAAAAATCGATAATAAGCCACATTTACAAAAGAGTATCAGCATCTCCGGAGAACTCCCAACCCATATATCCAATATAATGCATCAACGGATCCCAAAATATATACACCGGAAACCCCGTCCCCCACCTATCCCCCCCTAACAAGTATACGGCCTCGGACTCCCCACCAACCCCCCAACAAGCCGATTCGCAATATCACTCACATACGCCGGCGTCCCCATCGCAATATCCGTCAAATCGTTGCTATCCGTAATAATCCCCGTATTATACCCCCTCACCGCCAACGCCACATCCCCACCCTCGGCATTCAGCCAGTACGCCAGTCCAGGGGCCGTGGGCGCCGTGCTGGTGCTACTGTGGCCGTAGATGCCTTCCTGCGCCATGGTGGTGATGGTGGATAGCGGGCAGGTGCCGTAGGTGGTGCCGTCGCAGGTGGCTGGGGAGGGGATCTGCACTTGGTAGATGCCAGCGGATTTGCCGGCGTCGCCGTGGATGGGGCGGACTTTGCCGGTGGATTCTTGCATGGCGACGGCGTAGGCGATGCGGCTGGGGAGGCGGAGAGGGTTAGCGGAGAATAGTAAAGGGGGGAAAGGGGAGCTAAGGGGGGTGGTTTGGAGATTTGGTTGGGGGGGGGGGGCTTACGGGTCGATGCCGGCTATTTCGGCGACACTCTTGATGGCGGAGATGACGTTGTTGGCTTCGTCTGGGCTGTCGTTGTTGTTGAGCAGCATGGAGGGGTAGTTCTGCGCGGTGAGGCATTCCCAGGACAGCCAGGCGCTGGAGGGAGGGAAGTCGGCGGCGTAGCGGTAGCATGTCAAGGCGGGAAGGCTTGCTGGGCAGGCGGTCGATGTTGAAGAGCTGCCGGTCGCGGTGTTTGTTGCTGTGTTGGGTAAAGTGTTCGTAGCTGTACTGCCAGTCATGGTGTTCGTTGTGGATGTTGACGAGCTCGCAACGGTAGATGTTGTAGTCCACGATGGGTCCTGATTATTCTGGGGTGCTGGGGCCGCGAGGGCGGTGACTAGGAGACAGCCCAGGGGGAGGAATTGCTGAGTGCCATGTCAGTTCACGACGCCTCGTCTAGTATCGACCGAAAAGAGATCTCACCGTGTAGAAAGGCATGATTGAGGATAGATTACAGCGAGGATGAGAGGTGGAAAAGGGACACGATGTGAGAGATAGCAACGTCTATGAGTACTTGGACAGTTGATCAACGCAGATAGCAAAGGGGTTGAAGACGATTATATAGAAACCAGGGTTTCATGAGGGGGTTTTCGCCCAACAAGATTATTACCAAAGCTAGGTATATAACTGTGTCATCGGCCGCCATCAGGTGTGGAATAGAAAAGCTTGAGCATGTTGCAACAGTGGCTGTGTAGAACCCTTCTCATCTCCCTTCGTTGGCACTGCCGCAACCGCCAAAGTAACAGCATGCAGAGTACCATGGCGCCGCCGACGATTGTAAGGCGGATTGGAGCATCTTGAGTGCGGAGGCGGCATCGCTACCAATGAAAGCAACGAGTGATGAGCATCGTGTTGCAAGAAATGACGTCTAGTAAGATTTTGAATTTGGGTGTAGAAAAACTTCTAACGTAGAACTTGAGCTGCAGACTGGAGATATTTGCGGGCCGCTAAGGCGTAAAAAAGGGTATCTAAGGTCAGCCTAAAACCTGAAACCAGGTTTCCGAAACCACCAACCACGCTGAATTTCCGAAGAGAACCAACATCGAACTAGCTTCCGGCCCCAGGCACCCCAGTGTCTGAAGCGACGCACATGTGAGGCACGGACTCTTCAAAAGGTCAACTCTCGCGACCGAACAGTCCTCCACATCATACGGCGCTGCCACCGCTTCCCAAGCTAATGAGTGATATTGCAGCATTGTGTGCGAGCTGTGTTGCAAGATTGCGCTCCAATAAATGGGGGTACACTGACCGGCCGAAAGGACGTATCTCGATGTCTGATTGTATTTGGCAACCTGTGCTCGCGATCCGCACGGTTGACCACCATGGACACAGTTTTCACCGTTGTATCAAGTTGGTAGTTCTCGCACACTGCCAGGGTTCCATGACGTCAAGGACGTTGTAGCCAAAGGTGCTGCTCTCTAGAATCCACAGGGCCAAGCCAAAATCAGACACCAAGGTCTCGAGCTCGGTTAGGATGAAGAAGACGGAAGAGCTATTTGTCCATGGTCTCGCGTTGGTCAAGATGCCCAACGTAAAGTCGTGTAAGCGTTGACCAACCCAGGCTTCCATCTCTTTCACTCGAAGTCTCATGGATCATTCAAGGTCACTATGGACCCAGCTATGGGTGTCCAGGCAAAACGGCCTTAGTGCGCCTGGTGGACAAATTCTAATTGCCGAGCTCACCAAGCAATAATGTCCTGTCTGATGAACCGGAAACAACTAGGATGTTTTCAGCATGCAGTCCAAGTCTTAAATTGTCATGTCTTAACTTACTTATTGTTTCCTCACCCGATGCGAAGCGTACATCATTCACAGTACCTTTGTGACCAGGCAATTTATACAGCATCTTTGTGCTCTGTGCGTCCCATACCACGGCCGTTCCATCTCCGCTTCCAGACGCAATCCTTTTACCGCTAGCGTCCCAACTCGCCCGAATGAGGTTCTTCTCCATGCCGGCTGGTGCACCGACATAGGCCTTTATCTGCCGGTCGACGGGAGCGAATGGGCGGATATCCCACGTTCTAGCAGTGCCGTCGTGCGAGTATGAGAGTAACGCTTGAGCATCAGGCGACACTTCGAGCGAAGTTACAGTGTCAGTGTGCCCATTCATAGTGAATACGACCTCTTTTTTGCGCATATCCCACGCTTTGATGTCATTGTCTATACCTCCGGAATAAATCTCATTACCAGCTTCGGCGATAGCGACTGAAGTAATGGGAAAATCTGTTGGTATGAAGTCCACTGCACGCTTCTGCCTCGGGTCCCAAAGACCAATGTAACCATCATCTGAGCCACTCGCAAGCATCTCTTCTCCGCGCCGGCTCACAGCGAGACAGTTGATCAATTCCTCGTGCCCTTCATGCCGTCGTATTCGCAATCCAGTTTCGAGATCCCAGCTGGCTAACGTCATGTCTGCGGATGCGGAAAATATGACATTCGAGTCTCTCGACCAACCCAAGTCTAGTACTGCTCCCTTGTGTCCTGTAAGGATGCCGTAGTTCTCACATTGCCCGTACGTCCGCCATAGCACTGGATGACTGTCAACTTTGGTGGGCGCGCATGCGCGACGCAATTCCTTACTTATCGATCGGTCCATAGAGCCGCTTGCTATGAGGTGCCCAGCAGGGTCGAAGCGCGTGGCGAATACCTCGCCAGAGTGACCTGTAAATTGTCAGCGTCTGATAGGGAAGGTGATTGAGCGCTTTGATCACCATTGAGCTCCATAATCGGGGCTTGAAGACCACTTGTGCGTGGCACCTACTCGAACCACTGCATCAGCGGGCCTTCTTTGAGAGAGCTGTTTAGCACACGTTCCAAGAGAAAGCGCTTCCGATCAGCAGGTAACTTACGGCTTGAATGAGAGCCCCATTTCCGGCATTCGCATTCGTCACAGCCACGGCGCTGTTTGCACCCAAGTCGACATTGGACTTCTGGCGTTTTACCAGCTGAGATGTCCCGAACGAATTCGAGGCCAAACGCTTCTCTGCAGACATGATGTTCAGTGCGGCGCTGCTCTGCTCCTCAAGCCATGGATGGGTTTTGAAGTAAGAACCTAGGAATTACACAACGCGGACTAAGACAGTGATTGACGAGGATAATCCTGTCTTAATTCCACTAAGCGCGGTGGCGCTAAGATATGTCGGCTAATTGATGCCAGCGCTTAGCTAGGAACTGCAAGGTACGAGTATAACACGATTCCGGAAGTCGGTCTCCTCAAGACGTCGACTAGATTCAAGCGCCATCGTAGGCTTCGGTCTCGCATTAAGTAGGCGCATTGCGCACATCTATCAGAGAACTCGTGCCGTATCCGGTGGTTATGGCAGCGACCAAGGCGGCCCGAACTGGGGAAGAGTGAGCTCCATGATATCAATGTTCTGAACAGGAGAGCTGATGAAGGTGCAGGATCTGGAAGTGAGTGCTACCAGACATCATTCTTCTAGCCCAAACTCGCGATCTTCTGCAAGAACTACCGATCTCCGGATACTACAAAACCTGACAGACGGTACAGAAGTCGCGTCGATAAGGTAAACGCAGAGCTGGTCACTCTGACTTATGGCACGATGGTGGCTCAACTCTGTTCGGACTACGACAGCAACTATGTCGAAGTGAACAAGCAATTGGATAAGATGGGCTACAACATCGGAATGCGTCTTGTTGAGGACTTCTTCGCGAAGTCCGGGATTCCACGGTGTGCCAACCTAAGAGAAACCGCCGAAACCATTTCCAGGGTATGAATCCAACGATTTCAAGGAGGCCTTCATCGCCAGTACTTGGGGTAGACAGTCGCTGATGGACAAGCAGATAGGCTTCAAGATCTTCCTAAATATTACTCCATCAGTCACCAATTGGACCTCGGACAACAAACAGTTCTCACTCATCTTCGACGAAAACCCTTTGGCGGACTTCGTGGAGCTACCTGACGATGGACGAGCCCAAGACGAGCTATGGTACTCGAATATACTGTGTGGTATTCTGAGGGGTGCTCTCGAAATGGTATGTTGCTGATGTTATAATTATGGTATCCCGTTGGCCAGGGTATCGCCCTTGACACCTCCGCATCAACGTTTGGTATTCGCTGAACTTCTGAAGTCCCTCAATGATACCAGCGGCTGACATGATCGGTTCAAGGTGCAAATGCAGATCGAAGCCTACTACGTGAGCGATGTTCTTCGAGGAGATGAGACCACAGAGATGAGAGTCACGTTACTGCGATATACCGAGGACGAAATGCCTCCCGATGATGAATGATTTACTGCTGGATGACAAGAAACATCGGCCACGTGCCATTGCTTCAGCCTAGTAGGTCGTCTACCGGATCGGTATATGTCTAGACAACAGTGAGGATGATGACTGGTATACCACGCCATTAACGCTAATGAAGACTCTACTGGAGTTCCTCAACTTGACAATGACAACAAAACCCGACAGCCTAGCTAGCAAGGGTGCCGTCGACAAAGCGGTTTCGAACATCACTACATACTCCCATTCGGAGCAACCGCTGCATGGTTGGTGTCTTCAGCTATCCCGGAATGACGCAGGCTTTTGAGGGGGTAAACTCGAAAAAAGCTCGATCAGAAGCCGCAGAGTACCCGAATATCCTGCAAGACATTGCTGTTGCTATGACAGGTGCACTGTTGTCGCTGAAACATATCGCACGAGCATAGTCGCTCAAGCATCCCTCCCAAGTCAGAAAGGGGTAGAGATTTGCACCATCTGAAACTTCCTGATATGTTTCATCGTCATGATCCTTGCGGAATCGGCAATCTTCTGGAAGCGTGCAGAAAGCTTCGCAATAAACCTGCAGGGATGTGACAGTTGCTATGCCTAAGAGTGTATGCTGAAAGTACCTAAAGTATCTGATAGAGATCTTGACCAAAGTTTGGGCATCTCACACGTGACGACCGACTACAGTCTTCCACCACCGTATGCAAGACATACAGCCAAGCCACAGCTTAAGACGAGAACAGACTTTGTGCATACTACATGTGTCTATATGAACAGTAATTCAATATTCGTACAACTTCACTCGACAGTCCCCGCAAAACCGCTGTCGTCGCAAACGGTTGCTGTCGTCAGACAAGATCGACACGACGGTGAACGCGTGACAGAATATCCGCAGTGCTTTAGGGTTAAGGTTTCTCACCAGAGAGAGGGATCCCCAGAGGACGCCATAATCTGCTGCACTCGCAATCGTCCCGCCCGAGAGTGAGACTGGCACCAAAAACTCAAACCATCTTCCCTGCCTCTCCGCAGGTCGACGACGTCCCAAGCCGGCGGGACCTGACAATATCATACCTTCCGCCTGACTCGACGGCCACGTCCGCACGTAATCGCAGAATATTCTGCCACGCTACTTCAGCTTGTACCTCAACCACTTTGCAAAGGTCCACGGTCGCATTGGAGCGAGCTCACCACCGATCCCACTGCCGATCATTCACCGCTCGTCATCACTTCCTTTCAATAATAAATCGGCGACATACGAACTCTCAAAGACGCTTCTACTGCTTCGCCCTCACTACCGGTCTTCCTCAACTCGGCGTGCTTGCTAGCTCAGGGTTTGCGGGACTCGCCGCTCTGCATGCTACTCCGTATATCACCGATGATTCCTAAGCGCCGGATGAACGATATCGTACATAACAACCATTAAGGCGGCTCGACAACCTTTCCATTCTCGCAAGCGAGAGCTTGCGCACCTGTTGGGCATGAGTCATATCAACATGGCTGGGATGAATGGAGCGAGTGTACCTATGGGCACTATGCCCATGATGAACAACATAGCGAACGGCGCAACACCTAGGCCTGGGGGCGAACAGGACGATGAGAACACTGAAGGGCGACTCAATGCCTATATCTACGACTACTTTCTGAGGAAAGAGCATTTTGATTGTGCGCGAGCCGTGATGAACAGTGGGCTACACATGTTCCCTGCCCTGCGGAGCCGTGATAACGACGTCAACGGCACCGACGACAATGCAATGCAGACAGATCCGAAAGACGAGGTAGACTCGAAACGACCGGACGATCTACCTCCTCCAACTGTTGCAGGTGGTTCCTCTGACCCCCAGGCCCAACCTTTCCTTCTCGAGTGGTTTGGACTGTTCTGGGACGTATACTGTGCGCAACGCAGGAAACCCAGTGCAACTGCGCAGGCTATGCAATTTGTACAACATACCCAGGTACGTAACTCTGCGGCGATTCTCGATGCAAGCGCTCAACATCCTACACAGACACAATCAAGGCTCCGAACCGACCAACAAGCACAACTTCTAAGAGCAGGTATGCCAGTGATGGCTCCGGAGCAGTATCAAATGATGCGCTATCAGCAGGCGAATGGCATGCAGATGAATCCTGACCTGCGAACAAAGGCCATGCAAAATCGAGGATTGCAGCCGTATGTATCCCCTAACCCGTCTATGCTCAGTGCTACATACCCGGCACTTGAGATGGGAGCGGTCTGACCAGCAACGCAGAACACCGCAACAAATAGCTCAAATGAAGAGCCAGCAGCAGCTGATGCAGCAGCAAACAATGCGTCGTGACCCATCAGATATGGACGTCAATGGTCAAAGAGCGCGGACGCCCTCGTCTGGGGACAATGCCCCGTCACCGTCTAAAAGACCCCGCATCGAGAACATGCCGTACAACGGGCAACAGATGATGCCAAACGGCAGAGGACCGATGCCAGGCATGCAAGGCCAGCAAATGAGGGAGGCGGCCTTGAATGCAAATCAGGCGAATCAAATGCTGATGAACAATGGTATCCCTCCCGAGAACCTTACCCCAGCCCAATTCCAAACATTTCAAGCACAAAACCCCGCGGTCCAAGCTAAGTCCATGCAAGTCTACATTCAGAATCAGGCGAGGGCCAACGGTAACCGCCAAGGCATGCCAACGCCAGGGATGCCTGGTCAGGGCTCCCCCATCATGCAATCCAACTTTGACTTGGGCGCCCCTGGAGTCCCGCAATACATGAATGATCAAACCATGATGCGAGGGGGTGTACCACCGGGTAACGCAAATGGCGGTAACCACGCACTCCAGGATTACCAAATGCAGTTGATGCTACTTGAGCAGCAAAACAAGAAGAGACTGTTGATGGCTCGACAAGAGCAAGATATAATAAGTCGCCCAGATGGTCAGCCAATGCCTGGTGGTCCTGGGTACGCTCCCGGCATGTCACCCTCGGGCAGCAGATCTGGGCCATCACCTGGGCCCAACGAGCAGGGTAAGCGAGGAGGCACTCCCAAGATGGGTGCTTCAGGTTTACCTGGTTCTCCCATGCCGGACGGCAGCATGCCGCAAGCACGAGGCTCTCCTGCAGCGTTGAGCTTCACTGGCCAGATGCCTGCCGAAATGCAATATCAAATGAACGGGATGGGTGCCGTGGGACCTAATGGCTTGAGACTACCACCGAGTTCACATCCTGGCCAGATGGGAGCAGGAACCTTCCCAGCTCAACAGCAGATGGAAGCAATCCGACAAGCCCAAGCGGCTGGTAGAATGCCGAATGGGCAGCAATGGCCGCAAGGACTTCCCCCAGGTCAATCGCCGATGATGCAGCCCAACCAAGCACCACAACCAGCTCAAATCGGAACTCCCCATCAGCGCAATGCAATGCCCCCACCGCAAGCAGTTCCAGCTGGGACGGCAGCTAATGGAGCTCGTCCGAGCTCTCCAGCCCAAGGCGCCCCACCAACACCGCAGGCCACCAACAAGCCTAATCCCAAAGGCAAAAAGGACACGAAAGAAACACGAAAGGTGTGATAGCTGCTAAGAGGCGTCTTCACGTACATTGCTAACATTGTTACAGCGACCCAACAAAAAGAACTCGACGGCAAGCGTGGCCGCAAACGCAACTCCCTCGGGCGAACCCGAAGCACCTCCCACACCTACACCAGCGACACCAATCACGCCGCAACATCCAAACTCTTTTCAGAAAGGCGACGCACCAAATCAGGTCGCGATGCCTCCAGGTCCCAATCCGGCTGCTCCTGTCCCAGGTCTGGTGCCTCCTCAGCCCGACGTCAGTGCCGTGCAATATGGCCTGGATGGTGCCGAAGTAAGTACTTTCCCTCTGCCTCAAAAGGCGCTTCTTTGCTTGATCATGATCAAGAACCGTCGGCGAATGACCAAGCGTCGCTGTGGTCAAGGGCTTCGCTAACATATATCCTTTTTGCAGCATCCCTACAACATGGCCTTCAGCGATAATATGGGTGGTGACGTGCTGGAAAACTTCGACTTCGACTCCTTCTTGCATGATAACGAAACTTTCGACTTCGACGCCGCAGGCTTGACGTACGGCAACGGCGAGGGTGTAGAAGCAGGCACAGAAGGTCCTTGAGACTTCTACACCGCTAGCTCGACACAGTCCCGGCAAGCCACACCCACCACCCTTGGCGCCTAATCAATACGAAATCCTTCATCACACTCTCGATCTACCGTGTCCATACACCCAGGCTCCTCAGTACCTCGTCTCTTCCTCGGCGTTAATATTCCGCGATAACCGACGGACCTTATACCTCTTTGCGCGATGTCGCCTGTATCTTGATTTGCCTTTTTGGAAAAAAGATGGCCTTATTTAGTATCAAAGGTGGAGTGTTGGATCAATACGCAAACGGAGTAGATTGGGCGTTCTTCCTCTCCGTTCGTCGATTTTGTTTTCTATGTATCTTACTCACGGTCTCCATGTGTATGCGCTGGTGTAGCTAAGGGAGGTGGCGGTCATTTCGCTGCGGTCGAAATGTCACCCCGTCGTGGATAGCAAGTCCTAGTCAATAACGCGTTCATACAGCAAGCTTGTGCGAATGTGTAATAAGCCGTTCAGCGCTTCGTTCTTCATTTCGTTGCAGGCACCATCCTCTCAAGTGAAAATCAATCAGAAAAAACCACACCCCTAGCCCGCCCTCCTAACCTTCCCCTCCCTCCGTTCCCGCTCCTCCTTCTTCGCCGTCAACTCCGCGATCCGCGCTCTATCCGTCCCTGTCGCCTCTAGCGCCGCGAGCGTAGCTACCCCGTTCGTGCATGCGATGGCGCGCGCGAGACCTGGTTTGGCGACGCTGCGAAAGTAGGGCTCTGAGGGCATGGTTTTGAAAGGGGTGGGAAAGATGAGTTTGGGTGGAACCTTCTGATGCTGTGTTGAAAATTTGTTGGGATCAGGAGTTGTTATGCTGGTGCGGTAGGTGGAGGATTGATAGTCATGGTGGAGTTGTTTCTTGGGGAGAGAAGAGAAAGGGGACGGAGGGAAGGATATATATATGGATAAGAGCCGAGGTTTGGGGTATGGACGGTGAGTGACTGGATGGATATATGAGTGAGGGAGGGAATGTGAAGGAGTCATTCTGGGATGGTTGTTGGTATATCAATCATGGTGGTCTGGTATGACTGTCGAAGCCATGATACAAGTTTGGCTCAGAGGAGTCGATAGATGGTTTGGGAGTTTCGAATGGTGAATCGTTGTTATTACTATCTTCTTGAGTTCTGTGTCTGCCTTCAAATATGTTAGCGTTGTTCTTTCTCAGTCTGTTACTAACCATCCTCTCTGTGTCATAGGTACGACTCTAGTCCCTGTGGCTCCGGAAAGCAGTTAGCTATATATTCTGCCTCCATACCTCCTGCTCCATATCCTCTAGACCTCATCAACAAGCACAGAAGCAGAATTACCACCACCCTCTTCACCTTCTTATTCCAGTAACCCACAAACCGCAATAAGAAACGGACAACGAAGGTCTCCAGAAACGACTTACCTATCTCTCAATATCAGCAACAATGCAGCCACTCAAGATCTCCTCACTCGCCGTGGCATTGGCGGCCTTCTTCCTCTTGCTCGCAGCTCCCACAAACTCTCTTCTCGCTCCTCTGGCGGATTCAAATTTACTGCCGAACTCGACTTTCCAGGTTCCGGCGCTTAGGAAAGACGTCAACATGCCGACATCGACTTTCTATCCTGCGGTGCACGCTTGTCCTGCTTCTGGGTGAGTGAGAATATTCAGGTCCTTAGTCTCATGCTCTGTCGCACTTGTCCAGAATGCGCGGTTTGCGGACAGACGAAGAAGCGTGCTAACGTGGGCGTGGGACAGATGTCCCAAGACTTCTCAAGCGACGCGCAACGGGGAGGGTAAAGCCAGCACCATGCCAGCGGTGGTGGCAGGATTGTGCATCATCGGTGGAGTAGCCGCGGTGGCTGGCGGGCTGGGCTTGGGGATGGGCCTGGAAGAGGAGGAGGCGGAGAATTAGGGCGTAGTGGCCATAAAGGACGTGGTGGATTGCTTGTCAGGGGGCTGCATGCACTTGTTGGCTGTTAGTTGATCACTATGTTTGTTAAACAGGGTTTGCGTGGAGGAGGTTGGGTTCGGTGACGAAGAATACTTCTGAGTTCATGCTGCTGAGTTCGCAAGCTTTCTGGCAGCGTGCAACGCAAGGACAAGCTGTGTGACAAGCCTGATGACGATAATGAAATTGCTATGAAAATGCGCCTTAGCGGCGACAATAACGGGAAAGCAGTGTTACACGTATATCTTGAGGAAGCAGGGGCCAGCTGTGAGTACTAAATGCCTGTCCATGCGTTGTCAAGGAATTGGAAGTATATATTGAGAGCTTGCACTGGCTTTTCTTCAGTTGCACTAAGATAGCTTTAAGTCTTAAGAGCAACACTGACCCAAAAGGAGCCGACGATGAACAAGGACACAAAGCCCAGTTCGGAGAGGACGGCAGAGCAACGATCTCAAAATCAACAGCACCAAGCGCAACAGCAAGGAAATGGTTCGAATCCGGCTACCCAAGGTCAAGCGGAGGGTCATCAAGGATCAACATCGAACAAGAAACGTACATACGAGGATATGGCCGCAAATTCCAAGGCGAGAGAGGAAGCACCTGAAGGCAAAAGGTCGTGGTGGTAAGCGGCGATATCTACGAGAAAGTGACGCGAAACGCTACCCATCACACTGCTCGCTATGTTCAATGTGGGACAACTCTTCGTCGCGTTCGAGGCTCCAAAGTCTGCAGTGGGAAGCAGATTGGTTAAAGGATCCTGGTAGATACCGAGAAGCTGCTGAAAGCCCGAGGTAGCCCAGAAGCAACTGCTTGTTACTGATATGTCTCGGTCTGTGGCATTGGGTGAACAGGGCAATAGAAGCGTTTTGGGTTGGTTGGTAGATGTCGATTTTGCGCTGATCAAAGCATTTCGCTTCACAATTGTTGGTCTGAATGAATGAAAACCAATCCCCGTGTAATGCAGTCTAGGGATTTTTGGTTGATCAGGTCTGATTGCACGAGGCCATCTCACTGTTGATGGCCTACGGTATCCTGCGAAAAAACCACATTCATGATAGTAAAGAATCTCATCAACACCGAAAAGGCGAAGCCTCGATTCTCCAATCTTGATGGCATAGTTTTTCCAGTGGTCGCACTTCCAAAATGATTCCAGAGCGCCTTATTAGTTGCTCTGCTGTGGTAAAAAATCCTCCCATGACTATGCTAATGTTCTTCTGGTTCGGGAAGTGGAGATTTACTAAGCTGAAGAACGAGCCTTGCCTTGTTCCGAATGCGGGTTGCACCGAAAAGGCGCGCACCAAGCACGGTCCATTTCGTGGATGACATGTACGGAGTAGTTAACGTTGATGTCTCCCACGCGACGTGCAGCCCGAAAAGGCAATGTCGCTGATGAGCTAGCCGCTTATCGATAGCGCGTACGGAAGCCGCTTCTCCAATTGGCGGCAAGGAGACCCTGCAACGAGTAGCCAAACAAAACACACGCTTCTCCCAACCTCCTCACCCTCTCTAGGGCCACTCAATGTGGCCAGCACGTTGAGGCCTCAGGACCGCGAGCGCGCAATATTCGTGATATTGCACCACAACATGCACCGTCTCCGCGACTTTCTAGTTGTGTTGATCGTCTCACGGAAAATGACTCACTATAGCGCGTACTTCTGGCCTGTGATTGATTGGCGTTGGCTCTTCTCTGGAATCCTTATGTTCTGGGCAGATGCTCTTGTTTCCTGAGGTATCCCCACATTTCTGGCAAGGCCAATTTCTGTTACCGTCCAATACCATATGCCAATCGTATTAGATATTGTGTCGAATAATCGATCAATAGTATCAGCCTAGTCCATTGAATAGCCTTCCGACGATTACCCTCTTTCTGCAGCCAGAGAGTCGTTATTGATAGGAAGGAAGGTAGTTGCAGCGGCGCCGTATGTCTTTCTCCCACATGCGAGTAACGCAAACCTAACTCTCTTGAACAAGTCTTCGTGTGTTTTAGACGACATGCTTAGGCGTGATGTCTTGTCCTGCCTTTCTACGCTTTTGGTGGACGGGCAGACCTCGAGATACATTTCTTTCCTACCTACCCAAAGAAGATCTCGCTTCAATGCGCTTGGCGTGCCATGATTTCGGCGTCCGTGCTGCGCCAGCTCTGTTCGAAGACGTTAAGGTGGAGTTCCGAACCAGTGTCTTCAGCAAGCCAGCGCGCATGGCGGCATTGCAACGGATTGGCCACCACGTACGAACTTTGACTTTCAGTATGCCACATACCCCGGAGACTTTCCTACCTCCACTTCTGGATCCGGAGACGGGCGATGAAGAGACCTTCATCTACGTGCCGTATGTCGAGTCGTCACGGGACTCCGCGACCCGTCTCAGCAATCCCACCTACGGCAGCTGGGAGATGACCGACATGTTGGTCAAGCAATACCCGCCACTCTTCCATGCCGCGGCGAATGTGCCTTCGTTCATACGTGCTTTTTCGTCGGTGCCCAACCTGAAGCGCCTACGGATTTCATGTCCTGAGCAAGAGCCTTCACAGCGTTATCGACGAAGTATCGTTGACTACGCCTTGATTTCTGTTCGCATAGCTGTCGAGCGCAATCGGCTTTTGGCGCTGGATACCCTGTCGCTAGACTCGGTCCATGCTGGTGCAGTCTTGTATTTGAACCCTACGATGGGCTTTGGTGCCCTGCCGAACTCGACCAAACGATGGAGGCAAATCAAGAAGCTTGACATACTGATGGACAGTGTACCATTTTCTCCGCATCCTCCGACTGACCATCTCAAGGTACTGCATTCGTACCTCCAAGTCTTCTCGCCCTGTCTCGAGCGACTGGATTACCGTTGGCAAGGGTCGAAGGGACTATGTCCTATCACGCTCCACGACGAGATTTGCCTCCAAGAGAGTAGTCCAAACCTAGCCTGCCCCAGGCGCTGTCACGTTGCGCTTCCTCCCCTCAAATTCCAGCGGCTTCAGGACATGGAAATCGACAACATTGTCATCGACGCTTGCCAGGTCTCTGGCTTCATCACTAGCCACAGGCATAGCTTGAGTGACTTCAAGTTCGAGAACACCCAACTACGCAGCGGCTCGTGGGATGAAGCGCTGAAGCCATTGACGCGGATCAGTGGCTCGGAAAAGTGGAAGGAGAAAACGGAGGAGGTGATGGACGTCCCACTTATCCTTAGTCCTGTTGGATTACAGCACACCCTGCTCAACGAGGTTATACAAGAGTTCCCTTTCCCGAAGCAGCGTACGCCAAGGCTGAGCCAGCGTGGGTGGCAGAAAGCTGGAGCGAAAGGTCGAGAACTAATCTTGAATACCCCCTGTCATATGGGACGACTTCTGAAGTCCACAGTCTTTACCTGGATTTAGTGGAGATAGGATAGATGTTGTGTAAATAGCTACGATACTTTATAGTTGACCGTCTTCAACGCAGTACAATTATGGATGTACAACTGATGTTGTTCAGAACAGGCCATCCAACCAAAAGTACTTTACCTTAACGATCCGAGGTTCTGTGTTATTGTTTCAGTGCTTCACACCCTGGTCGTTGTTCGAGTGTGATGAAGTTACTCAAGCCGTGTGACGGTACGGATTATCCCTCGGCCCGAGACAGCTGCATTCGTACTAGCCCTCACGGAAGCCTTGCCGAGGTCCCCTGTCCCTTCACATGCTCGGAACACCTCGAAACCCGAAGAACGGTACCATGCCTTCGAGGTAAGCGTTGTCCTTCCTTTGACCGTTATTGATGTCCTTCACCGCTCACGTTTGATTGAGTATTTGTTTTCTGGTCTCTGCACGTAGTCGTCCCCACATACATACTGAATCTGCAAGAACGAGTTATCTGACCAGTCGTACTCTTTAGCTTTACCATGTCTCTCAAGAGCGGTATGCAGTTGTATCTACATGTCGCATTGCAGCAGCATCTGACATGGCGCAGATGCTTTCCCATCTTCCGAAGCCTTTGATGCCATCAACAGCTCTCTCAAATCCGACGACGCTGAGCGCCAGGACGCTGTGAAGAAGGGCAACGCCATTTTTGCATTCAACCTGAAGAATACAAAGGGTGAAACAGAGAGCTGGTACATGGATCTCAAGAAGAAAGGCGAAGTCTTCAAGGGGAAGCCCGACAAGGCGGATGGTGAGCTCGTCGTCCTTGTGCTTTGTCTTCCCATCAACCTACCGTCTAGTCATGCGACGCATCGTTCGATCATCGCGGCTTCGGTAGCACTTTCGAACAGACCGTACTGACGCAGAATGATAGTCACTCTATCGTTGTCGGACGAAGACTTCGGCAAGCTGACCAGCGGCAAGACCCAAGCGCAACGGTTATTCATGGCGGGCAAGCTGAAGATCACGGGCGATGTCATGAAAGCGACGAAGATGGAGCCGGTGTTGAAAAGAGCACAGGCGAAGGCGAAACTCTAGATCGAGTAGTGCAATAGCCACCAATCGGAGAATTCTTCAGCATCCGGTCCCTTGCGTTCCGCCACATGAATGATACTGATACGAAGGTTGGATAAGTGCTTGGCACTTCTGATAGCAAATCCGCAATCGTCAACAATCTACGTTGAGGAATTACTTCCGTTATAAACTGACCTCGACTGAGGGAATTGAGTAGCAACGCAATAACCGTGGACTCCGTTCGAGATGGACGATTCGCAAATTGTGACTATTCATGAACTTTGAAGTTGCTCTCGGCCAAGCAGTGGTTTTTCATTTCAACGTTCTCCCAATCACAGCGCGGCTCACCGCCATGTACTTCACTATTGTGAGCCATTCCATTGGGACAGAGGACATGAAGTACCTGTGAATTACTAGTGTTTCGCCTGCAAGGAGTTTAGTAGCATGGGTACATCATTCACACAGGGGACTTTGAGCCTCATCATTCTTCAAGCTATTTCGATACATCTACCTTGTGTCACAAGAGATTCTTTCGTACTCTACTTCCCTCATGGCTACCAATCCAAAGCTTCTACAGGGTAAAGTTGCTGCTATCACCGGTGGTTTGACTGGCATCGGTCGAGCGATTGCTATAGGTTTCATGCAACATGGCTGCAAAGTCGCTATTAATCACCTCGATGGCCCCAGCGATGAGCAAGCTCTCCAATCACTACACACAGAACTGCGGGGGTTTGTTCCAGGGTTTCTGACAGTTTCGGGAGATATATCCAGGCCGGAGAGTGGAAAACACTTGGTGGAGGTGACCGTGAGACAATGGGGCAGACTAGATATATTGGTCAGCAATGCCGGAATATGTCAGTTCGCCGAATTTTTGAGGTATGCCCAGAACTACTCCTCGTTTGGCTTAATCTCAAGCTTTACGTAGCATAGAACCAGATCTATACTCCCGGACAGTGCGCACAAATCTCGATGGTTCATTCTACGCTACCCAAGCTGCTGCGCGACAAATGGCCTCGCAAAACCCATCCGGTGGCTCCATAATAGGGATCTCATCGATTTCAGCATTAGTTGGTGGGGGCTTACAGACGCATTACACACCCACGAAAGCCGGTATCTTGAGTCTTATGCAAAGCTGTGCTGTGGCTCTGGGGCGATACTCGATTCGCTGCAATGCGATTCTCCCAGGAACCATCAAGACCCAGATGAACGAGGAAGATCTCAGCAACGACGCCAAGAGAAAGTACATGGAGGAGAGAATCCCACTAGGGAGGATTGGCGCGCCCGAGGACATAGTAGGGCCAGCTGTGTTCTTGGCTAGCGATATGAGCAGCTATGTGGTAGGTGTCGCACGCACCTTTCAATGATTGGCTTTTCCTTGACGCTGACGATGCCAGACTGGTGCCCAATTGCTCGTTGACGGTGGATTGTTCGTCAATTTGCAATAACTGTGCTACGTGCGAAGTGCTGAAACCTCGAGACTACAAGATCCACGATGGCCACGACATATCTTAGACTCCAGTATTTAGATATCAATGGAGAGCAAATCAAGTCATACAAGGTACCATAACAGTATCGCAAGAACAGCCTACTATGTACCTCGACGTATGTACAGAAAGCCCCGTAAGTCTTTGTCGTTGGCTCCTTATCTCAGCAAGTATCTGCTGGCTTTTCTACGTTACTTTGATTCATCAAATCTTGGCACATTATGCCAATCAATTCGAAATACTACAATAAGCAATGCAAAGGGCTATTCTCTGCGCTCTCGGCTCGTTGATCTACCAGGGCGCAAGTTCCTAGTACCTTGGTTCGTTTTTTAGGATCGAGCTTTTACTACGAGACGTAATAATCTTGGAAATCACACGCTTCGGACTGCGAGCGAAGTCCGAGCAGCCGTTATCACTGCTAACATAATGGATCGACAACTGTATCACTTCACGAAGAAGCAATTATGCAACGATCCGCCATTGTGAGATCATGAGAGTCTGCATGCACATCACTGGGCCAGAATCTCTGTCGAGGTTGCCGGCTTTCACACTTCTACCTGCCGTACTTTATTCGACAGCTGCAAGATGCGAAATCTCCGATCCCGTGCCAAAAGGCCCGAAACCGAAAGCTGGGGATCTCCAAAACGTCATCCCGGCAGATCTTTGATTGAGGTTGCATCACCCCCACTTGTGGTGCCTGTGTTTCGCAGACAATTCAGCGATTCAATTGAGAACAGCCAATTAATCATCTGAACATCATGGCAGGTGAAGCAGCAAAGCCTCCTCCTCCGGGTATCTACGTACCCGTACCCACATTTTTCGTCTCCAGAAACGACCCGAATTACTCTTCAGCGGCCCCTCCTCTCGATCTCGAAACCCAAGCCAAGCATGCCATCCATCTCGCGAAATGTGGTATCCGCGGGCTCGTTGTACTCGGCTCTACGGGCGAGGCCGTGGCGCTGACAAGCAAAGAACGAAGTCAGCTCCTAAGGCACGTCCGGGCAGAGCTCGAGAAGGCCAACTTCAAGGACTATCCTATCATCGCAGGCACCTACACACAAGGCATCGAGGACACGATATCGCAGCTTGAGGATGCGGAAGCTGCCGGCGCTCAATATGGCCTGGTTCTGGCACCTGGCTACTTCGCAATGGCACTGAACCAGGATGGGCTGAAAGACTGGTATACCGCAATTGCTGAGCGTTCGCCGATACCGATTATGATGTAGGCACGGCTTCTTCGTCTAGACTCCTTCGCCACTAGGGGGCGCCGTTTGGCTTGTCATCCTTCCATGTCTTCATATGAACGAATAAATGGTCTACAGGTCGATCTGCTGACAATCATCCAGTTACCACTATCCTGCAGTTTCGAACAATATCACTATCACAGCACCCACCTTTCAAGCTCTAGCTGCGCATCCGAACATAGGTATGTGGCTCCAAAGTTATTTTCACCTATTGTGAAAGCTAATAGGAGCTCTACGACACCCATCGACAGTAGAGGTCCTGGGGGCTTACTTGACATTTCCCTTCGCTTCTCGACTCATTGGTCCTAACTCTGCGCTTCTTGACAGTTGGCTGTAAACTCTCCCACGGTGATCTTTCCCTCCACACCCAGATAGCCTCCAATCCACACATCGACCCAATTCACTTCGCGCTATTCACTGGCCTCGGTCAGCAACTGCTCCCTGTCTTGACCGTGGGTGGAGCAGGTGCTATTGATGGGCTAGCGGCGATCTTTCCTCGGGTGATAGTGCGCTTATGGAAAGCAACTTTGCAAGGGGGTTTGGATGAAGCAAGGAGCATACAGGTGAGTAGATTTGATTGTCAGATGTCGGTGCTGAATGCAGTACAGGAGGCGGTCTGTAGAGGCGAGGAATTAGTGGTCGGAAAGGGTGTCCCTGGGATCAAGTCGGCTGTGTCACGTGTTCTGGGTATGGGGGATCAGGATGGGACAAGGCTACCTCTAAAAGGAGGGATGCCGGACGACGAGTGGGCGAAATGGACGGACGTCATGGACGATCTGGGGGCATTGGAGAAGGAGCTGGCTTCAGGAAGTGGTCAAGAGAATGGGAAGTGAGAGGCATCACAGAGGGTCTGAGGTCCCTGTGTAATAAACCAAAAAGTATGTGAACATAAGAGATGTACAATCGTTGAATGAGAATATGACCGAGTGCAAGGCTTCACCAGCAGGAATCATGTCACCTCTCAGCGGTTGTCTGACGTCTTCTGACTTCGGTGAGGCTTGCTTCAGCGGGTACAGTGATGTTGCTCACGGTGTTTTATCATGCTGTAGTTTTGGACTGACTTTCAATGTGAAGCTGTCAATGGTGTTGGGCAATCAGGGGGATAGATCCTCCGCTCTCTAGCTGAGACAGTAATACTCTATATAAAGGTCACCACTTGTCTTCCACCATAAAGGGATCCAAGGCAAACCGTCGTCACGTCAAATTTGTGAAGATTACTCGGGTGATCCTCGGTCTGAGAAAGGCCCCACTTCTCTCACCGATCTTTCCATTTTCGCTCTGATCTATCGAGGAAACGTGAAGAAGCTTTGCAGTATTGATACGGAGTCCCGTACTGGTTCAAGAGATTATGGCAGTCCCCAAAGTCGAGCACGATAAGGCCGCTTTGATTGTTGTGGACATGCAAGAAGACTTTTGCCCCCCAGTAAGAGCTGCATCTCTCAGTCCGGAACCGTTGCAGCTTCAGAGAGCTCCCACTGACGACGTAGCAGTCTGGATCCCTGGCAATCGACGGAGCCCGAGATATTGTCCCCGCCATCAATTCTCTCCTTGCCTTTCCCTTCGCTCTGAAAATTGCTACGAAAGACTGGCACCCTGCCGATCATGTCTCGTTCTACACCTCCCATGCTTCTCCAGATATCAAGCCCTTCCAGTCCACCGTGATCGTCTCGAACCCCGAGAACTCATCCGAAACCCAAGATATTCCCGTTTGGCCAGTTCACTGTGTCCAGAACACCAAGGGAGCGGAGATCATACCCGAGATTGACGTCTCGAAGCTCGACACAATTGTCGAGAAAGGAAGAGACAAGAGAGTCGAGATGTTCTCTGTTTTCTCGGACAGCTTCGGGCGGAAGGGAGAAGCTTTGAGTAGCCACGATGTTGCTGGCTTGCTAAGAAACGCTGGTGTGACGCAGGTCTTCGTGACAGGATTGGCCGGAGACTATTGTGCTTTTCACACCGCTGTAGATGCAAAGAAGGAGGGTTTCGAAGTCTTTCTGGTGGAGGATGCGGTTAAGAGCGTGGATCCAGGTCAAGGGGGATGGGGAGCTTCAAAAAAGAAGCTACATGATATTGGAGTCAGCATTGTCAACATGAACGGATCCGAGGTTGAGAAGATCGAGGGCGTGGCCTAGGAACCACAAGCACCTATGTCCCGATCGAATGGCGGACCAGCATGGTATAAAGATTCGTCCCTAAGAGCTCCTCGGTCGTCAAATCACAGACGCTTGGCTTACGGATCCGTAACCGAAGACGAATCTCGCCCATAATCTGGATCTTTGGCACAAAAGCACACGACTTGGTTTTGCATTATTGGTGGCCATTGTTGGGCAGTTGCCAGCCCAATATCAAATACATCCCAAAAAGGAAACTTTGGCGAGCACGCTAGAAAAGGCGCTACGATCAACATGGTTTCTTGCGGATCTCACTTGACGCGATCTCAAACATTTTCCAGCATAACAATCATCCACAAAGGCACCCATCACGACAAGCAACCAAACAAGAATGCCTTCTTCAAAAGGAAAGCCCACTGATCCGAAGCTGCGTGAAAAGGTCAAGGAAGGTACGCGATCTTGAGCTGTTCTGTAATGATGTAACTCACCGGTCGCAAACTGATGTCGTTCTTCAGATGTCATGAATGAGACGAATAAGGATGGGACTGGGAAAGGTCAAATGGCCGCCTGGAAGGTATGCATATCTGCGCCTGTTCTCCACTGATTTATGCGACTACATGCTCTTCAACGCGCGCTCCTCAGCGCGTTGGATTCTATTGCTCTTACTTTCAGCGCTAATGGTCGCGTTTGTAACAGGCAGGGAAGATCGCGAGGGAGTACGAGAAGGAGGGTGGCTCCTACGAGAACGAGCCTGGCTCGGAGAACAAACCCAAGCAAGGAGCACCCGAGGCGAAGTCTGATGCCGAGAAGAAGGCAGAGACTCAGGAGGATGACAAACCAAAGGCGAATAGCGGCAAGAAGGCCGCCACCAAGAAGGGTGATGGCAAAGCGAAGATGCCAAGGAACAAGAAGGAACCTAGAAAGGGAACCCGTTCGTCTGCGAGGATCGCCAGCCAGAACTCGAACAAGCGTAAGGCGCCTGAGCCGGAGAAGAAGCCGGCTGCGAAGAAGGCAAAGACTTCCAAGAAGTGATGTGCGCTTTCGCTATGCCGTGGGTAATGGGTCATGTCTCTGTCCGTTCTTTTCTACGTGGTGGATGACTGGGTTAGGCATGTTCGTCGGGTTGCGCGCTCTTCTTCGGTGGCGCTGCTAGGGCGCTTCGTGTGAGTCGCGTTGCGAATGAACAGGGTGTGCGTTCTTCAATCAACCGGTTGAGATCCGTTCGCCTTTTCCTACTGTGCTCATTGCTTCCCTCTCATATCAATGATTTCCACTCTCATCACTGCCTCATCTCCTCTCGCTTCTGCTACTCTGCCTTTCCGATGAAAGCGAGCTCAATACCCATTCCTTTTCCCCCCCACTGGACTAGAGTCACCCGTCCACTTCTTCACATGACATAGAGACAAGCATACTCAAACCGAGACATGAGCAGACTGTCATGTTGATATAACAATACGAAAGGGCCATCACAATCTAACAATACAGCCCACCGTTCCATCAACGCATCATCCAAAACCAAACCCAGAATCAATCCCCAACACGCCCGTCCACATCCCATACCCATACACTCGCTCTCCTACCCCCATCCCAACCACACACCCCCTATCCCGCATTCACCCCATCGCCCTCCCCACCCACCTCGCCGCCTCCCCCAACCTCTCCCCAACCGTCAAGCCTAAGTGATTCGCCCCCTCCATACACTCCACCACCACCCACCAGTCCACCCCATCCATTATCCCCGGACTCCGTCCTACCACTTCATCTCCCCCGGATCGCCCGCATACTTGCACACCCCGTCCTTCGCCCACAGGATATGTGTTTGCGTGGGCCCCGCATCACGTCTGAGAATTGAACCGCAACGAGGCATGGCTTGTGAACGGCCACGATATGTACTTATAACGCAAGCACGTGTTTCTGCTGAACCTAGCCTCCAAAGCTCAATGCTAGGTCGGGATTCGCATGTACTTTGTTATCGATCCGCCCAAGCACCTACTGACCACTGTCCCCAATCCCTGCGCAACTTCCACGAGAGCTCAGTCACCTGCTCATCTTCTTGCAAGCCGTAGTTGTATAGAGCGTCCCGCTGGATTAGCCCGGAGCAAGCGTTCCGTTCCTGGCGCCCAAGAATGGAAACTCCCTCTATAACCCGTAAGTATGCTGCTTCTGACTCGGTGAAGATCGTGTTCAGCGGAGTTGTCATCCTGAACAAGTACTCGAACTGAACACCTAGTCTGGCCACAGGCGCAAGCAAGGCAACGTCGCATCTTCTGAGATTATTTGATTGGTTATTTGACTTTTGTTGGACTACCTTGGTGACCCATCACCTATGCTCTAGAGGCCTCAAAACCGATGCCCAGAGTGAATTGTTTGTTCCGAGATATTATTAGCAGTTGCGGTTGACAGATGAACGACCAAACAAGCTGAAGTATATTTATATGCATTTTTTTGAATAAGATACACTGGCCCACAAGCATAGTATAGATCCAGTGAAGTAGAAACCACGCTTACAAAATCTTGCAAGGTCCACTTTTGACGCTAAGGTCCACTTTTGACGCTGCGGTCATGATTGAAACGATACAAAATTGGTCGAGGAATTTTTCCAAACCTGTTTGGCGGTGATGTAGCCGAAGCTCTCGCATCGAGTCGATGATATCCTCGAGCTGTCCCGTGTGTAGTCTCCGCAGTCAGAATTTGAAATCTTGCCCGACGACATCCCCGAAGGTATGAACCATCGAGAAAGGGCAGCACCACGATGGCGTATCGGGCAAACACAATCATCGTAAACTAAGCCGCTTTCCTCAAAAATGTCAACGCAGCCAGCGCAAACGCGTCCGTCGCCGTCCGCATCGTTGGTTGTACCACGGTCTTAAACCCAGCATTATGATTAAAAGGAATCTCGTTTAGCTTCCCAGCCTTCTTTGCTTCGTCCCATTGCTGCGGTTCTGTACCACCATACATCCAGAACAAATAAGGAGCATTGCACGCCCGTGCCAGTACCGAGAAATCCTCGCTTCCAGGCAGTGCCTCCATATCCCACGCTTTCTCCTTGAAGTACGCTTTGAATGCGCTGCTTAGGATGCTACTTTTCTCTAGATCATTAATCGTCGACGGCGCGTGCATTATTGTCTTGAACCTCGGCTCCTTCACGACTCCCGAAGCTTCACACTCAGCGCGCACGACCCTTCTGACAGACTCGAGAAGTTTATCGTGGATCTGTGGGTTATAGGCACGGATCGTGAGTTTTAGATCTACGTAGTCGGGTATGATGTTGGAGGCTTCGCCGCCGTGTATGCTACCACAAGAAATCACCGCCGTTTCGCCGGGCTTGACTTCTCGACTCGTGATGCTCTGCAGCCGCACTACGATGTGGCTGGCCGTGAGGATCGGATCGATGGCTATATCCGGCCGCGTGCCGTGGCCGCCTTTGCCGTAGATGCGAATCTCGAGTGAATCAACTGCGGCGAGCATTGGCCCTGGGCCGAGTGAGACGACGCCGGCGGGTAGAGTTGAGAAAACATGCTGTCCGAGGACAATGTCTGGGAGTGGGATACCGAACTTGGTATACAGACCATCATCGACCATAGCCTGCGCCCCGCCCGCAAGCTCCTCGTTTGGTTGAAAAAGTGCAATCAACGTCCCCATCCATTTCGACCGCGCGGCGTGCAGCAAAGAAGCCGTGGCCATGAGTGACGTAACATGCATATCATGCCCGCAAGCATGCATCACCGGGACTTCCTTGCCATCGACGTCTTTCATGGTTTTGGTGCTGCTGTACGGGAGCCCGGTGTCTTCGCTCACTGGTAAAGCGTCCATGTCTGCGCGTAACAGTACAGTAGGGCCAGAGCCGTTAGCGAGGACACCCACGACGCCATGCCCGCCAACTCGTTCGTGGACCTCGAAAGAGAGGCTTTTTAGATGTTGGGAGGCGATGGAGGCGGTGCGGGTTTCTTGGCAGGATAGTTCGGGGTCTTGGTGGATCTCTTTATATGTGGTTTCGTAAAAGCTGAAAGAGGGGCGAAATTCATCGAGGATGGCGGAGACAGTGTGGTCAGTTTCGTCACGTTCAATTAAGGCCATATTGTATTCATCCAATTACATGTCCTTTGCGTGATTGTACCAGAGCAGAAATTGGCGTATGGGACCGTGTGTTTACAGTCCTGTATGATAATGTGGTGGAAACCGGTTCAATTCCGTTTGGCCCCTGTGCATTGAAGATATGAAGCCATCCCGACTATATTTTTGATTGAAGTGGAAAGACTTGGATTTTGGGTCACCAAGCTCAGAGGAGGCCATCCCGTTTCATATACTTTGTTAGATCCCTGTGGTGGTAAGCGAAACGTTATACATTGCGCTTGCCGAAATGTAGTGGGGCACCTACGATTAGGAGGATTTCAGGGGATGCGACAATGGACCCCGATCGCAAAAGCCACGTGTCTGTCCTTGTGCGGATAAGCTGGGCAGCTCATAGGAGAGGGAGGCTGTGAGGGGGGCTAGTTCTGGGCCTGTCAGGCTGGGCGTGGCGAATTACCGCGTTTGGTTTAGTCCGGTAGTAAGGATTAGGTGGTCGGGCGGGTTGAAGGGCGCCTAACGGCAACGTGGGATTGCTTGTTTGATCGTCATGGCTTTTTTTGCGTATGTTTGTATTATGCAAGTACAAGTTTTGTTGATAGTAACCTCCGAGATCAATGCCAGGGCGGGATTTGCATGCGATGTGTTGTCCATCTTCCCAGAGCAAGAAGCGCAAAGCAAAAGTACACGCATCTCGCCTTCCGACCACACGCCAGCAGGCGTAAGTGAATACCCCATACCTCTATCCAACAAGTCCACTACCATGCCGTTGCCGTGATCCAAGGCAAGCAGCGCAGCAATCTAACTCTTGCCGAAGACCCTGACACGGGGCTCGATTGGCGCGAACTGCTTCTCGAAGCCTCCGCGTGGAGGCCCGGTGGGGGTGCCGAATGCCATCTGAGCTTTGAGGTCCCAGTTGGGGGGCAGGCTCCATTCGGCGCAGACTTTTGGTGAGAGGCCGCCCTTCTGGTAGTGTTGCACGTTGGCACCGAGGCCTTCGGCGCAGAAGGCGGTCCGGACTGTTTTGCCGGGTATGTCAGTAACCTGTTCGTTGCCATGGACAGTAAGAGGAGAACCTACCGACATACTGAGCCATGCCGTTTGCTTGCTCACCCCATTCGGGGAAGCTCTTGAGCAGGTGGCCGATGCGAGGTGGCATAGACTCGACGGCATCGGGGTCGTCGAAGAAGAGAACCTGAAAGCAGGCTCATCAGTACGAACAGTCGCCAGGCCAAGCTTTATCGACTCACTGTGCCATAAGAGCCCTTGGTAGCCTTCAAGTTAGGGGTGATACGCTCTTCGAAGAGGTCCGGAGGGAAGCTCTTCTTGGCATGGTCATGGATCATGTCCCAGAGCTTGTCGTGGTCCTTGTGCAACAAAACGACCGCGCGGGTGGACTGGACGGAGAAAGCGGTGGGACAGTGGAGGATGGCATGCTTGACGATCTCTTCGATGCGGGCGTCGGAGATGGTGGACTCCTTCTTGATGTCGACGTAGGAGCGGCGGAGGAGAGTAGCGTCGAGGAAGGGGGATTTGGAGGCCATGCTGACGGAATTGGCTTTGGACGATTTGGGAGAATTGTTCTTGGACGATCTGGCAACGGAAAGACGATTGCCCATGGGCTGATGGAGCTGGAATTGAGAGTAGAGATGCGGCGTGTGTAGAGGGGCTGGGGAAGAATGAGGGAAGGTGTAAAATATGGAGAAGGACAGTTGATATAGCTGATGCGAGACATAGACGAGGCTAAGAAGCTTGATATTGATTGGGTACTGACACGGATGCTGGACAAACAGTGTCCGAAGTCACTCCGAACGGCACCGAGAGGCTTTTTCGGCCCGAGCCCTTTTGGCGACCGCGCGGTGACTATTAACAATCTTGAAACGTTGAGCTAAATCGGACCTGACCTCGTCTGCGTGCAACCAACCATGATGCTGGGACGGTTATCCACTACGGGTAGGCAAGAGCAGAACTCGTCCACAGCCTGGAACTGAAATACCTCAATCCCGGCTTCCAACTCTTTGAGTAACTTAGCCTGCGCAGTTGGTCAATGTAAAAGTAATCTCGTTCGTGTAGCTGACTCACCGCTATACGCCGTTTCCCCCTGGACCCATTATGCCCACCGGGCTGTCCCCATGACCCTGCCCCAATCTCATCTATCCTCCTTGGTGGGGAATATATAAGGGGGAGTCTAAAAACAGTAGCTGTTAAGAGAGGAAAACTGCCCAAGTACACAGCAGCGAGCAACATCCTCCTTCTTCACACATCGAAGCTTAGAGCTCGACTGCAAGCCGCTACACTCTGGAGCCATTGTTAATAGAAAATACGGTTACCACTATGTCTACGTTCTCGCACCTACAAACCTCTGAGCCAAGATATGGAGCTGCGAACCTACACAAAGCTTGGCTCCGGCGTATTCAGTCTTCGAAACAGAAAATCACTATCAAATGAACCATTTGGTACGTCCTGCTCTGTCTGTTCTGCCGTAAATCTGACATGAAGTTGACTCCTATTTTGATCAGGATTGAATATTAGGCAGAGACGAAGAGGATGGTCCATCCGATTACGGAAGCTTTTGCGCCGGTTTTAGAGGGTTCTGGCTGCGTTGATAGGTTTGCTGATCGCGGCATGTGGGCGGAAGGCAAGTTTGGAGAACTTGGGAGTGGAGTATATGGCTTTCGACCCAACATGCTGGTAAGGGTCCAAGCAGGACGGATACTGTATACCACGTAGGGAATCTTTTGCGTAATATTTGGCCAGACTTGCTGCGCTCAACAACTAGCGTCACCGTAGGTGGCCATGAAAGAAAAGTCAGTTTCGTGAGGTACATGCAGAATAAGTTGCCCCTGCAACTGTGATATGAGATCGTTCGCATGCTGCGGACCAAGGTAGCCTCCGAAAGGTAGCATCCACACATCTGCATTTGCACGTGGGCTCCATACCTGCATACGGCCGGCACTAGTAAAAATGGCAGCCACGAGAGGGGCGGAGTTAGGAGCTGCGAAAGTTGCAACACTGTGCCTCAGGTCATGAATCTGACTTGAGCATCGTTCGGTTCTTGAATATAGCAAGACGTTCGACGGAGTTGGGTTTCAGCTCGTTGCGGTGGTCGGTGGCCAAAAACAAGCACCCTCACGAGGCGGCTGACAGCTGAGCTAACAGCCATCCCTGATACTGAGTCACGCCTTCCGGATGCTCACATCATAACGCTCGTTTGATGCTTCTTCAATTTTGGTCTCTTTCAAGCCTCGCCAGGAACCTTGGGCTCGCATCTTGTGAAAAAGACTGAAACTTCACGCTGCCCAGGAAATCCTCATGCCTTCCTCAGAATGCGAGAAAATCGATGACAAAATCGACCAGGCCCCGAAAACCGATAGCTATCATACGACGGAGAAGAGATGGAGTCGGGTTTTGTTACCAGGTCCAGATTCTCCCCCCGTATCGCCAAATAACGAGGCTGCCTTTGATACGGTCACAGTCAACACAGACTTAGAGGCCCCAATAGTCAAGTATCAACAACAGGGAATACAATGCGATTTTGAAGAGCAAGAAGAGAAGGAGAAAAAAGTGCAGACCCCGAATGAAGAAAGCTTACCAACCGGGTCAAGACTGGCAATTCTGCTTGTTTGCGCTTATATAGCCATTTTTCTTCAAGCACTGGTGAATCCATCAGCTATCATGTTCGAAGTCCATGGAAGAATAACCAAAGTCGCAGGACACGACTATTATTGCCACAGCCACTCCTCGCATCACCGAACAATTCCACTCCATCGAAGACGTCGGTTGGTATGGCTCCGCATATTCTTAACAAGCTGCGCCTTTCAGCTTTTTTAGGGTCGCATCTTCACCTTCTTCAACCTGAAATGGGCCTATCCAGTTGCGCTCTCAATTTTCGAACTAGGCTCTCTAAGATGCGCTAGCTCGCCCAATTCCACGACCCTGATTGTTGGACGTGCCATCGCTGGTTTAGGCTCTGCAGGAATCTTCTCGGGCAGTTTTATCACCATCACATGCTCTGTACCGCTCGTCAAACGAGCCAAATATGGAACATACTTGGGCAACGTGTACGCCATTGCTTCGATATATGGTCCCCTACTGGGAGGCGCTTTCACCGATCACCTGATATGCCGGTGGAATTTCTACATTAATCTTCCTCTTGGTGCGGTTGTCATCCTGGAATTTACGGTGTTTTTCAGGCCTGTGGCGCCAGACATGGCGGCGGTTTACGCTCCAGAAACACGATGGCATAGGCACTGTGCTATTCACAGGAGCCACGAGTTGCATCTTTGTCACTCTTCAATGGGGTGGCGTTAAGTACGGGTGGTTCTCTGGCCGGATCGTGCTTCTGCTCTTCGCGTTCGCCTTGACCGGCATCGGCTGGATCTTTATCCAGTATCGACGAGGCGAAAATGCCACCCTGCCTGGCAGTATCGTCAAGATGCGCTCGATTGCCGCCGGCGCCATATGCTCGTTCCTCATGGGTGCCTCCTTCTACTTCCTCCTCTACTAGGTCGCAGTGTGGTTCCAAGCCGTCAAGGGGGGGGCGCCTTATCGTCCGGCATGTCCTCGCTACCAATGATCCTTGGGCTGTCTATCGGGATGTTGATCGCGGGCCAGAGCTCGCAATATGTGAACTATGTTCCACGGTACATGATCATTTCGATCATTGTGGCGTCGGGAAGCTCCAGTCTTTTCTTGACCTGGACATCGCACACTTCAAAAGCTGCGTGGGTCTGGAAGCTAGGGCTTTCCGGACTAGGACAGAGGCTTGGTTGGCAGCAACCCTTCTCTATCTCGCAAATTATCCTGCCGAAGAAAGATTTACCAGTTGGAACGACGCTTATGTCTGGCTGCAAGCTTTCTGAAGGTGCCATGTTTCTATCGGTCAGCCCTAGTGTTTTTTCGTCACATCTAGTGTCAAACATCGAGGCCATAGGCAGGGATTCAGACACTACGGCTGTCCTTGCGGCGGGGGCAACAAATCTGGCGAGCGCTGTGCCAGCGGCGTTACTACCAGATGTTCAAGAGGCGTATAACCATGCTGTCAGACATGTATTCATTGTCAGTGTCGCTTTGAGCTGTCGGGCCGCGATCACCGCCGCCGTTGTCGAGTGAGAGCCTATCAAGAAGCCTGGTACCGACGCGGGACCACAACTAACTCCAGCAGCCATCAATGCGCCAAACGCGATCGCAAGCTCTTCCCGCTGAGTTTAGCCTCGGGACATCTTGTGGGTGGCGCGGAAAGTCTGTGAAGTTAGGTCGAGATGGTCAAGGCAATTAGTGATTGAGGTCCAAAATGTATCTTCGTTGAACGGTAAAGAGTCGTATGCTCAGTTTGGTCGATAGAGAGTGTAGAGAAAGACTATTAAAAGGCCAACACTAGCCTTCTCCGAAGATATCTTCTTGTGATAGAGGTATTATTAAAGTGATTAAAGTGGCAGAAAGTGTTCTTGACGATGACTTCGAATTTCACTCTTGGGGAAATTTTGTGAGTAGTCTTCTTCTGGCAAGGAGACCTCGAGATCAATTTATCGGTACTGACGTCATGATCGTCAGCGCTATAGGCTAAGCGGAAAGATACCGTCGGAGTCCGTACCTGATTTACAGATTGTACCAAATATTCCGTCCCGAAGCTTTGAGAGGATGTAGCCATTGCAACTTTTGACGCACGACAATGGGGTTTCCCTGTTCAGAAAGCCTTCTTTGCATTAATCCCTGACGATCTGCAAAATTCTCGTGGTCCTGTGCTTGCGTGGCAACGACCGACGTTGTTATTAGCCGGACGTTCGAAGCGAAGAAATCCGGTTCGGAGAGAAGTTGATACTAGTAATCAGCGATGCCCGTTGTGAACAGCCCATCGTGCGCTTGCCTCTTCCGAAGGACTTGTGCTTACAGTACTGACTTTTCTATCAGCCCAACTCTCTGACCCGTCGCCTGCTGCCCAATGTCTCAAACAAAGGCGAGGACCTGATCTCTGACCTCCCTCTCCAGACGCCCACTTGCAACAATGCTGGGCGCGTCTTACCTCCCCGCACGCCTCCGCAGCGATCATGGGCATACAGAGAATGCGAAGCCAGGTTACTTGAACCGCTGCATCACCCCCATCCTGCAGTCTGTCTCTCGAAAGGCGTTCACCCACCCTATACACACAATCGTCTTCGTAGCGCTATTGGCCAGTACTTCTTATATTGGTAGTCTGGAAGACAGCCTGCTCGATCATACGAGTCTGGCAGGGAGTGGCTCAGGTGGCACCAGTCTGGCGGTCCTTGCCGAAGGTGGACGACGCCTGAAGCTTGGAGAGCAGACTGGGTGGAGATGGCACACATACAATGAAGATCTAGATGCGCCAGAAGTCGTAGGGTATCTACACATAACAAGCAGTTAAAGTGAATCTAACGCGTACCAGGACACTCAGCACCTGGCACTCTTGACGTTGGTCTTCCCACACTCCTCGTCTAATACCTTCCCGCGTACAGCACCTCAGCCTGAAGAAATTGCAATACCGAGCAATACATCAGCGTACTCGCTTCCAAACACGCCGAACTCGCTATCTCCTATATCGCAGGACACGTCTCTCGCGTTCGCAGTGCCGTATGTTGCAGCTCCGAGATTCCTTGCAGCAATACAGGAGGTCCCGAATGGAGCTCTACTCAACAACGAAAGCCAGGATTTAGACCCGCATCGAACCCTGGTGTGGGTTATGGAGGCTGCCAATGACACCGAGCAAAGCCCTCGCTCCTTTGTTGGTTGGGTAGTGAACGCATGGACTAGATTTGTGGATCTTATTAAGGTACGAACAGCTCCATGTATCGTGGTGAATACCTCTGATGCTCATGTCAAATAGAACGCTGAATCTTTGGACATCGTTATAATGGTGCTCGGCTACCTTTCAATGCATCTTACATTTGTTTCTCTTTTCATGTCCATGCGGCACATGGGCTCCAACGTTTGGCTTGCAACCACGGTCTTGATCAGTTCAGTTTTCGCCTTTCTTTTTGGGTTGGTTGTGACTACAAAATTGGGCGTTCCTATAAACCTTATTCTGCTATCCGAGGGTTTACCATTTCTCGTCGTCACCATTGGCTTTGAAAAACCGATCATCCTAACAAAGGCTGTACTATCAGCTGCTTTGCATGCAAGGCGTTCTGACGCTGGACAAGAACGTGGCGTCCATAGCACGCAGGCGCCGACCATACAGTCAGCGCTCTACGTCGCTGTCAACGAGAAAGGCTTTGCGATTGTCCGTGACTATTGCATCGAGATTGCTATACTTGTCGCTGGAGCCGCTTCTGGTGTCCAAGGAGGGCTCAAACAATTTTGCTTTCTAGCCGCGTGGATACTGGTATTTGACTGTATTCTGTTGTTTACCTTCTACACTGCCATCCTGAGCGTCAAACTTGAGATTAACCGAATCAAGCGTCACGTGGCTCTTCGAAGAGCTCTCGAAGAAGATGGGCTTGGTCGACGCCTTGCCGAGAGCGTTGCCTCCAGGAATGAGTGGCCAAGGCTGAGTACTGGGGATCAGTCCGAGGGCGCTGATGGGAGCAGTGACCAGCCCGCTGTATTTGGCAAGAAGGTGCGCGATAGCAGCGTGCCCAAGTTCAAAGTGCTCATGGTCACTGGCTTCATCGGTATCAATGTCATCAATCTCTGCACGTTACCTTTCCGAGGCGGTAGCAGCAACGCCACGCCACCAACTGTGTCTGGTATTTCGAATGTGCTGACGCCGCCACCAATGGATCCATTCAAGGTTGCTCAAAATGGTTTGGACACGATCTACAACACCGCAAAGCTAAGGCAGCAGAATATACTGGTTACGGTATTGCCACCGATCAAGTATGAGCTTTCCGGTCCACCCTTGGAGTCCGATGCGCAAGACTTGAGTGGATCATTCTTCGATGGGGACTATGCGGATCAGCTCCTTGACATGGTAGGGGGCAAGAAGGTTGTCGAAGGAGTCTTAAAGAGTCTGGAAGATCCAGTGCTGAGTAAGTGGATTGTAGTAGCTTTGACAATGAGCTTGGTATTGAATGGCTACTTATTCAATGCTGCGCGCTGGAGCATAAAGGATCCTCGGATACCCCAGGAGCCAAGATCCGAAGCAATACCTGATCAAACTCTTCTAAAACACCAACACACAGAGCCTACTCCGATTCCCCCTGTCAAAGCTGTCCATTCTTCTGCCAACGGAAATATGCGCGACCCGGACGGAAACCTACCTGAAGCTGCTAAGCCCGGATCAGGTAGGACTTTAGCGGATTGCAAGCAGATGCTCAAGGAGAAGAGAGCTGCCGAGTTAACTGACAGCGAATTAAGTGATCTGGCCGTCTCTGGCATGATCCCAGGTTATGCGCTGGAGAAATCTCTGGAGGATCCTGCGATCATGACAAGACTGGACTCTCTCACACGGGCAGTGAAGATTCGCCGAGCTTTGGTTTCACGAACACCTACTACCTCCGAAACTTCAACCCTTCTTGAGCGCTCTAAATTGCCGTACGAGGGCTACAATTACGAATTTGTGCATGGTGCTTGCTGCGAGAATGTGATCGGTTACATGCCACTTCCATTGGGTGTAGCTGGTCCTTTAATTATAGATGGCCAACATTATTACCTTCCGATGGCCACTACGGAGGGAGTGCTGGTGGCAAGCACCAATCGAGGATGCAAAGCCATCAATGCCGCCGGTGGAGCAACAACCGTCCTCACTGGTGATGGCATGACTCGAGGGCCGTGTGTTGGCTTCCCCACTTTAGCACGAGCCGGAGCTGCAAAGCTCTGGCTTGACTCAGAAGAAGGAGAAAAGATCATGAGAAGTAAGTTCAATTCAACCAGTCGCTTTGCAAGGTTGCAATCGATGAAGACGGCACTGGCTGGTACATACCTCTATATCCGATTCAAGACCACCACTGGGGATGCAATGGGCATGAACATGATCTCCAAAGGGGTGGAGTGCGCCCTTGAATACATGAGCGAACAAGCCGGTTTCGAGGACATGTCCATCATATCTGTGTCTGGAAATTTCTGCACGGACAAGAAACCTGCGGCTATCAATTGGATCGATGGCCGAGGGAAGAGCGTCGTGGCAGAGGCAATCATTCCAGGAGACGTCGTTCGAAGTGTTCTCAAGAGCGACGTCAACGCCTTGGTCGAGCTCAACACCAGCAAGAACCTGATCGGTAGTGCAATGGCTGGAAGTATTGGAGGGTTCAATGCGCATGCCGCCAATATTGTCACCGCTTTGTTCTTGGCTACTGGCCAGGACCCGGCGCAGAACGTGGAAAGCAGCAACTGTATCACCGTGATGCGAAAGTAAGTGACTCACTCCGTGTCTTCTGATCGGATTCTGACGCGAGCTAGCTACAATGGCAACCTCCAAATCAGCGTCTCCATGCCCTGCATTGAAGTCGGTACTATTGGCGGTGGCACGGTTCTAGAACCACAAAGCGCAATGCTTGATCTTCTTGGGGTCCGTGGTGCTCACCTCACAAATCCCGGCGATAATGCACGACGTCTCGCGCGCATCGTGGCTGCAAGCGTTCTAGCTGGGGAACTCAGCCTTTGCAGTGCTCTTGCCGCGGGCCACCTTGTCAAAGCACACATGGCCCATAATCGAAGCAACGTCCCCACACGATCCACCACACCGGTCTCTGCTGCTGTAAACGCCGCTCCCAGCATCGGCCAGGTTCAAGAAGGCTTGTCTATGACTAGCATGAAGAGCCCACGGCGGTAGTGTTCGTCCGACCAAGTCTGTTTCTGTACATATACTTGTCGCCTTTTTGGGTCATAAGACACATAGATGGCGTTGGAGCCTATGGTTTAGGCATGCTCACACGGTTATCCGCATGCTGCATCGCTTCATGAGGTCAGATATCGGCCACGTCCAAGAAGGCTTCTCTATGACCAGCACTCGGCGGCATTGTTATCAGGCCGATTCTGTTTCTGTACATACATATGCTTTTCGCCTTCTTGGGTCTCGGGACACATAGATGGCATTGGAACCTATGGTTTAGGCATCATCCGCATGCTGCATCGCTTCATAAGGTCAGCCTAATGTAGCCTTCGGATAGATAGATATAGTCTTATTTTCACTGAGAGATCTACTACTTCCATCCCACGCGGTGGTACCACAGTGGGTGCTAACTTACACCACAACCTCTTACGGAAACCCTTCTCCTGCTACTCCTTCAAGACTCTCCGAGTAGCTCACTAATGTACTCTTTGACGCCTTGCCGCTATACCAACGAGTCATCACCGGTCACTCAGTCTATCGCTATCACATCACCACGTATTTTCGTCACAGTACTCAATCCTTGGCTCAGTCAAGATATCGACGCACGTTGCCAGAACCGTTGGTCCAAATCTCTGTTTCCCCGCAGCAACATATCTGGTCTCTTCAATCGCAATCGATATTCGGGCTGTCGACGTGTGACTCTTCGTAACAGGATATCGAGAAACATGCATTGATCGTCTTAAGATGTACATACGTAAGGGACGAGTGTTCTATGTGAGTGGAACAACCACTAGAGACATCTTCGCCACCAACGTTAAAGAATCCGTTCGGGAAAGATGATTGCTCCAGCACGAACCATCCGCATTGAAGCACAAGCAAGCTTTGAAGAGGCGGCTGTCGAAGTGGTTCGCTTAGACACGGATAAATGCTCGTGCAAGGCCACGCCAATGAACTCGATCCAACAGTGTCCACTCCAGGAACAAACCTATTTCCCGACCCAGAAATCGTTCAATCCCTGACAAGTCCATGTTGGTCGCGCGGTCATGGTCTCGTCTTGGCAAAGATCACGCATGATTTCCTGACAAGTCGTCCCATGTGTGACCAGGCCCCACGTCATAATCGTCGTGTGATATTCCTGGAAGTGCTCCACGTTCGCCGGCTCCCGGAGATCCAGATTGCACAGACGATGCGCAATGTAGTACTTGATGGCTGGATTGTTCGACGGAGCAGTCACCTTGTTCTCGGCATTCGATCGGTCCGTGCTGGAAACATCGTTCCATTGCGAGGATATGCCCGAAATGCCAGCGTCTGGTTTGGCCTTCGCCGACTTCTTGCTCGGTGGTGGGAAGATTGGAGAGGTGTTCGAAGGCTTGAAGTCGGGGGACACCTGCCATATCTCGACCCCGGTGTCGTGAAAAAAGTATCCGAAGTGATGCATATTGTGAAGTATGTCCTCCTTCTCATATGGTATGATGCGGCTGGAAGGGATTTCGATTTGTTCTCTTCGCTTGCAATAGCAGGCGGCATTCACCAGTTGAGTGTGGAGGGTTCTCCACGCATGGGCGACCCACGTTGTTCGCGTGTTTCTCGGCCCTCGGAAGTCGAAAATGACATCAAGGAAATTCCCGCAGAATACATCTTCTCCCGGAAAAGTGAGAATATCCGAGAGGAAGGTATTGTTGTGCTGGATAAGAGGTATGATGCCAAAGAACATCCCCTGGTGCCTTGCTAATTTGCGAAACTCGGTAGGCACTTCCGTGGCGGATACGGGTATTTTCTGATTCTCGACAGGACTTTGCTTGCCTTTTCTTGGGTTGCTCTGACTAGAGTGATCGGAATTAGGTGAAGGCGTCTTCGTTCTTGCGTTGACGAACGAAAATTGTCTCAGCACGCTCAGAGACGGAAGTGCTTCAGGATAAGAATCGGTCGTCGGATCCCCTGCTTCTGTGGAACTCATCAACTTTAGAGGCAGGAAGTTGAGTTCACAGCCTTGCTCTCGGAAAAAGACGCTCTGAAAAAGTATTGGTCGTGGCTGCTGCTTCCAGACCGAGGCTATCTTATCTGCGTCCTCTTTCCTAATCTGCGTTGTATAGTTGGGTCGGCCGATCACCTTCCTTGCTTTTAGATGGCCAAGCTGACTCCCAGGAGGCTCGTGTGCTGTCACCACAGGTCTTCCTCCATTATGAAGAGAAATGGGCAACTTCTCAAATTTCTCAATCTCGAAGAGATTCGCTGCTACTAGATCTCGCTTGACTGCTGGCTTCGCTTCCGAAGCGGTGGATGTTGCAGCGGCCATCTTGCATGCCTTGACAGCTCGGACTTCGTCCCAGAGCTGGGCTATATCCGAGTCCGGGACGACGACCTCGGGTATAGATGATACAGAATTCCTCTCGCTCCGTGATCGAGAAGCTGAGCAGTAGCTCTGATATTGATTATGAATAGCGGTACTACTTGGTGATGCAGTCTCTGGTTCAGATGAAGACGCTGGAACCACCCGCTCGTTTGATGCTGAAGCTGCGGTTGAATCTAAGGAGATTGGCAAAGATGTCAAGGGATGAGTGTGTTGATGAATAGGTGGAGATGGTAGTGTTGTTCCCTTTGATGATATCGCGTTCTTTGGCGAGAGTGGCGTGAAGAAATCCTCTTGATAAAGAGGATCGTTCAAGAAGTTTGCTTGCAGGTCATTGTTTTGGAAGGAATCAGTTTGCTGCGACTGATCTTGCTTGACAACAGATGGTTTGAACTGCGTTTCGTGCTTCCAAAAAGGGCACACGGAAGCACAGTGTGAGCTCTGGTTGCCCTGCCGAGAGTTCTGCGAGGTGAAGGAGCCGCTAGAGGAGCAGGTGTGTTCGTCTTCTCCAAGCAGCCTTTCGGTCTTGTTTTCGGATGTAATTTGGTGAACGCAATGCTTGGACTTCTCCGAGATTGTTGGATCAATGCCGAGACGTTGTAGCTTGGTACTAGTATCTTTCAGTGTGCACGGAGCAGTATTAAACCTCTGGTTAGTACAGATGTCGAAAGCTGTACAAGGATCCTTATGCTTGAATTGTTCTGGTGAGTAAACGTGTGTAGGCGACAGCGTAGTCCTAGTCTGTTGATGAGAGGTTGACTCAGACAAAGCAGTTTTTCCCAATGGACAGTTCTCCTGGCCTACACCAGATGAAGTGTGTTGCTGAAACAAGTTTGACCTTGCTAGAGGACTATGCAAGGTCATAAGAATTCTACCATTTGGGGACCGCTTCTCTGTCTGGACTCCTTCATGCTCCCCGAAAAGTTTACCGCCATCAACTTGTATGCTGAACAAGGATGAATGCTTAGAGCCAGCTGAAGCCGGCGAATCTTGCTCTTTGTCTGTTGGTTGGGAGAATTCTGACTTGGGCACATTCCTTGACAACCAAGGTGATTTAGTCTGGTCCGGAGCTTGCGTTCTTGGATACGTTTGGGGTACATCCATAGTCGTCGTCATAGGATCATGATCATGCGACACTAGAAGGGTTTGTCTGGAACGAGCTGGCCTGGACAAGCGGTTAGACGTTGCTGTCTCACAAGGTGTCCGTTAATATAAACTTAATCAACAAACATTACACGGCTTGTCCAAGCTACTTGTCTACCCGTAAAGGTGTTGAATTGGTCAACTTTGAAGAATTGTCCAATCGGTGAAAACATGTTCCGTGGTTCGTTTCTTCATCACCGGATCCCTCTCCTTTCTGCCTACACAACATTAAGATAAAGAGAGGGAGATCGATAAGAACACTGGCGAAGATGTACTAGCGAATAAAACTACCAACAGAGACATTTGAAGCAGACAACTGACAAAGGTGAGAGTCCGGCAAAACCAACGTATCTACGCCATGTCTGTAAGATAGAGAGTCGACATTTTCCAGGTGGTCGTATCTCAAGCCATCATCCATGGGCTGGAGGGATGACACTCTTAGCAGCAGTAGCATCCCTCTCAACTCATTCTGCCTCTCCACAATCCCGGTGGCGGATCTCGCCATTACTATCGGGCTTTAGTTTGCATCATCGATTTTGCGTGTCTAATAAGAGCGCAGTCTGAAAAAACCAACATCGGATCGCGCATGCCACAAAGCCTAAGCTGTATTCTGCTCCGAACAATGGCCCAGTTCTCTTCGAGGGCTTCTGCAGGCTTCTACAGTAGTAGATATGGGCGACTTCCGCGCAATGTTCGCGACCTGCAAATACGGCTGTGTAGCTAGAGCAAAGGGCTGCTTTGGGAGCCAAGGGGGAGTAAAGAGAGCTGCTGAGATTTTGGCTTCGCATGCCATGAGCTGGTGGACTTGGTGGCCCAGAAGGGTAACCTTCCGGGCAGAGGTCCCTGATAGGAGGCAGTCTTGTTTCCTAGGATGTGTCTGTTCCTACAATGGATATTGATGTACCATTGTCGAAAGGCCAGCACATTGCTCCACTAACCCGCCGTGACCGAGTAATGCTCAATATTAATCGTTAGGCCAAACGCTAATTTGCTTAGGGATGCCATGTAGAGATAAGTAGGTAGACTTAAGCAACAAAGATCCTACAAGCTGTTTTATTCACATTTCAATCGGCATCTGGCGCGTCATATACTCGTGGCCATCCCCAGGTGCGAATGTAATGGAGATGTTCCTATGCGGGCCGGAATTGAGATAAAGACCAACGTTGATTAGTTCAAGGAAGCTGACTAACATTGACCCCTGAATGCAAAATTTGCATCACGACTTCTCCTTGACCATCCACCTTACTCGTCTTTGTATAAACCATTATCTTGCTATTTGTAATATAATTTTCATTTCGAAAGCTCTCCAGCGGCGATATCCTACGGCCGTCTAAAGCCATCAAGAGTTGTCCGTCCGCAGCTTCATCCATTATCCACTCCGTCCACGCTCCCAGTCCCAGGGCAAACAGCTGCCCTGCTCGTAGAACATCTCGGTCCGGGATCTACTTCTAGCTTCCATTGCCATTGCCGCACGTCACACAGCCTCGATCCGACCGACCCCTCGAGCAGAAGCAAGTTGCGGCGGCAATCCCAATCCCACTTCACCCAGAATCCATTGCCCCACTAACACGTGATCAGTGCCCCGCATCCTCTCTCCCTCACTCACAAAAAGCCTGTTCACCTCGTCCTCTTTTTTTCAACTCTCCACCACCCATTCCACATCCATTAGACACTTCCACGCATCCCCCGCAGTCATGGCCATCAAGACCTACTTCGATGTCAAATGGCAAGGTCCTGTCCTCGACGCAAACTCGAAGCCTACGAAGGACGTCAAAGGTGAGCGCATCCCTTGTGCATTCGCTGGTTTGAACGTCCATGCACCGCCTATTTAAATCTTCTCACGCCTCGGTCGTATTTGAGACACACTGACCTTGCACAGACCAGACCGGCCGAATCAATTTCACCCTCTACGATGACGTCGTCCCCAAGACCGCTGAGAACTTTCGTGCCCTCTGCACTGGCGAGAAAGGCTTCGGCTACAAGGGCTCCAAGTTCCACCGCGTGATCCCTCAATTCATGCTTCAGGGAGGCGACTTCACCCGTGGCAACGTAAGCTAGCCTCGGGCGGCGAACAGTGGAGAGAGGCTCGTCGAGGGAGGCGCTGACCAGTGTATCTAGGGCACTGGCGGCAAGTCGATCTACGGCGAGAAATTTGCGGATGAGAACTTCAAGAAGCAGCACACTCGTCCAGGTCTACTCTCGATGGCGAATGCAGGCCCCAATACGTAAGCAATGGCGATCTGATTAACACCTTAATGTGCTGACTCGGTCATACAGCAACGGCTCACAGTTCTTCGTCACCACCGTACGCTCAAACCATCTTCTCCCTACAGCAGCCGTTCCTTTCTTCGAACCTTGCTGATTGGTGGACAGGTTGTGACTGGCTGGCTCGACGGCAAGCACGTGGTCTTCGGTGAGGTTGCAGATGACGAGTCAATGAAGATCGTCAAAGCCATTGAGGCCACTGGTAGCAGCTCCGGCAAGATCGCGTACAATACTACCCCTACCATCGTCGATGCTGGACAGGCCTAAGCGATGGACATCGGAGCGTGGTGGATTGTCTACCAAGATATCCAGCCTTGCATCATGATCTGCTGGATTTCGGTAGATACCTTTTAAAAAGTCAAGCATCATTGAGCAACAGCAATTAGTAACTCTTCAAGTCTTTGTGTTCCCATTGGCGGTGACCCTCACTCAGGCGTATGCACTGGCACTATGCTTCTTCTAATCGTGCCTAGGGGACACCTAGTGGACCACACTTTCCAGCGCTTTCCTGCCCTGCCGCTTGACAACCCTATCTAATATTTCCCGAACCTGCTTACACCCGTCGACTCCTACAGCTAGCATGCCTTCCAATCGCTCTACTCTGACCTTCGTTTCCATCACACAAACACTGACCCGCTCCCCAGCGCCCAACGTCCCCACCGTCAACCAAGGCAATTCCAGTTCTTCCTGCCCATTGAGGTCTAGTAACGGGTCCGCCGTCTTTTCGTCAGAGTTGTTTCCGGCATACGACGGTATTGAGCCAGAAGTGCAAGCAACAATGTAATCACTCATTGGTATACCTGCGTCAATGAGGGCAAGGGTAGCAGCATTGAGGCAAGCAGCAAGCAGAGAGCCATCTTGCGAAAGGATCGAGAGGGTAAGTGTGATGGTAGAGCGAGGGTAAAGGTGGGTGAAAAGCGTAGATTGAAAGGCAGAGGCGATGGTGGATGAAATTTCTGATATGCGCCTGAAATCTATCAATCAGCTCGCGTTCCTCATGACTTGCACCCAAACCCTTCGCCTGCTATGCAGACGCAGAACCTACTTGTCGCCCCTTCCTCTCCTCTTCCTGTCTACTCCACTGAATCCTGCGACACAGACATCCACTGTCACTGTAGCCCCTTCATCCCCACCTCCGCCGCCTCCTCTTCCTCGTACCTCGGCCGGACCGCTGACAGTACATATCACCTTCGTGTTACCCATTTCAAGGTAAGAGCTGCCATCTGCAGCAGCTTGTGTGGAGATCTGGGCATGTATACGGCGAAGCTCGTTCCATCTTCGGCCGTCGAGCCGGAGATTGGACAGAGCGTAGATTGAGGTGTCGAGAGGCATTATCGCGGAGTTTTAGGGGCGGTGGAAGTGACACATCCTTGCGTACTTGTCATTGGGGTAGATCATTTTCATCATTTCCTATGTCCTATGTGTTGTGGATTTCAGCGTTCTCGAGAGCGAGCGCGGCGGACCCCACCAGCCCGCGTCACTAACCCCTCCATTTCTCTACATCCACCATGGGCGACATTGCAATAGATCTGACGGATAGCGATGATCTAGATATCATAGAAAACGTAAGGAAAGGTTTGAGTACCGAGGACTATATCAACAGTAAGCACGTCGTACAAAGGGATGCTCAGCGCTGATCTGTTCCATCAGAAGTCATCCATCCCGTAACCGCCACCGAGTCCGAAGACCAAAGCGACAATGTCCGCATTCAGAAGCCACGCATGCGAGATAACCATACGAAGGGTGAGCGCATCGAGTGGTCTGACGACGAGGACCCGGAAGATGCCTACAAAGCGCTCAGAGACCGCAACTCGACCAAGAAACGTAAAGGCGTGTCAAGCACTAGGCAGACGAAGGCCGTGGAGAAGAATGGCATCGGGCGAACCTCAAAGCGTTCGAAGCCCAAGCAGAAGGGCAGAAAACAAAAGGCTTGGGGAGACGTGACTGAAGATGATGAAAATGACCTTATGGAGCACACCCTTCCAGATTATCTTCAGGAACGCCGGTCGACTTTTGATAAGCGTATGGGTACCATGAAGGAGGCTGGACTCAGACTGCCTCCTTCATATGACGATATCGACTTCTCGGACGATGAGAGGCTGGAGTATCTGAAAGAGAAGCCCGATTTCCCGGGAGGCAAACAGTCAGCGCCGTACAAGGATAAAGCCTTACCAAAATCTCTGGGACTCATACCCGCACCGATTGCTCAGTGGCTGAGAGACTATCAGGTCGAAGGTACAGCTTTCCTGCATACTTTGTTTGTCTATCAATCCGGGGGAATACTCGGTGACGATATGGGTTTGGGGAAGACGGTCCAAGTCATCGCATTTCTTACGGCAGCGTATGGGAAAACAGGTGATGAGAGGGACGCAAAACGTATGCGCAAAATACGAAGGGCAGGGTCGAGCTGGTACCCGAGAATTCTTGTCGTCTGCCCTGGGACATTGATTGAAAACTGGAAGGCCGAGTTGGACCGATGGGGATGGTGGCATGTCTATGTCTTTCACGGGAACGTGGATGCCAAAGAAGCAGCATTAGACGCTGCCACGTCAGGGCGAATCGAGATCATGATAACCACCTATACAACATACAGATTAGGCAAGGACGCTATCAATATGATCGCGTGGGACTGCGTTATTGCGGACGAATGCCATATGATCAAAGGACGAAACTCAAAAACTACAAAAGCGATGAACGAGGTCAATGCTTTGTGCAGGATAGGCCTGACAGGGACAGCAATCCAGAACTCCTATGATGAACTCTGGACGTTACTTAACTGGACCAATCCTGGCAAATTTGGGCCTATAGCGACGTGGAAGAGAACCATTAGTGAACCTCTGAGAGCGGGACAATCTCACGATGCCACTATATATCAACTCAGCAAAGCCCGCAAGACAGCCAAAGCCCTCGTCGAGAACCTCCTTCCTGCTTTCTTCATTCGGCGCATGAAAAGCATCATAGCCGATCAATTGCCCAAGAAAAGTGATCGTGTAGTTTTCTGTCCTATGACCAGCACCCAAGCCGATGCATACGAGAAATGTGTCGATAACGAATATATCCAATACATCAGGGACTCAAGTCTTCCCTGTCACTGCGGCTCTACGAAGAAACAAGGCTGGTGCTGCAATACACTTCTCCCCAATGGGATGAAGTGGCAATCCTACGTCTTTCCCGCAATAGCCAACCTCCAGAAGCTCTCGAACCACCTCGCAATGCTCATACCACAGAGCATCGATCCCAAAGAGAAACAAGACAAAGAACTCGAAATGCTCCAGATCGCCGTCCCTGACCAGTGGCGCCACCTCTATCGCAACCGCGACTCCATCCTCAACTTCTCCAATCCTGAGTTCTGCGGCAAATGGAAGATCCTCAAGAAGCTCCTCCGCTTCTGGCACTCCAATGGCGACAAGGTTCTCGTTTTCTCGCACTCCGTGCGCCTCTTGAAGATGCTCCAACTCCTCTTCAACCACACCTCCTACCCCGTCTCCTACCTCGACGGCAGCATGACCCTCCTCGACCGTGCCAAAGCAGTCGACGACTTCAACAGCGACTCCTCCGCCTTCGTCTTCCTGATCAGCACCAAAGCCGGCGGCGTAGGGCTCAACATCACCTCCGCCAACAAAGTAGTCGTCGTCGATCCGAACTGGAACCCTTCCTACGACCTGCAAGCCCAGGATCGCGCCTACCGCATCGGCCAAGCCCGCGACGTCGAGGTCTTCCGCCTCGTTTCCGCCGGCACAATCGAGGAGATCGTGTACGCGCGACAGATCTACAAGCAACAGCAGGCCAACATCGCCTACACCGCGAGCACGGAGCGCCGCTACTTCAAGGGCGTCCAGGAGAACAAAGACCAGAAAGGCGAGATCTTCGGGCTTGCGAACCTCTTCGCTTATCAGGGCGACAACATGGTCCTGCGCGACATCGTCAACAAAACCAACATCGCCGAATCCCGCGCCGGCGTGCAAGTCGTCGGACTTGAGCTCTCCCAATCCCAACCCAATGCCCCCCACGCCTCCGACCCTCACAACTCCACAGACGAAGCCGATCCCACCCTCGGCAACCCCTCCGACGAAGACAGCGCCATGTCGCAGCTCGCCTCCCTCATCGTCAACCAAGCCGAAGAAGCCGCCGGTGCCGCCGGCGCGCGCAAACCCGGCCGCAGAAAAGCAGAAGCCCCCAGCGCTGACGCCGCCCGGAAAAGTGACCCCGTGCAAGCCATCCTCGCGGGCGCGGGCGTCGAGTACACGCACGAGAACAGCGAGGTTGTCGGCTCCTCGCGCGTCGAGGCGAGTCTCAGCCGGCGCGCGCAGGAGGCGGGCAACGATATTGATTACGGCGGGCAGCACGTTTTCGCGGACACGCAGGATCGCGCTGCGGGGGTGGGGAATGGTGATGTGGAGGAGGAGGGGAAGGAGGAGGGGGTTGCGGGGCCGAAGAGAGCGCAGGAGGTGGAGTGGCGGTATCGACCGCCTGAGGAGGTGAGGAAAAGGCAGTTTTGCAGTATGGCACGGGAGGCGGGGTATGCGGATGGGGTGGAGTTTGCGTGTGTGGTGGAGGGGTGGACGCAGAGTCGGAGGAGGGATTTCTTGGAGAGGTTCTATCGGGGGAGGAGGGAGGGGTTGGGGCTGGAGTAGGGCGGTTTGGAGTCCGGCGGTGGGGGAGCTAAGGGGCAGGAAGTCGGGGGAGTCAACAGTTGGCGAGCTCTACGAAGGCGTTCAGGAAGGCGGAGGCCTCGGTGGGAGATACCCCAGGATATTATTCTTATACCCACTATACAAATTAGCGATAAATTATTGAACCTACAATCCAGCCTATCACACCCAGCCTCCTGCTTACTCACCACTGCTCATCATCGATCAACCCAAAGGTCCCAAAATCAACCCACCAACCCAACCTTATCAACCCAACCCTGACACCCACCACGATACTTTAGAAACCCACCGCTCGGGCTCCCTTCCCACCAGCCGCGCAGCCTAGAGTAGTTGTCATCTTCCACCCCAGGCAAATAGAGGAGCAGCGTCTACGGACTGGAATCTCTTGAACTTTCTGGGGGAAGGTATAAAAAGCTGACAGATGGAGCTGGGAAGGGTGATGAGGGAATGACGGCGTTGGATTGGGAGGTGGTGGCGGAGATTACTATCAAGAGAGAAAGAGAGAGAGAGAGTTGGCGGTAGGGTTGAGGCTTATAGGTTGAAAGTCACTAAAAGTGTGACCTTGAGAGGGGGAAAAGAGCAAAGAGTTTGAAACATATATTGTCGAGGGTATCAAATTAGCCATTCACCTCATTCGCATATCATCACACGTAAACCTCCAACCCAAGCCCAACCCCTATCTCCCCAACATCCTCTTCTCCATAGTCCGCATCCCCACATAACTAATCGCCGAAAAGGCAAACGCCAGCGGGAAGCCGATGTCGCCGCCATACCCCGGCGTGCCGATCTTCCTCCCAATGGGACCCTTGAACCAGACCTGCGCCATACCCATCACGGCGCCCATGATGCCGAAGCCGAAGGCGACAATGGCGGCGAGGCCGGGCGGGAGGCGCGAAGGGGTGTTGAAGGCGGTGATGTCGTAGCGGCGGTGGGCGAAGAGGAAGTGCTCCGTTAGGGAGATGCCTTCGTAGATGGAGAGCCAGTAGCCCTGGTGGGTGGTCAGCCTTGGTGCAAAAGACTACTTGGCGAAGGGAGGGAAATTCGTCATGGGAAGACTTACGATCAGCAGCATGAAATTCTCCAACACCAGTTCGAAATGCGCGTAGCCCGGAATTGCAATTGCGCAGTAGACGATGGTGCCGATTAGAGTCCAGACGAAGCGGGGAATGAATTGTGAGTAATGGCTCATGAGCTGGAGACTGAATGTCAGGCTGTAGATGTTTGGGCAATTGTTGGCGACAATGCTAAGCGCCAGAATGACGAGACAGAACTGCCCGAAGCGTCCGAAAGGTGGAAACAGCACGGCGGCCAGCAGGCCGCCGATGCTACTACCTTGGTACCTATTCAAATAGGATGTGTCGACAGTGTCCATCGTTGCGGTCGCTACTGCTAGTCCGAGCATTTCGGTGAAACAGAGGGGCAATATCAGCCCAGTGTATGTCCAGGCAAAGGTCTTAACCCGTGATACGTGGGCCGGTTGGTAGACGGTGTAGTCAGCGGCATAGCTCGTCCAGCCTGTACCAAAGCCGAAGACGCTGGAGGCGAAGGAGAGAATAGATCCCGCTTCGGCACTTCCCGTATGCATGGGCAGATTGATGAACTTGCCAGAGTGGGCAAATTCACCAAGCACGATGAGGAAGATGATGAAGCTGGGAATCCAGGACCAGAATTCGTAGGCGTGCACGACCTTGTAGCCGAACAAAGTGACTAATAATGTAGCCGCGGCAATGATGATGATGCCGGCGTACCCTGGGACATTACCATTGACTGCATTGATGAGTTGGGCGCCCACTATCACATTGACGGCAGACCAGCCCACGCATGCGAGGATATTAAAGAAGGCGATTACCTTGACGCCATAGAAGCCGAAAAAGAAACGTGAAAGGACCATCTGGCGGAGTCCGTAGACGGGGCCAAAGGTTGAGAAGAAGGCTACCGGTGTGATCGCAAGCATATTGATAAAGAGAACGGTGAGCAGCGAATCGACGAACCCGAGGTTAAAGACTGTAACGGCCAACGCCCCAATGGCGAAACTCGAGACGACCATATTCGCTGAGAACCACATTGTCCCGACTTTCCTCAAATTCGTATCTGTTCGCTCATTCTCCGGCACCCTCTCGATGCCCCTCTGCTCCACGCCAAAGCGCCCCACGAATCTTTGTAGCTTTGCATAAGGCGAGTCGCCGATTTCGAAGCTCTCACCCGGGACGCCGCTGGTTTGATCGGTATAAAAGGGAGGCGGCTGCTTCTCGCCTAGGTATGCATCTGGCGGCGAGTGTGCCTCGACATCGTAATCATTCTTGTAGTCCATCGTCGCAGGTGTATGAGAAGGCGGATCTTAGACTACCATAGAATATGATCCGATGCGGGGCTCCCTGGGTCGCGTGATGAATGCCTTGAGTGAATTGGCAAGGACCAAGGGGACTACTTATTCAACAACAGATGTGAGAACAGAGGAGACGTGGGAACGAAGAGAAGGAGAAGGAGACGGAACAGGAGAGATATGTTAGTTGATGGCAAGAATGGGGAAGAAGATGGGAGACGGAGACGGCCGATGAAAGTCTACTTGAGGTCCAGCTCTTACACATTCTTGCTGATAAGCAGCTCGAGGTGGATACGGCCAGGCGCGGCGGCGGGAGTTTTGGATAGCTCGTCATTCAAGAGCTTTTGATGCCGCCAGATCGACCCTTGGGCCCGGGTCTCGCCAAAGCTGGCAGGAGGGTGTGTTGCACCCCGTACACCTCGACAAGCGCGGTGCACTTGCCGATGGCTAGCTCCTTTAAAGTAGTGGGACTGACGATTGAGTGGGTGAGCCAGGAGCTACGCGATTTTGGCAGTGGGCTGATAAGAAATTCAAGAACGTGATTGGTTGAGACCACCGAGGGACGTAAGGTTGAGCAGACAAAGGGCACAAGGGAGACTAACCATAACAAGTTAGAGGGCTAGGGCTTTTACTTCAAATCAAACCGACTACCTTAGAACACAAAGCACCTGGTCAAAGTAACAAGCACTTCAACTGCGCCCAAGGACTCTTCAAACCCCTTTAGAGGTCTACTGTATTAAGAGATTCGCCGAAACGAGACATGGGGGTTGAAGAAAGTAACGCTCAATTGCTGTTGTGGCTCTCTTCGTCTCATAAGATCTCCAATTGGCAAGATTCCTCTTTGGGAGAGAAAATCGAGCTGTACTATTGACTTCGAAATTTCATCAGAAACAAGAAACAGCAGAGGGCGAAGATGTCTTCCACACAGCAATCTCCGTATATAGTACTCGCGACTCTCCAGTCGTGGAGCCCGAACGTTTTTGGAGGATGAGCTCACCAATTCTGCAGGTCTTGTCGTCCGAATAGACTTGCAGTACTATGTGTGTTGACACAACGATGTTGATGCGAGCAAATGTTTAGTACCAGTATCAATGCGGGCTGTGTCATTAACAAAAATTGGCCCTACAAACATTCTGTTTGTAAAAAGTATTGTAAAACCCATTCGTTACCCCTTTGGCGCCTGGAGGTAATCACAATACGTCTCTGCTACAAGAATCATTCGGCATCTTTCCATTCCGTATAATGTCGTCTGACGCACTTGAGGGCAGCAGGAAGGTGTATCTCTGCCTAACCATTTTCATTCTTCTGTTTCGTCCCTGGTAATTTTGGACCCAGCCGTCGGAGAACGTGGACGATGCTTCATACCTCAATATTCAGAATATGGTTCCCCCCGAGCAACTTTTGAAAATCGGGGTTTTTTTTCGACGTCGGATTGCAAATGCCACTACTTCCTCAACACCAACGCTATTATTTTACACAAAATCAATCTTGAATAGAAACACTATATCTACGAATACTTCTACAAGATTTTTAGCTGTTCGATTAACTTGAAACATAGATTATATGCGCAATTGCGTTGTTGAAAGCTTCGCCTCGACACATTTTGGACATTGCTCAAGCTCCCACCAAGCTCCCATCAAGCCCCCATCAAGTCCCACCAAGTCTCATCAAATGCACTTGATCAAAGACGACAACAGATATACACGATCGTGTTTACAGTTCGCAAAATTGATAGAACTTGATACACAGGGTATTATCAATACTCTACTCAATTTTATAGTAATTTAGATACGTTGTTGTTGAGAGAGTAGTGATATTTGAAATTCGACGTCGAAAAAAAAAACTGATTTTCAAAAGGTTCGGGGAGGAACCACATTCTGAATATTGAGGTATACAATTATGGCGGATCAATGGGTTCACCTCATAGCAGGCACGAACGATAGGAACGGAATCAAACCCCCGCGTAGACCTCACCCAAACTCATCGATGCTTCGCTAGGATTGCTACGTACACTTGAGCTGTCCTCTTATCCAACTACTCTTGGCTTCCGCCCATCCATATGTGACCTTTCCCTCAAGGTCGGGGATGGCGAACCGACGCTTTCGATCTGTACTCTACATCCACATAGCTATCCGGAATTATCTATACAAACCGCGCTCCTGCTGCTTCCTCATCGAAACTCATCGTCATCCTCCCCAGCCCCCACGCGATCAAGCCGCTGTACAAGCTCCTTGGTCTCTCGCGCGATCTTAAAGGCCAGCGGCGGCAGCATCTTCGTGAACTCCTTCCATGTCGCGGCGTCGTTGATTCTGTCAACCTCTACACTGGCATCGACAAGAAGAGACCTGCATTCAGCTAATGTGTCAACGCTCGGGTTCGCCTGATCCCGAAGGGCAAGGTTGTCCGAGTTGCTGAGGCTTTGGTGAGTCTCTGAAACGATTTTGCCAACGATGCCTGCAATGTCGTCGATGTGGTCCTTGATCGTCAGCGGAGGTTCTTCAGCTCGAATACTGCCGACGAGGGATTGAATCGACTGCACTAGTCCCTCCGTCTGGTCCTCGAGGAAAGCCTAGTTCGTTAGCCTTGATTGACCACACGTGGTTCCTAGAATTACCTTCAGTTCTTCGACCTCAGCGTCTTGTGCTGTGATCCCTAGCCCTTGCTGAGGGGCAGCATGATAAGGACCGCCATTAGTAATGCCACTTTGGTATGCAGGTCGTCGATTCGCTTCGGTATTCTTTTGGATCTGATAATTACTAGGCGGGAGTGGTGGCTGATTAGAGCTCATGCGACTATAGACAGATTCGTCACCAAGGCTTCTCCTTCCATTGGGCATCCCATAGTATGCTGCGGGAGACTCATTGATCAGGCTATTGTCGTCATCATCCTCCAATTCTCCAGGCGAGCTCGTCTTAATCTTGAAAATCCTGACCATTTCGACTATGCTCACCGTTAGATGGGAGGCTGCTGCGTCGAGCAAGGAAACCGGCGAAAGGCCATCTGCAATCGCGTAATTCTTTGCAGCTGTAATGAGATTATTGGCTGTTGCAGATATCCGTAATTGAAGCTTGTTCATCTGCTGTGCTTCATCGTTGCTGCCTGATGCAGTTGAAGTAACGTCCTGAGTAATGTCCCGTACAGCAACGACGACTGATTTGACGTGAGCTAAAACCGAGGAGGGTTCACTAATACGAGCAGTCCTCAATAACTCATCGACCGAGATCTGAAATCGAGTAACGTGAACGTGCTTGACAACGCCGTCCTGCTGCAGGAAGCCTCGATTCTGCAGGAGCTGGTCCATGTCCGGTTGCTGCGTGGGGGAGCCCATCGAAGGAGCCCGCAATGTGCGGAGCTGGGACTTGACTTTGGTATACCTGTTTCTCCAGTCCTTGATCTCGTCTTCCAGCCTGTGGACTTGTCGGACCAGCTTCTCCTCGCGCTCCGCGTTCTGGTTGCTACGCTCAGACAATGCTTTCATCTCCCGCAGAAAAGTGGCGGCTTCCTTCTTGACCTCAGCCGTAACTTTCTGTTGCTGTTTCAGATCGCCCTGCAACTGTTGATGCGCTCTGTCCAGATTCTCAGAACGCATCTGCCATTCGTCGCCACCTCGTCCCAGTTTCGCCATCTGCTCCATCTCATTTCGTAGTTGGCGCTCATTATCAGTTTGGCTTTGTCTGGCTCGTTCTATCTCATTTTGCAGACTTTTGTTTAGATTCGTTGCACTTGCAAGTTTACTCTCAAGATCGGCTCGAAGACTCGCCCAGTCCTGTCGTTCTGCGTCGCTTATCTACGGCGCCACCGTGTCAGCGAAACTTGAGGCAAACATTTCGATATTTGAGTTCTTACGCTGTCCGGTCTCTGTGACCCCTGAAGTCTCTCGACTTCAGCGTCTCTTTCCCTTACCATACTCTCAAGCTCTTCGACTTTGCCTCGAAGCTCGCCAGCCTGGTTGTCAAAAGCCCCAATTCCAAGGCCCCCAGTCCTTAGACCACCATCGGTTCGATATGAATGATTTGTATCCCTCCTACTCCTGAAGCTCCGACCGTCAGCGTTGTCTTCCGGGCCCGTCTGATCGTCATCGTCTTCTACGAGCGTACTCTTGTTCGGTATGATGGTGTTACTCTGAAACGTCTTTGCGGTCGGCCTGCCGTATGCATCTTCGTCAACTCCCGGTATCCCCTGTCCAGCCATAACTTGGCTTCCCAGTGATGCATTTCGTGCTCCATAATCCGGTCCAGGTCTGCCTGGTGCCCCTAACATGGGACTTTGGCCTGGTCGGTAACCATTAGGTGTCCCTTGCCGACTTGGGGGACCTCGTAAGCCTGGAGCTGGGCTCCCGTTCCGATCGATGCTACCACCTGCGAATCTCGGAAATCTCCGCTCCAGTTCGTAGAAAACATCCGTAGCCAGATCGCGAAACCTTGGAGGAGGCAAAGTGGCTAGTTTTTGCCGCGCTTGGTTGCGCTTGGGATGGAAATTCTCCTTAGGTTGTAGATACGAAGGCACCTGCCCAGGCCCATTTACCTGTTGGCCAGCGGCGCTTTGTCTCCGCAGCAGCTCGTCATAGACATCAGTACTGAGTTCCATATATTGTACTGGTGATAACCGTAGCAACTTGTCTCTGGCCCTGTTCGGCTTCGGGTTTCCTTTGTCGTCGCGCAGCGACTGCGCAAGATATCGCCTGAGGATAGCATAGTGCTGCGCCAAATTTTCCTCCATCTGCAATGTCTTCCTCCTTTGTCCCTCGGACATGTTTGACAGATTCGTTCCATAGCTGGATCGACCAACTGAATTTGGCGGCGAAGGATCGCCGGGTGGGCGACTGATGCCGTTCGACATGCGGCCAGGTCCTTGCATTCCCGAGGAAGAGCCCGATATAGGAGGAGTCGCCAGGTTACTACGAGCATTGGGATTCGGAAGGTAATTCAAGGGCGCTGTGTTCTGGTAGCGGGATATGCCCGACCATTCACTGCCGTCGGTAGAGATTGGCGAAAACGTGCCAGCACGGCCATTCATAGTTAGACACTATTACACGGCCCCACTTCATCCAGATACCTTAGTTCGTTTTCGATCGAGCAGATGATTTCGACGACCGAATCCGCAAAGTCATCAAGTTTGTATACGGTTCGAGGGCGCATATGACTGAAACCTCCAACGTAAGGCGCCCGCCAGAATGCCTGCGTCTGTTGTTCAGATAAGAGGATTACAAAAAGCGTTTCGAAGAGACCGGATGAACAGCGAGAAGGCAAGCAACAATATAGCTAGGTCTGAAGGGTTGTGTCCTTTCTCGGTTGGCCTCGAGGAGTACTGTAGACAGGAACTTCGAGTCCGTCCACCGAAATTGGTCCTGGGGGCTGCGGCCAATCACGTTTCCACCACTTGTGGGTGTACCCCCACGAATGCATATCGCCTACTTTAGTAAAGCATGGGGCACGAGGCTGCTAAGGTTCAATAAAGTATCCTTGATGCTCATCCACCCATTATTTCTGGTCAAGTATTCAAATATTTAGATATAGAATACCCTGATTTCGAATAGTCGAATGTCCTCAGGTACATATATTTAGGGTATCATTGACTCGTTGCAGCTTTGTTGACCGCAGAACTCCCTGCATTAACTACATCTGAACCTGGCATTATCCCACCATTGCAGTCTCAAGGCGAGCCTGAAGAAGACCGCTTAGCCCCTCACTTATGTCTACAACGGCCTTGACTGGTGATATGCTGGCGGCGTTCCCTGCTGTTCAAGTGGAATGTCATATTGATTCTGAGCTGGGACATACGCGCTCTGGAAATTTTGGGCTGCGGGAGTTGCAAAAACACCTCTGCGGCGCTCGCGGCGAGATTTGAAAAAGAAGCCGCTGGCAATGAGGACCGCGACGAAAATGATAAGGGCGCCATCCAGGATCATATGGCGATGATCCGAGACAAATGAGAAGCCTAGGAAAGAGTTGATAATCCCGAGGAGTATGACGAAGGGTCCAAGCACACGGTGGATTCTCGACAGTATTGATGGCTTCGGATGCTTCTTGTACAGAATCATGTGGTGTATACTTCCGAACGACCATTGGACCAGTATGAGGAGGAATACGAGCAACCCTATGATCTGGTGTGCCGAACTGTAATGCCGAGACTAGTAGAGTGGTTAGCAGATTCGACAAAGACTTCCATAACCATCCCGCCGTTGCAATGAACCACAATAACCAACGGGCTGACGGAATCACGTATTGCTCTTGACAGCAATGCGATCTGGGAGATATATGGGGGTATTGGTGAATGCTTACTCTGTTGTATTGTTGACTGAGATTCAACCCGATACCAACACCAACAAAAGTCCCTAGTACCCCTAAGGACTGCATAATCCAGTGCCACATGACGCTGCTTTGTAGTCTCAAGTATGCCGCGCCGAACGGGAACAGAATGACAAACACGCCGACCATCAGAATGGCATGCGTGGTACTGCCGTAATCATGGTCGTCTGTATCTTTTCCAGAATAGGTGGAGTTCCTGTTCTTCGAAATGTCGCCTGGAAAACCTGCAGGATCTCCGGTCGCCGACATCATATTCATTGTGAATTGGCCGTAGTGCTCGTGTCTGCGTAAGCCAGCATCAAATGCATTCGAATTCAATTGCACGTCGCTTGGCCCGACGGCATAGAGGAAAGGCTGTGCGGTCGCCTTGAGATCGAGTGATCCTCCTCCCCATGCTAAACAATCATGGCAAATCCCCTTGGCAACGATCGTACCATCGAAAATACCCGAACCAGCCAAGAGCTCAAGACTTATACTTTTGTTGTAGGAGGGCTCTGAATGGCCGGTAGAGACTCGGGGGCTAAGGGTGAAATCTACACAAATGTCAGCATGGGTTCAAAGCCGATACCCCTCCAGTTCTCATACTCTTCCCATTGCCATCAGGATACACGATCAACATCAGACTCCCCTTCATCTCAGCCCCAATACCGACACCTATGAAAAAGGGTCAGATAGCTATAGGTCCCTTGGGGAAATCACATATTACTTGTCCATGAGTTCGAGGCCGGACCGCTCAAGTAGAAGGAAAGCTGGTCGGGCTTCGTAGACCAGTTGATCGCAAAGGTGACATTGTAGGCTTTGTTGCCCTGACCAAGATCGGAGATGTAGACGGAAGACGTGTCTTGGGCTTGGACTGGCCGGACTGTGAAAGCTGCTAATTGTCAAAAAGGCCTCGAGACGGAGTGGAGACCAGGAATAACCCACTACTTGCAGCAAGGACGCCAAGCAGCGCTGATCGGAGCCACTTCTTATTAGGATCCATCATTCTCCCCTTTCATACCTTTGAATCCAATTCGTTATGCCAAGAAGTTGACAACGAGGACGACGGCACAAGTATAAGGAGACGTTGAACATCTAGGCGCCTCATGGGGAAGTCGAGCCCCTGGCTGAGTCTGAAACACAAAGTCATTCGATTCCTTCCAAAGGATTCTCGTATTTCGCGCCACTTAAGCAGTGAATATACTCCGTACTTCGACGGGTAATATCCGTAAGAAGTGGGCTGCATCTTATTGTTTAGATATTCTACGCTATTTCTATTTATAGCTTCTGTCCGTATGAAGATCCATCATCCGTGTGCCTGAGCCACCTTCTGGATATAAATAGTAGATACTTGATTTTGGAACGGAAAATTCTTCTCAGACGGGCCAAATGAGCACTTTTGAAGGGCCTGCGGCGGTTGCTCATATAGGCATTATGGATAACCACATTCGCCTTCTCAAACAAGTCTCCGTTATACAGAACCTGCGCACGAGCACAAGGATTTATTCAAGATCAGATACTTTATACGCCCAAGGGACATTCGCCGCCACGTCTCAGCCCTAAGCTTTATCCGCCCACTTCAATGATGTTGAATACATGATTGATGGCATCCCTTCTGACGAAGAACTTTGCCCACGAGCTCGTCGCCTGCAGAATGTAACCACCTTCTCTTAAATTCCACCAAGACGCCGCTTCATGTACGGAGAACTCGGTTCTGGCCGAGAACGGTGTGGTTAAAAGTATTGATCAATGTACTGTAGAAATCGTCGCGCTCTGCAGCACAATGGAAGTCTCTGCAATATTGCAGCAGTCGAGAACATAGCCGTGACTGTGTCTAACCAGCCTCGCCTGGACATCTGCTGGTTAAAGCCATTCCGCACAAATCGAAATAACTGCTTCGCAACTCATGTTCATGACTTGCCAAGGCCTGTCATGATTACTGTGGAAGAGCGAGGGACGCCAGCGACATGTACACACACGGTCGAAAGAGAAAAGACAGACTGTTGAGTGAGATGGTAACCCCGCTAGCAAGGTAGCCACCCAAGCGCGAAAGCGTCGATTGACTTGTACCACTCATCCTTGACTGATGCAATGGCATACCAGCCTATGAGCGAGTAGAGGCCGAAGTAAGGTAGCGTTCCGAGCCAATTTTACATGACAGCGCAAAGTTCTACGCTGGGTGAGATCTTTACTCGATGCCCCGCCCAAATTTTCGCCACAAGTGTATCATACGGTAAAGCTCCAAAACAACACATGTCAGATGTGATAACTTCTATAAGATCTCGACCAAGACAGATGGATCCACGGTAATCCATGTATGTCGAAACTTACGTCTCTGGTGAAGTTAAGCGAAATTGTTCCGACTCATATTGTCCCAGACGCACAAAGAGCTCCGGCTCGTCCCGAAACCATCTGAACCCGCGAGATGAGAAAGAGAAGCTTCAGCACATCGGAACACGCTTAAAAAAAGTCTATAGCAGTGCATGCCATACAGTCCGACAACATCTTGATCACGGATTATGAAGAAAAATTCCGACAAGAAACAAGCATGCTTGCTGCTTGAGAAGACAGAAGTAGATGAGGTGGCGATACGCAGGGAAGGGCTTTCTTCAATACTTGAAGGCCGCTAGAAGCTCTACACACGCATCACATCTTTTATTTGCCTGCGCCTACTAGTAAGTACGGCATCCTAGAAGAGAGAACATCCAGGCCATGTACCTACTTTTGTAAAGCAGGACTGATGCACAGTTCAGAGCCGGGGATGATGTGGGGGCAAGAAATGATCACAGATATGCGTCACAAGTGCTGCTATTGTAGGTCGTTGTCAGATCCAGTAATGTGGACCATCGCAGGACAGAGAACCAGGGCAAGCTCAGGGTAATCGACACAACATGATTGATCTACTGAATGAGCGGTCTCGTCTCGAATGTGTATTCTGGCTATCCGAACATCCACCTGGAGGTAATCAAAGCAACAAGAAAGGGGAGCTTCTATAATGCAGGCGTTCTGTATTTTTACTATTTACTAGTTTCTGCAGGGGGATAGACAGGTTGCGCAGCTCTATTCAATACGATTATTCAATTGAACATTGCCCGATTTAGTTAACGTGATCCGAAAAGGGCAAGCAGATCTGGCGGCTTGACAGTCCCAATTGAATTAATTATTCAATTATTGAATACTCATTCAATTAACTTATTACCTTATTCAATTGCTTCAATTACTCGTCTAGACGTAGCTTGTAAAGGTTATAATTACCTTCTCTATCGTCGTCATCGTCATCGTCGTGGTTATGTCTAGAGATGTACTCAAAAGTCATCTTTACGTTCTTGATTTAGACACTTCTTCGCGACAATTGAAGTCTTTGCAATTATTGTCGTCTTTGCGACTCTCGTAGTTATTGTTATTTTTGCAAGTCTCGCAATCTTCAAAGAATATACAACGATTATTTTATAAACAAAAGAAGACAATCTAATTCGAATCAAAGTTGTTTTAACAATTGCCAAGAAAAAGAAAAAGACAAATTAATAAAAGACATTAAAGAACAATTATACAAGAATTGAAAAAAAAAGAATATCGAGTTAAATGCAAATAACAATATTGACTTCAACTTTTATATTTAAAATATCGTTAATCGACGTCGTACTTTTAACACTTTTAGTGCTTCTTTGTCGTTAAAAATCTCTATTTCTTTTGTCTTTTACAAGCGAAAAAAAGATCGACAATTAAATTAAAAGCTCAATTACAATTAACGACTTACAAAGAAGAACAATGCTATTTTTGTTAATATGTGCGTAATTAGATTTGCGAAGTACGACATCAAAACTATGCAACGTTTCTAAAATAAAATTAGAAAAAGATTCGAAACAACAATAGATCGTAAATATGTCGACGTTAATAGACGAATAAAGCACTTAATAAGTAAAAGAAAAGCAAATATTAAAGTCTTACACAAATCTAATTATGTAGCACGAGACAACAATTGAATTCAAGTTATCAATAAATAAATGTCTACATTCGCAACATACTAGAAGACAAAAAACTAGAAAAGTTCTTCGCGAAAGAGAAAAATAAAAGAGAATGCAAAACACGAAAAGAAAAAAGATAAATTTAGTTAACGACTAAAGAACACATCTAGATAGACTAGCAATTCCACCCCAATAAGCAATTGACTGCTAAGATTGTAACAACATGCTATCAAAACAGAAAAAAGATTAGCGTTCTCGTCGATATCATATCTAGCAAAATACATTAGACAATTTTTGTTCTTATAGCGAGATTCCTTTTTAGAACGATCGAAGAGGATTCTTGATTGCGTAATAATAATATAATTATTATAGAATTGCGTAAGAACCTTGTAATAGAACTAGACTCTTAATAAGGTAATCTAGGTAAACGAGACGATAATATTTGTTGTAATATCGAAGATAATGTTGCGATAGTAGATTTTCGTAATTGTAATTCTTTTCGCAATCTTAATAGACAACAATCGAGTAATTTCGTAATCTTTGTCTCGTAATTCTTCACTAGATTTATGTAATTATTTAGCTTGATAATGCTTCGTTATTCGTCGTATTTAGAATTATAATCTTTCTATTATAATAGATACTATACTATTTGTTTGCTATTATAAGTGCGCATTCGCTTGTCAATAATGCGTTTTATCTTGTAAGACTTTTATTGCGATATATCGTCTTCAATCTTAATCAAATCTAAATAATTTAATTTAGAACAATTATAGAAATTCGTATTTAAAGAAAAAGATTTTAGTTAAATCACAAATACTATTGAGTGAATTCTTTATATAAATAGTAGTTCTAGTAAATAGACGAAACGATCAATTCTTTTCTTTACAAGAAAAGAATCGCAACATTAAGATAAAATCTTCTTGCTTAACTTTTCGAATAGATAATAGTTATAGTTGAGGCGCAAGTAGATCTTGTTATCTAAGTTAAGTAGCATAAACTAATGTCTAACATCGTAATAAATTTTCGTCTTGACATTGACAAATACGATCGCGTTAGCAATCTTAACGCGAAATTCTAAACGTTTCTCAAACACGTTCGTGATTAAGTAATCGTCGTAAAGTAAAAAAAGTGCTTTCTTAATCTTGAACTTATACATTACTTTGTTAAGAACGAGATCGATAACTAGACTGATCGTCGGGCCGGGTTTCGATACCAACATTCTAGCTCGACCCGAATACTCGATATCAACCTCTTGACTCGACTCGGAATCGATCTCGGGTCAACGATTTCTTGACTTGGCCCAATCGACTCGCCAAGCAATCGAAAATGACGTCAAAATGCCAAGATTTTCTATTTTAAAAAAAAATCGCATTATTCCAATTACTAAAAATAGTTTAAAAATAATAACGCACAAATAACGTACAAATGCATTACCTAAATGCATTACTATATAATATTATAAACAAATTAATTAAATTAATCAACTTGATTAAGTTGATTAATGC
>JAABUQ010000128.1_pt1 | contig 154981 bp, 118 predicted proteins | sample 5560001 | NCBI WGS metagenome assembly JAABUQ01 (sample SAMN10711888, study PRJNA513371) | rock metagenome | isolation source: Antarctica rocks | place: Antarctica: Victoria Land, Finger Mt nord | collected 2015-12-18
GGATGCGTCGAGGCCGGCCGTCGTGGTCCGAGCCGGGGCGGGCCGAGGCCGTCGCGATCGACGGCCGCCGGACCGCGTCGGGCCTCACTTGGTCTTGGGCTGCACCGAGGTCGAGGCCTTGGGCGTGACCTTGCCCGTGACCGGAGTCGGGGTCTTCGTCGTCGGCGGCGTCGAGGCCCGCTGGGTGGGGCCCCCGACGGGCTTGGGGGCCAGGAGGGCGGCGACCATCGCGGGCACCGACGAACCCGGGGCCGTCGGGGTCGGCGGGGCCGCCGGGGTGGCGGTCCCCCCGGGCGTCGAGGTGGTGTCCGCCAGCAAGGCCGGGTTGACGGCGGGCATCTGGGTGATCGGCGCGGCGTTGATCCCCGCATCCTGGCCGGGGTTCATCGTGGTCATCGTCGTCGTCGCCGCCAGCGGGACCGAGGGCGGCGGGGCGACGGTGCCCGCGGTCGGGGCAGTGACCGTCGGGTTGGCGGTGACCGTCGGGTTGGCGGTGACCGGCGGGTTGGTCGTGGCCGGCGGGTTGGTCGTGGCCGGCGGGTTGGTCGTGGACGTGGTGACGCCGGTCGTGTTGGTGCCCGTCTTGGTGCTGTCGAAGAGGGTGTAGACCGGTCCCGCGGTGCTCGACCCCTTCTCGTTGCCGTTGACGCCGAACTGGGCGGGCGTCGTCCCCCGGTACTTGGTGTACTGGGACTTGGCCACGAACACGTACTGCGTGGTCAGGTGCTGGAGATCCCTGAAGTTGCGCTGCGAGGCCGGGGCGATCAGGAAGCCGTTGGCCGAGGCCCGCTGGCGGTAGGTGATCTTGTAGGCGTCGGGCAGCGGCAGGATGTACTTGTTGAGGAGTTTGAACTGCGCGATCGAGATCGAGCCCTGGAGGTGGCCGTGGGCTGTGTAGTCGAAGAAGTTGAACCGGCGCTGGAGGGCATCGGGCTGGTCGGGGGTCTCGCCGGTCAGCGTGAAGGAGTTGTTGATGGCCGAGCGGGCGGTCCCGCCGAGGAGTCGGGCCATGGCCCCGGCCTCGGGGAGGCCCATCGTGGCCGCCTGATCGACGAAGTTCTGGATCTCCTGCGAGGTGATCAGCCCGTCGTGGTTGACGTCGATGATGTTGAACGTGCCGTGCTTGAGCAGGTAATCGATGGCGACCTTGCCCTCGATCGCGGCGACGGCGTCGCCGACGCTCACCCGGGCGAACGAGCGGTACTGGGTGCTCCCGAGCAGCCGGGGCGGCCCGGCCGTGGTCAGGTTGTCGTTGATGTCGGCGGCCGGCACCGCCGTGTAAGCGAGGATCGCGTTGATCCCGTCGGGGTTGTTAAAGGCGGACAGGTTGAAAAGCTGCTTGGCGCCGAAGTTCAGCGTCTTGGCACCGACCGGGGTCGTCAGATAGCCCGAATCGGTCGTGCCGACCTGGTTGATCCGGTTCCAGTATTCCAGGGCCGAGCTGACCAGCGAGTACGCCCCGGTCACGATCGCCGAGGAGACCGAGGTCCCGCCCTGGAGGAAGACGTTCTGGTCGAAGCCGTCGCCGGCGAAGGTCCGGCGGAACGTCGGCGCGTCGAGGGCCGGCGCGGCGAAGTCGGTCGTCGCGTTGCGGTTGGCCGACCCGAGCAAGCGGTCGGAGAAGGTGAGGATGCCCCCGGCGCCGTTGCCGCCGCCGTTGCCGCCGCCGGTGCCGCCGCCACCGGTGCCGCCGCCGGTCCCACCGGTCGTGGTCGCGCCGCCCTCGGCTCCGGTCAACAGGCCGAGCGTATTGCCGGTGTTGGCGTTGGTCCCGGTGCCGCCGCCGGTGCCGCCTCCGGTGCCGCCGCCGGTGCCACCGCCGGTCCCGCCGTTGGAGCCCAGGCCGGTCGTGCCGGAGTCGCCGATGCTGCCGGGGGCGTTGACCGTGTTGCCGAAGACCAGGACCGGCCCGCGCTGGCGGCCGAGCAGGGTTTGCGGCGGGTCGGTCGGGGGCGTGCTGGCGCTGGGCTGGTACAGGAAGGGGTAGGTGCCGGTGACGGAGATCACTTCATTGAGGATCGCCGGCAGCGACATCCCGTTGACGTCGCCCACCGAGGCATTCTGGAAGTTGTTCTGGGCGCCAATCAGCGGATCGGTGGTGATCGTCCCGCCGTTGGTGCCGCCGCCGGTGCCGCCTCCGGTGCCGCCGCCGGTCCCGCCGCCGGTGCCGCCGCCGGTCCCACCCCCGGTCCCGCCGCCGCCGCCGGTCCCGCCGCCGCCGCCACCGTTAGTCCCCCCACTGCCGAGGGCGCCGATGGTCGCGCCGAACTGGCCGGCGGCGGCGATCGGGGCGATGCCGACCTGGAGGATTTTGTCGAGCTGGTTCTTGAAGGCGATGACGACCTGGGGATATTGGGCGTAGGCGGTCCGCTCGCTCTCGAAGGTCTGCGACGTGCCGAAGGCGATGCTGGCGGTGACGACCCGGTCCTGGTTGAGCGGCCGGATGGGGTCCTTCACGTACGGGTGGTTGGCCACGTACTGGAACCCGGCGAACACCGCGTCGGTGGTCGTGACCTGGTTGGAGCTGAAGATCGGGGTGGCGTTCCCGCCGTTGTTGTTGCCGTTGTTCTGGACAAAGGTGTTGGTGAACGGCTGGAAGACGTTCACGGGCTCCAGCGTCGCCTGGGGCACGAACTGGGCGATGATGCCCGCCACCGGCGTCCCGTGACCGTCGGCGTTCAGAGTGATGGAGTTGCCGGTCGTCCCGCCCGTGTTGGTGCCGGTGCCGCCGCCGGTCCCACCGCCGGTCCCACCCCCGGTCCCGCCACCCGTGCCGCCGCCGGTCCCGCCAGTGCCGGCGCCGAAGAAGCCCGCGGCGAAGTCGTCGTTGCCCGAGCCGTTGGTGATGGTGGTGCTGGTCCCCGTGGCGACGCGACCGCGGAAGTTGGTGTTCCGGGCGTCGATCCCGGTGTCGATGACGGCTACCGCGCTGTTCTGGCCGTCGTAGGGGACGCCCAGGGTCCGGAGGTCATTGAGGCCCACGATCGAGCCGGAAGACGAGCCGGCCAGGCTGGCCGTGGTCTTGAACTGCCAGATCCCGTCGTTGTCGGCCGCGTACAAGGTCGTCCCGTCGGCCGAGAAGGAGATGCTCAGGCTCGACCCGACGAACGAGGTCGAATCCAGCGAGTTGGAGGTGTTGAACCCTTCGGCGAAATTCGACAACCTGCCGAACTGGTCGATCCGGACGATCCGGCCGCCGCCGATCAGGTCGAGGCCGATCGCTCCCGTGGGGCCGTCGCCGAAGCCGGTACCGTCGAAGATCGTGATCGGGCCGTTGGCCACGGGGTTGCTCAGGCCGACCGAGCCGGGGCCCTGGACCGGGATCAGGATCGGCGGGGGCGTGCCGGTTTGGGTGCCGGTGGCCGGAGCCGGGACCGGGACCGAGACGGCCAGGCCGGTCGCGAGGTCGGAAACGAACAGGCTGCCGGCGTAGATCGGCGAGGAGAAGTTGCTGATGGTGGTCGACCCACCCGTCCCGGTCCCGCCGCCGGTGCCGCCGCCGGTCCCACCGCCGCCGGTCCCGGTGCCGCCGCCACCCGTGCCGCCGCCACCCGTGCCGCCGCCCCCGGTGCCGCCGGCATTCGCCGTCCCGATGGGCAAGCCTTGCGAGAAGAAGCCGTACTGGTCGAAGGCGATGTCCTGGAACCGCCGGAAGTTGGTGTTGATGATCGGGTAAAGGTCGATGTTGGTGGTCGGGTTGGTGGGCGTGGTGGCGTTGGGGTCGAAGCCAAGGTTGATGAGGATGTCGCTGTTGAGCCCCTGGACGCCGCTGGACCCCGGCCGGGCCGGGAACGGGCTGTTCGTGTTGACGGGGAAGGCCGGGGTGCCGAAGTCGGCGAAGGTGGAGTAGATCAGCGACGTGTAAGTCGTGTTCGCGGCGGTCAGGCCGGTCTGCGGCCCGAGGAACAGGCCGGTCTGCTTGACGCCGGTGGGCAGCGTCAGGCTGTTGATGGCCTGGCCGGGCCGGAACTGATTGGCGTCGAAGATCAGGGCGGCGAACTGGGTGGTCGCCGTGGTCGCCAGGCCGTTGGTCACCGTCAGGGAGGCCGTGCCCGTGCCGGAAATCAGGCCCCGGAGGAACTTCTGCTGCTCGGGGGGCGGGACGACGATCGCCGTCGGGTTGAAGGTGAGCTTGGCGGTATTGAGCGTGTTGTCCGAGAACGTCGTGAACGCCCCGAGGAACGTCCCGTCGGGGGCGACCCGATAGATGGCGTTCTTGGCCGGGTTGGTGCGGTCGGTCGAGGACACGAACATCGACGGCCGGCCGTCGTAGGTGCCTTCGGGGTCGAACGCGATGTCGTACCAGTTCACCAGGCCGGTCCCGCTGCCGACGCTGGCGGCGGCCGTGGTCTGGGTCGGGTCGAGCTGGGGGATGACGGTGTTGAGGTCGAAGAAGACCGACGCCTTGCCGGTCGCCGGGTCGACCCGGTAGATCACGCCGGGCCGGTTGATCGCCCCGCGGACCGCGTTATCCCCGGCGCCTCGCGAGATGGCGAAGACGCCGTTGCCGAACTGGCCGCCGGGCCCCGTCCGAATCCGGACGATGTCGCCGCCGAACGAGGTCGTGGGCGTCAGCTCGGAGACCGAAGTGATCGCCGCGGCCTCGGGGAACGCCGTCAGGGCGTTGGCCGCCCCGGTCTGGCTCTGCAAGGCGTTGGTGAACGCGATGGTGCCGAAGGTCGAGCCCTTGACCTGGACGGCGTTGGCCACGAACGTGGCCGTGATCGGGGCCACCGAGACCACGGGGGCCAGGAGTTGGCGCGGCTCCAACGTGGTGACCGCTTCGATCCGGGCCCGACGAAGACGCCGCTGCGCTGGGCCACGCGCTCGGTGTCGGGAAGGGTGAGACATTCCATCATCTCCTAAGCCTAGACTCGTCCATCCTGAACCGAGGCCGAGGTGCCCGGCGCCGCTATTATCGGCGCGACCGGCGGTCCCCGTTGAGCCGAATGATCCGGAGTCCCCGCGAAGCCGGCGGGACCGGCGCGTCGGGAACGCTCGTCATGCTCATCAGGATCGGAAAAAAATCGGCCGGAGATGATCGAATTGCCGGAAATCTGGGCTGGACGGGATCGAAGGGTCGTCCGGGATGGCCGGGTTTCGCGGGCCGGGCGCGAAAAAGGCGTCCCAGGACCCCTAGGGGACCGGGACGCCTGGAGGTGTCGAGGCTCGGTCGGGCTTATTCCACGACGCCCTGGGGGCCGTTCGGGCGGCCCTGGCCGCCGGACCCGGCGCGGCGGCGGACGTCCAGCTCGATCGAGCCGAAGGTCCCTTCATGGCGCTGGATCGTCATGCCCAGGGCGGTGAGGAGTCGCTTGGACGTGTAGAAGTTCATGACGATCCGCTGGTTCGCCTTGACGTCCTGCCGCCCAGTGGCGAAGGGCTGGGGGTTGAGGCCGAAGTCGAGGATCACTTCTTCCGGCGTGGCCGTGACCCGGCAAAAGTTGGAATAGGAGGGCAGGGTCCCGGAGTCGTCGACGTGGACCTCGGTCTGCTGCTGCTGGGGCGGGGTGATTTGCCCTTCGGCCGGGTTCTGCTCGCTCATCGCTATCTCCCTGGTCGTCGTCAAGTCGTCAAGATGTCCCCGGGACGCCGGCCCGGGTCGAAGGCCGAGTCCGGGCGGGCGGCCGAGGCGGCCGGTCGCGCCGACGGTCGACGCCCGGCCCTCCTGGGGAGTATTGAGGAAGCGGCGGTCGCGATCAAGCGGTTTTTCGGGCCGGGATCGTTTCGACCAGCCGGTCGATCTCGGCGAAGGTCCGCCCCGAGGCCCCATCCTGGGCCAGGACGTAGGCGCGAGCCGCGGCGCCCCGGACGGCGGCGGCCTCGGGGTCGTCCAGGTCCGCCCGGAGGGCCCTGGCTAGCTCGGGAGCGTCGGCCACGACCCGGGCCGCGTTCCGGCCGAGGAGTTGCTCGACGACCTCGCGGAAGTTCGCCGTGTGCGGCCCGAACAAGATCGCCGCGCCGAAGGCGGCCGGCTCCATCATGTTCTGTCCCCCCCGGCCCGGCCGGAGGCTCCCGCCCACGAACGCGACGTCGGCCAGCCCCCAGACCGCCGCCAGCTCGCCCAGGGTGTCGACCAAGATGATCGACGCCGGCTCGCCCCGGGGCGTCGGCGCCGGCTTGGCGGTCGCCTCGCTCCGCCGGAGGACCCGCTCCCCCTGGGCTTCGAGCCAGCGGGCGACCGGGTCGAACCGCTCGGCGTGGCGGGGGACCAGGACCAGGCGGAGCCGGGGATGGTCGACCTTGGCCTCTCGGTAGGCGGCCAGGGCGGCTTCCTCCTCGCCGGCCATCGTGCTCCCGGCCACGAAGATCAGCTCGGACGGGTCGAGCCCCAGCTTCTTGCGGAGCCCGACCGTCTTCGGGTTCGAGCGGTCCGCCTCCAGGCCGTCGAACTTGACCGAGCCGGTGACCCGGACCCGCCCCCGGGGGACTCCCAAGTCGACGAAGCGGTCGGCGTACTCGACGTTCTGGGCCGCCACGGCGTCGATCCGGCGGAGCGTCGGGCCGAGCGGCCCCCGGAGCTTCCGATACCCCCGGTGGCTCCGGTGGCTCAACCGGGCGTTGACGATCGCCACCCGGGCCCGGGCCTGCTTGGCGGCCAGGACCAGGTTGGGCCAGAGTTCCAGCTCGACCAGGGCCAGGACGGTGGGCCGGACCCGGGCGACCGCCCGCCTCGCCGCCCACGAGAAGTCGAGCGGGGCGTAGAACGTCACGAGGTCGGGGTACGTCCGCCGGGCGACGGCCAGTCCGGTCTGGGTGGTCGTCGAGATCACCGCCTCCCAGCCCGGCCGGCGCCGCTTCAACTCTTCCAGGACCGGCTTGAGCAAGAGGACCTCACCGACGCTCACCGCGTGGAACCAGACGCAAGGCCCCGAGCCGATCCGGTGCGGGGCCCGGCCGAAGAACTTCTCGCGCCACCCTTCGCGATACCGCCCGGTCCGCAAGGAGCGGAGCAGGAGCAGCGGGGAGCACGCGGCCAGCAACGTCGCGTAGATCAAGTTGAGCAAACAGGGCATCGGGGAATCCTTTCCCGGACCACAAGCTACCCGAGGGCCCACCTCGACGTCGAGGCGCGTCGGATTGCGCCTGGACCCTCAAATCCGCTCCGGCGGACGGCGGTCATGACGCAACCACCATGCCCCCGGTCGATCCGTGGTTTCCTCGATCGAGGTTGACATCCCCGAAACCGCCCGGCCTCCGATCGCGCCACGAAATTTCGCCGCGACGCCCCCCTCCGGGCTGCGCCGCGAAGCCGCGACGGGGACCGACTTTGCAACCACCCAACGAGAAACCCCCGGCGGGCCGGGGGGGTCGTCAAGATCAAGATCGGTCAGGATAGTTTTTTCCCACGAGCCGCGAATTTCGACCCGCAATCAGAACGGGTCGGCCGTGGCCGTCTTGTTCATGCAGCACGCCTTGAACTTTTTACCAGACCCGCACGGGCAAGGGTCGTTCCTGCCGACCTTGCGGCCAACGTTGCGAACCGGCTCGCGCTTGGTCTCGGTCGTTTGCTGGCTGGCGGCGATGGCCGCTTCTTGTCGGACGCGGATGTTGGCGGCCCCCCCGCCGCCGACGGCCGCCGGCTCGGGCTCGGGCGAGCCGTGGATCGCCTGGGCCCGGTCGAGCTGCCAGCGCGAGCCGAGGTAGGACAGGAAGTCGGGGTCGAGCTGCTCCATCCGGAAGACGAGGTCGGTCACCTTGTCGGAGACGCCCGACCACATCTCCTCGAAGATCTTCATCCCTTCCCGCTTGTACTCGACCTTGGGGTCGACCTGGGCATAGCCCCGGAGCCCGACCGACGACCGGAGATGGTCCATCGTCCGGAGGTGCTCCATCCAGCTCTGGTCGAGGATCTGGAGGACCAGGACCTTCTCCATCTCGCGCATCTCGGGCCGGTGTCGGGCGTCGAGGGCGTCGACCAGCTTCCGGCGGGCGGCGGGGCGGCCGGAGGTCGCCAGGTCCTCGCCGGACACCTCGGGCCCGAATTCGGAGCGGGCCCAGTCGGCCAAGTCGGCGGCGGCCTGGGCGTCGACGTCGCGCGGGGCGGTCTCGGGGCCGTAAGCCTGATCGAGCTTTTGTTCCAACTCCTGGGCCAGCCGGCCGCCGGGATACTGGCGGTGGGCGACCTGGAGGAGCATCGCCTCGATCTCGGGCTTGAGCTGGGACCGCAGCTCCTCGGGGTCGATGTAGACGCCGAACCGATCGGTCGCCCAGGCGGCCAGGCCGTCGCGGTCGTATCGGGGGCTCGACTGCCCTTGCGACCGCTCGGCCAGGAACCGGGTGAGGCCGACGCGGACGGGGAACTCGGCTTCCTTGCGGGCGTACAGCTCGCGGGCCTCGTCCTGGAGCTTCCGGACCATCTCGGCCTTGCCGGACCCGGCCAGGGTGGCCGGGTCGATGGCGACGCCGAACTTGTGGTGCGCCCAGCCGGCCAGGGTCCGCCGGCCCCAGTCCTCGCCGAGGAATTCGCGGGCCGGGGCGAGGTCCACCGCCGCCATCGCGTCGGTCGCCTTGGCGGCCAGGAAATCTTCGAGCCCGTTGCGGTCGAGGGAGAAGTTGTCCCCCTCGAACTTGGCGAACTTGCGGAGATCCTTGTCCTTGAAGCTGGCGCCATAGCGGGCGTTGAACCAGGCGGCCAGGGCCGACCAGTTGTATTCGGCGGCCTCGGCGTCGGCCGGGAGGTTCTCCTCCATCGCCTCGCGGATCTGGTTGCCGGCCTGGGCCTCGGCCTCGCGGCGGGCCTCGACCTCGGCGTCGTCGAAGTTCGCCCCCTTGAAGGCCTTGGGGAGCAGCTCGACGCCGAGCCGCTGCCCGGTCCACTCGGCGAAGCTGGCCGCCCCGTAGTCGTCGGAGAGGAAGCGGTCGGCGGCCTCGCGGATCTGGGCGTCGATCATCCCGAGGATGTTGTCCTTGGCCGGCTCGCCGTCGAGGAGCCGCTGGCGGAACGAGTAGACCCGCTTCCGCTGCTCGTCCATGACCTCGTCGTATTCGAGGAGGTTCTTCCGGGAGTCGAAGTTGCGCTCCTCGACCTTCTTCTGCGCCCCCTCGATCCGCCGGGAGACCATCTTGCTCTCGATGGCCTCGCCGTCTTCCATCCCGAGCCGGGCCAGGACGCTGGACACCCACTCGCCGGCGAACTTGCGCATCAGGTCGTCTTCGAGCGACAGGAAGAACCGCGACGAGCCGGGGTCCCCCTGGCGGCCGGAGCGGCCCCGGAGCTGGTTGTCGATCCGCCGGCTTTCGTGCCGCTCGGTCCCGATGATGTGGAGCCCGCCGACGCCGGCCACCTCGCGCCCTTCGGCCTTCATCTCGGGCTCGTACTTGAAGACGGCGTTCTCCCAGCCCTCCTTGGGCACTTCCAGGCGGGTGGGATAGAGCGGCCGACCGTCGGCGTCGACCTCGCGCTTGAGGTCGGCCCAGGCCATGAACTCGGGGTTGCCGCCGAGGATGATGTCGGTCCCCCGGCCGGCCATGTTGGTGGCGATCGTCACCATCCCCTTCCGACCGGCCTGCGCCACGATCTCGGCCTCGGACTCGTGGAACTTGGCGTTCAAGACCTGATGCTTGATCCCGAACTTCTTGAGCATGTCGGAGATCAGCTCCGACTTCTCGATCGACGTGGTGCCGACCAGGATCGGCCGCCCGGTCTCGTGGACCTCGCGGATCTCGTCGAGGATCGCCTGGTATTTCTCGCGGTCGGTCCGGTAGATGACGTCGGCGTAGCTTTGCCGGGTCAGGCCGCGGTTGGTCGGGATCGCGATGACGTCGAGCTTGTACACCTTCCAGAACTCGTTGGCCTCGGTCATGGCCGTGCCGGTCATGCCCGACAGCTTCTTGTAGAGCTTGAAGAAGTTCTGGAGCGTGATCGTCGCCAATGTCTGGTTTTCTTCCTTGATCCGGACCCGTTCCTTGGCCTCGACCGCCTGGTGGAGGCCGTCGGACCATTGCCGGCCGGTCATGAGGCGGCCGGTGAACTCGTCGACGATGACGATCTCGCCGTCCAGGACCACGTAATCGCGATCTTTCCGGTACAGGTGGTGCGCCTTGAGCGAGTTGTCGATGAGGTGTGGCCACTCCATGTTGCCCGGGGTGTAGAAGCTCTCGACCCCGGCGATCCGCTCGGCCTCGCGGACGCCGTCGTCGTTGAGGTGGGCGGTCCGCTCCTTTTCCTTGACCTCGAAGTGGACGTTGTTCTTGAGGAGGCGCGCGATCCGGTCGGCCTCGGCGTACTTGCGGACGTCGTCGAAGGCGGGGCCGGAGATGATGAGCGGGGTCCGGGCCTCGTCGATCAGGATCGAGTCGACCTCGTCGATGATCGCGTAGTTGAGCGGCCCCTGGGCCTGGAGGTCGCGCGACGGCTTCATGTTGTCGCGGAGGTAGTCGAAGCCGAACTCGTTGTTGGTCCCGTAGGTGATGTCGCGGCCGTAGATGTCCTGCCGCTCGGTCGAGTCCATGTCCGACTGGATGGCGCCGACGGTCAGGCCGAGGCCGTTGTAGAGCGGGCTCATCCACTCGGAGTCGCGGCGGGCGAGGTAGTCGTTGACGGTGACGACGTGGACGCCCTTGCCGTCGAGCGCGTTGAGGTAGGCGGCCAGGGTGGCGACCAGGGTCTTCCCCTCGCCGGTGACCATCTCGGCGATGTTCCCGCCGTGGAGGACCATGCCGCCCATGAGCTGGACGTCGTAATGCCGCATCTTGAGGAACCGCCGGCCCCCTTCGCGGCAGACGGCGAAGGCTTCGGGCAGGACGTCGTCGAGGGTCTGGCCGGCGGCGAGCCGGTCGCGGAAGTCGGCCGTCTTCGCGCGGAGGTCGTCGTCGGAGAGGGCCTGGAGCCCCGGCTCCATTTCGTTGATCCGGGCCACGATCGGCCGCATCCGGCGGAGTTGCCGCTCGTTCGAGTTGCCGAACAGCCGGACCAGGCCATCGGACGCCCGTTCGGTCATCGAGGTGACCGCGTCGGTCGTCTTATCCCAAATGTCGCTGAGCAGTTCCATTGCCGGGTACGTCCTCGTTCCGGTGTTCGACCTGGTCCGCTATAAGTCGCTTGCAACGATTATTTTATATCAAGCCGAGGGGAACGGTCAAGTTGCCGGGCTCGTCGGCGACCCGATCGACGTTCCCCACCTTGTATTAGGACGGGGCGGGCCGGCCGGCTCGCCCCGGATCGATCAGCGGGCGGGGGCCGCCGCTTTTCGCCGCCAGATCTCGATGGCCCCGAAGCGGGCCTCGCGCTCATAGAGGCGGCGGATGGCGGCTTCGAGCCGATCGAGCCGGAAGCCGGCGGTGGGGCTGACGCCGTCGGGGTCCCAGAGGACGACGGAGTCGCCGGCCTTTTCCAGGGATTCGACGAACGCGCCTTCGTCTTGGCGGTGGACCATCCGGAGCCAGGCGATCGACTCGGCGGGGAAGGCCGAGGGGCGATCGGCGGGCGAGGTGATCGCCGGGTCCCCCTTCAAGGCGTTGCCCACCCGGGTCGTCGCCCCGGTGTGATCCCGGAGATGATCGAGGGCCGCCCGGTAGTCGGCCCAGGGATAATAGGCGGAGGTCGGCACGGTCCCCCGGCGATAGCCCGGCGGCGTCCCCTCGGGCCGCGTCCCGGCCCGGAACGCCGCGACCGCCCGGACGTTGGGCCCGACCACGCAGAAGAACGGCCGGAGGGTCGTCCCTCCCATCCCGAGGAGTCCCAAGACCGCCGCCAGCCGGACCGCGGCCGTGGTCCCGGGGCTCGACGCGACCAAGCCGGCGAGCGTGGCCAGGTTGACCGACCAGGCCAGTTCGAGCGGCAGGTCGAGGTACGTATGGGCCAGCGGGCTGATCGGCTTGTACAGCGACGCTCCCGCCATCGCCACCAGCCACGGCCGGGCCGTCCGCCGCGCCCCCGGGTCGGCCCGCCGGCCCAGGAGCAAGATTCCCGCCGGGACCACCCACCACCGGAGGGCCGCCGCCTGGAGCAGCCACCCCCTCGCCACCGAGCCGAGGTCCGCCCGGTTGTACTCCGATCCGTAAGCGACCAACCGGAGCGATCGCAGGAAGTCGGAGAACACGCCGGCCACCACCAAGGGGAGGAACGCCAGGGCCACCAGGACGGCGACCACCGCCGCCCACGCCGCGACCCGTCCCACCGACCGCCCCGACTCGCCCCCTTCCTGGCCCGCCCCGCGATCCCAGGTGGCCAGGACCAGGGCGGGCAGGAACACCACGGCCTGGGGCCGGAACGCCAGGGCGAGGGCCGTCAGGGTGGCGGACCCGAATCCCGTGAACCGGCCTGGCCACGCCTGGGCCATGAGCAAGGCCAGAACCGCGAAGCCCGACGCATGCCAGTCCCGTTGCGCGGCGTGGCTGTAGTCCAGCCCCAGGTAATAGCTCAGGAACGCCAGGGAGCCGACCCATCCGGGGACCGACCGGCCGAACCGCCGCCGGCTCCAGGCGACCAGCAGGCCGACCACGGTCACGAGCAGGCCGGCATCGAACGCATAGAGCGCGACCGGATTCCCCCAGCCGCCGACCTTGCCCAGGGCGTGGGAAAGGTAGATCGCCCCGGGGAAGTTATTGCAGCGGAACTCCCGGTAGGGCAGGACGCCCCGGTCCCAGGCCCGGGCGGCGGTCGCGAACACGTCGTGATCGGCCCAGTAGGGCCAGGTCAGGTAATGGGGGGCCCACGTCCCGATCTGGATCACGGCGATCAGCCCCAGGGTCAAGCCCAGCGGGGCGCCCAGGGCCCATCCCGCGAAGCCCGGATCGTCGTCGGCCGCTTCGTCCGTGTCACGCGCCAATGCCGCACCCTGGTCGGTCGAATTCGTCGGGCTCCCTCCGCATCCGGGCGCGGATCGTAACCGGCGAGCGGGGCGGATGCAACCGGGCCGATCGGATCAACCAGGATCGATCGATTCTTTAAGCCGGGTCGAAAGACGGATCGCGGATCCCAAGCATCTGAGATTTCAGACGATCGGGTTCATCCCGTCTTGCGACTTTCGGGAATCCGAGATCCTTGCGATCTGGCATCCCGCGAATTGACGAACCGATCGACCCTGATCGGATCAACCCGCCAGCTCGCGGAGCCGGCGGACGAGGTCGAGCGCCGCCTCGGAGGTCAGGCCGATGGGGTCGAACCGGCGGAGTTCGTCGAGGAGCGGGTCGGGCAGGGCGGCGAACAGGCTGTTCTGCAACGATCGCCCGGTCTTGACCCGGGGGACCGGGCCGGGCGTGGTCTCGGGGACGTGCTGTTTTTCGAGGAACGCCAGGATCTCGCGGGCGCGGGCGAGCACCGGCGCCGGGACGCCGGCCAGGCGGGCGACGTGAATCCCGTAGCTCTGGTCGGCCCCGCCGGGGATGATCCGGTGGAGGAAGACGATCTCGCCGTCGTGCTCGCGGACGGCGACGTTGGCGTTGCGGAGCCGGGCCTTGGTCTTCTCGAGGTCGACCAACTCGTGGTAATGGGTGGCGAACAAGGTCCGGGCGCCGACCTTGTCGTGGAGGTGCTCGGTGATCGCCCAGGCGAGCGAGACGCCGTCGAAGGTGCTGGTCCCCCGGCCGATCTCGTCGAGGATGATCAGGCTCCGGGGGGTGGCGTTGTTGAGGATGTTGGCCGTCTCGGTCATCTCGACCATGAACGTGCTCTGCCCCCGGCCCAGCTCGTCGGTGGCGCCGACCCGGGCGAACAGGCGGTCGACGACGCCCACTCGCGCCCGCCTCGCCGGGACGAAGCCGCCCATCTGCGCCAGGACCGCGGTCAGGGCCACCTGGCGGATATACGTGCTCTTGCCCGCCATGTTCGGGCCGGTGATGAGCAGGACCAGGCCGTCGTCGGGGCCGAGCTTGAGGTCGTTGGGCACGAACGCCCCGGGCGGCATCAGGGCGTCGAGCACCGGGTGCCGGCCGCCTTCGATCTCCAGGGTTGGTCCTTCGACCATCTCGGGCCGACAATAGCCTTGCTTGGCCGCCAGCTCGGCCAGGCCGCAGAGGGTGTCGACCTGGGCCATGACGGCGCCGGCCTGGATCAGGCGGGGGGCGTCGGCGGCCACCCGGTCGCGGAGGGTCGTGAACAGTTCGTATTCGAGGGCATTCGCCCGCTCCTCGGCGTTGCGGACCTTGTCCTCGTACTCCTTCAGCTCGGGCGTGATGTACCGCTCGGCGTTCTTGACGGTCTGCTTGCGGATGAAGTCGGCGGGGATGCGCGACCCGTTGCCCCCCTGGGCATGGGTGACCTCGATGTAGTAGCCGAAGACCTTGTTGTAGCCCACCTTGAGGCCGCCGATCCCGGTCCGGCGGGCCTGCTCGGCCTGATATTTGGCGATCCAGGACTTGCCGCCCCGAGCCAGGTCGCGCTGCTCGTCGAGGTCGGCGTGGTAGCCGTCGCGGATCAGGCCGCCTTCCTTGAGGGGGAGGGGCGGGTCGTCGACGAGGGCCGCCTCGATCGTCGACCGGATCTCGGGGCAAAGCTCGATCCCGGCTTCGAGGTCGGCGAGCCGCTTCGAGGGCCGGGCCGTGAGCCGGGCCTTGACCCTGGGCAGGAGGGCCAGGGTCCGGGCCAGGCAGACGAGGTCGCGCGGGGTGGCCCGGCTCGTGCCGACCCGCGCGGCCAGGCGTTCCAGGTCGCTCGCGCCGTCGAGGGCGGACCGGAGGTCGGCGCGGAGCGAGCCGTCGCGGACCAGCTCGGCGACGGCGTCATGGCGCTCGACGATCGGGCCGACGGCCGTCAGCGGCGAGGTCAGCCATTCGGCCAGGAGCCGGGCGCCCATCGGCGTGCAGGTCCGGTCGATCGCGTGGAGGAGCGAACCCTCGCGCCGGCCTTCGCGGAGGGTCCGGGTCAGCTCCAGGCTCCGCCGGGTCATCTCGTCGAGGGCGAGGACCTCGCGGCGGTGGTAGGGGGTGAGCCGGGCGATGTGGCCGATGGCGGCCTTCTGGGTCTCGCGGAGGTAGGCGATCAGGGCCCCGGCGGCCTGGACTTCGGGGGCCTCGTCCTCGACGCCGAACCCGCCCAGGGTGGTCGTCCCGAAATGCTCGTGGAGCACCTTGCGCGCCTGCTCGGGGACGAAGTCCCAGGAGGGCCGGGGGGTGACCGCCAGCGTCGCCCCGGCCCGGAGCGCCCGGGCCCAGGGGGCATCGATGCAAACCTCGGAGATCAGGGCTTCCGCCGGGTCGAGCCGGGCGATCTCGTCGACCAGCTCGGTCCTCGACACGCCGGTCAGCGAGAACCGGCCGGTCGAAAGCTCGACCCAGGCCAGGCCGAGCCTCCCGCGGACCTCGACCACGCTCGCCAGGTGGTTGGCGGCCTTGGGGTCGAGCATGGAATCGTCGGTGAGCGTGCCGGGGGTGACGACCCGGACGATCTCGCGCTTGACGATCCCCTTGGCGAACCGGGGGTCTTCGACCTGCTCGCAGACCGCCGCGCGGACGCCGGCCCGGACCAGCTTCGCCAGGTACGACTCCAGGGCCGGGTGCGGGAAGCCCGCCATCTTGGTGGCGTTGGGCCCCTTGTCCTTGTCGCGCGTCGCCACGGCGAGGCCGAGGAGCGCCGAGGCCCGCTCGGCGTCGTCGTCGAACATCTCGTAGAAATCGCCCATCCGGAACAGCAGCAGCGCCTCGGGGTCGCGGCCCTTCAGCTCGCGATACTGCTGCATCATCGGGGTCATTGACGGGGAAGGGTCGCTCATGGCATGGCGGGGTAGGCGGCGGACTCGATGGGCGACCCGGGACGCGCCGCCCCGGCCGGGCGGGGTCAGAACTTGTCGAGCGCCGCCTGCTCCTCGGAATAAATCTCGAAAACCTGGTCGAGCCGGGTGATCCGAAACACTTCCAGGAGGTCGGGGTGGATGCAGCAAAGCTTCAGCTTGCCCTTGACCGCGCCGACCTTCTTCTTGAGGTTGATGAGCTTGCCCAGCGCGGCGGACGACAGATACATGACGTTGCCGAAGTTGAGCAACAAGCTCGTATGGCCCTCGTCCTCGACCAGGCTGTAGAGCTGATCGCCGACTTCCTGGATGTTCTCATCGGTCACGATCTTCGTGTCCACGAAGCTGACGACCGTGACCCCATCCACGTTTTCGAGGCGGAGATGACGGCGCGGGGCTTGCGACATCGAGGCAGACTCCTCTCACGGGGGCGAGCAGACGAGGCGGGGCCGATCCTTAAGAATTACCACAACCCGGCGCGGAATCAAGGGGCGACCGCCCGGTTCGAGCCCTATCAGAATTCGCCGATCGCTTCCCCGCCGGCCCGGGTGGCGAGCGCCTGCCAGACCCCCGGCGCGGGGAGATTGACCCACCAACCACCGGAATTGAGGCGGGCGCCGGCGGGATTGCCGGTGCTCGGCTCGAACGCCCAGGTGGAGATGGAATCTTTGATGAACCGGACCGAGCCGTCGGCCATCAGGGCGTTGAGCCCGCCGGGGTGCTGGCTCGAAGCGGCGGCGACCAGGGCGTTGGGCGAGCCGAGGGCCACCCGCTCCTGGGCGTTGGGCGGGTAGAAGGTGGTAATCAGCGTGTCGCCCCAGTTGCCCGAAACGTACCAGGCGTGCCGGGCCTCCTCGGTCGGGATCACCTCGCCGAGCCGGACGGCGAGGAACGCCGACTTCTCGGCGAAGGCGATCGTGTGACTCAATCCGTCGGGGATCGCCGCGAAGCCGATCGGCGAGGCGTCGCCCATCACCCCATCGGCCTGCGCCTGGAGCGCCCCGGGGACCTTGCAGCCGGTCGCCACCCGGGGGATGGCGTTGACCCGTCGCGACCCGTGGCAGGCCCCATAGCTGGTGAACACCATCAACGCCCGGCCGCCCGGAGATTCCGGGGAGTAAGGCACCAGCGCCCCGGCCGCCAACGGACGGGCCGAGCCTGCCCCCGGGTCGCTCGGGCAGGCGAACGCCGCGACCGCGACCCGGTGAACCGTGGTGTTCTCGGGCCCGAAGATGCTCAAGTCGTGGTTGATCGCGTTGAACAGCGCCCCCTGCTCCAACAGCGGCAACAAGAACAAGTGGGCACTCTTGTCGACCGCCGGGGAAGTGCAGGGGGGGTTACTCCCGGCGAACCGGGGATCATAGGTCAGCATCCGTCCCGGCGGCAGGCTCCCGAACGCATCATGATAAGCATGCAGCGCCAGGCCGATCTGCTTGAGGTTGTTGCCGCACCACGCCCGTCGAGACGCTTCCCGGGCCGACTGGACCGCCGGTAGCAACAGCGCGATCAGCAACGCCACCACGCCGATGACGACCAGCAACTCGATCAGGGTGAATCCACCCCGACGCCCCCTCAAGCCACCTGCCCCGAAGGCTTCCGGTGTCGTTTCCCCACCCCCCACAAGACCCACGCCAGCCCGCCGAACCCGACCGACGCCCCCACGATCCACCACGGGAAGGGTCGGGAAAGGCGACGCGCGGCGGGCTCACCAAATTCCGGCATGCCGAATGCTGCTAAGGTGAATTCGCGGGCCGGGAGGTCGCCGAATCGGAACTTGGTGAACTGGATTTCGTCCGTGAGGACCTTCTCGGGATTCAATCCCGTGATCGCGGGGTCGGCGTCGAGCGCGGCGCGGTAAATCGTGGTGACGGCCTTGACGGGTTGAATCTCACCGTCGGACCCGCGTCGATACTCCACACGACCCACCCAAGTCGTGGGCGAAGGCTGGTCGACATTCTCCGCCCTGACGACGCCAAACTCGGAAATCGCCCAATATTCGTCCGGCGAGGTCACGAACCAACCCGACGTGAGATACAGACCACGTTTCGCGGTGAGAGGCACGGGGTCCATCTTGATATTGAATCGGATTCGACGAGTCCCGTCGGGCGATGGGACATTACCTACTTTCTCGAGGTGACACTTGGGCATGCGGACCAGGCCTGGTAGAGAAATCGCGGATGCCTCCGTGAGGCAAGCCAGTGGATTCCTCGAACCACGAGCCAATTTCTTCCGACCCGCCTCGGAGCCAACTTCGAGAGCGTCGATGACGTAATCGGCATTCATCGCGGATTTAGACATGGAAAACGACTGTTTTTCATTATAGGCAATGGCGGCAACGACTTTGGGGGGTCGTTTTCCGGGGACGGCTTTGGCGGATTTTTCCCACGAGCTATTCGAGACATACGTGGTGACCAATCTTCCTTGAGCACCAGAGAAGGCGAACTCGTACCGCGTTTGCCGCGCGAACGTCGGCTTGTCCGTATTGAAGATGCCGGACTCCGACTGAATGGCTTCCCCGCTGCAATGAGCGAATTTCGCCTCCAGTGCGGCCACACCCTTCAAGTAATCGGAGGCGACAGGGCCATTTGGCCCATCGGCGGCGACCAGGGAGATACCAATCAGAGCGACGAACACCGATGCTTTGAGATGCAAGCTAGCCGAACGCAATGTTACTACTCCTTTTTAACACAAGGTCCGGACAAACCTCTGAGAGGCTGTCCGGAAATTGGGGGGTAACCGCCATAGATCCAAGTCAAACCTGTGGCTTGCGGCAAGAATGCAGCAATTCGTTGCCCTAGAAGTGCTTGCGTCAAATATCCCGGGCTTTTCGGAGAGCCTCTGAGAAGGCCTGCAGAAATAGGCAATCCCTCGGAGTTGCCAAAGCCTCCAAATAGGAGGAAAATTTAGAAAGTCGCACGTCCTTGGGGCGGGTTGAGTTCGGCGAAAATCACCCACAGTCGCATGACGCATTGGCACCCAAGCCGGCCTCATCACTGTTCAGTTGACAACTAGGACATGGTAGATTGGGGTCACAGGTCCCGTCGGTGCAACCTCCGTTTGGGTTATTGGGCGAGCACGTTTCAGTGTCGCACGACACGAAGTGAGTAGGGTTGGAGGTAACCGTCGGATCGGTCAAGCCGGGAGACGCGGAAAGGACCAGACCAAGGAGGGCCAGCATGAACGCGGTGGCGAGGGACGGCGCGAAGAGGAGGCGAGTGATACGAGTCATGGCGAACCTCGAATTAGGGTGGAAGAGGCGGACGGTGGCATGACAACGCGAGATCATGACTTACGGTAGCCGAGTCATTCTGTCTCGTGTTTCCGTTCGAGCGCGAGGGTGGTACCGCGTAACGTGACCGGGACCATGAGCCCGACACCTTCACCGGGATCAAGGTAAATCTGGGCATTCATGACGAATGGACCGGGCAAGGATGCTTGGTACTCGAATTGGATTATCACCGAATGTTTCGCCGGGATGACGTCGGGCGGTTTCATCGCGGTGACGCAGCCCTGTTTTCGACACTCTCCCATGACGCCTCGCACTTTGAAGGGTCGCGATCCGGTGTTCGCCAGGGTGCAAGCGAAGGGCGTTCTTGTCTTCTCGATCACTTCGCCGATCGAAACATCAGTCGAAGCCGGTTCAACCTTCCCGGAATTATCATCGGCTTTGCTTTGGTAATACCCCCCGACCGAAACCACCACCAGGCCCAGGCAGCCGATCGCGATCGCGCGATCCGAGAATTTTGCCATCGCCAGAATTCCTTTGATAAACAAGCTCCGACGAACTTTCATTGGCCGACGACCTGGCCCACCAAGTCGACGCGTTGGGGCGAATCGGCGACCACGTCGGTCAGGTATTCGATGGTTTGATGCCACTCGCCCACCGTCGAGCCGAAGCGGACGGTCACAAGGAAGGTCGCCGAACCGCCGGGCGGGACCGTCATGGGCAGGCCACGCGAAGCGATGCACCCGCACCCGGACCGCGCCCCGACGATCCTCGCGGGCGACGCCCCGTGGTTGCGGATCGTGACGGAGGTTTCCAGGACATCACCTTGCCGGTGAGTGCCGACCGACTTCGCGCCGGGGCGGACCTGGAGCCGGGCCCCCTGGATGTAGGCCAGGGCGTAGCGGTAAGAGCCGAAGCGGAACTGGGCCCAAAGGATGAACCCGAGTTCGATCAGGCAGGCGCACAGGATGACCGCGACCCAAGTTGGCATCTCCCGCCCTTTAGTTGGGGGGGGGGAGAGCGGCGGGACCGGGATGGGGTCCGTCGCGATCGGGTCGGCGGTCAAGGTGATGGGCTCGGACATGCGGGAGGTTCCCCGATCCCAGTGGCCAACGTCGTCACCATATAAAGCCGACGCGGGAGTTGTCAAGCATCCGCCGTCGAAATCGCGAAAAACCTCCGGCCGGCCGGCGATTGACGGCTCTCCTCGGACGGGCCTACACTACCCCTCGATGATCCGGGGTGAATCGGGGCTGGACGACGCGCGCACCCGACCAGGCCGAGACGGCTTTCCCGGTCCGATGATTACACCCACCTACTTTCGAAGGTTTGGAGCCTCGAGAACCATGATTCGCCCGTTCGCCCTCTCGTTCGGCCTGCTCGCCTGTTTGGCCGGTCCAACTTCGACGTTCGCCGCGGACGACACGCCCGAGGCGAAGCCGGCGCCGTTGCCGGTGGTCGTCGACCTGACCCTCAAGGGGGCCCCGGGCGAGGAGCCGGCGGCCGTCGGCTTCGACGGGTCGGCCATCAAGGACAACCTCAAGGGGATCGTCGAGAAGATCGCCAAGGCCAAGGACGACCCGATCGTCAAGGGGATGGTCCTCCGGGTCCACGACCTGACCCTCGGCATGGCCAAGGGCAACGAGCTTCGCCAGGCGATCCTCCAGTTCCGGAAGTCGGGCAAGAAGGCGTTCGCCTTCCTCGAAAGCGCCGACAACGGCAATTACCTGATCGCCACGGCCGCCGACGAGATCGTCATGCCCGAGAGCGGCTGGCTCATGATCAAGGGGCTGGCCGCCGAGATCACCTTCTACAAGACCTTGTTCGACAAGCTGGGCGTGACCGCCGACTGGATGCAGGTCGGCGAATTCAAGTCGTACGGCGAGCCGTTCACCCGGACCAAGATGAGCCCGGCCTTCCGCCAGGAGATCACCGAACTCCTCGGCGACAGCTATGACATGATGGCCGAGGCGATCGCCAAGCGGCAGGGGATCAGCCTGGCCGACGCCAAGGCCCTGATCGACGGTGGGCCCTACAACCCGGCCGCGGCCAAGGCGGCCGGCCTGATCAACCGGATCGGCTATTCCGACGCGATCGAGGCCGACATGGCCCGGTCGATCGGCGTCGCGGCGATCAAGCTCGACCCGAAGTACGGCAAGAAGTCGGAGACCATCGACCTCAGCGGCTTCGCCGGCTTCATGAAGATGATGCAGATGCTTTCCGGCGAGGGGGCCAAGAAGGCCGAGTCGAAGGAGCCCAAGATCGCCCTGATCTATGCCCAGGGGGCGATCGAGACCGGCAAGTCGACGCCTTCGCTCTTCGGCGACACGTCGATGGGCTCCGACACCGTCATCAAGCATCTTCGCGAGGCCGAGAAGGACAAGACCGTCAAGGCGATCGTCCTCCGGGTCGACTCCCCGGGCGGCAGCGCCCTGGCCAGCGACCTGATCTGGCGCGAGGTCGTCCGGATCGAGAAGCCGATCGTCGCCAGCATGTCCGGCGTCGCCGCCTCGGGCGGCTACTATATCAGCATGGGCGCCGACAAGATCATCGCCGAGCCCGGCACGATCACCGGGTCGATCGGCGTCACCGGCGGCAAGTTCGTCCTGGCCGGCCTGATGGACAAGCTAGGCTTGGCGACCGACACCGTCACCGTCGGCAAGAATGGGACCATCTTCTCGACCAACACGCCGTTCTCCGACACCGAGCGCGCGGCCATGAAGCGCCTGATGGACGACACCTACCACCAGTTCGTGTCCAAGGCCGCCCAGGGGCGGAAGATGCCCTTCGAGGCGCTGGAGAAGCTGGCCGGCGGCCGGGTCTACACCGGTCGGCAGGCGCACAAGCTCGGCCTGGTGGACGAGTTGGGCACCCTCGACGACGCCCTCGCCACCGCCCGGGAGCTGGCCGGCCTCGATCGCGAGAAGGCCACCGAATTGTTGATCTTGCCCAAGGCGCAGGGGCTCCTCGAAAGCCTGGTCGGCCCGCTCGACGACCGCGACGTCTTCGCCCCGGCGATCCGCGCCGCGATGCCCGAGATCGCCCGGCCGGTCCTGACCAAGCTCGACCTGTTCCGGCGGATCTTCGCCCGCGAGCCCGTCGCCGTCATCCTGCCTTACGACCTCCGGGTCCATTGACCGATCGATCGTCCGGGGCGTGAACCCCGTTCACGCCCCGGGTGTCCGCCAGTCATGCTCATCGAACTGGCCATCGGCGACGCCTACGGGGCGGGCTTCGAGTACGCGCCCGAAGACTTCATTCGTCGCCACAATCGAGCGACGCACTTCGTCCAGCACCCGAGGCACTCGATCCGCCCGGGCCGCTACACCGACGACACTCAGATGAGCCTGGCCATCGCCGAGGCGCTGGTGTCCGGCGACCGCTGGACCCCGGCGATGCTCGCCGGACGATTCGTCGCGGCTTTCCGGCGCGATCCGCGCGAAGGATACGCCCGGGGGTTCCACGCCTTCCTCTCGGAGACCGAGGACGGAGAGGAGTTCCTCGCCCAGATCCGGCCCGACAGCGACAAGAGCGGCGCCGCCATGAGGGCCGCTCCCATCGGCGTCCTGCCCACGATCGGCCAGGTCGTCGACCGCGCCCAGGTCCAGGCCCGACTCACCCACGACACGCCGGACGGCACCAACGCCGCCATCGCGGCGGCCCTGATGAGCCATTACTTCCTCTACGACCTCGGGCCGAAGGCCGAACTAGGGGCCTTCCTGGCGTCGCGGGTCCCCGGCGCCTGGGCTGCCCCCTGGAGCGGCAAGGTCGGCCCGAAAGGTTGGATGAGCGTCCGGGCGGCGATCACCGCGGTCACTCGCAACGACTCTCTCGAAGGGTTGCTGATCGACTGCGTCGGGTTCACCGGCGACGTGGACACCGTCGCCACGATCGCCCTGGCGGCGGCCTCGTGCAGCCGGGACTATGCGCCGGACCTGCCCGAGAACTTGCTCGCGATGCTCGAAGACGGGCCCTATGGTCGCCCCTATCTGGCCGAGCTGGACGCCCGTCTGCTCGCGTTACGGGGCTGAGGCTGGCCCCCGCTCGCCAACCCGGTTAGGCTAGCGGCGAGACCCGACGAGACGCCCCGGGAGCCCGCCGCCGATGTCGACGCCGCTATTGAGTGCCGAGCAGATCGACGCCCTCAAGAAGTACAACTCGCCGACGATCGCCAACGCGATCGAGACGTTCAACGTCCGGGGGCGGCACATCGGCTTCCTCCCCCACCAGATCCGATCGATGTTCCCCGACTTCGGCCCGATCGTCGGCTACGCGGTGACCTCGGCCACCCGGGCCGAGCCGCCGACGGAGAAGGGGCCCGACCTCAACGCCGACTACCTCCGATACGTCGCCGCCCAGCCCGGCCCCAAGGTCGCCGTGGGCCAGGACCTGGACAACCCGCCGGGCCTGGGCGCGCAGTTCGGCGAGGTGAACGCCACGATCCACAAGAAGCTCGGCTGCGTCGGCCACGTCACCGACGGCTGCCCGCGCGACCTCGACGAGGTCCGCGCCCTCGGCTTCGCGATGTTCGGCCTCAACCCGTGCGTCAGCCATGCCTATATCCGGCTGGTCGACTTCGGCAAGCCCGTCCGCCTGGCCGGGGTCGAGATCCAGCCCGGCGAGCTGATCCACGCCGACAAGCACGGCGTCTGCTTGATCCCGCGCGAGATCGCCCCCCGGCTCGCCGAGGCTTGCGCCGAGGTCGAACGCCTGGAATTCCCGCTGCTCGACCTGTGCCGGTCCGACGCCTTCGACGTCGAGGAGTACATCCGCCGCCGGGCCGAGATGAAGGCCAAGATCCGCGAGTGATCGCCGGTCGGAGCCGTGCCAGCCTCGATCAACCCGCCCGGATCGCCTCGTTTCGGGGCTTCATCGATTCCATGATGAAAGCGGCCCGCCGGGCGTGCATCTGGTCGTGCGTCAGGGCGGACGCCTTGTCCAGGCCGTTGATCCCCCATTCGCGGAGGGTCGGCCGATGGTCGGCGGCCCAGGCGATCGCGTCGGCCAGCGCCCCGACGTCGCCGGGCGGCACGAGCTTGCCGTTGTGCCCGTCGGTGACGCATTCGACGAGCCCAACGTTGTCGCTGGCGATCACCGGCAGGGCCCGGGAAAAGCTGTCGTAGACGACCCTCGGTTGTTCGTCCGAAAGGTTCGGCACGACCATGACATCGTACGCATCGAGCATCTCGAAGAACGGGGTCCCGTAGGCCACCGTCCCGCGCATCGTCAACGAGACGCTCCCGTTCAAGGCGGCCGAGGCCCGGGCGCACTCGTCGGCCAGCTCCCCCTTGCCGTAGACGTCGACCGCCACCGAACTCCCCCGGCGTTCCAACTCCGCGAGCGCCTGGAGGAGGACCCGGACCCCCTTGTTGGGGATCAGGCTGGCCGCGAAGACCACCCGGAGCGGGCGGCGGGGATCGGCCAGCTTCGCCCGCCAGCGATCTTCCGCCTCGGTCGGCGCGATGATGTCCTTGCGATCGATCCACGAGGCGTTGAAGACCCGGCCGCGCGCCTTCCGGAGCCGGAGGAGCATGCTCTCCATGTAACCGGCGTGGGTGAAGGTCGCGATATCGGAGATGTTCACGCACAGGCGGACCATCGACTCGAAGACGATCGCCTTGAGCAACGGCGAGGGCCGCCAGGGTCGCTCGAACCCGCGGCGCCAGGGGGCGGACTCGATGTTGGTCAGCACGAACTTGCCGCGAAGCTTCGCCATCGGGACGGCGATCCACCCGAGCGGGATCGGCCAACCCGCGACGTTCCCGTGGACGATCCGGGCCCGGCCCACTTCCTTCCAGATTCGGGCCATCAGGGTGGGGAGGGTGAAGAGGGCCTTGGCGGTGGACCGGGGGGCCGGGAGGTCGACGAACCTCAGCCCGCCGTCGAAGGAATCGGCGTCGATCGGCACCATCCTCCCCGCGGGCATGTCGGTCGACGCGGGGGCGGCCAGGGTCAGGTGGCGGATGTGGACCAAGTGCTCCACCAGGTCCTTGTACCAGAGTTCATCCAGGCACCGCCGCCCATCGGCATCGAAGTAGCACGGGATCGTGATCGGCAGGAGGTAAGGCTCTTCGATCATGATTCGCTCGGGGAAAGGGCGGAACGGCGAGGCGATGGGTTGCCGGATGATCCCGATCAAGCGAGACGCCAGGTCGGGGCGACCGGCTCGTATCGGCCATGAGGGAGGAACGCTTCGCCGGGTCGGGTGGCGTCGAGCCGCTTGCCGTCGGCGAACCATCGCCGTTTCCGATATTCGAACAAGGCGGTGGCGTGGCGGGAATGCGTCGCGGGAGGCTCGTCGAACGGGGCGGCGTCGAAGTGGACCTCGACGAGGGCGATCAGCCGGCGGGTCTGGTGATCGCGGGCCCAGTGGATCTCGTCGTGCCAGCGGGCCTCTTCCCAGCGGAGCCGCTCGACCGGGTCGGCCCGCCCCAACGCGGTGAGGAAGCGAGCTTCGAGCCACTCGCGTTGCTGTCGGAAATGGAGCCGGGCCTGGTCGACGCGCAACTCCTCGAAGATCTGGCGGAGCGGCCGGCGGACGATCAGCCAGGCGGCGATCAGGCATGATGGGAGGACGACGCCCCAGATGATCCATCCCATGACCCACCCTCCGCCATCCGTTTCGATCCGTCCGCCGCGACGACTGCCGGCCATTATAATTCCGCGAAGACCGGCCCGGCAAGCGTCGGGTCGGGCGGTTTGGGATCGCGAGCAAGCAGGGTCTCCCGAGGGGTTGAACCGCATGGCCGTCCTGTTCGGGGCCCACATGTCGATGGCCGGCGGCCATCATCACGCCGTCAACGCCGCCCACGCGGTGGGGTTCGGGACGGTCCAGGTCTTCACCAAGAGCAACAACCAGTGGCGGGCCGCCGCCCTGACCGATGCCCACGTCGCGGCCTTCCGCGCCGCCCTGGCCGAGACGGGCGTGGCCGATCCGGTGGCGCATGCCTCGTACCTGATCAACCTCGCGAGCCCCGACGACGCCCTCTGGGAGAAGTCGATCGCCGCCCTGGTCGTCGAGGTCGAGCGGGGCGAGGCCCTGGGCATCGGCGACCTCGTCCTCCACCCCGGCGCCCACGTCGGCCGGGGGGAAGAGGCGGGGCTGGACCGGGTCGCGGCGGGCCTGGACGAAGTCCACCGCCGGACCCGGGGCGTGGCCTTGAAGGTGGACCTGGAGACCACGGCCGGGCAGGGGACCTGCCTCGGGCACCGCTTCGAGCACCTCGGCCGCCTCTTCGAACGCGTCGGCGAACCCGACCGGCTCGGGGTTTGCGTCGATACCTGCCATATTTTCGCGGCGGGGTATCCGCTCGGGACACCAACGGAGTACGATGAGACGATGGATTCGCTGGCCCGGGCGGTTGGCCTGGATCGCGTCCGGGTCTGGCACCTCAACGACAGCTCCAAGCCCCTGGGCAGCCGCGTCGACCGCCACGCCGGGATCGGCCGCGGCCACCTCGGCATCGAGCCATTCCGCCACGTCGTCAACGACGCCCGATTCCGGGGCCTCCCCATGATCCTGGAAACCCCCAAGGGATTGGAGGAGGGCGAAGACCTCGACGCCGTCAACCTCCGCTTGCTCCGGCAACTTGAGGATCAAGCCCCCGTCAACGCCTGAGTTTGGAAGCCCCGCGCCCTGATCGCGCGGGCAGGAGGCGCGGTCCCGCATGCATGAGTCTTCGATCAACGGCACGACCTCGACCGCCCCGGCCCCGTCCCCGACGGCCCCCGACCCCAGCCTGTTCATCAACCGGGAACTGAGCTGGCTCGACTTCGACGAGCGCGTCCTCGAAGAAGCCCGCGACCCGTCCAACCCGCTGCTGGAACAGGTCCGGTTCCTGGCCATCTCGACGTCCAACCTCGACGAATTCTTCGAGGTCCGGGTCGCCGGGCTCCAGGCGCAGCTCTACGACAGCCTGGAGCCGCAGGACATGCCCCCCGACGGCATGAGCCCGCTCGCCCAGGCCACCGAGATCGCGCGCCGGGCCCATGAGTTCGTCGACCGCCAGTACGAGACCTGGCATCAAGACCTCCGGCCGCAACTCGCCCGGTACGGGATCTTCGTCTGCGAGTCCGACGAGCTTTCCGACGAGGATCAAGCCTATCTCGACGAATATTTCGACACCCAGGTCTATCCCGTCCTCACCCCGCTGGCGATCGACCCGGCGCACCCGTTCCCGCACCTGCACAACAAGAGCCTGAACTTGATCTTGCGGATCGAGACCTTCGGCCAGGAGCCGGCCCGGCAGCTTTACGCGGTCCTCCAGGTCCCCTCGGTCCTCAACCGGGTGGTCCGGCTCCCCGACGGCGGCGAGAACCGGTTTCGCTTCGTCCTGCTCGAATCGGTGATCGCCCCCCGGCTCGACGCCTTGTTCGGCGGGTTCAAGGTCGCCGCCTGCGTCGCCTTCCGGGTCACCCGCAACAGCGACCTCACGATCCAGGAGACCGAGGTCAAGAGCAGCCTGTTGTCGACGATCCAGGAAACCCTCCGGATGCGGAAGTGGGGGGCGGCCGTCCGCCTGGAGATCGACGAGAAGGCCGACGACGGCTTCCTCGCCCAGCTCCAATCGCCCCAGGCGCTCGACATCGACGAGCGCGACGTGTACAAGGTCGTCGGCCCGGTCGACCTCACGGTCCTCAACGCCCTGGCCAAGATCGAGGGGTTCCGCGAGTTGAAGGAGCCCCCGTACGAGCCCCAGATGCCCGCCGTGCTCGCCAACGGCGCCGACATCTTCGCGGCGATCCGCGAGGGGGACCTTTTGGTCCACCACCCTTACGAGTCGTTCGAGGCCGTCATCCAGTTCATCGAGCAGGCGGCCGAGGACCCCAACGTCCTGGCGATCAAGCAGACGCTCTACCGGACGGCCGACGCCAACCCGATCATCACCGCGCTGGCCCGGGCCGCCGAGAACGGCAAGCAGGTGACGGCCCTGGTCGAGTTGCAGGCCCGGCTCGACGAGGAGAACAACATCGTCAAGGCCCGCGCCTTGCAAAAGGCCGGGGTCCACGTCGTCTACGGGATGGTCGGGCTCAAGACCCACTGCAAGGCCGCGCTGGTGGTCCGCCGCGACAAGGAAGGCATCCGCCGCTACGTCCACTTCGGGACCGGCAACTACAACCCGACCACGGCCCGGATCTACACCGACCTCAGCTTCTTCACCTGCCGGCCCGAATTCGGCGAGGACGCCAGCGCCCTGTTCAACTTGCTGACCGGCTACTCGCAAGGGCACGGCTGGAAGAAGCTGACCATCGCCCCGATGAACCTGGCCGACCGCCTGATCGGCCTCATCGACCGCGAGCGGCGGAACGCCGAGGACGGCAAGCCGGCGCGGATCATCGCCAAGATGAACTCGCTGGTCGACCCCCACGCCATCGTCGCCCTGGTGGCCGCCGGCCGCGCCGGGGTCCGGATCGACCTGATCGTCCGGGGGATCTGCTGCCTCCGGCCGGGACTCCCCGGAGTCTCGGACAACATCCGGGTCATCAGCATCGTCGACAAATTCCTCGAACACTCGCGGATCAGCTACTTCCAGAACGACGACGACCCCCAGGTGTTCCTGTCCTCCGCCGACTGGATGCCGCGCAACTTCCGACGACGGGTCGAGATCCTGTTCCCGATCGAGGAGCCGAGGCTCCGGAGCCGGATCATCGACGGCGTCCTCGGCGTCGCCCTGCTCGACAACGTCAAGGCCCGCGAACTCCAGCCCGACGGGACCTATCGCCGGGTCGCCCCCGCCCAGGCCGGCGAACCGTCGATCCGCTCGCAGGTCGAGTTCCAGAACGTGGCCCGCGAGCTGTCCGTCGCCGACCCGATCCGCCCCAATCGCTCCGCCCCCGGCAACAGCCACCTGTTCCGGGCCGGCGACCCGGCGACCGCTTGAGCGCCCCGGCCGTCTTCTCTGGGTGTCGACGGCGAGCCAACTCCCGACCTTGACCTGCCGCCACGTGGGTGTCGGGAGCCTGGATGACTCGCCGATCGCTCCCAGGAAGACCCGGATTCCCATGACAGCCATCGAATCGATCGCCCGCCTCCATCCCCTCATCGGCGACGCCCCGCCCGGGAGAGGCCGGGCGGGGCGTCGTGGATGACTTCGCGGGGGGCGGACCGGCGCGCAACTCATGCCGAATCCAGAAGATTCATCCCCGATCCCGGAGCCTAGACTTCCAATCTCGGATTTCAGACGGTTCTTCGTCACCCCTTTGAAATTCGAGATCTGGCATCTGAGATCGAGCACTTTCTCTCGGAAACGCGTTTCAGGAGGCGCGGCGGCGACGGGCCGCGTAGCCGATGACGGCGAGCAGGCCGAGGCCGGTCATCGTGACCGAGGCCGGCTCGGGGACCGACACCGGAGCCGCGATCGTCAGGTCGATCGAGGTCGCGCCCGCGAGGAACGGCCCGGTGGTGAGCGACCCGGTCTGGAGGTTGTAAGTGTAGAAGTTAGAGCCCGCCGTCCCCCGGCCGCCGATGTAGAGATTGCCGGCGCCGTCGGAGACGACCCCGTCGGCGGCCGTCGGCAGCAGGATCGACACCACGTCGTTGAGGTTGTTGGGGTTGATCGAGTAGAGGGTGTTGCTCAGGGCCGAGGCCGTGAACAGGCGCCCGCTGTACGAGTCGTAGGTGAGGCCGTCCACGCTGTTTAGCCCGGTGGTCGTGGCGAGGACCATGCCGGTGAGGGGATCGATCCGGGCGACGGACGACCCGGCCGGGCCGGCGAAGCGGCTGCCGATATTGGCGAAGAGCAGGCCGCCGTCGTAGGCCAGCCCGTTGGGGCCGCCGGCGTTGGCGTTGAGGATCGTGACGGCGCCGGTGGCGAGGTTGACCCGATCGATCTTGCCGCCGGAGGACTCGGTCAGCAGCACGGACTGGCCGCTCGGGTCGAGGACCAGGTCGGCCGGCCGCTGGAACCCGCCGGCGATGACCGTGTCGGTGCCGGTGGTGAAGTCGTGCAGCCGGAGCTGGCCGGTGGGCGGGGCGGGCGTCCCTTCGGGCACGGTCGTGCCCTGGTCGAGGTAGAGGATTCGCCCGGGTCCGGCGGCGATCAGGTCGTCCGGGGGGCCGTTGGGCGTCTGGAACAGGGGGGTCACGGCGTTGGTCGTGGTGTCGTACGAGTAGACCGTGTTCAGGCTGCCGGCCGCCGCATAGAGGAAGGTGGCCGACGCCTGGCCCGGGGCGACGACCAGCGCGATCAGCGTCAGCAGGGCCGGCCACGCGGCCGCCCGCCCGGCCCTCGAAGCATCCCGACTCTTGCCTGTACCGTGGAGCATGAGCATTGATGAGCCTCCTTGGTGTCCGCGGGCCGGCGGCGAATTGCCGCCGAACCGGCGGCGAGACGACGCCGGGTCAGGGGAAGCACCCCGCCGGGTTCCCGAAAAGGGAGCGGCCGGCGCGGGATCAAGACGAGACCACTCCCACGACCCTGGTCGACTCAGATCGTCCCCCGAGCGAGGGCACGCGCACGCCGCGCATGCCCGAGTCGCGACGAATCCAACAACGTCCGGGGGGACGGGGGCGGATCATACGCCCGGGATGTAAAGAGAAAATGAATGTATCATCCAAATTCGATACAAATTTCTTCTCGCAAAATTCGACGAGGCAGACCGGGACGGGGACGGCCGAGGGCCGATCGGGTGATTTCCCGCTTCGCCCATCGGCCATCGTCCCCACGACCCGGGGCGCGGGAGCTTGCTCCCGCGCCCCTTGAGGAGTCTTCGCCGGGCGTCCCGATCAGGCCGACTTGCGGGAGAGGCGGCGACGGCCGAAGGCGACCGCGCCGACGAGGCCCAGGGCCGTCATCACGATCGAGGAGGGCTCGGGGACGCTCGCCGGGATGACGCCGGGGACGAACAGGTCGGACAGGTCGTTGGTCCCCGGGCTCCCGGCATCGCCGAGGAACCCCGAACCGGCCACGCCGAAGACTTCCTGGAGGGTCTTCAGGTCGGACGAGTGGGTGTAGTTGAGGGTGCTGTTATAGGCGTTCCCCTTGGCCAACTGCGAGATCACGATCTCGCCGAGGGTCCGGGTAGCGTCGTCGCCCCCCTCGGTCTCGTCGAACCAGATGACGATCGCGCCATTATTCTTGTAGGCCTGCGAAGCCATGATCTGCGGGATGATCTTCGAGAGGAAGTTGTCGCCCATCGCGATCGCCTGCTGGTCGGTGCCGGCCTTGTAGGTCACGCCGTTGTAGGTGAAGTCGGTGTTCAAGGACGAATGCATGTCGTTGTACTGGTTGGGGGTGATCAGGTTGTAGCGGGCGACCGTGTTGTTGTTCAGGTCGTTGGTGAGTTGCTGGAGCGGGGCGTAGTGGGGGGCCTCGGGGTTGGCGGGGGTGGTATCGTTGCCGCCGTTGGTGGCGGTGTAATAGAGTTGGCCGTCGTGCTTGGTGGCGAAGTTGTATTGGTGGCTGCCGTTGTAGGCGTTGGTGTAGTCGCTCGAAGTCCCGCTGATGTTGTTGAGCGGGACGGTCCACTGGCTCTGCGGGAGCACGCCGTTGGTCAGGTTCCCCTGGCCGTTCTTGGCCAGGTCGATGTCCTCCTGGTAGGACTTCCAGGAGATCCCGGCATTCTGGAGGAGCCCGCTGAGGCTCGGAGCGTTCCCCTGGTTGACCCCGCCCGGGCCATAGGGCGTGTTGTCGTTGGTGACGCCGTTGTTGGTCCCGCCCTCCTGCCAGAGGTAGCTCGGCAGGGACGGGTGGACGCCCGCGCCGGCGTTGTGGTAATTGCTGGCCCACGACGTCTGGGCGGCGTTCGGGTTGCCGGCGGTGACCAGGCTGTTGATGTAGGACGCGGCGGGGTTGCCGAAGACCTGCCCGGGGCTGGTCTGGGTGCTCGGCTGGGTGAAGTTGTGGTTCTCCATGTCGATGTAAAAGACGTTGCCGAGCTGGGGGCCGGCCGAGGCCGAACCCGTCGCCATCGAGAGTGCCGCGAGCGGCAGGAAGGTGATGAGCGATCGGTGCAAGCCGATGAAACGGGTCATGGGAGGGCGGTTCCCTGGGTGCGGGGGGCCGGCCAGGCCGCCGGAGGCGCCACGATGCTCCATCCGAAGGCCGATCGCCGGACGAGGAAAAGGGGGACCGCAGAGTATGCCGCCGGCGAGTGCATTTCATGGAGTTCCGAGAAAGCCCGCGAGAAGTTACGGGTTTTCCTCGAAACCAGCCCCATTACGCCGCTTAACCGAGCCGCCGACCCTGATCGCGAGGAAACCCGGTCCAGGTGCTTGGATCAGAACCGGAACAGCTTGGGCCGGGCGATCCAGTCGACCCGGTAGGGGGCATCCGGTTCGGACCGGATCGCGGCGATCCCCGCCTTGTGCAACTCGCAGAAGGCGGGCTGGTCGGGCCCGACGACGAGGTGGGCCAGCAAGTCGGAAAGGCTCGGGTTGTGGCCGACGATCATCAGGCGATCGTCGGTCCGCCCCGCCAACCAACCCGCGATCGAGGCCGCGTCGCGCCCGGCCCGGAGTCCTTCCACCACCTCGATCGACTCGGGCTTTTGCAGCGCCTCGGCCACGATCTCGGCGGTCCTCAGGGCCCGGGGCAGCGGGCTGGTCGCGATCCGGTCGAGCTTCACGCCGAGTCGGCGCAAGGTCCGGCCCACCTGGCGGACCCGCCGCTCTCCGTCGGGCGTCAAGGGTCGGTCGTCATCCGCGAATCCGGGCGTCCCGCGCGGGACCGCCAAGCCGTGGCGGAGGAGGTAGAGCTGGGTCATCGGGCCAAACCTCGGATGCGGGCGCGGGCGGAGGGGCGTTGAGGTCGCGGTCACGGCGCCGTTTATAGTGCCGCGGCGAGGGGCCGGCAAGCTCGGCCTGCCTCGCCATCGGGCCCTCGGACCGGATCGACCCGGCCGCGACGATCTTCGCGCAAACTTTACCCGAGTGTGGATCGTTTCTACTAGCCGAGAGTGTAACCTCCTCCCGACCTGTCCGCGGGAGCCCGCCGCGACCTCGGGGCCGGAAGGACCGGTCCCGGTCTCTCCATCGGGAATGGCACCCTCTCGCGAGAAGAGACCATGATTCGACGCGGAGTTGCACGCGCGGTGGCGACGGCCTCGTTAGCCGCCTGCCTCTTGAACCTGACCGGTTCGGCCCACGCCGCCTTCACGGCGTCGGTGTTCGCCAGGGGGGCGGACGTCAGTGGGTCCAGGCCCGACTCGATCACCACCGACGGGACCCACGTGTTCATCCAGTACGGCAACGGGGCCTCCTCCTCCCTCCCCCTCGGCACGGGGGGTGCGTCCACGATCGCCGAGTATGACATGTCGGGCAAGGTCCTGAACACCTTCAGCGTCTTGGGCAGCGCCGACGGGGTCCGCTTCAACGCGGCCACCAACCAGCTCTGGGTCCTCCAGAACCAGGACGCTAACTCCGCCCTGACGACCATCGACGTGGGCACGGGCATGATGAACCATTACACTTACAGCCTCAACTCGCCCACCCGGGGGTATGACGACGTCAACTTCGCCGGGGGCAACGCCTACGTGGTCAACACCAACCCCAACAGCGGGAGCGACACGATCATCCACCAGGCGACGCTCGGCAACGGCGTCGTCAACCTGAGCTCGGTCCTGACCCTCAACGCCACCGGCACGAATACCGCGACGGGACAGACGGGCCCGATCCCCGCATCCGACCCGGATTCGCTCAACTTGAGGCCCGACGGTAGCCTCCTCCTGACCTCCGGGAACGACGCCTCGCTGACCACGATCAGGAATCCCGGCACCGGCACCCAGTCGGTTAGCTTCGTGAGCCTGATCACCGCCGCGGGGACGAAACTGACCGAACTCGACGACACCGTCTTCGCCAGCAGGGCTGATCAGCGCCTGCTCGTCGCCGACACCGCCAACAATATCGTCTACGCCTTGACGGGGACGTTCCAGGCCGGGGGCGCCTACAGCTCTGTCTCGAACTTCGTCGCCTCGGTCGACCTGACGACCGGCGTGTCCACCTCGATCACCGACGGCCTGTTCGCGGCGAATGCCTCGCCGCACGGCCTGGCGTTCATCCCCGCGGCGGCCGTCCCCGAGCCGTCCACCCTGATCCTGTCGACCATCTCCGCCCTCGCCGGCCTGGGTTGCTATGGGGTCCGCCGCCGGAAGGGCGCCCGCTAACCACCTCGTCGGGCCCTTTAATGGGCGGAAATCCGGTGTTGGATCGGTCTTCTCTGCCTAGAAGCTGAGCCGACACCGGGCTTCCCCGATCCAGAAAGCTCACGACGCTCGGGACGACGGGCGGCGTGGGATCGAGGTCCGATTCAGCCCGTCGCCCCGAGGCTCGGCGGCTTGAGGCCGGGTCGGCCCCGCCAGGACGCGGCCTCCTCGCCGTCGAGGCGGAGGGTCAGGCACTTGGCGGAGCCGCCGGCCTTGATGAACTCGGTCAGGCGGAGCGGCCGGGCCCGGTAGCCGAGGGCTTCGAGGTCGCGGGCGAGCTTGGGGGCGCCGTCGTTGAGGACGACGGTCCGGCCCACGACCACGGCGTTGCAACTGAACGAGGCGGCCTCCTCGGCGGAAACCTCGATCAAGGTGGCCACCTGGCCGGACAGGACGGATCGGCCGTAGTCGTCGAAGGCGCCCGGGTAGTAGATGGCGGCGTCGGCGGCGATCGGGCAGAAGCAGGTGTCGAGGTGGTAGAACCGGGGGTCGACCAGTTCGAGCGGCAGGACGGGGACGCCCAGACGCTCGCCGATCCAGTGGTGGCTCCGGGCGTCGCTCCGGAATCGGTAGCCGGCGAACAGGGTTTCGCCGCAGAACAGGGCGTCGCCGGCCCCCTCGAAGTTGTGGCCGGGGGGCAGGGTCTCGACGGCGAACCCCAAGGACCGCGCCCGGCGGTCGAAGTGGGGGGTTTCCCCCTGGCGGACCCCGTGGCGGAACCGCGAGTTCAAGAACAGGTCGCCGAATACCAGGCCCGCGTTGGCCGTGAACACCAGGTCGGGCAGGCCGGGCTCCGGGTCCATCAGCTCGACCACGACCCCGAGGTCGACCAGCGCGTCCCGGAGGGCCGACCACTGGCGGAGCGACTCCGCCGGGTCGCTGCCGACGGCCCGGTCCATCCACGGGTTGATCTCGTATTCGATCCCATAATGGTCGGGCGGGCACATCAAGATCCGGCGCGTCGTGTCCATCGTCGCGATTCCTTTTCCCGCTTATTGGTCGCAAAGCAGGCCGGCGAGGCTCCGCAAGAACGGCTCGACGTCGGTGACGAGCCCGACCGTCTGGAACGTCCCGCGGTCGCTCAGCTTGGTCACGGTGGCCGGGTTGATGTCGACGCACACGACCTTGACCCACGCCGGGAGCAAGTTGCCCGTGGCGATCGAGTGCAAGGCCGTGGCGATCATCAGGGCGAACCCGACGTCGCGGACCGACCGCCGCATCCGGGCCTGGGCCTGGACGGCGTCGGTGAGGACGTCGGGCAACGGGCCGTCGTCGCGGACCGAGCCGGCCAGGACGACGTCGACGCCGTGGGTCACGCACTCGTACATGATCCCCGAGCGGATCAGGCCCGACTCGACCCCCTGGCGAATCCCGCCGAGGCGGCGGATGGTGTTGATCGTCCGGAGGTGGTGCTCGTGGCCGTGCTCGATCGACTCGCCCCGGTCGAGCGACACGCCCAGGCTGGTCCCGTAGAGGGATTGCTCGATGTCGTGCGTGGCCAAGGCGTTGCCGGCGAACAGGGTCTGTATCCACCCCTCGCGGATGAGCTGGGCGACGTGCGGGGCCGACCCGGTATGGACGATCGCCGGTCCGCCAACGAGCAGCACCTTCTTGCCGGCGGCCCGGGTCGCGCGGATCGAGTCGGCCACGCCCCGGAGGCTGACGCCCTTGGGCTTCTCGCTCGACACGCCCGAGCCCATGAAGCCGAACAGGCTGGCCTCGCGGGGCCGTTCGGTGGGGACGACCCGAATCCCGTCGTGGCCGACCACGATCGGCATCCCCGACTCGACGTCGATCATCGGGACGCACCGGGCGGACTTGGCGACCGGGTCGACGGCGATCCCGCAATCCATCTCCTGGTCGGCCACCTCGACCCACCGGCCGGCGAGGCGGAGTTGGGTCCGCTGGTTGGTCGTGCTGTAGAACCCGTCGGGGAAGGCGCCGGGGATGTCGGCGGGCTCGACCCGGGCGTCTTCGGGGTTGACCGGCGAGGCGCCATGCTCGACGAGGTCGCCGAGGATGGCGTCGAGGCCCGCCGCGGAATCGGCCTTGATGGCGATCCGGGCATAGCTCGGGTCGACCCGCCGGGCCCCGATCTCGCACTCGCGGATCTCGAAGGTCCCGCCCATCTGCAAGATCCGGTCGAGGATCTTGGGCAGGAGCAGCGAGTCGACGATGTGCCCCCGGACCTCCACTTCCTCGATCACGCCCGGGCCCGACCCGGCGGCATCGGCCGGGTCCCGTCGGTCGTCGCGGTCCATGGGAACGCCATCCTCACGTTTGGCGATGTCGCGCAGGCTCCTCGACGTCATTCTAGCCCGGATCGTGGATCTTGGATATCGGAAGGACCGCGAGGGCAGGGTCGATCGGTCCTGCAAGCTGGGTCGGGAGGCGGATGGCAGATGACTAAATTTCCGATTTCCGAAGGCTCGTTTCCCTCGTCGCGAGGCCGTCTGAAATCGGAGATCCTCGCCATCTGTCCTCCCGCAAGTCGACGAACCGATCGACCCTGTCCGGAAGGGTCGTCGATCAAGGCTCGACGTGCAGCGTCGCGGCGACATCGAGCGGGGGCTCGCCCGGCAGGTCGGTGTGGATCTTGAACGTCCGGTGGAGGTCGCCCCGGGTCGTCCCCTCGGCCGGGTTGTAGGTCAGGGTCACGACGTGCAGCGGCTTCTTCGAGCCGTCGCCGGCGGCGAGCTTGAACCCGTCGCCGTCCCCTTCGATCCGGGCGATGGCGAACGGCTTCGAGGCCCGGACCACGTATTTCCCACGGGCCCCGGCGGCCGAGGTCACGTTGCCCAGGGCGAGCAGGGTCGGCGTGGCCGACAGCTCGCCGCGGACCTGGCCCTTGACCAGGACCGGGATGGTCGGGGTTTCGGGATCGTTGGTCACCAGGCGGATCTCATCGCGGAGGAAGCCGGCCGGGGCGTCGGGGCGGAGCGCGACGTTCAGCGAGTAGCCGACCTCGCCGTTGACCCGCTTGGTCTCGCGGAGCGACGCGGTCAGGGCCTTGCTCCCCGAGACCATCCGGGTGATCCGGAAGTCCGGCCTGCCGACCCGGTCGATCGTCAAGACCTGCGCCGGGACCTGGCCGCGACCGACCATCCCGAAGTCGACCGAGCCGGGGTTGATCACGACATCGCTGAGGATCAGGCTCGACACCCCGAGGCCGATCTCGGTCTCCTGGCCGCCGGCCACGACCGAGACGAACAACGTCGTCGACTTCCGGCCGACGAAGTTCCTCGTGTCCATCTGGGCCTCGATGATCGACGTCTTGCCCGGCGGGACCGTCGAGACGCTCGCCGTGCCGCTGGTGCAGCCGCACGAGACCCGGAGGTTGATGATCGAGATGGGCACCGCCAGCCGATTCGTCAGGACGAACGGATGCCGGACGATCCCCCCCCGGGGCACCGGGCCGAAGTCGTGCGACCGCTCGCTGAACAGCGTGTCGGCCCAGTTCTCCGCCCGGGCCGGGCCTCCCAGCCCGCCGATGGCCACCAGTCCCGCCACCAAGGAAATCAGTAGCCGACTCATCTCCGCCTCCCCACGAGATCCGGGAATCCTTCCCCAATCCAAGTCGAATCGTCCGGGATCTATCGTCTCGCGGGGACCCATCCCTCGACTTTCCCAGACTTTTTCGCCGAGTCAACCTTTATATTCCTCCCAAATTAACGGTGTTCGGCATCGCCATGGGCTCCCCGGGCGAAGATCCGCCTGGGGTTGTCGAGCAGCAGGTGCCTGGCGACATCCAGGGCGCGATCGGTCGACCATCCCCGGCCCTTGAGGGCGGACTCGGCCAGGGTTTCGGCCAGGATCTTGCGGTACATGTTGAACTTGGGGAGGACGAATTCGAGCTTGTAGGCGTCGGAGTAGTAACCGACCAGCTTGACCTTGGGCACCGCTTCGAGCCGGGCCCGCAGGTCGGCGGCGAGGAAGGTGGGGATGTTGGAATACCACCAGTGGCCCATCGGGACCACGTTGGGGAAGATCCAGGAATACGCCACTAGCTCGGGGCCAGCGTCGGGGGAAAGGGTGGAGATGGGGAACGTCGCGCCGGCGAAGTGGTTGAACAGCTCGCGATACTCGTAGAGGCTCACCCGGCGGTCGAAGAGGTCGCGCCCGCCCGGCACGCCGAGCGGGTATACGTCGCGGATCGGGCCGATCATCAGGTCGAACGGCAGGCGGAACTCGGCGGCGAACTCGGCGATCGTCCAGAACACGACGCGGCGGACCTCGTCGTGCTCGTCGGGCCGGAAGTCCATCTGGTGCAAGGCCCGGCGGATCGGCGTCACGGCCCGCCGGGGCGTGATCATCCGGGGGCAGAAGTCCGGCGGCAAGCTGATGGCGCAGGCCCGGGCCCCTCGGGAAACGAACCGCTCGAAGATCGCGCCGATGGCCTGGCGGAGCGACGCATAATCGACGACGTCGACCCCGGTCGAGTGGCGGAGCCGGTCGACGGTGCTCCGCTGGTGGAGCTTGAGGACCAGGTCGTCGGCCCGGAGGCAGGGGACGTATCGCTCGACATCCCAGCCTTCGAGCGGGTCGTCGAAGTCGTTGGTCAAGAACACGGCTTCGAGCTGGGTCTTGTCCCAGACCTCGCGATCCCAGGACGACCCGTCGCCCGGGCGGTCGGCCCGATCGTACAGGGCGTCGATGGTGGCGGGGGTGATCCGGTCGCCGGCGAAGCCGTGGAAGGTCCGGGCGATCTCTAGGAGCCAGGAATACTGGACCGTGTTGTCGACCCGGTCGAGGTAGCCGGCGAGGTTCCGGGCCCGCTCGCGAGGATCGAGCCCCGGGGCGACGAGGTCGGCGGGCATCCCCGCCGAGTGGGCCAGCTCGGTATAGTAATGATAGCCGAGGATCTCGTCGAAGGTCCGGGCGGCCGGGCGTCGGGCGTCGATGTGCGAGTGGGGGTCGAAGATCGGCCACCGGGCCATCTCCTCGAACAGCTCGCGGGCGGCCGGGTCGTGCGGCGGGGTCGTTGCCATCGGCGATGAATACCCAGGGGCGATCAAGGCGGCTCGGGCCTCCGGTCGGACCCCCGCAGGCTAGCGGCGGCCGGGCCGGGATGCAAGGGGAGCGCATGAACGTGGTGGTCACCGCCGGCGGCACGATCGCCCCGATCGACGACGTCCGGCACATCGTCAACGCCTCGACCGGCCGATTCGGCGCCGCGATCGCCGAGGCCGCGCTCCGACGCGGGGCCGAGGTCTGGCACGTCCACGCCCCGGCGGCCCTCTTGCCGTTCCGCCGCCTGGCCCACCTCGACCTCGACGCCGACCCCGCCGCCGAGGCCGCCCGCCTCGACCGCCTCCGGGCCGACTGGCTCGCCCACCGCGACCGCCTCCACCCGGTCCCGCTCGCGATCGGAACCGTGGCCGAGTACGCCGACCGGCTCGAAGCGACCCTCCGAGGCCGCCCGGTCGACGTCATCTTCCTCGCGATGGCCGCCTCCGACTTCGCCCCCGTCGTCATGCCCGGTAAGTTGCCCTCCGACTCGGAAACCTTGACCCTCCATTGCCGACGCCTGCCCAAGGTCATCCGGTCCGTCCGCGACTGGTCGCCCGCCGGCTACCTCGTCGGCTTCAAGCTCCTGTCCGACGCCCCGGAGCCGGAGTTGATCCGCCAGGCCCAGGTCGGTTGCCTCGCCAACCGGGCCGACCTGACCGTCGCCAACGACCTGCGGACCGTCCGCGCCGGCCGCCACGTCATCCACCTGGTCCGGCCAGGCTCCCCCCCCGAAACCATCGGCCCCGACGAACCCGTCGCCGACCGCCTGGTCGCTCGCGCGTTCGCCTGGGCGTCGGAAAAACGGGGTCGGGCCGGATAAGCGCCCGCCGCAATAACCGATAATAATCGGGTGGAGTCGCCCACCCCACGGGGTCGGTTCTCCACCGGAGCGAGGTCTCCACTCCGCCCCGACGAAACGAAGCCACTGTTCGGGATCTCCACTCCGTCACGACGAAACGAACCCACTTTTTGGTCATCCAAAATCGGGCCGAGTTGGCATCTCTGTTCGTTTTTCGCAACGCGAAGTCCGAACCGACGGCCGCGGCGTCTAATCTTCCGTCGAGCGACTATGGTAAACTTGTCGACCCCGACCCGCCGCCGAGCCTTCCCGGTATCGCCCGCCGCATCCTCCGAGAGGCTGACCCCGCGATGCGAACGCAGCGCCTTCAATATCTCGGCGTCCTCATCGCCGTCCTGGCCCCGACCGCTCCCTCGGCCGAGGCCCAGGCCCCTTCGGCGTATTCGCGACAGGTGGTCCCCGTCCTGGCGAAATATTGCGTCGGCTGCCACGGGCCGACCAAGGCGAAGGGGGGACTGAACCTGGCCGCGTTCGGCGACGAGGTGGCGGTGTTCAAGGACCCCAAGGCGTGGCAGAAAGTCCTCGACCACGTCGAAGGGGGCTCGATGCCCCCCGACGACGCCCCCCAGCTTCCCCAAGGCGAGGCGGCGGCCCTGGTCCAGGCCTTGCAAAGCCTGGTCTCCCGGGCGAATTGCCGGATCAACCTCGACCCCGGCCGGGTGACGCTCCGGCGGCTCAACCGCGAGGAATACAACAATACAGTCCGCGACCTCGTCGGCGTCGACTTCCGGCCCGCCGACGATTTCCCGTCGGATGACGTGGGTTATGGCTTCGACAACATCGGCGACGTCCTCAGCCTCCCGCCGCTCTTGATGGAAAAATACCTCGCCGCCGCCGAGGCGATCGCTCAGGAAGCCATCCTCGCCGACGACGCCCCCCGGGGGCCGACCCGCCAATGGAAGGCCGGAGCCCTGGCCAAGACCGGCGACGCCGGCCACGCCGACGATCAGGGCGGCTTCCTCATGTACTCCAACGCCGAGATCGGCGTCGCCGGCGCCTTCCCCAAATCGGGGACGTACTTGCTCCGGGCCCGGGCCTACGGCCAGCAGGCCGGCAAGGACGCCCCCCGGATGGCGTTCCGGGTCGACGGCCATGAGGCCAAGGCCTTCGACGTCAAGGGCGAGGAAGAAAACCCGGCCACGTTCGAGGCCAAGGTAAAGGTGAAGCACGCCGGCCGGTTCTCGGTCGCTTTCACCAACGACGCCTATTTCCCCGACAGCCCCGACGCCCACCACCGCGACCGCAACCTGTATGTCGAGTCGCTCGAAGTCGTCGGGCCGCTCTACAGCCTGCCGCACGACCTGCCCGAATCCCACAAGCGGATCATCTTCAAGCGGCCCAACCACCTCAACCGCCGCGAGGTGGCCCGCGAGGTCCTCGCCCGGTTCGCCTCGCGGGCCTACCGACGCCCCGCGACCGAGGCCGAGGTCGCCCGCCTGGTGTCCCTGGTCGAGCTGGCCGGGCGCGAGGGGGAGAAGTTCGAGCGCGGCATCCAGCTCGCCGTCCAGGCCGTCCTGATCTCGCCCCACTTTTTGTTCCGCGTCGAGCTGGAAACCCGCCCCGGGGCCCCCCGGGCGTTGACCGACCTCGAACTGGCCTCGCGGCTTTCGTATTTCCTCTGGAGCAGCATGCCGGACGACGAGTTGCTGGGGCTCGCCGGCCGGAACCAGTTGCGGGCCGGGGCCAACCTCGATGCCCAGGTCGCCCGGATGCTCAAGGACCCGAAGGCCGGGGCCCTGGTCGAGAACTTCTCGGGGCAATGGCTCCAGACCCGCAAGCTCGCCCTGGCCAGCCCCGATCGCGGCCAGTTCGCGACCTTCGACGACGCCCTTCGCCTCGACATGAAGCGCGAGGTCGAGCTGTTCTTCGCCGCGGTGGTCCACGACGATCGGCCGATCAGCGACTTCCTCCACGCCGATTACACGTTCCTCAACGAGCGGCTGGCCCGGCACTACGGGATCGCCGGGGTCAAGGGGACCGAGTTCCGCCGGGTCGCCCTGACCGACCGCCGCCGGGGGGGGGTCGTGACGATGGCCTCGACCCTGACCGTCACCTCGAACCCGACCCGGACCTCGCCGGTGAAGCGGGGCAAGTGGGTCCTCGAAGAGATCCTCGGCTCGCCGCCGCCTCCACCGCCCCCCGGGGTCGCCGACCTCGCCGACGGCGAGAAGGAAGCAGCCAAGGGATCACTCCGGACCCGGTTGGAGAAACACCGGGCCGACCCCAATTGCGCCTCCTGCCACGCCCGGATGGACCCGCTCGGGTTCGCCCTGGAGAACTTCGACGGCGTGGGCGCCTTCCGCGACCGCGACGGCTCGTTCCCGGTCGACGCCTCGGGCGTCCTGCCCAACGGCCAGTCGTTCGTCGGGCCGGTGGAGTTGAAGGTGGTCCTTTTGTTGAGGATCAAGCCGTTCGCCGCCACGTTGACCGAGAAGATGCTGACTTACGCCCTGGGCCGAGGGCTCGAAGACACGGACCGATGCGTCGTCGACAAGCTGGCCGAGGCCACGCTCGCCGACGGGGCCCGGTTTTCGAGGCTGATCTCGGGGATCGTCCACAGTGACCCGTTCCAGAAGCGGGGCGTCGAAGGGAAGGCCACGCCATGAAACCGATCCCGCGCCGGACCGTCCTCCGAGGGCTGGGGACCGCCCTCGCCCTTCCCTGGCTCGAAGCGATGGCCCCGACCGCCCGGGCCGTCGGTCCGGCGGTCGCCGCCCCGAAGCGGATGGCGTTCTTCTACGTCCCCAACGGCATCCACATGCCCGCCTGGACGCCCGCCCGGGTCGGCCCCGGGTTCGACCTCCCCGAGATCCTCCGGCCGCTCGCCCCGTTCCAAGAGGACCTGCTCGTCCTCACCGGCCTGGCCCAGGACGGCGGCAACGCCCACGGCGACGGGGGCGGCGACCACGCCCGGTCGATGGCCTCGTTCTTGACCGGCATCCACCCGCGGAAGACCTCGGGGATGGGAATCAAGGCCGGGGTGTCGGTCGACCAGGTCGCCGCCCAGTCCCTCGGCCGCTCGACCCGGTTCCCCAGCCTGGAACTGGGGATCGACCGGGGGGCGACCTCGGGCGACTGCGACTCGGGCTATAGCTGCGCCTATTCGTCGAACATTTCCTGGCGGTCGGAGTCGTCCCCGATGGCCAAGGAGGTCAACCCGAAGCTGGTGTTCGACCGCCTCTTCGCCGGCCAAATCGCCCACGAGTCGGCCGAGGCCCGCGCCCGCCGCGACCGCTACCGCAAGAGCATCCTCGACTTCGTGGCCGAGGACGCCCGCCAGCTCCGGGGCAAGCTCGGCCAGGTCGACCGCTCCAAGGTCGACGAGTACCTCGGCTCAGTCCGCGAGCTCGAAGGCCGCCTCGCCCGCTCCGAGAAGGCCGTCGAGATCGACCTCAAGGGGGTCCCGCGGCCGACCGGCATCCCCCGCGACAACCGCGAGCACATCCGCCTGATGTTCGACGTCCTGGCCCTGGCGTTCCAGACCGACACCACCCGGATCAGCACCTTCGCCTTCGCCAACGAGGCCAGCGGCCGGAGCTACAAGTTCATCGGCGTCCCCGAAGGCCACCACGACCTGTCCCACCACGGCAACGATCGCGACAAGCAAGCCAAGGTCCAGAAGATCAACACCTATCACGTCGAGCAATTCGCCTACTTCCTCGCCAAGCTTAAGGCCACCCGCGAGGGGGACGGCACCCTCCTCGACCGCTCGATGATCGTCTACGGCTCCGGGATCAGCGACGGCGACCGCCACAACCACGACGACCTGCCCATCCTCGTCGCCGGCAAGGGGGGCGGCACGATCAAGCCCGGCCGCCACGTCGTCTACCCCCAGCAGACCCCCCTGAACAACCTCTACCTGTCGATGCTCGAACGGGTCGGGACCCCGACCGCCGCCCTCGGCGACAGCACCGGCCGGCTCCCCGCGCTCGACGGCTGAGAAACCCATGCTCCGATTGACGACCGGGCCCATCGACCACCAGCAACTCCACGAAGAAGCCCACTTCATCCAGGACTTCCTGGCGGGAGCCGGCGCGCGGGTCGTTTCCGTTTGCTGCGGAACCGGCGTGCACGTCGACCACCCCCTCTTCGCCCGGGACGTCACGATCGAAGTCGGCGGATTATCCGACTACCTCCTCGGCCACGAAAAGTCCGGGGCCTTCCGGTTCGGCCAGACGAACATCTCGTTGACGCATGACGAGATCGGCCTCGAATTCTCCTTCGGCAACGACGACGACATCTTCTGCGAGGGCGAAGAATCTCCGGGGCTCGTTCGCGTCCACGACCGTTGGAGCCTTCGATATCCCCATTATCTGCGACGATCACTGATCTGAATAAGATTTTCAAGTGTAATTTAGGTCGAGTGCGATGAGGCCCACCACGTCGGCATGGTGGGCCTCATCGCACTCGACCCATCCTACATGTTCTCAATAATCAATCGCGACGATGGGATCGGACGTGGTAGGCGGCCACGGTAGCGTGGGGCCGCTCGATCCAGGCCTGGAGCCGCCCGGGTCCGGCGGGGAGGGTGAGGGCATCGAACCGGCAACTCCGGGAGCCGGGGCCGACCTCGCGGCGGGCTTCGACGCCGGATAGCTCGAACCGGGCGACCCCGGGGGGGCCGACCGGGAAGATCAGGGTGAGGTCGAACGTCCCTCCCCGGACGACGTCCACGTCCCAGCCCCCCAGGGTCCCGGACGCCCAGAGGGCCGGATCGCCGCGGAAGTCCTGCCGGGTCAGGGTGGCCGGGTCCTCGACGGGCGAGCCGAGGTGAATCCGGGGCGGGGCGAAGTGGCGCGAGGCGGCGACGTCGCGGAACCAGTCCCGATAGCCCTGGAGCAAGCCGGCGACGACCTCGGGCTCGCGGTCGGCCAGGTCGGCCTGTTCGAACGGGTCCGCGACCATGTCGAACAGCTCCGGGCGGGTCCCGGGGGGCAACGGGCCGGGCTCGACCCCGAGGGGCTGGGCCAGCTTGTAGCGGGCCGAGCGGGCGGCGAAGGCCCGGCCCAGCTCGGGGACGTCGCCCCGGTGCCACTGGAAATAGAGGGTCCGGTCGGGCCAGTCGACCGCCGTCCCCTTGAGCAAGGGGAGTAGGTCGCGACCGTCGAAGGCGACGGCCTCGGGCCGGGCCACGCCGCAGGCCGCGAGCAGGGTCGGCGCGAGGTCGATGGCGGCGGCGATCGGTTCGACCACCCGCCCGGGTTCCAGGGTCCCCGGCCAGCGGACGAAGCAGGGGACGCGAATCCCGCCGTCGTGGACGCTCCCCTTCCGGTCGCGGAGCCCGCCGTTGAAGCGGGGCTGGGCCGGGCCGTTGTCGGCGAGGAAGACCACGATCGTGTCGCGGGCCAGGCCGAGCCGGTCGAGCCGGTCGAGGACCCGGCCGAGGTTGGCGTCGAGGTTGGCGATCATCGCGTACACCCGCGCGATGGCGTCGGCCGGCAGGGCCGTCGGCAAGGGCTGGCCGACCCCGGCCGGGCCCCGGAACGGGACCAGTCCCCGGAACGGGTCGAGGTCGCCGGCCGGGACTTCCAGCGGTTCGTGGGGGGCGTTGAAGGCCAAGGTGGCGAAGAACGGCCGGGTCGGGTCGGCCTCGATGAACCGGATCGCGGCGTCGGCGAAGGCGTCGGAGCAATACCCTTTCACCCGTCGCTCGACGCCGTCGCGCATCAGGATCGGGTCGAAGTAGCCGCCCCCGCCGGGGGGCTCGAACCCCTGGCCGATCCCGCCCCCCCGATGGACCAGGGACTCGGCGAACCCCTGGTCGATCGGCCGCATCGGGGCATTGTCGCCGAGGTGCCACTTGCCGAAGATCCCGGTCCGATAGCCGGACTCGGCGAGGATCTCGGCGATCGTGACCTCATCGCCGTGCATCAGCGACCGCCCGCGGAAGGTGTCGACCACGCCGGTCCGGTAGGCGTGCCGGCCGGTCATGAGGCTGGCCCTGGTCGGCGAGCAGACCGGCGCCACGTAGAACGACCGGAACCGGGCCGACTCGCGGGCCAGCCCGTCGATCCTCGGGGTCCGGACCTGGGGGTTCCCCTGGCAACCGAGGTCGCCGTACCCCTGGTCGTCGGTGACGACCAAGAGCACGTTCGGCCGCCGAGGTGGGCTCGGAACGGGCGACGAGGCGGCCAGGAACGCGAGGGCCAACCCACCGATCGGGAGCATCGTCGGGCCTCGGGGCGGGGTCGGGCGGAATATCCCGGGTCGCGTCGTATCTTGCCAGAAGGGGGCCGCGCGGGAAAGGCTCCCTCATTGCCTGGGGCCCGGCCAGGGGCCAGAATGAGGGGGCGCCGCCGCTCGTCCCGTCGTCCGCCTCAATCGCCCGGGGAGCCTCCGCCCGATGTTCGACCTCGCCTCGATCCAGGACGCCATCCGCGCAGCCGGGCTCGACGGGTGGCTGCTCCACGACTTCCACGGGAACAACCCGCTCGCCCGCCGAATCCTCGACCTGGACGGCCGCAAGCCGGGGACCCGGCGGATCTTCTATCTCGTGCCCGCCGAAGGGGAACCGATCAAACTCGTCCACCGGATCGAGTCGGGAGCCCTCGACCACCTCCCAGGCGCGAAGGGGGTGTATCTCGCCTGGCGCGAGCTGGAAGCGATGCTCCTTCATCTGCTCGCGGGACGCACGCGGCTGGCGATGGAATATTCCCCGAGGAACGCCAACCCCTACATCTCCCGGGTTGATGCCGGGACCGTCGAGCTGGTCCGGGCTTGCGGTTGCGAGGTCGTCTCCTCGGGCGACCTGATCCAGCGGTTCGAGGCCGTCTGGGACGACGAGCAATGGGCCATGCACCAGGCGGCCGCCGCCGCCTGCCGAGCCGCCTATGACGTGGCCTTCGGCCTGATCGCCGACCGGGTCCGCCGCGACGGGTCGGTCCTGGAGACCGAGGTCCAACGGGCGATCCTCGACCACTTCCGGGCCCACGGCCTCGTCACCGACGGCCCGCCGATCGTCGGCGTCGGCCCGCACAGCGGCGACCCCCACTACGAGACCTCGCCCGCGACCGACGCCCCGATCCGCGAGGGGGATTTCGTCCTGATCGACCTCTGGGCCAAGGTCGACCGGCCCCGCGCCGTCTACGCCGATTACACCCGGGTCGGCTTCGTCGGCCCGGAGGTCCCCAAGAAGTACGAGAGCCTGTTCCAGGTCGTCGTCCGGGCCCGGGACGCCGGGCTCGCCCTGGTCCGCGACGCCTTCGCCGCCGGCCGGCCCCTGACCGGCGGCGAGGTCGACGACGCGACCCGTCAGGTCATCGTCGACGCCCAATACGGGCCCTATTTCACCCACCGGACCGGCCACAACATCGGCCAGGACGACCACGGCAACGGCGCCCACCTCGACAACCTCGAGACCGTCGACGGCCGGCGGATCATCCCCCGGACCTGCTTCTCGATCGAGCCGGGGATCTACCTGCCCGAGTTCGGCGTCCGGACCGAGATCGACGTCTTCATCGACGCCGCGGGCCAGGTCCACGTCACCGGCGGCGAGCCCCAGACCCGCGTCCTGCCGATCCTGGCCTGATCCCGCCCAGACTCCAACATCAGGGAGCCCGCCCTCCGATGGCGTCGACCGAGACCGAACCGAGATCCGGCGAAGACACCCCGTTGCCGCCGCCGAGGCCGACCACCCCGCCGCTCCGCCGCGGATTCGTCTGGGTCCTGCTCTTGCTCAGCCTGGTGACCACCCTGGTCTATGGCGTCCCCTACATGCTGGAGCAGAGCGGATATGCCTACGAGACCGGGAGGGCGCGGGCGGCGACCGAGGCCCTGGCCGGGCTCGACGCCGGGGGGGCATTGGCCCGGGCCTCGGAGCTGTTTCGCCTGGCCACCCATGCCGTGGCGCCGGCGGTCGTCCACATCCAGACCCAGACCTTCGCCAAGGGGGGGGTCGCCGGCCGGAGCCTGGGCTCGGGCGTGGTGATCGACAAGGACCGGGGGTTCATTGTCACCAACCACCACGTCATCCGCGACGCCGACGTCATCACCGTCCGCGTCGGCCGCCGGACCGAGATGATCGGCGAGCTCGTCGGCGACGACCCCAAGACCGACCTCGCCGTCATCCGGGTCAAGGGGACCCTGCCGGTGGCCGCCGTCTGGGGCGACTCCGACCGCCTGGAGGAAGGCGAATGGGTCCTGGCCATCGGCAGCCCCTTCGGCCTGGAGCGGACCGTCAGCGCCGGGATCATCTCGGCGACGGCCCGGAGCAACCTGCCGGTCGAAGTCCGCGACGCCTATGAAGATTATCTCCAGACCGACGTGGCCATCAACCCGGGCAACTCGGGCGGCCCCCTGGTCGACCTCCGGGGGCGGATCGTGGGGATCAACACGGCCATCGTCTTCAGCTCGACCGAGACCGGTGGCGGGAACCAGGGGATCGGCTTCGCCATCTCGGCCAGCCTGGCCCGCCGGGTCGTCGACCAGCTCATCGCCTCGGGCAAGGTCGTCCGCGGCTACCTCGGCGTCGTCGCCCAGCCGATGACCCCGGACCAGGCCAGGCTCCTGAAAGTCCCCGAGCAGGGGGGGGCCCTCGTCGGGCTGGTCCTGCCGGGGAGCCCGGCGGAGAAGGCGGGGATCAAGGCCGACGACGTCCTCCTGGCCGTCGCCGGCAAGCCGACCGCCGACCCGTCGAGCCTCCGGAACACGACGTTCACCCTGGCCGCCGGGTCCAAGGTCCCGGTGGCCTTCCTCCGGGGCGGGGCCCGCCGCGAGGTCGAGGTGGCCATCGTCGCCATGCCCGTCCCGTCGGTCGCCTACTTCGGCTTCGACGTCAAGGACGCCGACCCGCCCGACGCCACCGGCGCCATCGTGGTCGACCGGGTGGTCCCGGGCGGGCCCGCCGACAAGGCGGCGCTCAAGTCGGGCACCCGGATCTTCTCGATCGGGCGCCGACGGATCTTCTCCAAGGCCGAGTTCGACGCCGCCATCGCCCAGATCGGCGGCTTCGGCGGCATCCCGCTCGGGGTGGCCCGCGGGGACAAGATCGAGCCGATCATGGTGGGAGCCCCCTGAACGGCCCGCCCTGACGAGCCCGGACAGTTGGTGTCCGGGACACTGTCAAGGCAGCGTCTCCCTCGCTGAAACTGCCGTGGAGGAACCAGATCGGGCCCCGGCGTGTCCTGGAGTGGGCGGGATACGGTTGTCAAGGGTCTAACGCCTACCGAAAGCCCCGTCCCCCGATCGTTTCCGGTGTGCGCCGACATAACTTCCCGAATCGAACCATCTTAGAGGCACCTTCCCGCTCAAGCGACTCGTCGAGAAAAACTTGACCGAATCTGGGCGGGATGTATAATTTTTTCGTACCCGCCAGGCGACAGGGGCAGCGTGACCGGCCCCATCCGAGGAGGAAACCCTGTCCGAGCACCGTGGCGCCGCCGGCCACGGACATGGGCCCGCGACGATCCTCCTGGAGCCATCGGTGCCCCGACATTCCGAAGCTACTCTCGCCGCCATCAAGCACGCGGTCGACATCGTCGCCTTGGTCGGCGAATACCTCCCCGTGCATCGTTCCGGCTCGAAATACAAGGCGCTTTGCCCGTTCCACGACGACCACAACCCGTCGATGGAGTTGAACCCCGATCGCCAGTCGTTCAAGTGCTGGAGCTGCGGGGCGGGCGGCGACATCTTCGATTTTGTGAAAGATTACGAACGCGTGGATTTCTCCGAGGCGTTGCGCATGTTGGCCGATCGGGCGGGGGTCGTCCTGAACGAGGCCGCGGCCCCCGAGGCCCCCGGGCTCTCCAAGGTCGAGCTGCTCCGGGTGACGGCCTGGGCCGAGGCGGCCTATGGCGAGGCCCTGGCGCGCTCGCCGGAAGCCCTGGCCTACCTCGAAGGCCGGGGGATCGCGCCCGGCTCGGCCGCCGCCTTTCGCCTGGGATACGCCCCCGAGTCGCGCGACTGGCTGACGGCCCGGGCCCGTCGCGACGGGATCGCGGCGGCGGCCCTGGAGCGGGTCGGCCTGATCGTCCGGTCCGAGACCAACCCGATCCCGCACGAGCGGTTCCGGGGCCGCCTGATCTTCCCGATCCACGACCCGGGGGGCCGGACCCTGGGCTTCGGCGGGCGCGTCCTGCCGGCGATCGAAAGAACCCTGGCCGAGTCGGGGCGCCGCGTCGCCAAATATCTGAACTCGCCCGAGACGCCCTTGTTCCAGAAACGCCGAATCCTCTATGGGGCCGACCTGGCCCGGCCGGCCGCGCGGTCGGAAGGCTGGGTCGCGGTGGTCGAAGGCTACACCGACGTGATCGCCGCGCACCAGGTCGGGCTCGCCAACGTGGTCGGGACCCTGGGCACCGCCCTCGGGGACGACCACGTCACGGCCTTGCGCCGCCTGGCCGACCGCGCGATCCTGGTCTTCGACGGCGACGAGGCGGGCCAGAAGGCGGCCGACCGCTCGCTCGAACTGTTCCTGGGCCATGAGGTCGACGTCCGGGTCCTGACCCTGCCGGAGCACCTCGACCCGTGCGACTTCCTCCTCAACAACGGGGCCGATGCCTTCCGGGGGCGGGTCGACCGGGCGGTCGACCCGCTGAGTTTCGCGATCGACCGGGCTTCGGGCCGGTTCGACCTCGACTCGCCCGAAGGGTCGCGACAGGCCGCCGAGTGGGTCCTGGCCGTCCTGGCCCGGGTCCCGACCGGGCGGGGGGGGGCCGGGCTCGACCTCAAGGTCGCCAAGGCGCTGGATACGCTGTCGCGGAAGCTGTCGGTTCCCGTATCTAACTTGAAGAAGCGGCTGTCCGAGCTGCGCCGCCCGGCCCGATCGGTCGCCGCCCCGGCGGTCGAGCCGCTCGACGGGCCATCCGCCGACGGCGCCGCCCCTACCCCCAAGACACCCCCGGCCCCGCCGATCCGCGCGGCCGACCTCAATCCCATCGACCGTGAACTCGTGCAGATCGTCCTGAATGAGCCCGCCGTGGTCGGCCGGTTGATCACCCGGGTGACGGTCGCCTCGCTCGGCGACGCCCCGCTGCGTGCGATCCTCCAGGCTTGCTACGACCTGCACGGCGAGGGCCCGACCCCGACGTTCGATCGGGTGACCTCGCGGCTCGACGACCCCCGGCTCCGGGCCCTGGCCGCCGGCTTGCTCTTGCCGATCGAGCCGGCCCCGCTCACCGAGGGGACCCACCAGGCCCCCGCCGAGGTCCGCCTCGCCGGGGTCCTGGCCCGATTCGAGGACCGTGAGCGCCGGGCCCGGCTCAAAGACGTCCGGGCCGCCCTGGCCGAGACCGACCCCGAGGCCGACCCCGTCGGGTACAAGGCCCTTTATCGCGAATATTCTCGCCTCCTCAACCAGCGGCCGGACACGAAGAAGTAACGCGTCCTGACCCATCGATCCGAAGGAATCTCCCGATGAATAAGATGGACGAGGGACTCAAGACGCTCCTCGACTTGGGCAAACGACGCGGGTTCTTGACGTTCGACCAGGTCAACGACTTCCTGCCCGACGAGGCGAGCAGCCCCGAGAAGATCTCCGGCCTCCTGGAATCCCTCGACGAGCTGGGGATTGAACTCATCAACGAGGAAGAGGCCGAGGCCCGCCTCACCGCTTCCGGCGAGATCGACGACGAGCCCGAGGACACCATCGAAGACGCGGCCGACGACGACGACGACGGCGAGCTGACCCCCGAGGACCTCGACGAGATCTCGCGGCGGATCGACGATCCCGTGCGGATGTACCTGACGCAGATGGGCGAGATCCCGCTGCTCACCCGCGACCAGGAGATCGGCCTGGCCAAGAAGATCGAGATCACCCGCAAGCGGTTCCGCCGCAAGGTCCTGGAGTGCGACTACGCTCTCCGCCTGGTGGTCGACGTCCTCAAGAAGGTCAACGACGGCGAGCTGCCGTTCGACCGGACGGTCAAGGTTTCGGTCACCGAGAACCTGGAAAAAGACCAGATCCTCGGCCGGATGAAGCACAACCTGGAGACCCTGGCCCACCTGATGGACTGCAACGACCGGGATTTCCGGTCGTATGTCCGGGCCCGGAACGACAAGGCCGGCCGCCGGGGGCTCCGCCAGTCCTTGAAGCTCCGCCGCCACAAGGCCGTGACCCTGGTCGAGGAACTCTCGATCCGGACCCAGAAGGTCCAGCCGCTCATGAAGCGGCTGGAGCAGGTGTCCAACCGGATGCGCGAGCTGGGCGAGATGATCGCCGACTACAAGGCCGGCCGCAGCGGCAAGGAAGAGCTCGCCAACCTCCACAAGGAACTCAAGGATCTGATGATCATGACCCTCGAAACGCCGGAATCGCTCCGGCGCCGCGTCGAGGCCATGAACAGCCGGTTCAAGGAGTACGAGCAGGCCAAGCGCGAACTCTCGGGCGGCAACCTCCGCCTGGTCGTCTCGATCGCCAAGAAGTACCGGAACCGCGGCCTCTCGTTCCTCGACCTGATCCAGGAAGGCAACACCGGCCTGATGCGGGCCGTGGACAAGTACGAGTATCGCCGAGGGTACAAGTTCAGCACCTACGCCACCTGGTGGATCCGCCAGGCGATCACCCGCGCCATCGCCGACCAGGCCCGGACCATCCGCATCCCGGTCCACATGATCGAGACGATGTCGAAGCTCCGCAACGTGTCCAAGAAACTCCTCCAGGAGAAGGGCCGCGAGCCGACCATCGAGGAGACGGCCAAGGCGGCCAACATCTCGATCGAGGAAACCCGCCGGGTGATGAAGATCAGCCGGCACCCGATCTCGCTCGACCGCCCGGTCGGCGAGAGCGAGGACAGCTACTTCGGCGACTTCATCGAGGACGAGGCCGCCGAGAGCCCGATCAACGCCGCGACGCAGGAGATGCTCAAGGAGAAGATCGACAGCGTCCTCAAGACCCTGACCTATCGCGAACGCGAGATCATCAAGCTCCGCTACGGCCTGGGCGACGGCTACACCTACACCCTCGAAGAAGTCGGCCGGATCTTCAAGGTCACCCGCGAACGGGTCCGCCAGATCGAGGCCAAGGCCGTCCGCAAGCTCCAGCACCCCGTCCGGAGTCGACAACTCGAAGGCTTCCTCGAAAGCACCGGCTGAACCGATCGAACCCCGCCGGCCGCCCCCCTGGGCGGCCGGCGGTCATTTCCCGAGAAGAGATTGAACCGCCAAGACGCCTAGTCGCGGAGGTCGGGGGAGAAAGACCAAGGGAACGAGAAACTGTCATCCTGGACTGTTCACTTGTACTTTTTGTCCTCATTCTTATTTTTCTCTTTCCCTCCCCTCTTTCCTTGGCGATCTTGGCACCTTGGCGGTTAAGATTTCCCTCCCCGAGCCGCGCCGCCCCAAGGAGTTGGAACGCCATGCCTTCAACCGCCTCGACGCTCCGCGACCTCCACACGCTCCACCAGCGGGCCAAGGCCCTGCGCGACCGGCTGACCTCGGGCCCCAAGACTCTGGCCGCGCGCAAGGCCGCGCTGGCCGGCCGCCAGGCCGCCCTGGAGGAGGCCAAGAAGGCCGTGCAGGACGAGAAGGTCCTCGTCAAGAAGCACGAGCACCACCTCCAGAGCCAGCAATCGAAGTCCGACGACCTCCGGGTCAAGCTCAACCTCGTCAAGAAGAACGAGGAATACAAGGCGATCCAGAACCAGCTCGCCCTCGACAAGAGCCACATGGAGAAGACCGAGGGGGAGATCCTCGAGGCGATGGTCCGGGTCGACGAGCGGACCGTCGTCCTCCACGCGGCCGAGCTGGAGGTCAAGAAGCTGACCGACGAGGTCGCCGCCCTCACCAAGCAGATCGAGGCCAACGCCGACGCCCAGAAGGCCCAGCTCGCCGAGCTCGATACCGCGATCGTCGAGGCCGAAAACCTGATCGACGAGGACCAGCGCGAGCGCTACCGCCGGACCGTCAAGCAGAGGGGCGCCGACGCCCTCGCCGCCGTCGAGGGCGGGGCCTGCTCGGGCTGCTACGTCACCGTCACCCACCAGGTCATGAACGAACTCATCAACGTCCATTCCCTCCAATTCTGCATGACCTGCGGCCGGATGCTCTATCTCGCCGACGACGACCACGTCCACACCGGGCGGTCCTGAGGATCGAGGGTTGACCCCTCGACCGCCAGGGTGCCCGCTCCTCACCCGCCCGACGGGCGAGCGACCGCCGCCGCCGGGGTCGGCCCCTTGAGATGGGGCGTCGACTCGGGCAGGAAATAGAACGCCACGGCCAGGATGGCGTAGACCATCAGGAGCATCGCCCCTTCGAGCCAGTTCGACTCGCCGTCCTCGGCCACCATCCGCGCGATCAGGACCGCCAGGATCACGGACACGATCTCCAGGGTCGAGAACACCAGGTCCATCGGCGTGTCGCGGAAGTAGCTGGCGATCACCAGGACCGGCGCGACGAACAGGGCGACCTGCAAGGCCGAGCCCAGCGCGATCCCCACGGCCAGGTCCATCTGGTTCTTCATGGCCATCAGGATCGCCGTCGAGTGCTCGGCGGCGTTGCCCACGATCGCCACGACGATCACCCCCATGAACACGGCGTTCAGGCCCAGCGACTCGCTGGTCGCCTCCACCGCGCCGACCAGGATCTCGCTCATCCAGGCGACGAAGAGCGTCGCCCCGATCAAGGCCCCCGTCGCGTGGCGGAGGCCCCAGGTCGCCTCGCTGGTCGCGTCGGTCACCTCCTCGCGGGCCCCGCTGATGATGTCGCGGTGGGTCACCAGGCTGAACAGCAGGCTCAACACATAAGTGATGATAAGGAGCACGCTGACGGCGATGCTCACCCGGTGCTCCTGGCCCGTCGCGTTCGGGGCCAGGTGGTGGAAGAGGGCCGGGACGATCAGGCCGACCGAGGCCAGGACCATCAGGGTCGAGCCGATGCCGGCCGCCGTCTTGTTGAACCGCTGGATCGGGAACTTCAGGCCGCCGGCGAGCAGGCTCGCCCCCAGGACCAGCAACAGGTTGCCGATGATGCTCCCGGTCAAGGACGCCTTGACCACGTCGTCGAGCCCCTTCCGGAGCGCGAACAGGGCCAGGATCAACTCGGCGGCGTTGCCGAAGGTCGCGTTGAGGAGCCCGCCGATCCCGGGGCCGAGCCGGTGGGCCAGTTGCTCGGTGGCGCGTCCCATCAGGCCGGCCAGGGGGATGATCGCCAGGGCCGCGGCGGCGAACCGGACGCTCGGGGACGCCCCCAGCAACGACGCCCCGATCGCCGCCGGGACCGCCGCCACCAACAGGTAGCCCTCCCAGCCGAGCGAGCGGGGGTCGTACCAGGCCGGGCGGGGCGCGACGGACTTCGGGGCCGGCTCGCGGTCGAGGGCCCCGACGGGGGCCTCCGGATTGCCGCGCTTGCCGCTTCGGTTGACTCTGTTTCGCGCCACTTATATCATCTCCCAATAGCAGGGGCCTTGTTGGGCCCCACTCTCGACGGCAGGTTACGTCCGATCTCGACGACCGAGACGACGTTTGCGAGGCTACCAAACATGGCCGGGAACGTGATGGAATTTACCGACGCCAACTGGGGGTCGGAAGTGATCGGTTCGGAAGTCCCCGTTTTGGTCGACTTCTGGGCCCCGTGGTGCGGCCCGTGCCGGATGCTCGCCCCGACCATCGAGAAGATGGCCGGCGAACTCCAGGGCAAGGTCAAGATCGGCAAGATGAACACCGACGAGAACCAGGATACCCCCGGCGGGCTCCGGATCTCGGCCATCCCGACCGTCCTGATCTTCCAAGGCGGCAAGGAGGTCGACCGACTGGTCGGCGTCAACACCGAGGCCAAGTTCAAGACCGCCCTCTCGAAGGTCGGCGTATCTTGAATGAGGTCCGCGTCAAGGTTTGCGGCCTGACCGACGCGGCCAACGCCCGCGCCTGCGTTTCGGCCGGGGCCGACTGGATCGGCCTGAACTTCCATCCCGCCTCGCCCCGCTCCGTGACGGTCGAACGCGGGGCCGAGATCGCCTCGGCCCTGCCCTCGACCGCCGAGGCCGTCGGCCTGTTCGTCGACCGCCCGGTTGCCGAAGTCGTCGCCATCGCCGGCCGGGTTGGCCTGTCGATCCTCCAGCTTCATGGCGCCGAATCCCCCGAATATCTCTCCGAACTCCGCCAAAGCTCCGCTTATCCGCCTCGGATCGTCCGGGCCTTCCGGCTGGCCGACCCTGCGGCGATTGACCGGATGGTCGCCTACCTCGACCGGGCCGAGGTCCTGGGCTGCCCGGTCCACGCGGTCCTGGTCGACGCCCACGTCGTGGGCGTGCCGGGCGGGACCGGCCGAACTCTCCCCAACGCGATCCTCGACCGCCTACCATTCCATCCGCGTTTGATCCTGGCCGGGGGCTTGAACCCGGAGAACGTCGCCAATCGAGTGGCCCGGGTCCGCCCGTGGATGGTCGACGTGGCCGGCGGCGTCGAGTCGGCCCCGGGCGTCAAAGACCCAGATCAAGTGGCCGCGTTCGTCACCTCGGCCCGGGGAATCACGAGCGAATTTTCTTGACACGTGCGTACGCGCGTCGTTAAGTTTGTCCTCTCGCCGCGGACGCGCCGCGACGGTCGACGTTAATCGTTGGGAACGAATCATGGATCGTGACCGACGTGGTCGCCGGCGTCGCCCGAATCAGGAGCGGGGGTTGCGTCCGCTCCATCCGCTCTTGCCGCCGGAATGGCACAGCCGGGCCCTCCGGGTCGCGATGGCCTCGGACGACTGGGACCGCTTCGACTCCCTGGTCCAGGAAGCCCTCCTGCGGGCGCCCACCCAAGCGAGGGCGCACGGCGAGGCGATCTCCCGGCTGCTCCACGAACGCATCGGGCCCACCCCCGGGCCGTTCGATTGGATGGATTGGGAGCGCCAGAAGGCGCTCCGACTCCTCCGCCCCGCCAACTGAATTGCCCACGATCTGATGAAAATGCGTGTCCGCGTCGTCGCGGACCCGATCGGCCGCGCCCGGGGAATCGGGCGTGGTCCCGCCCTTTGTTTTCCCAGGAGAAGCTCCCTTGGCGACCATGGTTGCTGGTGACGTGAAGGATTTCGGGCTGGCCGGCGTCGGCTATCAGCGCATCCTCTGGGCGGAGCGGGACATGCCCGTCCTCCGCGCCATCCGCGAGCGGTTCGAGGTCGAGAAGCCGCTCGCCGGCCTCCGGATGTCGGCCTGCCTGCACGTGACGGCCGAGACGGCCAACCTGGCCCGGACCCTGGTGGCCGGCGGCGCCGACCTCGTCCTGGTCGCTTCCAACCCGCTCTCGACCCAGGACGACGTCGCGGCCAGCATGGTCAACGACTTCAACATCCCGGTCTACGCCATCAAGGGCGAGGACGAGTCGAGCTACTACCGCCACATCGCCGCCGCGCTCAAGCACAACCCGCACATCACGATGGACGACGGCGCCGACCTGGTCAGCGCCATGATCTTCATCGCGCTGGACCGGCTCAAGGACGTCCACGAGGAAGTCCGCGACTGGGCCCAGGGCCTGAGCGCCTCCGAGCGGGCCGGCCTGGTCGGCAACGTCGTGGCGAGCATGGAAGAGACGACCACCGGCGTCATCCGGCTCCGGGCGATGGAGAAGGACGGGGTCTTGAAGCTGCCGGTCATCGCCGTCAACGACGCCATGACCAAGCACTTCTTCGACAACCGCTATGGGACCGGCCAGAGCACCATCGACGGCGTCATCCGCGCCACCGACATGCTGATCGCCGGCAAGCGCGTCGTCGTGGCCGGCTATGGCTGGTGCGGCAAGGGCGTTTCGATGCGGGCCAAGGGGCTGGGCGCCCACGTGATCGTCACCGAGGTCGACCCGATCCGGGCCCTGGAAGCGGCGATGGACGGCTTCGAGGTCATGGACATGGCCAAGGCCGCCCCGATCGGCGACCTGTTCATCACCGTCACCGGCAACATCCACGTCGTCCGGGCCGAGCACTTCGGCGCGATGAAGGATGGCGCGATGGTCTGCAACTCGGGCCACTTCAACGTCGAACTCGCCCTGGAGCAACTCGCCAAGATCGCCTCGACGACCAACAAGGGCGTCCGCGAGTTCGTCGACGAATACGTCCTGGCCGACGGCCGCCGGGTCTACATCCTCGGCGAAGGCCGCCTGATCAACCTGGCCGCCGCCCACGGCCACCCGGCCAGCGTCATGGACATGAGCTTCGCCGCCCAGGCCCTGGCGACCGAGTGGTCGCTCAAGATGAAGGGCAAGCTCGACCACAAGGTCTACAACGTGCCCAAGGAGGTCGACCAGTGGGTGTCTAACCTCAAGCTCCAGAGCATGGGCATCGCCATCGACACCTTGACCCCCGAGCAGGCCAAGTACCTGGAAAGCTGGGAAATGGGCACCTGAGCCACCGGCATCCGGTTTGCTCGCTCAGACGCCCCCGAGCGGCGCATCGAGGGCCGGGCTTCGCGGCGGGACCATCCCACCCCGGGGCACCGGCCCTTCCGTCCCGGTCGCGCCGTCGAAGTAACAGGAACCCACCCATGCCCAGCCACGTGACCAAGTCGGTCGACATCAAGGCGCCGGTCAGCGTCGTCTACAACCAGTGGACCCAATTCGAAGAGTTCCCCCAGTTCATGGAAGGCGTCGAGGCGGTCAAGCAAACCTCCGACAAGACCCTCCACTGGAAGGCCAAGATCGGCGGCCACGTCAAGGAATGGGACGCCGAGATCATCCACCAAGTCCCCGATCAGAAGGTCGAGTGGAAGAACACCTCGGGCGCCCACAACGCCGGGGTCGTCGAGTTCCTGCCCAATGAGGACGGGACCACTCGGCTGACGGCCATCATCGCCTACGAGCCCGAAACCTGGATCGAGACCGTCGGCGACGTCCTCGGCTTCATGGGCGGCCGGGTCCAGGGCGACCTCGACCGCTTCAAGGCGTTCATCGAGGCCAAGGGCATCCCCACCGGCGCCTGGCGCGGCGAGGTCCACGGCGGCGAGGTCACCAAGGGCGGCCTGGGCTAAGTGAGGCCCGCGACGAAGGCCGAGCCCCACGGCGGGGAGGCCCAAGCCCGGCCGGCGATCGATCGGGCGCGACGTGGGATTGCCCCGACCGCGCCCGATCCGCTACCATGCCGGTCGTCGCGACCCTCGCTCCCCCCCCACGGGTCCCTCCCTGATGAGCCTCCACCGTCGAGGATGGCCCCGCCCATGCCCGAGATCCGCCCCTTCCGCGGCGTCCGCTACGACATGGCCCGGGTCGGCGCCTTGTCCGACGTGGTCGCCCCCCCTTACGACGTCATCGACGCCACGCTTCAGGATCGGCTCTACGACGCCAGTCCGTACAACATCATCCGGCTCGAATGGAACCGCGAGCAGGTCGACGACACCCCCGAGGTCAACCGGTACACGCGGGCCGCCCGCTTCCTCAAGGAGTGGACGCGCGACGAGATCCTCCGCGAAGACCCCCACCCCTCCTATTACGTCTATCACCAGGATTTCGAGGTCGAAGGCCAGACTTACACCCGCAAGGGGTTCCTGGCCCGGGTCCGGCTCGAACCCTTCGGCGAAGGGCGAATTTTCCCCCACGAGCAGACCCTTTCCGGCCCCAAGGCCGACCGCCTGGCCCTGTTCAACGCCACGCGATTCAACCTGAGCCCGATCTTCGGCCTCTACCCGGACCCCGACAACGAAGTCTTGGCCGAGGCCACGGCCGGCATCCGCGACCGGACCCCCCTGGAAGCGACCGACCATCTCGGCGTCGTCAATCGGCTCTGGGAAGTCCACGACCCGGCGGTCCAGACCACCCTCCAGGGCTTGATGGCTCCCCGCCCCGTTTTCATCGCCGACGGCCACCACCGCTACGAGACCGGCGTGAAGTTCCGCGACGAACTGGCCGCCTCGGGGGAGCTGACCGGGCCCGACGACCCGGCGAACTTCTGCCTGATGATGCTCGTCGGCATGAGCGACCCCGGCCTCCTCATCCAGCCGACCCACCGCCTGGTCCGGGGCTTCGTCGGCCTCACCGCCGAGGCCCTGGCCGCCCGGCTCGCGCCCCAGTTCGTCGTCACCCACGAAGGCGAAGGCGACGCCGGTTGCGTGAGCGCCTGGGAAACGATCCAGATCGGCGGCGAACAAGACACGCTCGGCTTCGGGACGACCCAGGATGGCCGCTGGATCACGGCCCGGCTCCGCGACAGCCGGCGGATGGACCAACTCGCCCCCGACCATAGCCCCGATTGGCGATCGCTCGGCGTCAGCATCCTCCACCAACTCGTCCTCAAGGATCTCCTCGGCCGGATCGGCTCGGCGTCTTGCACCTACGTCCATCGGATCGAGGAGGTCGTTCAAAGCGTGGCCCGGGAGAGTTGCGACCTCGCCTGCTTGGTCCCCCCGGCCGGGATGGAGCACGTCGAGGCCATCGCCTCGAACCTCGAAAAGATGCCGCCCAAGAGCACGTATTTCTATCCCAAGCTGTTGAGCGGCCTGGTCCTCAACCCCCTCCGCTGAACCGCGGGCCGGGATCGATCCTCGATGGTCCTCGATCCAGGAACCTCCCCGAGCGAGCCCGGCCCATGTTCGACAACCGTTGGGACAACTGGGCGGGCGACTTCGCCGAGTCGTTCGCGTCGAGGAGTCTCGACCCGGCCGTGCGCGATTTCGTGCCCGAGATCCTGGCGCGATTTGGCGGATCGGTGCGCAGGATCGATCCCGCCTTCCCGGACGAAATCTCCGCCGGCACTTTCGCCACGGTCCTGACCCAGGTCATGCCCCACCTGGCGTTGCCCGACTCCGCCCGACCCCATGCCCCCGAGGTCGTCGCGCGGTTCCTGGAATATCTCCAGGACAGCGGATGGGTCGGCGAAGGGTCGGACTGGGCGGCGCAGGTCCGCGTGATCGCCCGGTCGTACCGTGAGCGGCTCAAACCCGAAGGCGGCGTGAAGGGCGTGACGATCCGCAAGCCGCGTGACGCCTCGCCAGTCGGCCGGAACGACCCATGCCCGTGCGGCTCGGGCAAGAAGTACAAGAAGTGTTGTCACTCGGGCGGATGAGCAGCGAAGGCGTTTCCGCCGGCTTTTCGAAACAGAGGCGGGGCGGGCCTCCGATGGGAGGCACGCCCCGCGATTCGATCGGGCGGCGGTGTCGGGACTAGACGGTAGGCCCGCCCAGGAACCGCTTGCCGGCCACGATCGTGACGACGAAGAGGACCAGGAACACCAGGGCGAACAGCTTGGCGATCTGCGCCGAGGTGTCGCTCAAGCCATAGAACCCGAGGCCCGAGGCGATCACCGCGATGATCGCGAAGATAATTGCCCAGCGAAGCATGGGAAAGCTCCTGTTCGTCCGAGGACGATTTGGGATTGGGGAACGCATCAGCGCGGAAAGGCGCCATCAGGGCATCGGTCCGAGGCTCAACGAGACTTGAGGGCGAGGCCGACGATGAGGCCGGCCACCAGGCCGACGCCGAAGGCCGCCGCCACCGATTGCGTGGGATTGTGGCGGACCATGTCCTCGGCCGTCCCGAGGTGCTCCCGGGCCTGATCGGACAGGTTGCCGTACTGGTCCTTGAACCGGGAGCTGGCGGCCTGGGCGAAGTCGCTCGCCTTTTCGGCGGCCTGCGAGATCACCGAACCGCTCTTGCCGGTCAGGTCCGTGAGGAACTTCTCGATCGCCTCGCGGCCTTCGCCGGTCCGTTGCTGGATCTTGCCCACGAGCTGGTCGATGTTGCCGCCCTGGATCGAAAGGTCATCGTCGGTCAATTGGCCCCACTTCGTCTTGACCTGGCCGCGGAGGTTATTCCACTGGCCTTGCAGTTCCTGGGCGTTGATGGCCATTGTCGTCATCTCCCTGGTTCGACTCGTCCCGCCGACCACATGGCCGGTCACTGGATGTTTTAAACGCAAGGGGTATGCCAATCCCCGGGCGGCCCCGAAATGCTTCGCGGGTTCGCCGCGCAAGCAAACGCCCCCCGGGTCCCGGGGGGCGTCGTCGACCTCGTCTCCAAATCAGCGATTTGGATCATTCCTTCTTGTCGCCGGTCTTCTCGGTCGTGGTCTTTTCGGTGACCGTGGAAGAACCGCCGGGCGTTTTGATGGTGTCCACTTTCTTCTCCTCGGTCTTCTGCTCGCAGCCGACGAAGGCCGACGTCGAGAAGATGCCGAGGACCAAGGCCGGGATCAGGAAGCGCTTCATGGGATATTCCTTCGACCGGGCGTCGGCGGCCTCGGCTATCCCAGGAGTTGGGGAGCCGGAGGGCCGCCAATACGACTTTCGTTAGGTGCAACCGGCGTGCCAGTCGGCCCGGCCTGTCTGAATCCCTTCGGGGATCAGAATCGCGGGCAATCCGATAGCGGACGACGGGCAGATGGGTTCCCATGTGACGAATGCGACGGACGGCGGCACGCTCCTTGCAACCACTGATCGAACCAGTCAATTCCCCGGGGATCGGTCGATTCCCGGTCCGTTTCACCCAGGGCTAATGGAGCCGCGCCGATGCCGAATAGCAAGAAGGGCGACAGCCAGCGTCACAACGGCGGGGCGTCGCAAGGGCAAGGGGCCCGCGACGTTGCCCACCAGGTCCAGCAGGGGGCCGAGCAGGCGGCCGGCCGTCTCCGCGAAGGCTACGACTCGGCCCGCGAGACGGCCGTTTACGGCTACCGCAAGGCCGAGGGGACGATCGCCCGGAACCCAGCTCCGTCGGTCTTGATCGGCCTCGGCGTCGGGTTCGGCCTCGGCCTGGTCCTCTGCTCGCTGTTCACCCAACGCGAGGAAACCTGGGCCGAGAAGTACCTGCCCGAGTCGCTCCAGGACGTCCCCGACCGCTACAGGTCCCTGGTCGCCTCGCTCAAGACGCTGCCCAGGACCGTCCACCAGCACCTCCCGCAGTCCGTGGCGAAGCACCTCGGCTGATCGGCCCCGGCTCGACCCGATCGGGCCGCCCCCGGCGTGATCGGGGGCGGCCCGCCTCGTTTCGAACGCGACCGGCTTGACGAGCCGGTCCCGTCGCGTTGTCCTATGTCGTGGATCGACCGGGCCCAACCCGTTGGCCAGGGGGCGGTGTCGCGTGCTCAAGAACTGGCGGTGGTGGGCCCTCCTGGCCCTGTTCTTCGGCCCATTCCTGGCTTACATCGGGCTCGGCCTGCTCTGGCTCAAGGAGCGTGGCTGGATCTGGGTCAGCGGCGCCGGCCTGGTGTCGATCGTGACCGGCGTCGTCTTCACCGTCCTGATGGCACGGTGGACGAAATCGAACCGGACATTCCTGCCGCCGATCGATTGGGAAGTCCCGCAGACCTTCGCCGAGTTCGATCGCAAGGCGTGGGAGCTGGTCGAGGCCGAGGCCGAGCGGGGCGAGGCGCTCGAGATGGCCGCGTTGACCGGGTTCGACACCTACATCGACACCGGCCGGCGGCTGGCCACCCGCCTGGCGGCGCATTATCACCCGCTCTCGGCCGACCCGATCGAGCGGGTCCCGGTCATCGAGCTGATCACGGCCCTGGAATTGGCGGCCGAGGACCTGGCCGGCCTTTGCCGCCAGGTCCCCGGCGGCGACCTGGTGACGCCCGCCGACTGGAAACGCGCCGTCGTCGCGGCCAACTACATCCAGAAGGCGAGCGACCTGTATACGTATCTGCTGCCCTTGATCAATCCGGTGACGGGGATTTCCCGGCTGGCTTCGCAGCACCTGATGGTCAAGCCGGCCTGGAAGAACATGCAGCAAAACGTCCTGCGCTGGTTCTATCGGGCGTTCATCAACCGGCTCGGGACGCACCTGGTCGAGCTCTACAGCGGCCGGCTCGTGATCGGCTCGGACCAGTACCGCAAGCTGACCCGGAAGCGGGGCAAGGCCCAGGGCGGGGCCGACGCGGGCGAGGTCGTGCTCACCATCGCGGTGGCCGGGGCCCGGCACTCGGGCAAGTCGCGGTTGATCGAGGCGATCGAGCGGGCCAGGGCCGGCGACCCGGCGGAGATCGGGGGCCGGCTGGCGAGCCTGGGCGGCGACTCGATCGGCCTGGAGCGGCTCCGCGAAGCCCGGATCGTGGAGGTCCACTCTTATACCGCCAGCGGCGGCGACAAGGAGTCGGCCCGCGACCGCTCGACCCGCAAACAGGCGATCGAGGCGGCGGCCGACGCCGACCTCCTGATCCTGGCGGTCGACGCCCGGTTCGAGCCGTCGGTCGCCGACGTGGCGTTCCTCGAAGGTTGGGGGAAGTGGTACGTCGACCACCCCGGGCTCCAGGTCCCGCCGGCCTTGGCCGTCCTGACCCACGTCGACGCCCCCACGCTCGGCGGCGATTGGAACCCCCCTTACCACTGGGTCGACGGCCGGGGGCCGCGCGAGGTCGCCGTCCGGTCCAAGATCGAGCAGATCCGGGCCGCATTGCCCGGCTCGATCAGCTCGATCGTCCCCGCCGCTCCCGGCGCCCAACCTCCCGATGACGTGACCAGCTCGGTCTTGCCCGCGTTGACCCCGCTCTGCCACCGGGCCGAGCGGAACGCCTTGATCCGCCACCTCCGCGATGCTTCGGCCCGGTCGAGGACGGGCCGGCTGATCCGCCAGGTCGGGCAGCAAGGGCGGACGCTCTGGCAAGGGTTCCGCGCGCGGGGCAAGGATCAGCCCGCGTCCAAGGTTTGACGCCCGCCGACCGCCCACCATCGGGCAAGCGGATGCGCGGGCTTGATCTACAAACCTGCAAAGGTTTTGCGGTTGGCATTGGGGTTGCTTGACAGGCGTGGCATCGAGGGCGGGAGTGCCGCCCGTCGGGACGGCGAAGGCCCTCCCTGTCCAACCGGGGAATCAGAGACGTGGCGACCACTCCCCAAGAGATCGAACAAGTTCGCCAGCAAATGGCGAAGATTCGCCTTGAACTGCACGAGGACGTCCGGGGCGTGGTCGAGGGGGCCGAGGCGGCCACCGATTGGCGGCGCTATATCCGGAATTATCCTTGGGCGAGCGTCGGCCTCGCCCTCGCGGTCGGCTACCTGATCATCCCACGTCGGCATCGTTCGACCGCCTCGACCATCCAACTGGCGGCGTCCGAGTTCGCCCGGACGTTGGAGCCGGCGCGGGCGAGGGAATCGGAGCCCGAGCAGGAACGGCCGAAGGAGAAGAAGAAGGGCAAGAGCTTGTTCGGGATGGCTTTCGGGCTGGTGGCGCCGATGGCCTGGCGGGCCGCTCAAGGTTATGCCATGCAGTTCGCCGAGCAGTGGCTCGCCCAACAGATGGCCAAGCAGCAGATGGCCGGCGGGGGTGGCGGCTTGCAGGACCTGGCCGCCTCGTTCCTGGCCTCCCAACAGTCACCGCCGCAACCGCAAGGGCAACAACCGCCCGGGGCCGGCCCGCGGGGTTATCCGCCGGGCCCTCGGTTCTGATCGGGGGGCAAGATCCCGCCTTGGCGGGAACCGCCTCGTTTCCACGAGCCCAGGTCGAATCGCGCCGAGCGTCGGCGAAAGGTCGGGACGATGGTCGATCGGACGCACAGCTTGGACTCGGGCGCGGGGGCCCGGGCCGGCGAATTGAAGGCGCGGGCCCTCGATGCCGCCGCGTCGGCCCGCGAGAAGCTGTCGGGGGGGTCGCGGACCTTGAGAGATTACATCATCAAAGAGCCCACGCGGGCCCTCGGGATCGCGCTGGGTGTGGGGGTGCTCCTGGGATGGCTAATCAAGCGCCGATGAACACGGCCAACGGGCAGGGCAATCCGCAGGCTTCGCCGGCGAGCATGGTCGGCAACATCGCCGAATTCGGCAACGACGTCGCCACGCTGGCCGAGCTCCAGGCCAAGCTGGCGGCCTACGACGCCAAGGACTGCCTGGCGAAGGCCACGACCCCGGCGATCCTGCTCGGGGTCGGGGTGGCCTTCGCGTTGGGGAGCATCCCGGTGCTCTTGATCGCCGTGGCCGACCTGATCGCGGGGGCCGCCCAGATCTCGCCGGGGGCGGCCCGGCTGATCGTCGGGCTGGTGACCCTGGGCGCGGCCGGGGCGGTCGGTTACCTGTCGTTCCGGGCCCTGCTCGGGAGCGTGGACAGCTTCCGCCGATCGCGCGAGGAACTGACCCGGAATGTCTCGTGGATTCGCTCGGTCTTGCTCCACAGCGGGCGGGCGGCGGCGAGGCCCCGGGTTTGACCCAGGACGAAGGCAAGGCCGCCAGGCCCGGGCCCACCGGCTTGCTCATCAACGCCGGGGCCCGCCGCGGGGCGCGGGCCGAGGTCGCGGTCCTGGCGGCCTTGAGGAAGCACGGCCTGTCGCCCGGGCACCTCGCCCGGGTCAACCGGCCTCGGGCGATCGCCCGGGCGGTCCAGGCCATGCTCAAGCTCGGCGTCCGCCGCCTGATCGTCGGCGGCGGCGACGGGACCCTGGGTTCCGTGGCCTCCCAACTGGCCGGCAGCTCGATCGAGTTGGGCGTGATCCCTCTCGGGACCGCCAACGACTTCGCCCGGACCCTGGGCATCCCCAGTGGCCTCGACGCGGCGGCCGAGATCGCCGCGACCGGCGAGGTCCGCCTCGTCGACCTCGGGCGGGCCAACGACGCTTACTTCCTCAACGTCGCCAGCATCGGCCTGTCAGTCTCGGCCACGTCCCAGCTTTCCGCCCGGATCAAGCGTCGGCTCGGCGGCCTGGCGTACCTTTACGCCGGGGCCTTGGCGTTCACCAGGCACGCCAACTTCCACGTCCTCGTGGAAACCGGCCCCGACTCGATCGAGACCACCGCCCACCAGGTCGTCGTCGGCAACGGCCGATTTTACGGGGGCGGCGTGCTGGTGGCGAAGCAAAGCTCCCTGGAAGATGGGATGCTCCACGCCTACGCCCTGGGGACCCGGGGCCGCTGGCAACTGCTCAGGACGTTGGCCATGCTCCGGCTCGGCGTGCCGATCGACCGCCCGGGGGACCACTTCCTCCAGACGGCCCGGCTCACGGTCACGACCCGGCCGAGGTTGGCCGTGAATTGCGATGGCGAGATCCGCGCGACGACGCCCGTGACCTTCGCGGTCGAGCCGGGGGCCTTGCGGGTCCTGGCCCCCGCGATCGCCGATCAGGACTGATCGACGACGTCGGTCACGATCTGGCCGATCCGCTGGTTGGGGACGTGCGGCGCGAGGTCGGCCCAGGCGATGATCCCCAGGAGCTGCCCCTGGGCGTCGACGACGAGGAGGCGGCGGACCGCCTTGTCGGCGAAGCGGCTCGCGACGGCCTCGATGTCGTCCCCCGGCGCGACCGAGACGACCCCCGATGTCATGATGGCGGAGACCGGGAGACTCGTCAGGTTCTCGCCGTGGTCGACCAACGCCAGGGCGACGTCGCGGTCGGTCAGGAGCCCGACCGGCTTGCCGTCGTCGAGCACCGGCACGGCGCCACAGTCGGCGTCGCGGAAGATCATGGCGGCTTCGAGGACCGTGCTGTAGGTCGAACAGGTCCGCGGGCCGGGGGTCATCACGTCGGCGGCGGTCGGAAGATTGGGGGTCGCCATGAGCGAATGGACCTCGAAGGCCGGGACGGGTGCGGTAGTCAAGCCACGACGAAGGTCAAACGATGCAAGTCCCGGTCCGAGGCCGGGGATCGTTCGTTGATTCGCCCGGTGGCCCGGCACGGTCAGGCCGACTTGAAGGGATATTTGTCGATCCCATATTCGCTGATCTTGCCCGAAACGCTCCGACGCGACAGGCCGCAAAGCTCGGCGCAGCGGCCGACGTTGCCTCGGCTCTTTTCCAGGGCCTTGAGGATGTACTGGCGTTCGATCTGCTCGGTCGCCTGCTGGAGGTAGAAGGGTAACGGATGTTCGAGGTCGATCTCGAACTTGGGCCGCTCGCTCGCGGACGAGCCGATCACCTGGGCCGGGAGGTTGTCGGCGTTGATGGTGTCGCCGACGGTGGTGACCGCCGCCCGCTCGATGGCGTTCTCGAGCTGGCGGATGTTGCCGGGCCATCGGTAAGTCATGAGCCGATCCATCGCCTCGGGCGAGACTTTCTTGGGCGGCTCGTTGGGGCGGGCGTATTTGTTGAGGAAGTGGGTGATCAACAGCGCGATGTCCTCGGGCCTGTCGCGCAGGGGGGGGACGTCGATCTTGATCACGTTGAGCCGGTAGAAGAGGTCTTCGCGGAACTTCGATTCCTTGACCTCCTTCTCCAAGCTCTTGTTGGTCGCCGCCACGACCCGGATGTCGACGTCGATGCTCTCGTGGCCGCCGACCCGCTCGAATCGCTTTTCCTGGAGGACGCGGAGCAGCTTGGCCTGCATGGCGGGCGAGATGTCGCCGATCTCGTCAAGGAAGATCGTCCCCTTGTCGGCCAGCTCGAACCGCCCCTTGCGGCGGGCGTCGGCCGAGGTGAACGCCCCGCGCTCGTGGCCGAACAACTCGCTTTCGAGCAGGGTCTCGGGCAGGGCCGCGCAGTTGATCGCCACCAGGTTGCCCTGACGGTCCTCGCTCGAATAATGCACGGCCTTGGCGATCAGCTCCTTGCCCGTGCCGGTCTCGCCTTCGATCAGGACCGTGCTCTTGGTCCCGCCGATGTGGCGGATCAGTTGGAAGATCTTATGCATCTCCGGGTTCTTGGAGATGATGTTGTGGAAGCTGAACTTTTCCTTGAGTTCCTGGCGGAGCTGGAGGACCTCGTCCTGGAGGGAGCGCTTGATCAGGGCGCGATCCATGACGATCTTGAGCTGGGTCGGGTCGATCGGCTTGGTCAAGAAGTCGTAGGCCCCGAGCCGCATGGCCTCGACGACCCGCTCGATCGAGCCATACGAGGTCGTCACGATGACGGTGACCATCACCCGGCGCTGGGCGACCTCGCGGATCAGGTCCATCCCGCCCATGCCGGGCATCCTGAGGTCGGTGATCAGGACGCTGTAATCGGTCGCCCCCAGGGCCGCCAGCGCCTCCTGGCCGCTGGACACGGCATCGACGCTCAGCTCCTCGGTCTTCAGGAGCTTCGTGAGCTGAGTCGTGCTGTAGGAGTCGTCGTCTACGAGCAAGACTTTGCGGAGCATGCGGAGGATCTCGCGAAAAGGAGGTCCCGGCCCATCTCTGGGTCGCTACCACGGGCAACGCGCGAACAGTTGAAATCCGGCAAGATCCCTGCTTGGGCGACGTCGCCTGTCCGGCGTACAGCGGGGGTCGGACCCTTCGCCCATCTCGCCCGACTTGAGGGGTCGGTGGCTGGCAACATCATAGGCAAACGATTACCCGGTCGGCCAGACTCTTCCGTCGAGCCGGGCTGATTCCACGTCTTGTCTTTGAAAATTCTGGGCACGGTAGTTGCACGAATCGCCCCCGTTAATTCGCTACCGGCCACCTCGGGCGCTATCGGCTGTGTCGAGGGGCCCGGAGCACCCCGTCCGGGAGGATTGGTCATGGTCGACACCGCAAGGTCCCGGTTCCCCGAAAGCATGATGTCGGCCGCGAACGGCCCGAGGCCGGCGTCCCTGGAAGCGTATACCGACGAAGTCACGTCCCGCTTGAAGCAATATGCTCGGGACGAGCCGATCTCGTTCGCTCTCTGGGCCTTCGGGATCGGCTTCGTCCTCGGCTGGCGGTTGAAGCCGTGGTGAGCTGACGCCAAGGTCGGCGTCGGCGCGCGGAGCGCTCGCCGGCCTTGGTGGGCTGCGCGAACGAAGGTATCCCGCGACGGGACGACGATGTAACCTGTGCCCTAATCCCACCCGGGCCCCGTCCGTCGCGATCCTCGCGACGTCGCACTGGATCGAGGGAACTCCTCACCGTGACCGCACCCGACCGTGTGATGATCTTCGACGTGGATGCGGGCCGGGCCGCGAAGATCGCCGGGCCGCTGGAAGATTCGGGCCTGGCGACGGCCCATGGCTCACGGCCGGCGGAAGCGGCCGATCTGTTGCGTAAGGAACGACCGGCCCTGGCCGTGGTGGTGCTGGCGGCCGGCCCGTTCCCGGGGCTGCTCGAAGCGGCCCGGGCGGTCGGCATCCCGGTACTCGCCGTGGTCGAGCCGGACGACGACTCCGCGGCCCTCGCCGGGAAGGTCCGCCCCTACGGCAGTTGGGTCGCCCAAGACGCGATCGACCGGGAGCTGCCCGTCCGGGCCGCCGGCTTGATCGCCGGCGGGGCCAATTACCGAGGCCCAGTCATCGATCCTCGCTTCCTCGCCTTGGTCGTCCATGACCTCCGGACCCCTTTGAATGTCATCGGCCTGACGATCCGGGCCATCGAGCAGTCGGCCCCGGCGCCGAACCCCGAACTGGAGGAGGATCTCGTCTTCCTCCAGGAAAACGCCCGCCAGATCGAGCGGATGCTGGCGCAACTCGGCGATTATTGCCGACTCCTCGAAGCGGAGCAGGCCACTTCGGGCCTGGACTTCGAGCCCCGACGGTTCTTGTCCGATTTCGTCGAGGATCGCCGGTCGCGACCCGGGGTCGAGGTCACGCCGGTCCGCCTGGAGTTCGCCGCCGGGACCCCGGCCGAGGTCTCGCTCGACCCGACCCGGGTCCGCCTCGCCCTCCAGCATGCGCTGGCCAACGCCATCGCGGCGGCCGGCGATGCGCCCGTCTCGATCCGGTCGGGGGGAGGGGCGGGCCGGTGGATCATCGAGCTGGTCGTCGACAAGCCGCCGCCCGCGATCGTCCATTCGATCCGGCTCCGGCCCGGGTTGTTCGAGCGGCTCGCCGGTTCGGCGGCCGAGCGGCGGGGACTCGACCTGGCCATCGCGGCGCGGGTGTCGGAATTGTTCGGCGGGTCGGCCCGGCTGGAAGTCGAACCGGGGACCCGCTCGACCATCCTCCTCGACTGGCCCGAACGGCTCGGCCAACCTTGACCTGTTCCCCGCCGTCGGCGGGCGACGGCACGAGTCTTGCCCGGTCGTCCTCCCGCGTCCGACCCGAACTCGCGCCCAATCCCTCCGCTTTCGAAAGTCAGGGCCCCCGATGGCGACCACCCACTCCATCAACCGCGACTGGATCGCCGCCGAATTCTCCAAGGGGATCGACGCCGAGCACGCGCTCGAGGTCGACGCCACGGCGACCGCGTCCTCCCCGCCCGACCCCTCGCTGGGCGTCCTTTATCACGAGATCGCCGCCGCCGACGGCCGCCATCGTCTCATCGTCGAGACGATCGCCACGCGGTACGGCTACAATCCGTCACGCGGGGTCACCACCGGGATCGGTGGTACCCTGGGCCGGCTCAAGGATAAATTCAGCGAACTGGGCTCCTCGCCCCAGCAGCGGTTGGAGCACGACTTGGCCGCCAAGGCGAGCGTCATCCACTGGTGCACCGCCTGGGTTCAAGCCTTCCAGACCATCGGCGACGCCGAAAGTGCCCGCGAGTTGGCCGCCGTCCTCACCGAAGAGAAGTCGCACCATGACGCGCTCCAGGAGGGATTGAATCGCCTCGTCACCAAAGGCGCCACCACCGACGCTTGAGTCTCGGATACGTTGCACCGAACATACGCCATGACGACAATTCCGATTAATCCAAGCAATCACTCAGAATGTCATTTGAAAGTTGGATGAATTCCCTCGTTGTGCCATTGAAGTGTGCATGGCTTCGTCGCTATACTCCACCCAAGCATCTAAGTCGATGCCAAATTTCTTCCCCATTGGGCCGCGTCGACGCGGTAAAATATCATGGTCGGCAGGGCGCGGTTTCGCCTCGGCCTCGGGGGGTTGGTCCTGATCGCATTGATGTCGGGCCGATCTTCCGGCGGCTTTTCGATCCTGGATCTTGGCGCGATCGATAGCGGCGGTGGCCCCGGATCGTTGGTCAGTGGCGCCACGGCGGTCAATGCTTCGGGCGGGACGGCCGGCATCAGCGCGCAGGCCGGCTTCCCGTCGGTGAGCATGGCGGTGGTGTCGGCCTCCGGCGGGAGCTTCGCGGCCGCGCCGGTGCCCAGCAACATCATCGGGTCGAGTTATGCCTACGCGATCAACGCCGCGGGAAACGTCGGGGGCGGCTACTTCACGAGCAACCCCGACGGCACGAATTACGTCGAGCATGCCTTCGTCGTCCGCGATGGGAAAGGGGTCGACCTCGGTACCCTGGATCGTGACGGGAAGATGGGGAAGAATGCCCAGGTCAACGGCCTGAATAACGGTGGCCAGGCGACCGGGACCGCTTACGACCACAGACAAGTTCAACAGGCCTTCCGGGTGGATGGCGGCGGCACGAGCCTCACGCTCATCAACCCGCTGACTGGCGGGCAATTCGCCCTGGGCAACGGGATCAACCAAGCAGGGATCGTTGTCGGCGCGTCCGACACCAGCCACGGCTCCGTCCATGCCTTCACCGCCATCGGCCTCGTCGCGAACGACTTGACGGCGAAGGACCCGTCGCTCGTGTTCACCGGGAACAGTTCCGGGATGGCGATCAACGACAGTGGCCAGGTCGCCGGCTACGGCTCTCTCAATCCTGGCATCAATCACGCGTTTCTCACCGACGCCTCGGGACACCTCGCCGACCTCGGCGTCCTGGCGAACTCGACGTCGAGCTACGCCCGAGGGCTGAACAACCTGGGCCAGGCGGTCGGATTTTGCGACAACAACGGTAGTGGAGCGGTCGCGTTCGCTTACGACCCCGCCCAGGCGCGGATGTTGAACCTGTATGGCTTGCTCGACATGGCCGGCCGGTCGGCCTGGCGGTCGCTCTCGATCGCCTCGGGGATCAACGACTCCGACCAGATCTCGGGGCAGGGGGTCCTGGCCAACGGCCGGATCCACGGGTTCCTCCTGAGCCCGATCCCGGGCCAACCGATCTTCTATCCGCCACTCGTCGCCGTCCCGACCCCGCCGGCCCTGGTGCTCTCGGGGTTGGGATGCGGGATCGCCCTGGCCTGGAGTCGGTTCAGGCGCGGACGAACTGGGGGCCGGGGAGCCGCCTGACCAGCCTCCGCATCTCCAGGACGCTGAGCGTCCCCATCACTTGCGACGCCGTCAGGCCGGTGCCGGCGATCAAGGCGTCGATGGCGACCGGGCCGCCGCCCAACAGGCCCAGGAGGGACCGCTCCTGATCCGAGAGGGACAGTTCGGCCGGGTGGCGGACGGCGGGCTGTTCCGGCTCGCGGCGGACCTCGCGGACCAGCGGCCCGAGTTCTTCGAGGATGTCGTCGACGGTCTCGACCAGGCGGGCGCCGTCGCGGATCAGGCCGTGACAGCCCCGGCTCGGCAGGCTGTCGACCGGCCCGGGGACGGCGAACACCTCGCGGTTCTGCTCGGTCGCGTGCCGGGCGGTCGACAACGACCCGCTCCGGGGTGACGCCTCGACCACGACCACGCCCAGGGACAGCCCCGAGATGATCCGGTTTCGTTGCGGGAACAACCCCGCCAGCGGCATCTGGCGGAGCGGCGACTCGCTGACGAGGGCGCCGGAGTCGGCCACCTCGCGGGCGAGGTCGGCATGCTCGGGCGGGTAGACATCGGCCAACCCGTTGGCGAGGACGGCGATCGTCCGGCCGCCGGCGGCCAAGGCCCCTCGGTGCGCCGCGGCGTCGATCCCCCGCGCCAGTCCCGAGACCACCGTGAGGCCGACCCGGGCGAGCGAGGCCGCCAGCTTCTCGGCGATCCGGATTCCATACGGCGTGCACTTCCGGGAGCCGACCAGGGCGATGGCGATCTCGTCGGCCGGCTCGATCGCGCCGCGGACGTAGAGGAGGGCCGGTGGGTCGGGGATCTCGGTCAACTTCGCCGGATAGCCCGCCGCCCCGTTCGCGATCGGCCGGACGCCCAGCTCCCGACAAAGATCCCGCTCGCCGGCGGCGTCCACCTCGCGACGGGCGTTGGCGATCGCATTGGCCAGCCGGGGGCCGACCCCCGCGACGTCGCGCAAGCTCGCCTCGGGCGCGTCTAGGACCCGCCCGGCCGACCCGAACCGTTCCAGGAGGGCCCGGGAAGTCCGGGGGCCCACCCCCGGGACCAGGGTCAGGCGGATCAGGTCGAGCATCGCGTCGTCGTCGCCATCGCTCACGAGCCCGGCCCCCCGTCGCCTTCCGAGACCACCGCGCGGATCAAGGCTTCCGGGGCCTCGGCCTCCTCGACGAGGCCGATCTCGCGGGGCAGGACGAAGCGAATCCGGCCCCCCCGGTTCTTCTTGTCGCGCCCCATCGCGGCGATCAGGGCGTCGACGTCGAGCCTGGGGGCCGCCACCGGCAGGCCGAACCGTCCGAGCAGCGCGACCAGTCGCCCGGTCACGCCCGGCGTGATCCAGCCGAGCCGCTCGGCCAGGCGCGACTCCGCGACCATGCCGACGGAGACGGCCTCGCCGTGTTGATAGGCGCCGCCATAGCCGGCGACCGCCTCGATCGCGTGGCCCACGGTGTGGCCGAAGTTGAGGACGGCGCGGAGGCCGGTCTCCTCGCGTTCGTCGCGCGACACGACGTCGGCCTTCAGTTCGCAACACCGGGCGATCGCCCGGCGGATCGGGCCCGGCTCGCCCCCGAGGATCGCCGCCGCTTCCCGCTCCAGGGTTTCGAAGAAGGCCGCGTCCAGGATCATCCCGTACTTGACCACCTCGGCCAGGCCGCACCGGAGTTCGCGGGGGGGGAGAGTGGCGAGGTTCGCGGTATCGATCCAGACGCCGGAGGGCTGATGGAACGCCCCGATGATGTTCTTCGCCCCCGGGTGGTTGATCCCGACCTTGCCGCCGACCGAGCTGTCCACCTGGGCGAGGAGGCTGGTCGGGACCATCAACAAGGGCAAGCCCCGGGCATAGGTCGCCGCCACGAAGCCGGCCAGGTCGCCGACGACCCCCCCGCCCACGGCGACGACGACGGTATGCCGATCGGCCTTCAACTCCACCAGGCGTCCCAGCAAGGCCGAGGCCCGCTCCAGGGATTTCGACGCTTCCCCGGGCGGGACGACTTCCAGGGGCGCGGCGATCCCCGCGGCGGTCAGCCCCCCGGCGTAATCCGTCGCCAACCGCTCGACGTTCGCGTCCGTCACCACCAGGCCCGCCCGGCACCCCCGTCCCGCCCAGGTCAGTTCCAGGGCCCCGCGCGCGAAACTCCCGAACGCCCCCGGCCCCTCGCCGTGGACGATCCGGATCTCATAAGACCGGGGACCGAGCAGGACGTTCACGCTCGACATGGCGGCGGGACCCAGGGCTCGGGGATCGAGACTCGGGACCGATTCTATCGCTCCGGTCGCGGGAACGCCATTTCCCGACGATCCGCGAAGTCGAGGCTGGTTCCCAAGGGGAAAGATCCCGGATTCGACCTGGCACCGAGCCCGAGTCTTCCCGAAGTCCTTCCCGATCGTGGCGCCTGGTGCTAAATTGGAGTTCACGGATGGCACTCGCACCGGACCGAGTCCGCAACCCGCCACGGGTGGCCTGCATGACCGATTTATTGACGTGGTCGATCAACCTGGGCCGCTGGTCCGGGGTCCAGATCCGAGTCCATTACTTCCTGGTGTTCTTCGCCCTGGGGCGACTCCTCAACGCCGCGCTCGGCGAGGGGCACCGGGTGGGGCCGACGGCGGGCTGGCTCCTGCTCTTGCTGGTCGTGCTCGCCTTGCACGAACTCGGGCACGCGGTGATGGCCTCGATCCAGAACGTCGACTCCGAGGACGTCCGACTCTGGCCGCTGGGCAATTTCGTGGTCCCCAGCACGTCCCGGAACCACGACAGCATCCCGGTGGCGGCGGCGGGCCTGGCGACGAGCGGATTCCTGGCGATCGCCTCGGCGATCGTTCTGGCGATGGCGGGCACCTCGATGGTGTTCAGCCCGTTCGGGACCTCCTACAACAACGGGGTCGACCCCGGGGCCCCGTTCTTCCAGGGTTCGACCGATCAGGTCAAGGCGCTCTCCCATCCGCTCTGGTGGGTCGGCTGGTTCGGCCACCTCAACTGGGTGGTGTTCCTGGCCAACCTGATCCCGGCCTTGCCGCTCGACGGCGGGCGGATCGTCCGCGCGGCCCTGGCCCGGTCGTCGGTCGGGATGACCCGCGACAACCCGTATGCCCAGTGGCTCGCGCGGGGGTGCGCCGGGGTCTTGACGCTGGTGGGCCTGGTCCGGATGGTGACCGGCTCCTTCGGCGATGGGTTCAACCTGATCGCGCTGGCGATCTTGCTGGAACTGATCGTCCGGACCGAGTCGAGGATGCTCGAAGACGGCGGCTTCTTCGAGGACGGCGTCTTCGGCTATGACTTCTCGGAAGGGTACACCAGCCTCGAAGGGGGGGCGGCCAACAAGGTCCGGCCGTTCCGCGAGAGCGCCATCAAGCGTTGGCGGCGCAAGCGGTCTGAACTCCGTCGCCAGCGGCGGCTCGCCCGAGAAGCGGCCGAGGACCGGCGGATGGACGAGATCCTCGAAAAGGTCTATGCCCACGGCAAGGCGGCGTTGACCGACGAGGAGCACCGCTTCCTCGTCCGGGTGAGCACCAAGCTCCGGAACAACCGGCCCCGAACGCGTGACTGACGCCCTGGCCGCCGCGCTGGCACGAGGGCCGATCCTGCTCGACGCGGCGATGGGCACGCGCCTGATCGCCCGGGGCCTCGACCTGGCCCGCGAAGACCCGTCGCTCTGGGTCCTCGACCATCCCGACGAGGTCGCGGCGATCCACCGTCGGGACGTCGCCGCCGGCTCCGACGCGGTCCTGACCGATACCTTCGGGGCCACCCGGGCCTGGCTCGCCCGGTTCGGCCGGGCCGCCGACTCTCCGCGAATCTGTTCCGCCGCCGCCACGATGGCCCGCCAGGCCGCCGGCCCCGGCCGCCTCGTCTTCGGCTCGATCGGCCCGGCCGCCTCGGACGATCCCGCCGCGCTCATCGAGCAGGCCGAGGCCCTGGCCGGGGGGGGCGTCGACGCCCTGCTCCTGGAAACCCACCGCCCCGACCAGGCCCTCGCCGCCCTCGACCTCCTCCAATTCCTGGGCCGGCCGGTCCTCGCCAGCCTCCACTCCTGGCCCGAGCCGGCCGACGAGGTGGCGGACCTGGCCCGCCGCCTGGCCGGGGCCGGGGCCGTCGCGATCGGGGGGAATTGCCTGCCCGGGGTCGACTCGGCCCTGACCCTCGCCCGACGACTCCGGGGGACGACCGACCTCCCGCTTCTTCTCAAGCCCGCCGCCGGCCTGCCGGGCCAGACCCTCGATGTCCCCGGGGCGTTCGCCGCCGCCCTCCCCGAATGGCTCCGCCTCGGCGTCCGCCTCGTCGGCGGATGCTGCGGGACGACCGAGGCCCACGTCGGGGCGCTCCGGCGGGTCCTCGATACATAGAAGTTAGGCCGGGCGAAAAGGGACCGAGGGTCCCCGCCGAGCCTGGTCGACCCGGGCCCGCCTCGGTACGCTGGGGGGGTGAAGGCCGCGCGATCGATGGCCCTCGAACCAATCTTCCGGAGGACGCGACCCGATGGGACGCCTGGGTTTGAACTTGGCGGTGTGGTTGGCGGGGTCGGTCCTCCTGGTCGCGGGGTGTAATCCGGGACAGTCCGGCCCGAATCCCGGGCTCAAGATCACCACGACCTCGGAGTCCGCCGCCGAAGCCAAGACGATCTTCCTCGTCCTTCCCGGGGCTCCCGAGGGGTTCCTGCCGATCTGGGTGCTGATCGCGCAGCGAGAGGCGGGGGCCCTCAACGCCATCTTCCGGATCTCGGGGCCGGCGCCGGGGGAACCTCCCTCGAAGCAAGGCGATTCGATCCGCAGGGCGGTCGGCGATGGCGCCCAGGCCCTGATCGTGGTGCCGGCCGACGAGCCCGACACGGCCGTCGCGCTCGCCGAGGTCGCCGCGAAGCAGATCCCGGTGGTCCTGCTCGGCAAGCCGCTCGCGGCGAACGGTTCTCCCGTCAAATCGTCGTTCACGGTGGTCGCCCCCGCCCCATTCGGCCCGTCGGCCCGCCAGATCGTCGGGGCGGCCCTCGGCGACGCCAAGAAGAACGGCCGGCCGGGCGACGGGATCGCCCTGATCCTGTCCAACGCCGAGGCCGACCCGTTCGCCCCCGAGCGTTCGGCGGCCCTCAAGGCCGCCGCCGAGGCGGCCGGCGTCCGCAAGGCCGAGGTCCTGACGTTCGACGGCGAGCCCGCGACCGCGACCCGGCTCGTGGTCGACGCGATCAAGGCCCAGCCCGACGTGGTCGCCGTCCTGGCCGACGACGACCTCAGCCTCATGGCCGCCATCAAGGCCCGTCGCGACCTGAAGGGGAATCCCAACGTGTTCCTCGGCGGCTACGTCGGGCTCCGGGGGCCGACCTCGGCGATGGCCTTCTTCCAGGTGTCCGGCTTCGTCGAATTCCGCGCCGATCAACTGGCGAAGCTGGCGGTGAAGGAGGCGCTCGACCAGGCCCTTGGCAAGCCCGCCGGGCCCCGGATCGAGCAGAGCATGAAACTGAGCCGGGGCACGGCGCCCGACAACTTCGAAGAGCCGATCCCGAACAAGAGGACGATCGGCTTGCCGCCCGCCAACGAGGAAGACCCGAGCCCCGCGCCCAAATAAGTCGTCAATGCCCGGCGTAGGCCCCGACGGCCCGGCGACCCCGGACGCTCTCGGGGAACAGCCCTTCCTGGTCGAGCGTCCCGTCCCCCGAAAACGGGATCGGCCCGTACTCGGTCTCGCGGGTCAGGTGGGGGTGGGCGGCGACCTCCGCCTCCATCGCCGGCGAGACCCAGAGGGTTTGCAATTCCAGGGTGTTGGGGATGATGACGAGCCGGGCCTCGGCCGGGTCGATCCGCCAGCAGGTGTCGAGGCTGGCGGCGAAGACGTCGCGGTCGGTCGGCAGGGTGATCGGGATCCGGGCCCGTTCGAGGCAGCACGAGGTCAGGACGTTGATCCGGAACGGCTCGGGGTCGATCTTGTTCACCAGCCGCTCGGTCGTCAGGTCGGCGAAGCCACAACCCACGATGTTCCCGTGGGTTTCCTCCGAGGCGTCCAGGACCGCCAGGCGGGTCACGACCGGGCGCGGGTGGTCGGCCATCGTCTCGACCATCAGGCGGCCGATCACGTTCGGGTCCATCCCCGCCCCCGAATAATTCTTGCCCAGCTCGCCGACCACCAGGACGTCGACCTGGTCGAACGGCAACCGGCCCATCAACCCTCGGGCCTTGTCGAGCAACTTCGTCTCGACTTCGAGGATCGTTTCCGGCTCCAACGCGACGATCTCGGCCGGCAAGTCGGCCACATTCTCCAGGATCGCCAGCCCGAGGGCGAACTTGGTGTTGGCGACCAGGAACCGCATCACCGCCGGCAAGACCTCGCGCATCCCGCGCATCCCGAGCTTGTGGATCTGGGTGGCCCCCTCGCGCTTGCCCAGGCCGATCGCGAGCATCTTGAGGACGCCCGATTCGTAGGTCCCGGTGAAGTCGGTGTGCGGCTTGACCCGGTTGAGCAGGAGGATGCCGTCGGCCCCGTGGGCATTCCGGTCGAAATAGATCGGCAGGCCGACCGGGTTGGTCCCCAGCTCGACGGTGTCCATGTCGGTCCGGACCGCGACGCCCATCGACTCGGGCGTGATCCCGTAGCCGGCCAGCAACTCGCGCTGGCCGGCGGACGTGGCCCCGCCGTGGCTGCCCATCGCGGCGACGAGGAACGGGCGATAGCCCATCTCCTTGAGGGTGTCGACGGCGGATCGGGCCACGGTCGGGATGGCGGTGATCCCCCGGCTGCCGACCCCGACGGCGATCGTCCCGCCGGCCGGCACCCGCTCGCGGAGCCGGCTGCCCAGGATCAGGCGGCGGACCTCGGCCGCGACGTCGGCCACCTGCGGTTGCGGGAAAGCCTGCTTCACCCTGGCCAGCAATGGAAATGACATCCGACCTTGCCCCGTGTAGGATCGACCCGTCCGCGAACCGCTCGCCCCGTCCCCAGGCCGGATTCTACCGCCCGGAGGCCCGGGGCGTGGAGAGGATGCCGGCGAAGTTCCCAGTTTGAGGAGGAGTGGCCGACCGGGATGACGACCGCTTATCTCGTCCTGACCGCGGGAGGGCTCGAACTGGCCCGGCGTTGTCGCGCCGACCGTCCTGGACCCGGGGCGATCTTCGGGCCGACGGCCGTCCTCGGGGCCGACTCCTCGACCCCCGGCCCGTTCCCCGGGACCTTCGCCACTCCCTTCGCCGGCGAGTATGCCTGGTCCGGGCCGCTCGGGGCCATCGCGCCCCGGGTCTGGGCCGATCACGGGGCGATTGTCGCCGTGATGGCCCTGGGGATCGTGTTCCGGTTGTTCGGCCGGCTCGCCGAAGACAAGCGGCGCGACCCGGCGGTCGTCTGCGTCGACGACGCCGGTCGGTTCGCCATCGCGGTCCTCGGGGGGCACCTGGGGGGCGCGAATCGACTGGCCGACGAAGTGGCGCGGACCCTGGGGGCCCGGGCGGTCATCACCACGGCGGGCGACTCGGCCGGCTTGCCCGCGGTCGACCTGATCGGCCGCGACGCCGGTTGGGTCGTCGAGCGGGCCGAGAACCTGACCCGCGTGGCCGCCGCCGTGGTCCGTCGCCAGGCCGTCGCCGTCTGGCAGGACGCGGGCGACCCCGGTTGGTTCCGGGAATTCGGCCCTTGGCCCGACCATTTCCGGAAGATCACCGCCTGGGAAGACCTCCCGGATCTCGCCCCGGCCGCCCTCCTGGTCATCAGCGATCGGACGATCCCCGACGGACTGCCGGCCGACCGGACGGTCGTCTACCGCCCGCCGACCCTCGTCGCCGGGATCGGTTGCCGACGGGGGACGAGTCGCGAGACGATCGAACGGTGGGTCGCGACCGTGATGGACGGACATGGCCTGGCCGGCTGGAGTCTGGCGGCGGTGGCCACGGTGATGCTCAAAATCGACGAGCCCGGGCTGATCGATTTCGCTCGATCGCGCGACTTGCCGCTCATCGGGTTCCCGGATCATCACCTGGCCGGACACCCGGGCATCGAAACCCCGAGCGAACGGGTCCTGGCCAAGGTCGGCCTCGCGGCCGTCGCCGAGCCCGCCGCCCTCCGGGGGGCCGGCGCCTTGCGGCTGCTCGTCCCCAAGCAGAAAGGGCCGGGGGTGACCCTGGCCCTCGCCCGACGCCCGGACGGCTCCGATCCCGCGCCTCAATAGGCCGCGAACGCCGGCGGCATCCCCGGCCCGAACCCCGGGGCATAGACGCCGATCGGCGGGCCGTACATCGGGCCGCCCGGCCGATAAGGATACGGGAACGTGTTGTACCCGGCGGCGGAACCGTAGACATACCCCGGCGCGACGAACCCGGGCCGCCAGAGCCCGACGCCGAATTTGCCCGGCATCACCCCGTAATTCGGGTATCCGTAACCATATCCGCCGCCATAAGGTGACGAGAAGGTGGTGTAGGTCCGGGGAATCCCGAAGCTCGCCACGCCCCAGCTCGTCCCGTAAAGGTTGGACATGCCGAGGCTGCCGTTGAGCCGATAAGGGACCGGCGACGTGTCCATCCCGACCTGGGCCTTCGCCCCGTCCGCCGGGCCCAGCAAGGCGCAACCGACCAGGACGATCATCGAGAGGCGATGCATCCTCGACCTCCTCATCTCGGCGAACGCGGCCACCGGGCCGAGGCCAAGCCGGGGACGCCCCGGGCCTCCCCCCGACGATCGCGGGCCACTGCCCGAATTATAGACCGCGCACCGGGGGATGTCGCCGGTCGTCGACGCGAACGGGCGGGGTTGCCCCCGCCCGCCTCGATCACCGGACGTCCGGACCGGCCCCGATCAACGGAACATCCGGCCGCCGCCGAACGGCCGGAAGCCGTCGCGCGAGCCGTAGTTGTAGTTCCCGTAGCCGTAGGAGCCGTAGTAGGGGCGATTCTGCTGGTAGCCGTAAGGGTTCCCGCCATAGCCATACGGACGGGTCCCGATCCCGTAAGGGCTCACCGCATACCCGGCGATCGGGGCATAGCCCGCGTAGCCCGAGCTGTAATTGAAGTTCCCGTTGCCGGCGACGAACGCCGAATTGGAGTAGCTGTTGTAGGCGTTGGCGTAGCCCGAGTCGATCCCGTAGCCGCTGTAGCCCGAATAGCCGTAGTTGTTGTACCCATAGCCCGGGTTGCCGATCGAGAGGCCCTGGCCCGTGTACGGGTTGCCGATCGAGATCGAGAACTGGGCCTCCGACTTGGCCGCCGTGCCAATCAGGATGCCGCTCGCCACGACCAAGCCCATGAGGAAACGCATTTTTCGAACTCCCAAGGTGAGAACTCGCTCGATGATCGTCGCGTTGAGCCCGCGACACGTACCAACGCTATAGGTTGCAGGAATGATGCCGGTAGAAAAATGAATCGTTTTGGTTTCCCAAAAATATGATTCTTTGGTTTCTCAAATCGCTCAATCGGCCATGCAAAACCAAGATTGCCATCATCCCAAAACTGGGGTATAATCCGGAAGATGGCGATGTCTCTCCGTGCAACCACGACAAGAGGGCCTCTGATGGCGGTGTCCGAGGGCGAGGTAGCAGGCCGACGGTCGTTGAGCGACGTGCACGGGTCGGTGTCGGTCGCGCATCGGAATCCGCTCCGGCGCTTGTTCGCTTACATGGGGCCGGCCTATCTGGTCAGCGTCGGCTACATGGACCCGGGCAACTGGGCGACGGACCTGCAAGGGGGGGCGGAATTCGGTTACGCCCTGCTCTGGGTCCTGTTGATGTCGAACGTGATGGCCGTGGTCTTGCAAACCCTCTCGGCGAGGTTGGGGGTGGTCACCGGCCACGACCTGGCGCAGGCGTGCCGGTCGGAGTATTCCCGGCCGGTCAACTTCGCGCTCTGGGCCTTGGCCGAGATCGCCATCGCCGCATGCGACCTGGCCGAGGTGATCGGCACGGTGATCGCCCTGAAATTGTTGTTCGGCATCCCGATGCTCGGGGGCTGCCTGGTGACGGCCTTCGACACGTTCCTCCTGCTCTGGCTCCAGCGGTACGGGATGAGGGCGATGGAGGCGGCCATCCTGGCCTTGGTGGTGACCATCGGCGGCTGCTTCTTGCTCCAGATCCTCCTGGCCGGGCCTGACCCGGCGGCCGTGGTCCGGGGTTTCCGGCCGGACCTGCCGCCCGGGTCGCTGCTGGTGGCCATCGGCATCCTGGGCGCGACGGTGATGCCCCACAACCTGTATCTCCATTCGGCGCTGGTCCAGTCGCGGCGGATTGGCGCCGACCGGGCGAGCCGGGCCCAGGCGTGCCGGTTCAACCTGATCGACTCGGCGCTGGCGCTGAACGTGGCGTTCCTGGTCAACGCCTCGATCCTGGTCCTGAGCGCGTCGGTGTTCTTCGGCAAGGTGAACGTGGGCAACATCTCGATCGAGGACGCTTACCGGCTCCTGCCCCAATTCCTCCACAAGGCGGCGCCGATCTTGTTCGGGGTCGCGTTGCTCTGCGCCGGGCAAAGCTCGACCCTAACGGGGACGCTGGCCGGGCAGATCATCATGGAAGGGTACCTCGACCTCAAGATCGCCCCGTGGGTCCGCCGGCTCGTGACCCGGTCGCTGGCCCTGATCCCGGCCGTGCTCACGCTCGCCCTGGCGGGCGAGCATTCGACCCAGACCTTGCTGGTCCTGAGCCAGGTCGTGTTGAGCCTGCAACTGTCGTTCGCGGTGATCCCGCTGATTCACTTCACGTCGAACCGGCGGAACATGGGCGTTTTCGCCACCCCCTGGTGGGGCCAGGTGCTGGCCTGGCTGTCGGCGTCGGTGATCGTGGGCCTCAACGGGAGCCTGGTTTATAACCAGATCCGCGAGTGGGTGGCCCTGGCGTCGCGATCGGGCCGGTCGGTGGGGCCGGTCCCGCTGTCGTGGGTGGTCGGGGGCTCGTTGTTCGCGGTCGCGCTGGCGGCCCTGTCGTTGCTGGCCTGGGTGACGCTCAAGCCGCTGGTCCGCCCGGCCCCGCCCTGGAAGCCGGTCCCGAGCGGCGACCTCGACTGGGCCGATGCCCTCCGACCGCGCGAGATCGCCCGGATGGGGATCGCCCTGGAGCGGGGACCGGGCGACGCCGAGATCCTCGGCCGGGCCCTGGGGCTGGCCCGGCCGGGGAAGACGAGCCTGGTCCTGCTCCACGTGGTCGACTCGCCGATGACCCGGGTCTACGGGACCGACACCGCCGACCGCGAGACCGACGCCGACCTCCGCTACCTCGCCGGGGCCGTCGAGCACCTCGCCGATCAGGGCTTCCATGTCCGCTCCGTCCTGCTCCACGGCCCCGACCGGGCGGCGCAGCTCATCCGCCAGCTCAAGGCCGAGCCGGTCGACCTCCTCGTCCTCGGCTCGCACGGCCACGGCCTCGTCCGCGACTTGCTCTTCGGCCAGACCGTCGACAGGGTCCGCCACGGCCTGAGCATCCCCATGCTCATCGCCCGGCCCCTCGACGAGGCCTGATCGCCCGGCGGGTCCCTTCGGGACGCGAGGAACGGGGATCTTTCCGGCGGCCGGCGGGCAATATACATTAGAAGAGTGCCCGGACCGCCGGACCGCCCGCCCGCCCGCCTCCCGAAGATCCACCCGCCCCGTACGCGCGACCCCGCCCGGTCGAGAGGCTCGACGCATGCCCAATCGCCGCGACTTCCTCCGCCTCGGCGCGATCGCGTCGGGGAACCTCTTCGCCCTCGCCCTGGCGATCCCCGGCTTGAAATTCCTGCTCGACCCGCTGGGCAAGCGGTCGGCCGGGGGGGAATTTCGCCCCCTGGCCCGGCTGGGCGATCTCCAGGTCGGCGAGCCCAAGGCATTCGCCGTCCTCGCGGAGCGGCGGGACGCCTGGGTCCGCTATCCCCGCGAGCCGGTCGGGTCGGTCTGGCTGGTCCGCCAGCCGGCCGGTTCGAAACCGGCGGTGGTCGCCTTCACCGCCGAGTGCCCGCACCTGAGCTGCCCGATCGCCCTCGCCGCCGATCGTGGCTCGTTCTTCTGCCCGTGCCACAACTCGGGCTTCCATTTCGACGGCTCGCGGACCAACGACGTTTCCCCCCGGGGGATGGACACCCTGGAGGTCGAGCTTTCCCCCGACCCCGACCCGGAAGTCCGCGTCCGGTTCGAGCGGTTCCAGCCCCAGACGGCGGAGAAGAAGCCCCTTGCTTAATCCACTGCTCCAATGGATCGACGAGCGGACCGGGCTCGTCGCCGCCGCGCGGGCGCTCCTCGATCGGCCCGTCCCCGGCGGGGCTCGCTGGCGGCATTCGCTCGGCTTCGCCCTGGTCGCGACCCTGGCCGTCGAGTTCGCCACCGGCGTCCTCCTGATGCTCGCGTACAGCCCCTCGACCGCGACGGCCTGGGGCAGCGTCCACTACATCACTTACGGGATGGACCTGGGGTGGTTCCTCCGCGGGGTCCATCGCCACGCCTCGTATGCCTCGGTGATCCTCGGCGGCCTCTGGTTGCTCCGGCTCGTCCTGGGGGGAGTCTACCGGGCGCCCCGCGAGGTCCAGTGGTGGCTGGGCCTGGCGGCGGTCCTCCTGATCTTGGTCCTGGGGGTGACCGGCAACATCCTCCCGTGGGATCAGCGCGGCTACTGGGCGGCGGTGGTCGAGACCACCATCGCGGGCGGGACGCCGGTCGTCGGCCAGGCGGTGAAGCGGCTGATCGTGGGCGGGCCGGACTTCGGCCACCAGACCTTGACCCGGATCTACGCCCTCCATGCCTTGGTCCTGCCCTTCCTCCTGGTCGTGATCGGATGGGCCCATGCCCGCCTCTTCGCCAGGAACGGGTTCCACGGCCGCGAGGGAGCCGGCGCGACCGAACCCTTCTGGCCGGGGCAAGCGTTCCGGCACCTGGCCGCCGCCCTGGCCGCCTTTGGGGTCGTGGCGGCCTTGTCGATCGCCCGCCACGGCTACAGCCTCGACGCCCCGGCCGACCCGGCGAGCGACGACTACCCGGCCCGACCCGAGTGGTATTTCCTCGCGCTCTACCAGCTCCTCAAGGTCTTCCAGGGGCGGGAATTCATCGCCACCCAGGTCATCCCCGGGGCCGTCGTGACCGGCCTGTTCCTGCTCCCGCTGCTCGACCGCTTCCTGCCCCGCAAGTTCGCCCAGATCGTGGCGTGCACGCTGATCTTGACCGTGTTCGGCTGCGCGGGATTCTTGACCTATCAGGCCCTGGCCAAGGACGCGCGCAGCGAGTCGTTCCGGGTCGCCCGGACCAAGGCCGACGTCGTGGCCGGGCGGGCCCACGTCCTGGCCGGCCTCGACGGCGTCCCGCCGGGAGGGTCGGGCTACCTGATGATGCTCGACCCGCTCTCTCGGGGCGGCGACCTGTTCGGCAAGAAGTGCGAAGGGTGCCACAACCTCGGCGGCGAGAAGCGCGGCGAGCAGTGGGCGCCCAACCTCGGCCATTACGGCTCGCATGGCTGGATTCGCGGGCTCCTCGACAAGCCGGGCTCGCCCGACTACTTCGGCAAGGCGCCGATGTGCGGCGGGATGGCCGAGTGGAAGGAAGGGTCGGAGCTGTCCGACAAGGAACTCGACGACGTGGCGGCCTACGTGGCGAGCTTCGCCCTGGTCGAGGCCGACGCGACCCCGGCGGCCTGGGCCGACGATCCCAAGGTGAAAGCCCACCCCGGCCGCCCCTTGTTCGAGAAGGAATGCGCCGAATGCCATTCGCTCCGGGGCGTCGCGGCCAAGCGGGGCCCCGACCTGTTCGCCTACGGCTCGAACCGGTGGGTCGCCCGGATGATCCGGGAGCCGGGCGCGGCGCACCTCTATGGGTATCTCAAGGAAGAGCAGAAGATGCCGGCCTTCGGCGGGCAACTCACCGATTCGGACGTCTCGATGCTGGTCCGGTATCTGGGGGGCGACTACCGGAAGTCGCCCGTCGCTCCCGAGACGCCGGAGCCGCCCACGGCCCCCGCCACCCCGGGGGTCGGCGCGGGCGCCCCGGTCCCTTAATTGACCCGGACCGATACCCCGGCTTCCCCCCGGAGGGGAGGCAAAATCGTCACTAAAATGGCCGGTTTCGCCTGGTTTTTCCTTGAGTTGGGCCGGGACGATCGTTAGACTCCACTCACCTTCGCGGAGACGTGACGCGGCCCCCAAGCCACCCGGCAAGTTCCGATCGCAACGCGTCACCCCTTGTTGTCCTTCGATGAATCCGGGACTTCCCCAGGTCCGCCACCCGGCGGGCGGCCGGCGTCGGCATGGAGCCGTCATCCCCGGTCGAAGCCCCCCCGGCCGTTTCCGCTCGCGGACATGACGTGCCGCGCCTTGACCTTGGCCACCGCCCCGACGTCGATGTCGACCCTCGAGGACCATGTACGGTCCCCGGTTGGGGCGGTCAACGAACGGATTTCGCTGACGCCAACGCTTGGAAAGGATGCCTCCCATGAAGAATCGCCCCCTGATCGGCATCAACGCGGACTATCGCTCCTCGGCCAAGGGCCGGACCCCGCACACCTTCATGCACAGCGGCTACTACGACTGCCTTTTGTCCGCCGGCGCGGTGCCGATCGTGATCCCGCCCCTCATCAAGGAGCACGACCTGTCGCCGATCCTCGACCGGCTCGACGGGGTCTTCCTCACCGGCGGCGACGACCTCGACCCCAAGAAGATGGGCCTGGCCCCGCACCCCTCGGTCACGGTCATGAACGAGCGCCGCGAGGTCGCCGACCGCCTGCTCATCAAGCTGGTCCAGCAGCGGCGGATGCCGATCCTCGGCGTCGGGCTCGGGATGCAGCAGTTGAACGTCGTCAACGGCGGCGGGATCTACCTCCACCTGCCCGAGGACATGCCCCGCTGCATCCCCCACCGCGACCCCCAAGGGGGCGTCCATCGCCACACCGTCGTGATGGAGCCGGGCACCCGGATGGAAGAAATCTACGGCCCCGGCGAGATCCGGGTCAACAGCTACCACCACCAGGGCATCCGCAAGCTCGCCCCCAACTTCCGGGTCGGCGCCGTCGCCCCCGACGGCCTGATCGAGGCGTTCGAGGGCAAGGACCACGGCTGGTGGGTCACCGGCGTCCAGTGGCACCCCGAGAACGAGGGGAACATCTCCCTCGACATGCAGCTCATCGAAGCCTTCACCGAGGCCGCCGCCTCCGCCACGATGGCCCCCGCTCTCGCCAAGGTCGGCTGAGCCCCGCGAAATACCCCCGTCGGCCACGTCTATCCCGTGACGTGTCCGAGCGAAACACGCCGAAGAAAAGGGACGGGGAAGGTACGGCGAGGATGCCCAAAGCCGCCGCCTCCGGGTCGCCACGCTCATGGATGGGCGGGGCAAGCGTCACTGATCGACGCGCCCGGAGGCGGGACCTTCCCCGTCCGCCGTCTTTGATCGACGCGCCCGGAGGCGGGACCTTCCCCGTCCGCCGTCTATTTCCGCCAGGGCTTATCCGACCGACTCCACGAACTGGGCGATCCGCTCGCGGGCCCGGGCCTCGGACTGGGTCAGGGCGTCCTCGCCCGAGCTGGTCGCGATGGTGATCGAGTGGATGTCGGTCACGCCCAGGAAGCCGAAGATCGCCCGGAGGTAGGGGAGGACGTAATCATAATTGGCGTAAGGGGTGCCGACCGCGTAATCCGAGCCGGCGCTCATGGCCAGGAACAACCGCTTCCCCTCGAGCAGGCCGACGTAGGGGGGCACGTTGGATGTCACGGCGAAGGTCCGCCCGACCCGGACGATCTGGTCGATGTACGCCTTGAACCCGGCCGGGACGCCGAAGTTGTACATCGGCATGCCGAAGACGTAGACGTCGGCGGCGATCAGCTCGTCGATCAGCTCGTCCGAGACCTTCAAGGCCGCGCGGTCCGCCTCGGACCGGGCGTCGGGGGGAGTGAAGGACGCGCCGATCATCGGCTCGTCGACCAGCGGCACCGGATGATGGCCGAGGTCGCGGTAGGTGACGGAGTCGCCCCGGTGGGCCGCGACCCAGGCGTCGACGAACGCCTTCGACAACCTCCGCGAATGCGACCGCTCGCCCCTCGGGCTGGCGTCGAGATGCAGGATGTGTGCCATTTCGCCTCCTTGTTATTCGAGGTGATCCGCCTTGCGTCTTCGGGCCCCCTCGCGGGAGCCCGACGTAACCCGCGCGTTCGCCTCCGCCAGTCGGCCGACGGCGGTTGCGGGCCCGGCCCGTCGCTTCCGGACAAATCTAGCGACCAGGTCAACCCTCGGCGATGCGACCGATCGACGCGCCAATGGGTGATGCTTTCCCCGTCCACCGTTTCCCGGCGATCCCAGGGCGGGACCGCCCGGATCACTTTCCCTTGGGCGACGGGCCCGGCCTGTCGGGAGACTCGCCGTCGAGGTCGCGATCCCAGACGCCCGCTCCCGGCGCGGTCTTGCTCGCGGTCGGCTCGAACAGCTTGATTACGTTCCTCAGATCGCGCCGCCTGAGGACGAGGGCCGTCACGAAGAGCAGGGCCAGGATCGGGTAGGGTTCGCTCCGGCCGGAGAAGAGGGCGTAGCCGAGCAAGACCCAGAAGGCCACGAACGCGAGCCGGAATGGGCGGCGGTGGCGGACCAGCAACGACCCGTCCCGGATCACCATCAGGCCGATCAACACGGCCAGGAAAAAGTTGGCCATCGAGGCCTCGCCGAGGGAGGGAAATCGTGGCGTCGGGCCGGGAGCCGATGGAGCCCCCTGGGTCGGCGAAGTCAACCCGCTCTCACCCTCTCAGGGAACGACCTTGACCGTGCCGAACTGGCGGAAATGGGCGTCGAAGGCGAAGGCGACCCGGATGCCCAGGCGGTCCATCACGACTCGGCTCACGCAATCGGTGAAGCTCCAGCCTTTGTCGTCGAACCGGTGGAAGACGTCCCAGGCCCTCGCGAAGTCATCCGGAGTCACCCTCTCGACGCGACAAAATCGCCCGAAAATGAGCGTCGATCCCATCTCGATAGCCCGGCGACCCTCCCCCCTGGCCCTGGCGAGCGTCAATAATTCGTCGATGACGTAATCCGTCGTGACGAGGGGCCCCCGATTCGCCGCGAGCCATGCCGTGGCGACTTTGTGATCGGGGTCGGATGGCACAAAGCTCCCATACCAACCACCGGTGTCGACGAAGGTCATTTCGTCGAGCCGTAGAGGATCTTATCGTGATCCCGATTCGAAAAGCCGTCGTCCGATGGTACCGAGGGCAGCGTTTCCATCCGGGCGATGAATTGATCCAGATCCTCTCGCTGGATGCGAACTCGTTCCGCTTCGGCGGCCGTGTCGGTCGGGATCGATCGGGCGATGCGCCCGATCAATTCCAACTTCTCGGCGTCCGACAGGTCATTAATCGAGTTTTCGACGACTCGAAGGATCTGGGAGAAAGTCCCCTGATCGGGCGTCATCCCGGCGGCTTGATCGTTCGACATCCGTCACTCCCTTCTTGTAACCCGTCCGCCGAGATCAACTCGCGGCGGCGACTTCCATCTCGACCTGGACCAAGCCGGCGGCCTCGTTGGCCTGGCGGCGGAGGTCTTCGGTGATCCGCATCGAGCAGAACTTGGGACCGCACATCGAGCAGAAGGCGGCGGACTTGAAGGCGTCCTGGGGCAAGGTCTCGTCGTGCATCCGGCGGGCGGTCTCGGGGTCGAGCGAGAGGTTGAACTGGGCCTCCCAGTCGAACTTGTAGCGGGCCCGGCTGATGGCGTCGTCGCGATCGCGGGCGCCGGGGCGGTGGCGGGCGAGGTCGGCGGCGTGGGCGGCGATCTTGTAGGCGACCACGCCCTGGCGGACGTCCTCGACCTCGGGTAGGCCCAGGTGTTCCTTGGGCGTGACGTAGCAGAGCATGCTCGCCCCGTGCCAGCCGGCCAGCGCGGCGCCGATGGCCGAGGTGATGTGGTCGTAGCCCGGGGCGATGTCGGTGACGAGCGGGCCGAGGACGTAGAACGGGGCCTCGTCGCACTCGATCGCCTGCTTCTCCATGTTCATGGCGATCTGGTCCATCGGGACGTGCCCGGGCCCCTCGACCATGACCTGACAACCCCGCTCGCGGCCCCGGCGGGTCAGCTCGCCCAGGGTCTTCAACTCGGCGAACTGGGCGGCGTCGGAGGCGTCGGCGATCGAGCCGGGGCGGAGGCTGTCGCCGAGGCTCCAGGTCACGTCGTATTCGCGCATGATGTCGCACAGGTCGTCGAACCGGGTGTAGAGCGGGTTCTCCTTCTTGTGGGCGAACATCCATTGCGCGATCAGCGAGCCGCCCCGGGACACGATGCCGGTGACCCGGTGGGCCGTCAGGGGGATGTAGTCGCGGAGGATGCCGGCGTGGAGGGTCATGTAGTCGACCCCCTGCTGGGCCTGGTGCTCGACCATGTCGAGCAGGCCTTGCTCGGTCAGGTCCTCGACCTTCTTGACCTGCTGGATCGCCTGGTACATCGGCACGGTCCCGAGGGGGACCGGGCTGGCGGCGATGATCGCCCGGCGGATGGCGTCGATGTTGCCGCCGGTGGACAGGTCCATCACGGTGTCGGCGCCCAGGCCGACGGCCATCCGGAGCTTGGCCAACTCGTTCTCGATGTCGGAGGTGACGGCCGAGTTGCCGATGTTGGCGTTGATCTTGCAGGTGGCCTTGATCCCGATGCCCATCGGCTCGAGCCCTTGCTTAAGGTGCTCGCGGTTGGCCGGGATCACCATCCGGCCCCGGGCCACCTCGTCGCGGACCAAGGTGAGCTCGATCTTCTCGCGCCGGGCGACGTATTCCATCTCGGGGGTGACGTGGCCTCGGCGAGCCTCTTCGATCTGCGTCATGGCGCGAACGACCTCCGACGGGCGATCCCAGGCAGGGCGACTCGATTCCGATCACGGCGCGGCCGGCCTCGGCTTGCGGGGCAGGGCGGGGCTTGCCGGGAGAGCCTTATCCTAGTCGGACCACCCGGCCCCGGTCAATTCGCCGAGGCCCATCCGCGCGCGCCCCTTCGCCATCGCCGATCGTTTTGGGTGGACCTCGGCCGGGATTTCACCGACAATCTCTGACGTGCTTCCATCCCCCTTGGCCTACCCCTGGTCCGGCCTCGTCCTCCCCGAGCTGCTCGTTTCCCCCGGATCACGCGGAGTCCCGCCCCAATGACGGCCCCGAACCCGACGGCCCCGGCTCGCCGGCGTTGGCCCTGGTTGTTCCTGCTCCTGCCGCCGATGGCCCTGGCCGGGTTGACCTGGTGGTTCACCGAGCCTTTGCAAGACCGCCCGACCGCGCCGCCCGTCAAGGGCGAGGCCCCGGCCGGCCCCTCGCCCGGGGTCGCCGCGCCCCGCAAGGGGCCGGTCGCCTGGCCCGAGGGGCGGATGGAAGGGGAGCCGGCGAAGAACCTCCTCCTGGCGTCGATGGTCTGGACCGTCGACCACCTCGACCACGTCTCGGGCTACACCGCCACCCTCCGCAAGCAGGAGCGGATGGCCGGCAGGCTCGGCCCCGAACAAACCTTGACGATGAAAGTCCGCAATCGACCGTTCGCGATCTACTTGAAGTTCGTCGCCCCCAAGGCGGGCAAGGAAGTCCTCTACGCCGAGGGGCATCACGACAACAAGGTGATCGCCCACAACGGCGACTGGACCCGCCGGCTCGTCCCCCGGCTGGCCGTCGAGCCCGACTCGCCCCTCGCGCTGGCCGACAGCCGCCACCCGGTCACCGACGCCGGCCTGGTGAGCCTCGCCCGGAAGCTCCTCGCCTTCCGCGAGATGGACATGGGCGACTCCGACGCCGTGACCATCCTCGATCGGACGACGACGCCCGGGGGCAAGCCGGCCCTCCGATCGCTCCACACCCACACCAACCCCAACGCCCGCCGGCCGTTCGCCCGGGTCGAGGTCCTCTACGACCCCGAGACCCGGTTCCCGATCCAGATCACCAGCTACGACTGGCCCGCCCCCGGCCACGTCGGCGAACTCGAACTCGCCGAGATGTACTCCTACGACGACCTCAAGATCGACGCCCCGTTGACCGCCGCCGACTTCGACCCGGCCAACCCGGATTACGCCTTCATGCGCTTCTGACTGGCCCCGGCCGGCCCGACCTGGCATCCTCTGAGGAGGCGCGGGCGGCTCGAAGCCTGGTCGGGCCGCCCCCGACGCCCGCCCCCGGCCCGAGCGACGACGTGAGGTCCCCGCCATGCCCTCGACGCTAGTCCGGTGCAACGTGTCCGGCTGCAACGAGCCCGCCTCCTACAAGATCGCCGCCCCCTGGAGCGACGGCGCCTTCAGCGAGCTGAAAACCTACGGTCACGCCTGCTCCGACCACCTCGGGACCGTCTTCCGCGACTCCGAACAGCGCCGCGAGGCCTACGTCCCCCTGCCCAGCGAGACCGTCGAGGAGATCGGCATCTACCGCTACGAGCAAGGCAAGCGCGACCGCCAGCTCCAGCGGCTCTGGGGCCTCGAAGAAAACTACCGATCCTGACGACCGGCCCCCCCCTTCGAGCCGCACCCATGACTCGCCCCCGAATCGCCCTGGCCGCGCTCGCCGTCTTCCTGGCGTCCCGCCCCGCGCCGGCGGAGGACCAATCCCCGCCGCCGAAAGGCCATCTAGCGGTCACGGTCCGCGCGGGGGCCCACCCCCGCCAGGACACGCCGGTCCGGTTCGAGCTTCCCGAATCTCGGTTCGGGCCCGCCGTCCTCCAGGCCTTGGAAGCCGGACCCGCGACCCTGGCGGTCTTCCACTACCCCGAGGGTAAGGAGAATGCCGAGGGCAACTGGATCATCCGGTCCGTCGCCCAGGCCGACCGCTCGGCCGAGAAGGGCCTGATCCGGCTCACCTGGATCTGGCGAGGCCCAGTCCCGGCGCGGGCGGAGGATCGGATCTTCCTGGGCGTCGAGGCACCGGCGGGGTCGCCCGGCGTGGCCTGGACGTTCGCCGAGCATCCGGCCGGGGCCCTGGAGTTGAAGCGGGGCGACCGCCCGGTCTTCCGGTACAACGCCGCGCCGGTGTCGAGCCCGGATCACGGCCCGATCCAGACCCGGGACGCCTACATCCACCCCGCCTATTCCCCTTCGGGGGCCCTCGTCACGGGCGATTTCTCGCCCTACCACCCGCATCACCGAGGGTTCTTCCTGGCCTACGTCCACACCCGGGCCGGCGCCTCGACGCCCGACTTCTGGAACTTCCAGTCCGGGACCGGCAAGATCCACTCCGAAGGGTTCGACAAGCCGGTGGCCGGGCCCGTGACCGCCCGGTTCTCGGCCCGGCATCGGTGGGAAGCGAAGGACAAGGCGACCGGCAAGGGCCGCGTCGTCCTCCGCGAGCGGTGGGACGTCGAGGCGTTCGCCGTCCGCGACTCGCCCTACTGGCTGTTCGACCTGACCTCGACCCAGGAGGCCGTCGGCGAGCCGCTCGAATTGATCCCCCATCGCTACGGAGGGATGGCCTACCGAGGGCCCGAGCCGTTCGTGAAGGGGCCGCTCGACGTCCTGACCGCCGAAGGCCGCCACCGCTTCGACGGCGACCAGAAGCCGACGCGGTGGGTCGACCTGGCCGGACCGGTCGCCGACGGCTCGGGCCCGTATGCCGGGGCGATGATCGCCGACCACCCGACCAACCTCAGGCATCCCAATGTCGCCCGGATTCACCCGGTGACATTGCCGTTCTTCAGTTTCGTGCCGGCGCATTCCCGCCCGTTGAGCCTGCCGGCCGGGGCTCCGACGGTGTTCCGCTACCGGGTCCTGATCCACGACGGCCATCCCGACGCCGACCTCGACGAGCGGACCTGGCGCGACTTCGCCGAGCCCCCGACGGCCGCGATCGAGCCGACTCCGGGCTGATCGGCCGCCCCACTCGACGGCACGACCGGACCGATCGGACCAGGCGATTCAACAGGGCGTCGGCCCCGGATTCCGGGGCCCGGCGTATGGGCGGATCTCGGCGAGGGGGACGATATAACGCTCGGACGAACCGGTCGCCGTGGTCCGGCGGGAAGCCGGGCCGGCCGTCGGTTTCGAGCCAGCGGCAAAGGGTCGCGACCACTTCGGTCGCGACGCCCGGATGGAGTCGCCCCGAGGGTCCGAGACCCGAGGGATTCGGGACGGCGAGGCTGGGACCCCGGCCGGCGCACGCGCCGGGCGGGGCCGCGGCCGACCCGTCGTCAAGGAGGGAAACAGGAAGTGAACATCGTCACGACCCGCTTCGGCCTGATCCCGGTCCAGGAGTCGGATCTGATCCGAATCCCGGACGGACTGGTCGGGTTCCGTGCCTTCACGCAGTTCGTCCTCCTGCCCGACCCGGTCGCCGCCGGCCTGCTGTGGTTGCAATCCGCGACCGCCGCCGAGCTGGCCTTCGGCCTGATCGCTCCGCCCCTGGCGATCGGCGACTACCGGATCGAGCTCCGTCCGGGCGACCGGGCGGCGCTGGAGCTGGACGAGGAGCGTTCGGCGCTCACCTACGTGATCCTCAACCGCGGCGATGGGGGCGGCCTCACGGTCAACCTCCAGGGCCCCCTGGTGTTCAACCCGGCTCGTCGGCTCGGCCGGCAGTTGGTGCTGACCTCCAGTCGCTACGCGGTGCGGTACCCGCTGGCCGGCCCCGGCCAGGCCGCTAGCCCCACCCTGCTGCCCGGCCCGTCGTCGCTCCGCGCGACGGCTTGACCGGGTCGGCGGCCGACACCGACGACGTACCATCCCGAGCCCCGTCGAGGTAACCGAGCGCCCGGGCAACGTGACCACGGACGGTCACGGGTCTCGATGGCAGGAGGAAGGAGCCCGAAGATGCTGGTCCTGTCCCGACACCGCGACGAAAGCATCATCATCGGCGATGACATCGTCATCACGGTGGTGGATATCCGGGGCGACAAGGTCCGATTGGGGATCGCGGCCCCCATCGAGATCTCGGTACACCGCCAGGAGGTGTACGAGGCCATCCAGCGCGAGAACCGGCAGGCGAGCCGCCTGGAACCCCAGGATGCCCGCCAGTTGGAAAACCTCACCCCCCCGCTCCGGCGCGACATCCGTCGCACCCGGCCCGAAGGGGTCTGATCGCGGATCGATCGGATTCGCCCTTTTACCGATTCGGAGTCTGAATCTTCGGATCTCCAATCCCACACCCCGTCCGATCCGATCCGTCCCGCGTCCAGGCGCCGAATGGCGAAGGCGATGGGCCACGGCTCCCGCCTGATCCCCCCGACAACCTCGACTCGCCCCCCAAACCGGGCGCCTTCCCCGCGGGCTGGATCAGCCCCGGGGGCGGGCGCCCGGCCCGTTTCGCGCCTCGGTTCAATCGAGGTCGATGACCTCGTCGTCGACCGCCATCCCCCCCCGGGCCGCGTCGAGCCAGCTCGAGTCGTCGAGGTCGAGCCGGGGCAGGTCGATCTCCGAATGCGGCTTCCGGGCCGGGGCAGCCTTCCTGGGCGCCGGGTCCGGGGCCGCTCGACCGTTGGTCGGATTCGACGGCGGGGCCTCGCCCCGGCCGGCCTGCTCGGAAGGAGCCCGGGACTCGTCGGGGCCGAGGAACACCTGGAATTTGACGCCCCCGAACGCGATCCGATCCTCCGGCAAGAGCGCCGCCCAGCGGATCTTCTGCCCCTTGACCCGGGTCCCGTTGGTCGTCGCCAGGTCGCGGACCACCAGCAAGCCGTCGGTCTTGACCAGCACGCAATGCCGCTTCGACAGGCTCGGGTCGTCGATGACGATGTCGCAGAATTCGCGACGGCCGAGCACCGTCACGTCCTTCGTGATCGGGATCGGCGCCCCGCCGTCGGTCGGGATCAATTCGGCCTTCATCGCGACCCTCGAAGCCCCACCACGCCATCCCTCGCCAATAGGCGCCCGTTACTCCATTCTAGCCTAAGATCTCCGACAGAACAAGACGCATGAGTGCGTGCAATGGACCGGGCCTGGCCGCCATCGAACCATATCCGCGTCGAATCGAAACTTCGAGAGGAGGCGGGGGGTAAGGGTTAACGAGTCCGACGAGGGGCCGCTCCCATACGATTGGACGCCAATGGGCATCCTTCCCGGGTTCGCCCCCTTGTTCCCGCCGGCAAACGCCGCTCGCGTTGGCGGTCGCGCCGCTCATGCTCGCGGCGTCACCGAGCTTAGCCGACGTACCCGAAGGGCCTGGCCCACGCCCCGGGCCGTGGCCATTTCTCCGCGATCGATGCCCCTGACTCGGTCCGATTTCGCCTCGCGTTCACGACCCGGACACCTCGACATCGCCATGAGCGGCGGATGCACGGCCTTTCGAGGCCGGCCAGCCGGCGGGGAGGCGAGCGACGCTGCTCGCCTCCCCGTCGCCCCAACTCGCATGGCGGACGCCCGTCGATCCTCCTCCCCTCGTCCCGGGATCACCTGGACCTGGCGGCCGTGGCGTGTCCCGCATGGCGATGAATCGACCCCTCGACGCGGGAGTATCCTGGCGATGCTCAACCGGGCGCCGCCAGGAAGCTGGTCGGGGACGGCGGGGTGTCCGCGTCCCCGCCTTGCCGTGAACGGCGTTCACGAAAAATTCGAGATGGCTAGACCTTCGTGGTACACCATTCGTATTAAGGAACATGAAGTCGACCCTCTCGATGTGCGGCTTTCGCTCCGCGGAGTGACTCTCATGAACGGCCCGCGATCGTTTCGTCATGGATTGAGGCTGGTCGCGCTCGGTTGCGGCCTCCTGCCCGCCTGGGCGATGGCGCAAGGTCCGCCGCCTCTCGAACCGCCCACGCTCTCGCCGCCGGACATCACCAACACGGTGACCCCGGACGACGCCGCCAAAACTCCCGAAGCGGCCCCGTTGCCTTCCGATAGCGGAATCCCCCAATTCGCGGCCCTGCCGCCCCAGCAGGACGATCGGCCGATCCGGCCGGCCACCGAGGGGCCCCTCCACGAGGCCTTCCTGTCCCCCGCCAAGGACCGGGAACCGACCTACGTGGAGAAGGCGCCCCCGAGCCCGATCAACGAGCGCCCCGGCGTCGACGCGCCCGGCGACAAGTCGGTCTGGATTCCCGGCTACTGGGAATGGAACCCCGGGACCAAGGATTTCGTCTGGACCACCGGCACCTGGCGGAACCCGCCCCCGGGCCGATTCTGGGTCAACGGTTACTGGAAGCGCGACGACAAAGGTTGGTACCGCGTCCCCGGCTTCTGGAGCGATCGCCAGACCGACCGGATCGACTGGCGGAAGAACGGCCCGCCGGCCGATCGGCCCGACGACGAGGTGGCCGCTTCTCCCGGGGCCGATTTCTTCTACATCCCGGGCCACTACGCGCCCGACGGCGATGGAGTCGCGTGGGTCAAGGGCTTCTGGGCGAAGGTCCAGCCGGGCTGGGCATGGGTCCCCGCGCAGTGGGTCCGCCAGCCCGAAGGCTGGGTCTTCCAGGAAGGCTACTGGGACAGGACCCTCGAAGACCGGGGTACCCTGTTCGCCCCCGCCGAGGTGAGCCCATTGGCCCAGAACGGCGAAGTGACCTACGCGCCCCTTTCTCAGGTTGCTCCCGAGCAGTACGGCCAGCTTTATGGAGCCTTCGGCCGGCCGAACTCGAACTATGACGGCTATCCCGGCTGCTACTACGACAACACCGGGCGATATTACGGCTACGCCGGCTACGGCAATCTCGGGACCTACTCCGGGTATCTCGACTATCCCTACACCGGCTCCTACGGCTATCCGTACTACGCCCAACCCGTCGCCTTCGGTGGATATGGAGGCTATGGCGGAGGATATGGTGGGTTCGGCGGTTATGGAGGTGGATACGGTGGCTTTGGCGGGTACGGTGGTTACGGCGGCTTCAACGGACTTGGGTTGTTCGGGGGGCTCGGCTACGGCGGGTTCGGTGGCCTGGGCTATGGCGGTTTTGGAGGATACGGCTTCGGCGGTTACCCGTTCGGCCTCGGGCTTGGCTTCGGGTTCCCCTTCGGATACGGGCTGGGGGGTTACGGCTACGGCTACGGTGGGTATGGCGGGTACGGCTTTGGCAACAATCGCTATGCTTACAACCGCGGTTTCCACAACGGTTATGACCGAGGTTTCCACAACGGCCACCACAACCTCTATCCCAATGCTCCGGGACGGCCGCTCGTCGGGAACGGCGGCAACTTCGTCAACAATTCGTTCAATCGCGGCTCGGTGAACAACTCGTTCAACAACCACAATTTCCAATCGCCGGTCGCCGGTCGAAACGGCCAGGTCCCGGTCGGTCGGCAAGCTGGGTTCCAGGGGGGCCCAGGTGGACGGGGTGTGCTGGCCCCCGCTTCCTCGCATGCTTATGCCAATCCATTCCGGGGCTCGGCGATGGCCTCGGGGGTGAATCGCGGCGTGGGTGCGGGCAACACGGGCTGGACTCCGGGCTTCAACGGCGTCCACAACGGGACGGTCTCGCATTCGGTTGCCCGTCCGTCGTTCACCTCGAACGTCGGTGGCGCCAACGGGTCGCGGATCACCGGCGGCGGGGCCAACCCGATCCGCTCGACGGGTGGCCAAGGGATCAACGGTTTCGCCCCGAACGGCGGGGGGAATACTGGGTTCAGCCGACAAGGCAACTTCGCGGGTGGGTCGGCCCCGCACGTCGGCAATGGTGGCGGAAACTTCGCGGCCCCGCACGTCAACGGCATGGCCCCTCGCGGCGGCGGCGGCAATTTCGGATCGCCCAACGTCGGAGCCCTCGGTCATAACGCTGGCGGGTCCAACTTCGCGGCCCCGCGGGGCGGTGGCGGTGGCGGTGGCAACTTCGCGGCCCCGCATGTCGGTGGCGGTGGCAACTTCGCGGCCCCGCATGTCGGTGGCGGTGGGTACTCGGCCCCCCACATGGGTGGCGGTGGGTACTCGGCCCCCCACATGGGTGGCGGTGGATTGGGCGCCCCTCACCTGGGCGGCTACAACGGCGGTGGCGGCCACGTCGGCGGCATGGGCGGCGGCTACGGTGGCGGCCACGTCGGCGGCATGGGCGGCTACAACGGCGGTGGCGGCCACGTCGGCGGCATGGGCGGCGGCTACGGTGGCGGCCATGCGGGCGGGTTCAACGGCGGCGGCCACATGGGCGGCTTCAGCGGCGGCCACGCGGGCGGCTTCAGCGGCGGCCACGCGGGTGGAGGAGGTGGGGGCCACTCGGGCGGCGGGGGTGGAGGCCACTCGGGCGGAGGTGGGCACCGTTGAGCGCGACCTCGATTTTTCGGGCCTGAGCTGATTCTTCGATGACGACGGCCGGTGTGGGGCCATCTCCCCCATCGGCCGTCGGCATTTCGAAGCGGCTTGCTCCGCGTCCCGATCAATGGCGGAAGTGGCGGCGGCCGGTTAGGATCATGGCCATCCCGTGCTCGTCGCAGGCGGCCACCGTTTCACCGTCCCGCTTCGACCCGCCGGGCTGGATCATGGCGGTGACGCCGGCTCGGGCGGCCTCGTCCGGCCCGTCGCGGAACGGGAAAAAGGCGTCGGAAGCGAGCACGGCCCCCCGGGCCTTCTCGGCCGCCTTGGCCACGGCGATCCGGACCGAGTCGAGCCGGCTCATCTGCCCGGCGCCGACTCCGATAAGTTGTTGCCCCCGGGCCACGACGATGGCGTTGGATTTGACCGCCTGGCAGACCCGCCAGGCGAAGCCGAGGGCCGAGCGCTCGTCGTCGGTCGGGGCCCGCTTCGAGGCGACCGGGCCGGAGCTGGGGTCGGGCTCCATCGCGTCGAAGTCCTGGACGAGCAGCCCGCCTTCGATCCGTCGGAGATCGAGGCCGGCCGGGGGCGCGCCCTCGGGGCCGATCGGGGCCCCGAGGGCCAGGAGCCGGACGCTGTTCTTCCAGGTCGGCCGGGTGGTCAACAAGGCGAAGGCGTCGGGCTCGAAGTCGGGCGCGACGATGGCCTCGATGAACCGGCCGGGGGCGCAGAGCCGCTCGGCGGTCGAGAGGTCGATCGGCCGGTTGACGCCGACGATCCCCCCGAAGGCGCTGACGGGGTCGCCCTCATAGGCAAGCTCGAACGCTTCGGCCAATCCGGCGGCGGTCGACGCCCCGCAGGGATTGTTGTGCTTGAGGATCGTCGCGGCCGGCCCGGCGAACAGGCGGATCAGGCGGAGGGCGGCGTCGAGGTCGAGGAGATTGTTGTACGAAAGCTCCTTGCCGTGGAGGATGCGGGCCGTCGCCAGGTTGGGGCCGGCCGTCCCCGGCTCGACGTAGAACGCGGCCCGCTGGTGCGGGTTCTCGCCGTAGCGGAGCACGGCCCGCCGCTCGAAGCGGGGCGCGAAGGTCGTCGGGAATGGCGAGTCCGGGCCCGTCGACCCGGTCGCGGACGCGACCAGGTAGTCGGCGATGGCCCGGTCGTACCGGGCGGTCTGCTCGAAGACGGCCAGGGCGAGCGAGCGGCGGAGCGCGGCGTCGGTCCCGCCGGTGGCTTCGAACTGATCGATCAGCGCCGGGTACTGGTCGGGCGAGGTGAGCACGGCGACGTGCGCGTGGTTCTTGGCCGCCCCCCGGATCAGGCTCGGGCCGCCGATGTCGATGTTCTCGACCGCTTCCTCGAACGCGACCCCGGGGCGGGCGACGGTGTCCGCGAACGGATACAGGTTCACGACCACGAGGTCGATCGGTTCGATCCCCTGCGCCTCGAGCGCTTCGAGGTCCCCGGGGACGTCGCGGCGGGCGAGGATGCCGCCGTGGAGTTTAGGATGAAGCGTCTTGACCCGACCGCCGAGGATTTCGGGCTGTCCTGTGTAGGCCGAGACCTCGGTCACGTCCAGGCCCGCTTCGGCCAGGGCGGTCCGGGTCCCGCCGGAAGCCAGCAGGTGGACCCCCCGCGCGGCGAGTCCCCGGGCCAGATCGACCAACCTTCGCTTGTCGGAAACGCTGAGCAAGGCCCGCCGGAGGGGAACGATGTCATCCATAAAAATCAGCCGTCATTCGGGGCTGGTGGCGGGAAGAAGGATTGGAGGCTGGCCCCCGGCCAACGGCCTCCGATTGTAATCTCCCGATGACCTCCCGCCACCACCAACCGACCTCCGGTGGCCCGTCACTTCGGCGTAGCGGCCTCGCCGGGGGCCGTCGCGGCGGGGTCCGGGGCGGGCGCCGGGGAAACCTGGTCGGTCTCGGGATGCCCCTCGTTCGGGATGTAGCCGAACGGCTTCGATTTCGGGTCGCGGACCATCCGGGGCGTCACCTGGGCGACCTCGCGGAGGCACAGGATCAGGCCACTCTGGGAGCCGAAATAGAGGCGATCGTCGAGTCGGTTGGTCGGCCCGAGGGTATAGCCCCGGAGGTTGACGCCGGCCCTGCTGAAGGTCGTCGCCGGGTCATACAGGATCTTGCCCGACCGGCGGTCGACGACGAACAGGTCGCCGTCGTGCGACTCCAGGTAGATCCGCGTCCCGCTCACCGAGAGGAGCCGTCCGCCCAGGGTCGACACGGTCCAGCGGAGGTCTCCGGTGTTGACGTCGATGGCGCTGAGGAGCCCTTCGGTGTTCGTGACGTAGACGTCGTCGTCGACCACGAGCGGCTCCTGCTTGATTGGCGCCCCGCTGGCGAAGGTCCATTTGCCGATGCCGGTGTACAGGTCCACGGCGTAAAGGTTCTTGTCGGTCGAGGGGACGAGCAGGGTCCGGATGCCGTGATAGCCCAGCGGCGCATCGATCGGGCCCCCGGTGGCGAACCGCCAGTACAGCTTCGCCTTGTCGATCTGGGACAGGTAGAGCTTCTTGTCCTCGCTCCCGAAGGCGACCACCCGGCCGGCCAGGAGGGGGCGAGAGGTGATCTTGGCGTTGGTCTGGAGGTTCCACTTCTCGGCGCCGGTCTTGGCGTCGAAGGTGACGAGCTTGCCCGAGTCGAGGCCGACCATGACCCGATCGTCGTCGGCGTTGGTGGCGCTGGACGGGACGTCGGACAGTTGCTTGGTCCAGACCTGGCGGCCGGTCCCGCGGTCGATGGCGAACAAGCTGTTGGAGTTGGTGACGAAGACCGTCGTCTTGTTGACCGAGGCGGGTTCGGCCTTGGTCGTGACCTGCCCGAGGTGGGCCCCCCAGAGGTAGCGGCCGGTCTCGGCGTCGAAGGCGTAGAAATTGGCTGAGTTGGTCTGGGCGAAGAGCATCCCGGCGTCGACGCTCAACTCGGTCAGCCGCTCCGTCCCGTTGAGCGGGACCACGCCGTTCCACTGCATGTCGAGGTTGATCCGGGACAGGGCCCGTCGACCCGGGATGGCCCCCGGCCCGTAGGAAACCTGGGCCCGGGCGGACCCGACCGCCAGGGACATGGTGAGGCAGACCAGGGCAAGGCGGCGTGGCATGGTGTCCCTCTCGTTCAAGAAGAGAAACGGGGCCGAGGTCCGGGTCACGCCCGGTCGTCGGGAGGCCGAACCGCCGGCCAACCGTGGCTCGATCCCCGTCGACGCGCCGGAGTCGCCGCGAGGCGGATGACGATCTTTCATCCTTGCCGACACTCCGGGTCTCGTCAAGTTGGGGAATCCGGGTTCTTCAGGGGGCTTGCCAGAGTTCGTCGTTATTCCAATCGACCGGCCGGCCCTGGAGTTCGGCCTCCGGGTCGTCTTCCGGGACCGGGTCGGCCCCGGCGGCCGGGGGTGCCGCCATGAGGCATTTGGGACAAGCGTCGGCAAGCCCCGTGTAAGGCTCGGCGCATCGGGGGCAGAGCCCGGCGCTTCGCCTGAGGGTCGGCAGGGCGGCCCGGAGGCTGGCCCCTTCGGCGGTCCCGCCGAACCGATCGGCGACCCTAGCCGCCAGCTCGACGACGTCGGGCCGGATCGACCCGGTCCGGAGCCGGCGGTGGATCAGACTCATCAGCCACTTGACCAGCTCCCCGTCGACCTCCTTGAGCGGCTCGCCCGAGAGGAGCCGGGCCAGTTCTTCATGGGAAGCGAGCGCGCCGTCGGGGTCGTTGGCCAGCCGGGCGGCGTCGATCCGCTCGCGGAGCGTGGTGATGTCGGACGATCGGGCCGGGCCGGTCCCCTCCGGGGCCGTCGAGGTGGGGGGCCGCTCCAGGGCGACGGCGATCCGTTCGAGCAAGGGCAGCGCGGCCTCGACCCGTTCGAGGGCGCGGCGGGAGGCGTCGGCCTGGGCGGTCAGGGCCTCGATGAGCCGGGGGAGGGCGGCGTCGGGCCCGCTCGCGTCGTGATCGATCATGGTGGACAAGGCCGTTGACGTCGGGGGAAGGAAAGGCCCCTCGTCTCCATTATCGCGAACCGGCCCCCCGTTTTCCACCGATCTCGGGCGGATCGCGGGGGCCTCGCTCCTCGATCGGTCCTGCGACCTCCCGCGGATCGCGCGCCGCGACGACCCGAGCCCTTGGTATGTTTTACTGAATATAGGTGAAAACTGAAATGAGAACCACCGGTTGAGCGACTCCGATGTTCCACAAGGGGGGTGACATGGCAGGTAAGCGGAAGGTCCACACGGCGGCGTTCAAGGCCCAGGTCGCCTGGCCGCCCTCAATGGGGACAAGACGGTCGACGAGCTGGCCGGGCATGAGAACAGGCCAGGGCGATGAGCCGTGCCTCGGCCCGGCCGTCGGGCGTCGGCAGGCGGCCGGGCCGCTCCCGCGGCCCTCGGGCCAAGGCGGCGTCGAGGCCCGGCGCCGGGGACCTCCGGCGGACCGGCTCGCTGGTGGCGGTGCCGACCTCGAGGGCCTCGGCGATCCGGTGATCGGGCCAGGCGGGGCCACCCTCGGCGGCATCGGCCCGGAGCGATATGCGGGCGTGGGGCGGCTTCTTGGCGGCGGTGATGAGGTCGAGGGGGTGTTGGCGTTCCTCGGCGGTCGGCGTGACGATGGACTTCTTCAAGCTTGACCTCCCGAAGGGGAGTTCGCCCCAGGAGGACCGATCCCATGGGAGTCCCCAGATCGTCAGCGGCGGACCACTAGCCGCGATTTTCGATTGAATGACCGCCTTGAGTCACGGGGACAACATGGCTTATCTCCACCCGCGGATCTCGATCCGTCAGCCCCTTGGATATGATGTGGTCAACGAAGAGGGGCCCGGTTGACGAGTTGTTGATCGGGAGGACGGGCCGATCGGTCGAGGAAGAATCGGGGGGAGCGACGGGCCGGGTTGAATCCGGATCGCGGCTCGGGGCGAAGTCCACCCTGTCCGATTCCCCGGGGCCGCCGCCCACCGGGGGAGTCGGAGACGCCCCAACGACGAAGGAACCTTGCCCATGTCCTCGAAGATCGCAACCATCGCCGCGCTGGCCCTGGCCATCGGGGCCGGCCCCTCGACCCCGGCCCGGGGCGACGACACGACCGGCCGCAAGGGGAAGCCGGCCCGGAAGCCCGGGATCATCGCCACGGCGGCGTCGACCGGGACGTTCCGGACGTTGGTGAACGCCCTGGTCGCGGCCGACCTGGTCGATGCCCTCAAGGACGACGGCCCGTTCACGGTCTTCGCCCCGACCGACGAGGCCTTCGCCAAGCTGCCGGCGGCCGACCTCGCCAACCTGCTCAAGCCGGAGAACAAGGAGGCACTCCGGAAAGTGTTGACCCTCCACGTCGTGCCCGGCCTGTTGACCGCCGACGCCCTGGCCAGCCTCGGGTCGCCCAAGACCCTCAACGGGGCGCGGCTGACGGTGGCCGCGAACCGTCACGGCCTGGCGATCAACGAGGCGACGGTGTTGAAGGCCGATATCGCCTGCGGCAACGGCGTGATCCACGTCATCGACCGCGTGCTCGCGCCGTCCGCCTCCTCGACCGACATCCTGGGCGTGGCCGAGTCGAAGAACTCGTTCAAGGCGCTGGCCGCGGCGGTGAAGGCCGCGGGCCTGGAGGAGGTCCTCCGCGGCGACGGGCCATTCACCCTGCTCGCGCCGACCGACGAGGCCTTCGGCAAGCTCCCCAAGGACAAGCTCGAAGCCCTGTCGCGGCCGAACAACCGGGCCGCCCTCGCCGAAATCCTCAAGTTCCACGTGATCCCCTCCCGGGTGTCCGCCCGCCAGGTCGTGGCCAACGGCAAGGCCAAGACCCTCCAGGGGGGATCGGTCGTGGCCTCGATCGAGGATGGGCGGATCGTGTTGAGCGGGGCCCGGGTGCTGGCCACCGACCTCAAGGCCGACAACGGGATCATCCACGTCATCGACGCCGTCCTGATCCCCGAATGACCGGCCTTTGATGGGAAAATCCTCGTGTCGGAGCCGGATTCCACCCTTTGCCGGATCGCCGCGGGCGACCGGGCCGCCGTCCGGGAGTGCATCTCCCGGCACGGCGGCCTCGTCTGGTCGATCGCCCGACGATTGGGCGAGGGACGGGCCGATGCCGAGGACGCCGTCCAGGAAATCTTCATCGACCTCTGGACCCACGCCGGCCGCTTCGACCCGAGGGTGGCGTCGGAGACGACGTTCGTGGCCATGATCGCCCGCCGGAACATGATCGATCGCCGCCGGAAGCGGGACCGCCGGCCCGCCCCCGGCTCCCTCCCCGACGGCCTGACCGGCGATTCGGTCGGCCCCCTCGAATGGGTCGAGCGGCTCGACGAGGCCGGCCGGGCCGCGCGGGCCCTCGATGCCCTGGGGGAGGATCAACGCCGGGTCCTGACCCTGTCGATCTACCAGGGGTTGACCTACGACGAGATCGCCCGGTCGACCGGCCTGCCCCTGGGGACCGTCAAGACCCACGCCCGCCGCGGCCTGATCAACCTCCGCCGCGAACTCGACGGGCCTCGGGCCCTCCCGGTCCCCTCGGAGCACGGGGGTGACGCATGACGCCCGACGATCCCCGGGTCGACCGCCCCGAAGAACTGCTCGTCGACCGGGCCTTGCAAGGCCTGGGGGGGGACGAGGAAGCCGAACTCCGGGGCCTCGTCGACGACCCCGAGGGCGCATCCATGCCGATGGAACTGGCCGCCGCCGAGCTCGACCTCGCGCTCGGGCCGGCCGGCTTCGAGGACCTCCCGGCCTCGCTCCGAAGACGCCTGGAACAGGACGCCGACGCCGCCTTCGCCCGGCGGGCCGACCCGGCGCCGGCCCGCTCGATCGTCGCCCGCGTCCACCCCTGGCTCGGTTGGGCGGCCGCGGCGGCCTCGCTCCTGTTCGCCCTGGAGGTCCGACGCGAGGGCCCGGCGCCGGGCCCCCGGGTCCCGACCCTCATCGAGCGACTGGTGGGCGCCCACTCGCTCCGGCTCTCGACGACCGATCATCCCCTGGCCCGGGGGGGCGGCGGGGAACTCGTCTGGAGCGGCGATCGGCAGGAAGGTTACCTGGCCCTCCGGGGCCTGGCCGAGGTCACGCCCGATCGGGGGGTCTACCAGCTCTGGATCTTCGACGCCACCCGCGACGAGCGATTCCCCGTCGACGGCGGGACCTTCGTCGTCCTCGACGAGAGTTCGACCACCCTCGTCCCGATCCGGCCGTCCCTCGTGGTCCGCCGCCCGACCCTCTTCGCCATCACGCTCGAGCCCCCCGGCGGCGTCGTCGTCTCCGACCGCAAGCGAATCCTGCTGACGGCCTCGGAGTCTCCTTGAGGGCCCGTCAGTCCCCCTCCGCGAGGGCGGCGGCAAGCTCGCCGGCGAGGTGGGCGTTGGCGACGATCAGCGCCCGGTTGGCCCGGAGGCTTTTTCCGCCGGTGGCCTCGCGGAGGTGGTCGAGCAAAAATGGGGTGATGGCCTTGCCGGTGATCCCTTCGCCCCGGGCCCGATCGATCGCCGAGGCCAGGGCGGCCTCCATCAGGTCGCGGTCGAGGGCGTCGGCGTCGGCGACCGGCTGGGCGATCACGACGGCCCCGGGGAGGCCCAACGCCCGGTGGGACCGGACCAGCCCCGCGGCCCGGACCGGGGTGTCGACCCGGGCTTCGAGGGGCAGGCCACTGGAGGCCGTGGTGAAGGCGGGGAAGGTGTCGGTCCGATAGCCGACGACCGCCACGCCGCGGGTTTCCAGGGCGTCGAGGGTCGCCGGGACGTCGAGGATCGACTTCACTCCCGAGCAGACCACGGCCATCCCGTCGGCCCGGGCCAGCTCGTCGAGGTCGGTCGAGATGTCGAACGACGTCGAGGCGCCCCGGTGGACGCCGCCGAGCCCGCCGGTGGCCAGGACCGACAGCCCGGCCCGGGCGGCGACCCAGAGCGTGGCCGAGACCGTGGTGGCGGCGTCGAGGCCCCGCGCGACCGCCGCCGACAGGTCGCGGCGGCTCGCCTTCAGGAACGAGCCGGGGCGGGCCACCCGCTCCAGCTCGGCCGGCGTCAGGCCCACCCGGACGATCCCCCCCAGGACCGCCACCGTCGCGGGGACGGACCCGGCCTCGCGGACCGCCGCCCCGGACCGCCGGGCGGTCTCGAGGTTCTCGGGCCAGGGGAGCCCGTGGGCGATCAAGGTGGATTCCAGGGCCACCACCCCCCGCCCCTCCGCCAGGGCCCGGGCGACTTCGGGCAGGATTCGGAAAATGTCGGCTTGCATGGGACGGGGACGACTCCCTTCGGGTCGGGCGGCCCGGGCGGTTTTTTCGGGAACCGGACGGCCGAAATTCCCTCGAAGCTCGTATGTCCATTATAATGCGGCTAACGGCGTCCCGGGGGGATTGATCGACCGACGATGCGAGTGATCCTGGATGTGGTTCAGGGCCCAAGACGGGGCCAATCGTTCTTCTTCGACCGCCACGACACGTTCATCGTGGGCCGGTCGCGGTTCGTCCATTGCCCGATGCCGGAAGACTCCGCCTTGTCGCGCGACCATTTCCTGGTCGAGGTCAACCCGCCTCGGTGCGAGCTTCGCGACCTGGGGAGCACCAACGGGACCTTCGTCAACGACCGCAAGGTCGACCGGACCCGGCTCCGGCAAGGGGACCGGATCGCGGCGGGCCAGAGCGTCTTCGAGATCCGGATCGAGGGGGAATCGTCGTCCTCGGTCGCCCTGCCGGCGGGGGCCGACGTGGCGGACACGATCACCCTGACGTCGCTGGGGGGGACCGCGTTCACCTGCGCCGGCTGCGGGGCGTCGGCCCCGCCGGGGGTGGACATCGCCAACGACGCCGACGCCGCGATCGGCGACTCGATCCAGTGGATCTGCGACCTGTGCCGGGGCGAGATCGCCACCTCACCCCAGCCGGTCCCGCAATACACCACGATCCGCCAGCTCGGCCGGGGGGGGATGGGGGTCGTCTTCCAGGCCAGGAACAACCAGACCGGGCGGATGGTCGCCCTCAAGCTGATCGTGCCCGAGAGCGCCGCGACCCGGTCGGCGATCGACCGATTCCTCCGCGAGATGTCGGTCATCAGCCAGCTCAAGCACCCCAACATCGTCGAGTGGCTCGAACAGGGGATGACCCGGGGCCAGTTCTGGTTCACGATGGAATACGTGGCCGGCACCAACCTCGAAGCCCTGGCCAACGCCGACGCGGGGCGGTACCCGATCAATCAGGCTTGCCGGATGGCCAGCCAGGTGCTCAAGGGGTTGGAGCATGCCCACGCCCTGGGCTTCGTCCACCGCGACATCAAGCCCGAGAACATCCTGATCGGCCAGTCGCCGGCCGGCCTGGTGGCCAAGATTTCCGACTTCGGCCTGGCCAAGAGCTTCCGGGGGTTGGGCCTTTCCGGCTTGACCTTCTCCGGCGAGATGCGGGGGACGGTCCCGTTCATGCCGCCCGAGCAGATGCTCGACTTCAAGGCCGTCCAGCCGATCGGCGACCTGTATTCGACCGCCGCGACCCTGTATTACCTGATCTCCGGCCAGTTCATCTACGACCAGATCGCCGACGGCGGCGACCTGATCCGGACCCTCCTCGAAGAGCCCCCCGTCCCGATCCAGAGCCGCCGCCCCGAAGTCCCGGCCGCCCTGGCCGCCGTCCTGGCCCGCGGCCTCGCCCGCGACCCCGCCGATCGCTACCCCAACGCCTCCGCCCTCCGCCGGGCCATCCGGCCGTTCTGCTGAACTCGCCGTCGCGCGGGACCCAGGACTCAGGACTGGAGGACTCAGGACTGGGAGGACTCAGGATCGGACGGTGAAGTCCCAATGTGAGGGCCTTCTGGACGTTGTCGCCTCCGGACCGACTCCAGAAGCGACCGTCAGTCCCGAGTCCCGAGTCCCGAGTCCCGAGTCCCGAGTCCTCCAGTCCTATGCCCGCAACGCATCGAGGAGGGCCTGGCCGTCGGGGCTTCCCCAGCCGGTGCAGGCGTCCCAGCCGGGCCCGGCCTGGAAGTCGCCGTTGTCGCCGGTGGTGATGTCCTTGAGGACTTTGGCGGGGCCGATGGTCTTGTAGAGCAGGGGGTTGAAGAAGCCGACCCTCGCCGCGAGCCCCTGGTTGATCCGGGCGATCAGGCCGGCCCAGAGCGGGGCGACGGCGCTGGTCCCGCCGGAGATGGCTTGCTGTCCGTCGGCCAGGGTCCGGTAGCCGGTGACGGGGTCGGCGTTGCCGGCGACGTCGGGCACGCCCCGGCCCACGAAGTGTCCCGGGTTCTTCGAGGGGGGGATCGACGTGCCGGACTGGTAATCGGGCCTGGGGATCAGGGCGCTGATGCCGCCCCCGGTCGCCCCTTCCCCCTGGGCCAGCTCGTTCCAGACGACCTCGCTGGCGATCGTCGAGCCGTCGGTGACGAGCTTGGTCCCGCCGCAGGCGAGCATGTACGGGCTGGAAGCGGGGAAATCGACGTGGTCGAGGCCGTCGCGGAACTGGTCGGCCGACCCGTCGTCGCCCGCGGCGCAGATGACCGTCACGCCCAGGGTCGCGGCGGCGGCCAGGGCCTGGTTGACCGCGGCGACGGCCGACAGGGTCCAGAGCGTGCTCGCCCGCGTCCGGCCGTCGAGCGGCTGGTCCTCGGCGAAGCCCCAGCTGATCGACAGGACCGAGGGCTTGTGCGTCGGGTCGTGGATGGCCTTGGTCAGGGCGTCGACCCACCCCTTGAGGGTGAAGCTCGAGAAATAGACGGCGATCGTCGCCCCGGGGGCCACGGCGCCGGCGACCTCGATGTCGAGCATGACCTCGCCGTCGGCCCCCGGGTCGGCCCCCGGGTGGTTCTTGCCGGCCCCGACCGGGACCGCGACGACCTTGGGGGCCTGGAGGCCCAGCGAGCCGAAATAGGTCGCCAGCTCGCTCTCCCGGAACCCGCCGCCGAATTCGAGGATGCCGATGCACTGGCCGGTGCCGTCGAGGCCGGCGGGGAAGTTGTAGAGCGTCGCCACGTCGACCGGGCTGAACCCGCCGCTGGACTGGATCGGCGCGGGGCCCCGGGAAGCCTGGGCCCGGCGCTGGGGCTCGGCCATCCGCCGGGTGTCGAACCCGAAGACGCCGACGACGATCCCCGCCAGGTCGGCCGGGACCGAGATCGGGCCGGTCCGCTCGCGGAACGTGGCGTTGTCCAGGCTGCTCAGGTTGAGGGTCACCCCGAACGCGGCCGACAGCGGGCCGATCGGCCCGGCCAGCTCCACCGTCCGCCGGGCCAGGCTCGATTCAATCACGGCGAACCCGCGCCCCTGGGCGAACGCCTCGACCTTGGCCAGGTCGGCCGGGTCGGCCCCGAACCGACCCTCGAACTCCTCGGGGGTCAGATAGCGGCGGGCCCCGGGCTTCTGTCCGCCCAGGTCGACCGCCAACTGCTCCAGCCCCTCCGCCCCCGGGCCCGACGGCCGGGGGCGGAGCCGGACCGTCAGCTCGATCCGCTGGTCGGGATCGATCCGGCCGATCACCCGGGTCCCGTCGCGGGGGAACAGCTCCGTGCCGGGGATCGGGACCAGCGGCCGCGGCGTCGGCATCGGCGACCTCCTTGTCCGGTGGAAACGTTCGGCTCATGGACGCTGGTAGCTATTGTACAGCACCAGCCGGGGAATGCGACCGGCCGCCTCGATCCTGACGAAATCGACCGGGTCGGGCGCGGCGGGCTCGGGCTTGAGCGGCGTCGGCGGGTCGGCCCGCCAGGTGTCGAGCCAGTGCAAGGCCAAGACCGCGGCCCCTCCGTCGGGCTCGACGTCCGCCAGCTCGACCCGGTTCGGCCCGACCGCCACGACCCGGCCCTTGCCCCGGAGGAAGTACGAACGCGGCCGGTCGACCCGGTAGACCGCGTAGGTCCCCTCGCCTTCGACCATGTAACGTCGGGCCACGTCGATCCCCGCGCGCCCCATCATGGCCCGCCACTCGTGTTCGTTGCCCGAGACCGGGGCGTTGGCCGTCGCGAGCCGGGGGAGGGTCGCCACCCGGGTGGACCCCGGATAGCGGTCGAACCAGAACCGCGAGAGCGGCGACCAACAGACGACCCAGCCGACGTTGTAGCGGTCGCAGTAGCGGCCGATGTCGGTCGGGGTCCAGGCGTCGATGGGCCGGTCGCCGAGCTGGAAGTCGCCGAAGGCCGCCATCGCGTGGTGGCGGATGAACGCGGTCTGGTACAGCCCGCCGAGGAACATCCGCGGCGACTCGGGCCCGAGCAGGTCCGGGAGCAACGGGGTCCAGTGGACGCTCTCCGGGTCGGTCGCTTCCAGGAGCCGGAGCTGGTCCTCGAACAAGATCCGGGCCGACAGGTCGGTATGGGCCCGGAGCCAGTCGGCCAGGACGTGGGCCTCGGCCGGGAAGCCCACGACCAGGGGGCGAGCCCGGGCCAGGAGCCAGGCGGCCGAGCGAACCGGGATCGGGTTGATCGCGACGCCGGCCCCCAGCGCCACCGACCAGCCGAGCCCGGCCGCGAATGCCCCGATCCGTCCCCCCCCGGCGAGCTTCGCCAGCCGCCGGGTCGCCATCGCCGAGAAGGAGCCGGCGGGGACCGCCAGGAGGAAGCAAAATGGGACGCGGAACCGGAGCGGTTCCAGGGTCTTGGTCGGCTCCCAGAGGCTCCCGAACGCCGTCAAGGCCACCAGCGCCGCGATCGAGCCGCCGTAGGCCGCCGCCGCCGCCCGCCGCCCGCCAAACCACCAGGCCACCAGCCCCGCCACTCCCAGGGCCCCCAGGATCAGGCCGAGGCGGCCGTCGACCGTGGGGGCCAGATGATACCGGACGAGATACCAGGCCGAATCGGTCGTCATGAACAGGCCCGAGCCGGTCCGGAGCCCCCGGAACCGCCAGAGCGGCGCCAGCCAGACCAGGTTGACCGCCACCGTCAGGGCCACGGCCCCCAGGATCGCCGCGTGCCACCGCCGCCCGTGCCGCCGGGCGGTCGTCGCGTAAAAGGCCAGGGCCCCGCCCCCCGCCAGGATCGGCGCCGTGACATGGACGAAGAACAGGCCGGCGCCGGCCGCCGCCAGGGCGAGCCCCGCCCCGCGCGACCCCCGGCGATCGAACCGGACGCAGAGGCCCAGGAGCAGGCCCACGCCGCAAGCCGCCGAGACGAACGCGAACAGCCCGCTCCGCCAGAGCGCGTCGGGGAACCCGGCCCAGAAGTAGAGGCCCGCCAGCGCCGAGCCGGCCGCGACCTCGCCCACGTCGAGCCCCGCCGCCCACGCCCCGCCGGCGATCGCCGCCAGCCCGAGCAGCGACGCGGCGAACAGCCCAACCTTGTACGCCCGGTAGTCCCGGGGCCCGCCCCCTCCCAGGAGGTCGAAGAGGATCGACGGGTTGCTGCTCGAATCCCAGACCGGGGTCTCGGGATACCCGGCCATGAAGGACGGGTCATAGCCCCACGTCGTCCCCGCCTCGCGGAAGAACCGGGCCCCGAGCGCCCCGTGGTGCTCGTGGATCGCGTGGTCGACCATGACCACCGGCGAGGCCGGGTCGACGATCGAGCCGAGCGTCGGGAATAGCCGGGTCGCCTGATAGGCATGCCCCGCGAAGACCAGGGCCAGGAGCGCCCAGGACCGCGCCGGCCACTTCCCGGGCTTCGGGCTCGTCGACGGGGGCGTCGCTCGCGTCGGGGTCGTCGGCATGGCGAGTAACCTACCAGCCCACCCGGCCCCGGGCAAGGCCCGCGCCTGGGCGGGGCGGGTTGCCGGTCGCGCCGCCACGGCGTAAGATCGGCAGGGAAGGGGGGACGATCGGGCCCCCCGGCGACCAGACTTCCCCGGGTCGGCGGACCGGACCGGACTTCAGGCGGAGATCGATCGTGGCCGACTTCCAGACGCAGATCGAGGACCTCAACGTCGGCGCCGGGCCGGCGGCGAAGTCGGGCGACAACGTGTCGGTGCACTACACCGGGACCTTGACCAACGGCACCAAGTTCGACAGCTCGCACGACCGGAACCAGCCGTTCGCCTTCCCGCTCGGCCAGGGGCGGGTCATCCAGGGGTGGGACGTGGGCGTGGCCGGGATGCAGGTCGGCGGCAAGCGGAAGCTGACCATCCCCCCGGAGGAAGGCTACGGCTCGCGAGGGGCCGGCGGCGTGATCCCGCCCAACGCCACGCTGGTGTTCGAAGTCGAACTCCTCAAGATCAACTGACGATGATCCGACCGGGCGACATCCCCGACCGTTTGGCCGCCCTCCGCCGGGCCCTCGGGGGGCGAGCGGCGGGCGCCTGGCGGGTCGAGGCCGACCGGCTCGCCCTGGTCGCGTTCGACCCCGCGCCCGACCTCCCCGCCGACGTCGCCCTGGGCTTCGAGGTGGCCACCCGGTCGGTGTCCCGGTCGCTGGTGGCCTTGGGGATCGCCCGCGCCGCCGCCTCGGGCGAGCCCGCCGTTTCCCTGGCGGCGACGCTCCCCAGCGACGCCGGCTCGGGCTACTGGCTCCGGGCCTTCGGCGCCAGCCGGTCGGTCGCGGTGCCGATCCCGGGCGAAGCGGGCCGGGCCGGATGGATCGTCTCGGTCGCCCTCGGGCCCGAGCCCGGGGACGATGCCGTCATCGCGACGATCCGGCGATTCTCGGGCGAGGCCGGGGGGACCGGACTAGACGGGCCGGGCCCCCGGCTCGACAATTCAGACGGTTGACATCACCCAGGGCGATGCGGGCGCGCGGCGGATCATGGTGGCCGACTTCTACGCGATGCTGGGGGCCGACCCGGGGGCCGACCGGGACACGTTGGCGGCGGCCCTGGCGAAGTGCCAGCCGGCCTGGTCGTCGGGGACCCGGAACCCCAAGACCAAGCACACGTATCAATCCTACCTCGACCAGATCCCCGAGATCCGCCGGGTCTTGCTGGGCGACCCCGGCGCGCGGTCCGCCTACGACGCCGAGCTGGCCGCCTCGCGCCGGGCCGAGCGGGACGCCCGGCTCGACGAGCTCCAGCGCCTGGTCCGGCTCCGGGCGGCCAAGGGGGGCTTGACCGTCACCGACCGGGCGTTGCTTCGCGAGCAGGCCGGGCGGCTCGGCCTCGGGCCCGAGGACCTGGAGCGGCTGGTCGAGCTGATCCCGCCGAAGCCCGAAAGCCCCGCCGAGGCCGAAGCCCCCGACCCCACGCCCGACGTCCTCGACGCCGTCGCCCGCAAGCAGATCCGGGTGGCCCTGGACCATCTCCGGCGGCGGGACCTGTACGACGCCCTCGGCCTGGCCCGCGACGCCCCGCCGGCCGAGGTCGCCGCCCGGGCCGACGCCGAGCGGCGGCGGTGGATGCAGAAGACCCAGGTCACGGCCGAGAAGACCGCCTGGCTCGAAGTCGTCTCGCACGCCCAGTCGCACCTGGGATCGCCCGTGGCCCGGTCCCGATACGACCGGACGCTCGCCCTGGAGGCCGAGGAGCGGCTCGGCGAGTCGGTCGCCTTCGCCGTCAAGGGGCTGGCCCGGCTCGACTACGGGACCCGCGCCGCCCTGGTCGACGAGGCGGGCGGGCTCGGGATCACGCCGGACCGGGCCGACGTCCTGATCGGTCGCGGTTGCCGGGCCCTGGGCGTGGCCCGCGAGGCGGCCCCCGCCCTGTTCCTGACCGGCGTCGAGCCGCCGCGTTACCTCCGGTGCCGGTCGTGCTCGGGCGTGACCGACTTCGCCGACGCCTCGGACCCCGCGAACCGGCCCGAGTGCCGCCTCTGCCGGGCTCCTCTCCAGTGGATCTGCCCGGCCTGCAAGCGGGTCCGGTGGGTCGACGAACCCCGGTGCGCCTGCGGTTTCCCCCTGGAACACGTCGAGCCCCTGGCCCGCCACTTCGAGGGGGCCCAGCGGGCCCACCGCGACCGCGACCACGCGGCGGCCTTGGAACACCTCCGGCGGGTCCAGCAGTATGCCCCCCACCACGCCGGGGCCCGGAAGGGGATCGACACCGTCCGCCGGCTCCTGGCCGAGGCCGAGGCCGCGCGCTCGGCCTTCGAGTCGGCCCGGGCCCGGCGGCACCTGGTCGCGGCCCGGGCGGCGGTGGTGGCCTGGTCCCGCCTGGTCGCCGCCGACGCCCCCGAATTCGTCGCCGCCCGCGACGAGGTCGCCCGCGGGCTCCGGATGGCCCACTCCCTGGCGGCGAAGGGCCGGGCGAGCGAGGCCGACGACCACGCGGCCGCCCGGTCGTTCTTCGCCAAGGCCCTCGCCTTTGCCGCCGACCTGGACGAGGCCCGCGAAGGGCTCCTCCGCTGCCCGCCCGACCCCCCCTCGGGGCTCGTCGCCGAGTTCGCCGTCGACCGGGTCCGGCTCCGATGGACCCCGCCGCCCCCAGACGGCCTCGGCCCGGTCCGGTTCCGGGTCGTCCGCAAGCTCGGGGCCGTCCCCTCGCAGCCCAACGACGGCGCGATCATCGCCGAGACCGCCGAGGCCGAGGCCGAGGACCGGACCCTCCGCCCGGGCGAGTCGGCCGGCTACGCCGTCTTCACCAGCAGGGGGGCGGCCGGCTCGCGGCTCGGCGCCCGGGCCGGCCCCGTCGCGGCCTTGCCCGAGGTGGCCGACGTCCGCGTCGAGGCCCGGGCCGGCGAAGTCGCCCTGTCCTGGACCCTGCCCGACGGCGCCTCGGGCGTTCGGGCCGTCCGCAACCCCCGCCGCCGGCCCGCCCACGACCGCGACGGCGAGATCGTCGAGGCGCTCCCCGGCGGCCTGGTCGACCGGGGGCTCCAGGACGATCAGGCCTATCACTATGCCCTCTTCGCCCTGTACCCGGGCCCGGACGGGGGCGACCGCCCCTCGAAGGGAGTCGCCGTGACCGCCGTGCCCCACCCGCCGGTCGAGGCGGTCGCCGCCCCGACCCTGGCGCCGAGGCCGGGCGGCGGTGTCGGGATCGCCTGGGACCCGCCGCCCCGGGGCCTGGTCCGCCTGATCCGGACGGCGGCCCCGCTCCCGCATCTCCCGGGCGATCGCGTCGGGCCGGCGACCGCCGCGGGCTGGGACGGGACCTGGATCGAGGCGACCGCCGACGGCCAGGCCGAGGACCGTTCGCCCCCGACCTCGGGCCTCTGCGCCTATACCCCGATCCTCGCCTGGGCCGGCGGGGCGACGGTCGGCCACCCGGCCCGGTATTCGTGCGTGCCCGACCCCTCCGACCTCCGCGCCGTCCGGGTCGGGACCGGCGGGCGGGTCCACCTCCGATGGCGCTGGAGCCCGCAAGGGGCCGAATCCCGGGTGGTTGCCCGGCCCGGGTCGCCTCCCCTCGGCCCCCACGATCCCGAAGCGATCGCGGCGAACGTGGCGGACGAGGAATATAGCCGGTTGGGGTATTTCGCGGTGACCTTGCCGACCACCACCTCCGGCCCCTGGCATCTGGCCGTCTTCAACCTGGCGACGGTCCAGGGAGAGGAGGTCGTTTCGCCCGGCCTCGACCCCTCGGCCCGGACGGTGGTCCCAGGCCCGAACCCCGAAGTCACCCTGTCTTATACCCTCCACCGCCCCCACTTTCCGGGCCGGGCCTGGTCCGTCAGCTTCCGGACCGAGCCCGCCGGGTCGCCCGTCCCGCCCACGGCCCTGGTCGCCCATCCCCGGACCGTCCCCCTTTCGCCCGATGATGGCGAGATCGTGATCCGATTCCCAGCTTCCAAGGATGGCGACATATTTCCCTTACCTCCCACCGTCAGCCTCAATCGCCATCGAGCCCGGATCTTCGCGGACCCCGCATCCGACCCGGACGGCCTTCCCCCAATCCGCATCCGCCACCCGGAGGGGGTCGCCCGGGTTTGATCCGGCGTGCGACGGCCCGGAAGAAACGAACCCAACGGGAGTCTGGGGTCCAATCACGCCGCGCGGGCGGCTCATCCTCATCATCGTTTTCGGGGAAGTCGCCGAGCAGACTCGTTCAAGGTTTCGACGCGGGTTCAGGCGGCTCGAAGTCGTCGGGCAGCCGGTCGAGGTAGGGGCCCACGAGGGCTTGGGGAGATTCGGGCCGCTGGCCGTGGTCGCGACGATAGCACTCGCTGGCCAGTTCGATCAGGAGATCCGCCCGGACAGGCTCTTCGGTGTTGAGGACGCGCATCCGGCCCCAACTGGTCTGGAACGGAGACACGGGGAGCAGCGACGAATTGAACCAGGTGAGGAAGTTGGGCAAATCGAAGGCGCGAACCGAGGCGGGGGCATTGGGGTCATCGGCAAGATCGTAGAGCCCGGTGACAGCTCCGCCCAGGGTTGGGCGAGCGGCCCGAGGGCGGTCGGCATAGGCCAGGCGATTCGCGTAGATCAGACGGATCAGCCGACGCGAGCGGTCGGGCTCGCGCATCAAATAACTCCGAAACCTGGGGAAGACGGGCAGCATCTGGAGAACGGGGCCGAGCCTCCGGTCCGGCGGCTGCGAGGGCCATACGGCTTCATGCCATTCGAGCATTTCCAGGTCGATGAAGTATTGCCGTTTCAAGGCGTCCGACGCCGGCGCGGTCATGGCATCGATCGCCCGGGCTTCGGCCAAGGCCCGGCGGAGCAGGGGGCCATCGACCCGAGGGTCCGCCGCCCATCGCCGGATCGGCTTGTCGGCGAAGGTCAAGATGGCGGAGCCACGCTCGCGGTGCCGCAGGTGGCCATGCATCCCGACGTGCCGACTCGATCGGAGGACCGCGCGATACCATCCCCAGGCGCCGGCCATATCGCCGACGGCCTCGCTGCCGGCCGCCTTGGCCAGCGCGAGTTGGGCCAGGACCGGCAGGCCGGCGCTCGTGAAATTCTTCGGGAATTGATAAGCGGAGTTGCCCAGGGGATCGATCGCGTCGGGCCGTTCGGTCCCCTCGCGCCAGAGGCGGAGGGCCTCGTCGTTCTCGCTCACCAACGCGGGGATCGGGCTGATTTGAATTGGGCCTCGAAAATCGAGGCCCAGCCCACGAGTCGCCCGGATCGCCCGGTCGTAGAGCACGTAGGCGTTGCGGCTTTCGGGGACGTCAATTGCCTGGAAAGCCGCCACGTCGAACGGGTCGCCGATGTCGGGCAGGTCGCGGAGGCTGGTTTGCCGCCAGGACAGGGTCGCGAGCGTGGCCGCCGCCAGCGCCATCGCCGGCCACTTCAAATAAGCGCGCCAGCCGAAGACCCGGGCGGGCCAGCCCAACGGAATCCGAATCAGCCAGATCAGGGTCGCGAAGTGGCTCGGCCTGGCAACTCGCGTCATCGCGCCGTCTCCCCGGATGGTTGGGCCCATCCTACCCGGGGAGTCGGGGATGACAACGAATTTCTTAAGAGAAGTTCAAGATTTGGCCGCCGATTCGTCGGCGAGCGCGGCAGGGCCCCGGCGTTCGGCGAGCTTGGCGCGGGCGACCTCGATCAGGGCGGGCAGGATCGAGATGCCGATGATGGCGAAGATGACGAGCTGGAAGTTCTTCTTGACGTAGTCGAGGCTGCCGAACTTCCAGCCGGCGAGGAGGAAGATCAGGACCCAGGCGACGCCGCCGGTGACGTTGAACAGGGCGAACCGGGCGTAGTTCATCCGGCCGATCCCGGCGACGAACGGGGCGAAGGTCCGGACGATCGGCACGAACCGGGCGAGGATGATCGTCTTGCCGCCGTGCTTGTCGTAGAACTTCTGGGCTTCGACCAGGTGCTTCTTGTTCAAGATCCGCGAGCCTTCGCTGGCGAACACCCTGGGGCCGAGCCGGTAGCCGATGGCGTAGTTCACGGCGTCGCCGAGGATGGCCGCGACGATCAGGAGCCCGGCCGTCATCGGCAGGTTGATCGGCGAGTTCGCGGCCGCGGCCAGGGCGCCGACGGCGAACAGCAAGGAATCCCCGGGCAGGAACGGGACGGCCACCAGGCCGGTCTCGGCGAAGACGATGGCGAACAACAGGACGTAGAACCCGGTCCCCATCGAGTTGGCCAGGTTGTTCATCGAGTCCGGGCCGAGGTGCCGGAACAGGGTGTCGAAGACTTGTCGGAGGAAGGCCATTCCGGGCTCCGGGACGTGGGGCGGATCAGGGCGACTTGCCGTCGCGGGGGCGGACGGGGAGGCGGACGTTGCGGATTCCGGCGGCGTTGCAGGCGGACAGGACGTCGGCGAGGTCTTGATAGGCGAGCTTGGCGTCTCCCCGGATCAGGACGCCTTGATCGGCATACCGCTTCCGGGCCTCGACGAGGGACCGCGTGAGGGCGTCGAGGTCGAGCTGCTGGTCGTTGAGGGCGACCTTGTTGGGGGACAGGACCGTCAGGTTCAAGTCGTCGGGGGCCTGGGTCAGCGGCGCGGCGGCGGCGACCTCGGGGACCTTGACGGTGAACTCGTTCTCGTCCCAATCATAGAGCCGGGTCGCCGCCATGAAGAAGACGAGCAGGCAGAGGACGACGTCGACCATGGGCGTCATGTTGATCTGCGGCAACTCGTCGGACTGGAGGCGGTCGGCGAGCATCCGTGACTCCTCAGAGCTGATGGGTCCGGCTGTCGGCCCGGGCGTGGTCGACCCGGCGGTCGGCGGGCCGGAGGGCCTCGGCGGAGACCAGGTCGATGACGCGGCGAGCGTTGTCGTCCATGTCGCGGACCAGGAGGTCGACGCGGTTGAGCAGATAGTAGTAGGCGGCCACCGAGACGATGGCGATGCCCAGGCCCAGCGCCGTCGACACCAGGGCCAGGCTGATCCCCTGGGCGAGGGCCTCCCCCTTGGCCCCGCCGACCCGGCCGCCGATGGCGTCGAACGACTGGATCATGCCGATGACGGTGCCGAGCAGGCCGAGGAGGGGGGCGAGGGTCGAGGTCCCGTTGAGGACGCGGACGTTCCGGCGGAGGTCGAGGACCTCGCGGCCGGCGTCGTGGTCGAGGGCCTGGCGGATCGTGGCGGCGGGCTGGCCCCAGTAGCGGACCGCGTGCCCGAAGATCCGCGCCATCGGGCTTTCGTTGGCCCGGCAGAGTTCGGCCGCGCGGTCGCGGTCGAGCTTGCCGGTCGACAGCCGTTCGAGGAAGCGGTTGACGAAGTCGCGCGGGATGACCCGCCCCCGACGCAAGGCGATCAGCCGTTCCAGGGTGTAGCCGACGGCGACGACCGAGCACAACGCCAGGAGCCAGAGCATCGGGTTCGAGCGGGTGAACAACGCCAGGATGCTTTGCCGGCCGACGCCGGCGGCGGCCGGCCTGGTCGCGCCCGGGGCGGGCGCCTTGGCTTCCCCCGGGGGCGGGGGGGCCGGCTCGGGCCGGGCCTCGGCCGCGGTGGGGCCGGCGGGCTCGGTCGCCTTCGGCGGTTCTTGGGACAAGGCCCGGGGCGACCCGCCCGCGACCAGGGCGAGGGCCAGGGCGACCGCGAGCGGTCCAAGGCGCGAGCGAACCATCGAATCTCTCCTCCGTGCGTGGGACGCCCGCCCGAAAGGACGGACGCCGCGCCGGCGGTTCTCCTCTCCCCGGGCGCCGTCGCGAGCCCATCATCCTAGCGTGCCGGCCGCCCGTGTCAAGGTTGCGGGCCGGGCGCGCGGGGCCGATCGGTTCGTCGATTCGCGGAATGCCCGATTGCCAGGATTTCCGATTCCAGACGGCGGCAAAACCAGATGAACCTGATCTCCTGAAATCCGAGATCCTGGGGATTTGCGATCCGTCCTCCGACCCGGCTTGAAGAACCGATCGACCTTGGGCGGGCGCGAAGAAAACCCCCGCCCGGAGCCATTGGGGGCTTCCGGGCGGGGGTTTCGACCCTTCGCTCCGTCACGTCGCCGGGGGGCGGCGGATCATTCGATGGCGGAAGAATCGACCGGGAGTTGGCGGATCGACGGGGGCATCTTGCTGCCCTGCGGGGTGACCAGCTTGGACCAGACGATGCCGTCGATCTGGTCGGAGACGAACTTGACGGAGCCGTCGCAGAACAGGACGTTGACGCCGCCCGAGTGGTAGCTGTTGGGGTAGGGGAAGGCCCCCTCGATCGAGAGGTTCTGGCCGTAGTTGATGCTTTCCTGGGTGGCGACCGGGTTGTCGGCCCCCCGGTAATTGGCGAACTTCCAGGCCTGGCCATCGGGCGGGGTGTTCTTGACGTCCGACTGGAGGCCCTTGATGCCGAGGGAGCTATTCACGACCTGGTCGGAGGCGATGACCATGCAGAAATTCGGGTGCGGGGTCGCCCAGTTGGCGTTGATGGTCGCGCCGCCGGGGGGCGTGCCGAGATAAGGGTTGCCCGGCGAGTAGCCGGCCAGGGAATTCTCGGTGGCGAGGATCGTGGTGCTCGACCCGTCGACGATCGAGCTGGTGTTGGTCTTGGCGTCCCAGCTATAGTCGCCGGTGTCGGTACCCAGGAACATGACCCCGGTCTTGACGGCGTTGGCCTGGGTCCAGCCCGGCCCGTTCGCGTTGTCCTGGAGGGCGCCGGCGGTCGGCGTCACGCCGTCGCCGGGGGTCCAGCCGTAGGTATAGCCTTTGAGGGAGGCCGGGAAGCCAATCCAGCGGCTGAACCCGCCATTGACGGCGTAGGACAGGTTCCCCTGATTCGGGACGGCGGTCAAGTCCTCGGGGCACTTGAGGATGCCGATGCCGTTGTTGGTGATGGTGAAGTTGCTCGGGCTGCCCGGCGCCGCCTGATTGCTGAAGTAGGGCAATTGGCGGTTGTAGGAGTTGTAAAGGTCCTGGTTGTCGAGGAACGGCAGGATGTCCACGACCCAGTTATAGAGCGGCAGCGAGTTGGCGAAGTTGGAGGCGTAGCTGCCCGGGGCGAAGACGAACAGGTTGATCACCGAGCCGTCGGGAGTGGTCGGCTTGGCGGTGCCGGCGGTGGTGGAGTGGAGGGTCTCGCCGAAGGTCCCGGCGTTGGGGAAGAAGTTCTTCTGGTTGAGGAACCCGGACAGGCCCAGGCCGACCTGGCGGAGGTTGCTGGCGCACTGGAGGCGGCGGGCTGACCGGCGGGCGGCCTGGACGGCGGGCAGGAGGAGCCCGATCAGGACGCCGATGATGCTGATCACGACCAGCAGCTCGATCAGCGTGAAACCACGTTGGCGGCGACGCGACATCGAATGGTCCTTTGCGAAGGAAGGGAAGGGTTGACTCTAGTCTATCGATCCGAACATCGGTCGGACAAGGCATCGGGTAAATATGCCGCCCGGATGCCGGCCGCGTCGCCCAAAAGGGACGCGGCCGGGCCCGGGATCGCGGTCATTCGATCCGACGACGGTAGGTCACGCACTCGCGGAACTCGCCCGGGTAGAACGGGTTGAACCCGGTCGCCTTGGTCCGGTCGAGCAGGAAGAACGACCGGTTCCGGGTGTTGGTCCCGGCCGCGACGTTGAGCTCGCCGCCGAGGACGTCGGCGAGGCCTAGCTCGGGCGTGCCGGCGTGGGTCACCTCGAAGAAGCCGACGGTGATCCAGACGGCGAACTGGTGGGTCCGGACCGTCGAAAGGTTCATCATCTTCTGGAGCAACTCGGTCCGGAACTGCGGGTGCTGGCGGTTGTCGTGGAGGAAGAAGTCCTTGGCCGCGAAACTGTTGCCCGCGGACAAGGGGCTGGGGGAGAACGGGTTGGCCGTGGGCGGCTGGGCGACGTAGTTGCTGTACACGGTGTTGGGGTTGGCCGGCGAGGGGCTGGGCGAGAACAACTCCGAGAACGGGTCGGCGAGGTTGTAGTTCGTCGTCGCCAGGTTGCCCACCTGCCCGGCGTAGTTGAGGTTGGAGTCGCCGTGGGTGCTGGCGTTGCTGTTGAGGTTGACGTCGGGGATCTGGAAGATCCGGCGCGGCGGGATCGGCGGGATCATCGCCAATATGTTGCCGGAGTTGTCCTTGAGCGGGGCGTTGTAGGCCGGGTAATTGGTGAACGTCAGGTCCATCCAGGGGAACCGGAGGCCCGGGTCGAGGGTGACGGAGGGATTGGGCGACGGTACCACCATTGCCGTGGTGGGGGTATTGCCATTAACCAAGAATGGCGGGCTCGGCGGGCTCGACGTCGAGCTAAACGACGGGCTGGTCGAGCCGTCGGTCAGGGTGACCGACGTGTTGTTGATCGGGCTGGTCCGGGGCACCCCGGTGGTGACCGGAGGGGTGTAGACGTAGGGGGGCGGGAACGACGTGGCCGTCGCCCGGGGGATGCCGGGTCGCATCAAGGTGTAGTTGATGTCGGGGTAGCTCATCGAGCGGTAGAACATGTCCGAGGGGACGGTGGAGCCCCCTTCGCCCTGGTGGGCGAACAGGAAGTTCGAGCCGCCGTGGCGGAGCTTGATGAAGTCGGCGAAGGCCGCCTTCATGCCGGTGAGGGTGTTCTGGCCCCCCCCGACGTGCGAGGTGACGGGGTCGAGGTAGGTGAACCCGCGGCCGACGAACGCCGGCTTGGGGCTGGAGGCGGTCTGCGGGGCGTTGTTCTGGGTCCCGATGTAGGTCCCGAGCGAGTTGGGGACGTAGGGCGTCAGGGTGACGACGTTGATGTCGGAGATCGGGTAGTACGAATTGGGGACCCCGTTGGGGAGCACCTGGGTGACGATCCGGGGCAGGACCCCGACGCCGGTGCCGCCGACCGGGAATGGCGTCAGGTCGCCCGAGCCGAGGGGATCGAGGGTGGTGACCGGGGCGTTGGGGTTGCTCGTGTGGTTGTTGTTGTTGAGCCAGTAGCCGTACTGGGCCAGGGCGATGTTGAGCCGGGGGTCGTCGAGCAGGCCGAAGAAGACCTCCTCGTCGATGATCAAGTTGAGGTTGATCAGGCCGGGCCGGCGGTCGGCGCGGGCCCAGTCGTAATTCTCGCCGTTGTCGGCGGTGCCGATGGCCCCGTTGGCGGAGCTGGGGACCTCGAAGAACTCGAACATCTTGAACCAGCCGGCGCCGGTCCAGCCGCCAAGCTGGGTGGGATAGGCCTCGGCGGTGGTCGCCGTGGGGTCGGGGATGACCGACGCGGCGGTGTAATAGAATTTGTCGGGCAGGTACGGGTACGCCGGGGTCAGGTTCCCGGTGAACGCCCCGGCGGTCGGCCCTGGGACGAGCTGACCGGGGGCCAGGTTGGAGGTCTTGAGGGTGACGATCGCCGAGGGTGTGGGTGTGGGGGTGAAGGAGAACGAGTTCTCGATGAACTGCTTGGTGAACAGGCCGGGCGGGCAGCCGGGCACCAGGAGCAGCTCGGCGACGCTGGTGAAGTCGCGGTCGTGGAACGGGAAGTGGTCCCAGTTCGAGTTTTGCGTCGGCACCAGGCTGCCGATGTTCTCGACGATGGGCTTGGTGATCGGGGTATAAGTGGCGGTCGGCCCCCCCGAGAAGGGAGTCGCGTAATAGCCGGCGCCGCCGGCCTGGGTGCCGGCACCGCCGCCGCCTTGGCCCGGGGGCTTGCTCGTGGGATAGGTGTTGAGGAGCGGTAAGCTAGGCGGGACGAGCCCGGAAAGGCTGGGGTTGCCGAGGGTCTGGTCGGTGTAACCGAACGCCGAGGCGGGGACGGGCAGAGGAAGAAAGTCGGTGGGGTCGAGGAGCTGTCCGCCGCGGTAGGGCTGCTGCCGCTGGGCGGAGAAGATGGGCATCGTGCTATTCGGACCGGTGGGCGGCGGCATGCCGCCGGCGCCGACGAAGCCGTTGTCCCGGACCCAGGGGAACCGCATCGAGTCGACCACGACCATCTCGCCGGTCGGGTTGAACGGGTTGGCCGGGCGGCGGAGGTAGACCCAGAAAAACTGGCCCGTGACGCTGGTGGGCGGGGGCACGGCGCCCACGCCGGTGTAGCCCGCCGTGACGGGGAAGAAGGTGTCGGGCACGAACGAATCCGGGACCGCGTCCACTGGCGCCACGTCATAGCCCGCGGTGGCGCTCTGCGGGTTCTGACGATTGGCCAGGACATAGAAGTAAGGCTTCATCTGGCCGGACTGGCTGGAGATCGCCGGCACGGGCGCGGCCTGGTTGGGGGGCGGCGTCTGCGGGTTGTCCAGGTTGTTGTCCTGCATCAGGCCGGCGCCCAGGCCCCAGCCGATGGCGAAGACCGGGAACCTGCCGAACGAGTTGGGGAGGGTCTGGGTGCCGCCGGGGGTGGTGACGCCCGCATTGACGGGGTTGAGGTTGCCCGGGAAGGGGACCACGTTGTTGAGAATTCCCTTCGGCACGTTCATTTGCTGGACGATCGGGGCCGAGATGGCGATCCCGCCGATGTTCTGGGGCAGGCAGCCGGTGATCGGATCGGGCCGCCCGGTGTAGTCGTCGGGCATGATGACGAGGTCCCAGCCGGCGAGGTTGAGGTCGGCGGCCCCCGGCGTGCCGGCCGGGATCATCGGGGTGTTGGGGATCGTCGGGGTAGGGGCGCCGCCGGCGGGCGGCTTGCTCGGGTAGGTTTCCACGTGCGATGAGTCGTCGATCAGGGTGTTGACCAGCTCGATGTAGAACCGGGTGAGCGCCGCCCCGCCGTTGTTGTTCGTCTGCGCGGTGTAGGTGTAGCAGAGGACCTCGTCGAGCGCGATCGGCGAATACTCCATCCCGTACTGGACGAGGTAGGGGTTCACCGGGACGTTGGAGGCGTCGACCATCACCGCCTGCCAGTTCGAAGTGGACTTGGGCGTGGTCTGCTCGTAGGCGATCATCGGGTCGAACGGCGTGAAGAAGTGGGTGGCCGGGCTGGCCGATCGGTCCCAGGGGGGGGCCGTGTCGCTCGGCTGGTTGGCCCCCGAAGGGAAGGCGATGGTCGAGAACTTGACGCCGGCCAGCGCGGCGGGGTTCCCGCCGACGGCGGCCACCGGCGGCGTGACCATGAGGTCGGTGTTGACGAACCGGGTCATGGTGGCGTCGGGGTCGCGGAAGTCGACGATGTTGAGGACGAACTGGCTGAGCGCCGCCAGTTCCTGCGGGGTGTCGATCGCCTGGGGCGGGAGGATCTGCTTGAGGAGCTGATAGGTTTCCCGGACCCACTTCTGGCGGACCGGCTCGGCCGGGTCGCTGGCGACCGGCAGGGGCATGTTGAGGTTGATCCGCCGGTCGCGCATCGCCAGGGCGGGGGTCATCACCGGCTGGGCCGTGATGCTGGTCGCCGGGTTGGGGTCGACGAACAGGTCGTAATGCTTGTTGACGTTGCGTTGCGGGATCGGGTTCGAGGTGGCCGCGAACGGCGGGCTGGTGCCGGTCGTGACCGCGCCGCCGGCGGTCGTCCCGCCGGAGGCGGACAGGAACGCGGGCAGGGCCAGCGGGCCGCCGAAGGTTGGGTTCGGGGTCCAGGCGTTGATCGGGGGGGGCAGGGTGGGGTTGGGCACCCCTTCGGTCCCGAAGGTGCTGGCGAGGAAGAGGCTGTTGGCGTTCCGGGGGTTGAACGGGTCGTCGACCGTGGTGACGACCACCTGGTTCATCGTGGCGAAGCTCGGGCTGGCGAACCGGCCGAACCGGCTGTTGTACGGGAACGTCCCCTGCGGGTTGTCGTTGGCGTAGACGAAGCTGTTCGGCTCCCACGATTCGAGGCTGAACAGGCGGCGCCGGGTCAGGCCGTCGCCCGGGTTCAAGAAGCTGATCGGCGCCAGGCTGGAGAGCCGGCTGGACAGGGTCGAGCCGTCGACGTCGTGCTTCCGGTAGAGCCATTCGAGGTCGCTGGGCCCGAACTGCTGGTCGTAGTGGTTCGGGTTGTACAGGTTCATCTCGTCGGCCTCGTCCTTGTTGAGGCTCCCGAGCGGATACCCGTTGGCGACGGTGGCGAAGGCCTGGTCGAAGTAGGGCGGGACCTCGACGTTCCCGAGGTTGTCCGGGGGAATTGGCATAACGAAGAAGTAGGGCCCGCTCTCCGAGTTGATGTACGGCGAGGCCGTGACGCCGCCGAAGGGGGGGGTGTTGCCCGGGGCGTTGGGGAGCGTGGTCGGGTACACCGGGATGCTATTCGCGGCGTCGCCGACGATCGGATAGTAGGGCTGGGCGGCCGCGGAGTTGTAGCTGTAGATGTCATACGGGGCCGCCCCGAAGACGGCGATCTTGGCCGCCTGCCGCACGGAGAGGGAGTCGCCGTTGCCGGTGTCGGTGATCGGCGCCCGGAACCCTTCGAAGCCGTGGAACAGGTTGTTCGTCTTGTTGGGGAGGATGGGGTGGCGGAGGCTCGCGTTGAAGCCGAAGACGGGCATCAGGAACCCGTTGGGGCTGTTGGCGTTGAAGGTGTAGAGGGGGTCGACCGCGGGGGCGCCGTAGGAGGCGGGGTAGGTGACGTCGCGGGGAATGCCGGGAGGCCGGAAGTAGCGGAAATAGCCGACCAGCCCGTGCGTCTCGTAGCCGGTCCCATAATCGAGGATGTCGTTGGGCCGTTTCATGTAGGCCATGATCCGGCCGGTGGCGGCGGGGTCGTAGGGGGTGTTGAACCGCTGGATTCGCTGGGCGGCGATGGCGACCTGCCCGGCGTTGTCGAGCGACAGGGTGTATTCGCCCACGCCCTGGTTGAACTGGGGGACGAGGGAGTCGAAGTCGTCGTCATCCGAGTCGGCGGTGGGCCCGAACGAGTTGTGGTTGCCGAACGTGGCCGCGCTGTAGATCGACCGGCCGGCGCGGACCGGGTTGTTGTACAGGAAGGGGACCTTGTTCGCCGGGAGGTTGGAGAAGATCCCCGGGACGCTCAGGACCGTGGGGACGCCCTCGACCTCGCCCCAGCGGCCGGGGATGGGGGTGACGCCGAGCCGGCCCACCCGGCCGTTGGTCTTGACGTCCTGGCCGTCGATGACGTTGTTGGGCATCCACCAGTTCTGGCCGTTGACGGCGACCGCGTTCAGTTCGCCGGCCAGGTTATTGGGGTTGGTCAGGTTGTCCATCGGCACGGTGCCGGCCAGGAGGTTGCGAAGCTGCGTCAGGGCGACGTCGAGCCCCACGTTGTCGATCTGGCTGTAGAGGCGGTCGGCCGCGATCGCGTTGAGGTTGTTGGTGATCAAGGCCGTGCTGTTGTAGACGTTGGCCGACGCGTTCTGGAGGGCGTACTTCGGGTTGACCTCGTTGACCGACACCCCCAGGTGCGAGGCGTGGTCCCAGGTCGGGGCGTCGTAGAAGGTGTGCGGGGCGACGCGGACCTTGCCGGCGGGGACATTGAATTGCGGGTCGCCGGTGGAGTTGGGGTCGTTGTACCAGGCCGGCATCTCGGCGTTCTGGTAGTCGCGGGCCTGGAGGTTGCCGGCGGTGTTGAGCGGCAGGCGGCCGTTCTGGCCGATGATCAGGAACGCGAACAGGGGCTTGAACAGCTTGCCGCTGATGTCGCGCTGGACGGGATAGCCGAGGTCGAGCCAGACCGAGTCGGTCACGCCGTCGCCGTCGTTGTCGACGTCGTAGGTGATCTTGCCGGTGGCGTCGGGCAGGGGGTCGGCCGGGAAGTTCGGCGAGTTGTCGACCGACCGGGGGCGGAGGATCTTGGCGGCCCCGGCGACGGCGAGGTGGTTGAGGGTCGCGGTGTTGGTCGGGTTGTTGACCTTGTACGACCAATCCTGCGCCGTGAGGATGCCGGGCCGGTGGAACGACGGGATGACCACCTGGCCGTCGGCGCTCTGGACGGCGAGGAACCAGTTCTCGAGGTCGGGGGCGTCGTAATCCTCGTCCATCCCGATCAGGTCGGGGTCGCCGAAGCTGGCGGTGGTCGGGAACCCGCCGGCCGCCGTCGGGAGGTTCCTCGGGAACGTCGGGTCGATCAACTGGCCGTTGGCCCGGAAGTTCCCGTAGGCCGCCGTGTCGAACGGGACCAGCGGCAGGTTGCCCGAGGTTTGGCCGTTGTAGGCCACCAGCGACCGCGACATCCCCGGCCCGTTGAACGCCCGCATGTACCGGCCGTCGAGGACGAATGAGTAGGGGAAGACGATCTTCTGGCTCGAGTCGAGCGTCCAGAGGGGCGTGAGGACCTTGGGCGTGCCAAACCCGGGATTGACGGAGTTGTTGGCCGCCAGCGCGGCGGAGGCGCCGACGAAGATCCCGTTGATCGCGCCCGCCGGCGTCGCCGCCGTCGCCGAGGCGTCGAGCATGGACGGCACGATCGGCGGCAGGCTATTGTTGGTCGGGTGGGCGATCTCCCCACCGGCCGGGGCGAGCGTCAGGACGTGGTAGCCGCCGGAGAAGTTGGTGGAGCCGGTGTCGTCGTCCTCCAGGACCTCGAAGGTCTGGGGGACCGTGGGGGTGTTGAAGCTGCCCGCCAGGAAGTTGTTCGGGTTGGCGATCCGGAGGACCCAGCGGGTGAAGTTCAGGCCGTTGTACTGGTACGAGACCTTGTCGGTCGGGATGTTGGTCTTGTACTGGACCAGGTTCATGCCCGCGAACGGGGAGTTGGCGTTGTTGCCCTGGCTCTTGTAGGGCTGGACGCCGGTGAACTGGAGCGGGACCGACACGTATTGCGGCGGCGGGCTGCCGTTGGGCACGAGCACGCGGTCGAGGAACCCCTTGTACTCGGAGGCCGTGGTCCCCCGGTGGAGCGAGTCGTTGCCGTACATGTCGCGGAGGAGGCCGTGCCCCCGGAGCGACGACAGCGGGTTGTTCGTGTCGTTGATCAGCTGGGCCAGCGCGAAGTCCATGTACTGTTCCGCGTTGGGCCGATTCTCCGACTGGTTGAAGTTGCGGGCGTTGATCAGCGACTGGCCGGCGAACGTCGCGAACGTGACGCCGATCAGCGCGAGCAGCCCGAGCATGCCGAGGATCAGGACCAGGACGATCCCCCGGCGCCTCGCGCCGTGGGCCAGCGAATTCGCGAACATCAGGCCATCCCTCCTCGGCCCGGCCCGCCCGACTCCGCGAGCGGAGAAGGGGAGGCGATCCGGGCCGTTTGTCGATCGGGGTCTGCTCAGGTGGAACGGGTCGGATCAAAGTTTGTCGGTGAAATCCTGGCGGATCGTCAGCACCTTGACGTGTTCGTTCCGCGGGTCGGCCACGCGCACCTGGATCTGGATGCCGCGGAGCGGCGACGGGTAGGGCGGCGGGAACGACGGGTAGATCGGCAAGAACACGCCGCTCGGGTAGTTCTGCTGCAAGCCGTTGAGGTTGATGTCCACGTCCGGGGCGTTGGTGTAGTCGGTCGACCACGAATCCCAGACCCGGTTGAGCCGGATGACGCCGGCCTGGTTGTCGCCGACGAGGTTGAGGAACGGGGGCAGGGCGGGGTTGTAATTGTTGTTGTTGGCCGTGCTGTTGAACGGGTTGTAGGGTCGCGACGGGTTGATCCGGAAGTCGTTGGCGACGGTCGCGGTGCCGACGAGGTCGCCCAGCGGCGGCATCCGGCCGGCGTGGCCGAAGCCCCTCGGGCTGTTCCGGTCGTCCCAAAGGAACGTCGGCGTGCTGGTGGCCAAGGCCGAGTTAGCCTTGAGGCCGTAGCCGAGGTCGTAGTAGCCCGACGGGAAGTAGACGGGGGGAGTCGCGGTCGAGTTCCCGTAGATCGGCGCGTCGGGATCATACGCCTTGATGTCGAAGCTCCGGACGTTGGTCAGGATCAGGTCGTCGTCCCAGACCCCCGGCGCGTTGACGTACCGCGCGAAGGCCGCCGAGCCGACGCCGTCGTTGGCCACCTGGCTGACGGCGGGCGGGAGCATGTTGTTGGCGAAGCCGGCGGTCGCCAGCGTGGTCGCCGGGAGCGCGGCGGGGGGAAAGGGGCGGAGGCCGTTGGCCTGCACGGGGACCGAGCCGGCCGAGGTCAGCCCCTGGACCGGGTCGAGCCAGGTCGAGAAGTTGCCGCCGACGGTGGCGCAGAGCGACTCGCGCCAGGTCGGGAAGCCCCAGTAGGTTTGCAGCGTGTTGGTCTGCGTGAGGTCGGGGACGGCCAGGTTGTCGATGTTCGAGTAGGCGATCCCAGCCTTGTTCGTCAAGTTCAAGATCAAGGGCGAGTGATTGAAGGATTTGCCCGACGGGTCGAGGCTCCGAATCCAGCCCGTCGTCGCGGTCCCCGGGGCCGGCTGCGAGTACATCCCCGGGAAGATGTACGGGAACGGATAAACGTCATACGATCCGCTCAGCAATGTCCGGGGGTTCGCCGCGTTCGGGTAGGCCACCTCGTTGACCATGCCCGAGGTGAAGATCCTGGGGTATAGGGTCGGGTAAAAGTCGGGGATGTCGTCGCCGTTGAAGTCGTCGTCGATCCCGTCCTGGGTGTTGTTCATGCCGGCGGCGAAGTTGGCGTTGGAGAAGAAGTCGCCGCGGAACCGGGGGCGAAAGGCGCGGTATTCGCGGTTGGTCAAGTCGCCCAGGTCGTTGGCGATCGGCGCCCGCGGGGTCATCGAGCCGATCGGGGCCGGGTGGGCCGAGATGTCGTTGGCGCCCAGCCAGCTCACCGTCGCCCCGGGGCCGAGGCCGGGGAACGAGAAGAACGTGTTGGCGGCCAGCGACCCTTGCCGCTGGGGGGCGATCAGGAAGACCCGGCGGTACAGGTTGCCGTTGCGGAGGAAGTAGATCACCTCGGCGAGCTGGCTGGTGACCGTGACCGGCTGGACGGCGAGGTTGGCGGCGACGTTCGCCAGGGTGTTGGGGATGAACACCCGGCCGGTGAAGACCTGGCCTTCGGGGGCCTTGGTGGTGAAGGCGATGTAGTCGTCGGTGTCTTCCCCCTGGGCGTCGGCGAAGGCGTTCTCGCCGTACTCGAAGTAGCCCAGCTTCAAGGACGGGTCGAGCGGCGGGGTGAACCGGGCGGTGCAGCCGAGGAGGTCCTGCTTGATCCGCGTGTCCAACTGGCGGAGCGTGACGTCCAGCTCCGAGTTCGACCGCGAGGCGCTCATGGCGCCGGTGGCCGACTGGAAGATCTGGACGAGGATGACCATCATCAGGATGACCAAGGCGACGACGACGAGCATCTCGACCAGGGTGACGCCCCGTCGCGGGCGGCTCGGACGCGGCACGGCGGCACGCATGGCGGAACTCCTCGGGGGCGAGAGGGGGGGACGGTGTCCGATCGGACCGATTCGGATCAATGGATCTGGAACGCCCGGGGGAACACGTTGATGACGCTCGGCATGATCAGCGCCACGTTGGTGTAATAGGGCGAGCCGGCGTTGGCCTGGCCGGACGAGTACAACAGCGTCTTGGCCCGGACCGGCGTGGCCAGCGTCAGGGTCATCCGGCGATAGTTCAGGGGGCTGCGCGGGCCGGTCGCCTGGGCGGTCTCGGTCTCGCCGTCGGTCCGCTTGACGATCTGGTACCAGTAGCACCGCTGGAACGTCGTGCCGCTCGCCGCGGTCTTGGTCGCGCTGGTGGGCCCGTCGCGCTCGTAGGTGACGTCGGCGATCCAGCTACCGATCCGGACCTGGGGGTCGGGGATGGTGACGGGCCAGCGGATCAGGACGGTCCGGTCCGACCCGTTGGCGAAGCCGGTGTTGGCGATGTTGCCGGAGTTGATCGCGTTGACGTTGGTGGAGAACCCGAAGATCGCCTCGACCAGCGTCTCCCCGGTGGCGACCGGCGGCGTGGTCGCGCCGGCGGAGTCGACCATCGGCTCGAACCCGAACGGGCGGCCGTCGGTGACGACGATCTCCCCCTGGAACATCGTGTTGTTGGTCGAATCGACCTGGCGACCGGTGAAGAACCAGGTGTACCGCCAGTCGACCACGGGGTTGCCGGCATACTGCATGTCGGGCAAGAGCGGGCTGTAGGCGTTGACGCCGCCGTCGGCCGCGTTGAAGACCACGTCGTCGATCGAGCTGAACGTGTCGCCCGCCACGTCGGGGGCCTGGGCACCCGTGATGGCCATGTTGGCGTAGGTGAACGGGTATAGGGCGTTGGCCCCGTTGGCGGGCGTGTCCCAGGGGATGAAGTTGGTGATCCGCTGGAGCCCGTGGGCGCTGGGGGTCCCGACGTCGCCGGGGCTGAGGCCCATGTTGAACGGGTTGAAGACGGCGCCGGCGGGGCTGTACACGACCCCGCAGCCGAACCGGGCCTCGTAGGCGCCGTTGCAGTAGGTCTTGACGTTGAAGCTGAGCGTCGGGTCGTTCAGGGCCCCGGATTGGGGGACGATGTTGGTGACGGCCCGCCAGAGCGGGTCGTAGGCGATCGGCAGGCCGGGCAGGGGGTTGCTCGAGCTGTTGGTCTGGATCGGCGTGTTGCCGTTGACCACCGCGTCGGAGGTGAACGGGTCGAAGCTGGTCCCGTACCAGGTCTGCTGGAACGACGGCTTGTACAGGAGCGAGCGGGCGTCCATGTCGTCGGTGGCCGACTGGACGAGCAGGCCCCCCCGGTGGAACCGCGACGCGTCGCGGAGCCGGATCAGGCCGAGCGGGAACAGCGTGGCCAGCGAGATCAGGCCGATCCCCATGATCAGGATCGAGATCAGGATCTCGGTCAGGGTGATCCCCGACCGGGCGGCGGGGCCCCGGGGGCTGCGCGGGATCATTGCTGCTCCTTGATGCCGGCTTGGGCGTCGTAGAAGGGGCGTCCGGTGTCGGCGGGGTTGAAGTACTCGATCGAGTTGGTCACGATCTGGCCCGACTTGACGAACAGCGTGACCAGGCGACGCTCCCCGAGGAGGTAGGGCGGGCTCTTGGTGTAGGCCGGGCCGCCGTTGGCGTTGTCGGGCGGCGCGTAGTTCAGCGTCCCTTTCGGCATCGGCAGCAAGTAGGTTTGCAGGTTGGTGGCGCTGCCGTAGTTCGGGTTCAGGGCCGGGACGTAAGGCCCCGTCGGGGTGTAGGTCGGCGAGTCCCAGAGCGGGGCGACCACGCCTTGCCGCTCGGTGAGCCAGAAGTGATAGAATGGCAGGTTCGCCGTCGGCGACCCGTTGGCCCCGCCGGTGTCGGCCCCGGTCGACCCCGCCCCGGCCTGGACCACCTGGCCGCTCGGCGCGATCATGATGTCCACGTAAAACGCGTAGGGATCGACCGGGACCCGCGACCGCTCGGGCAGGATCGGCTGGACGAACCCCGCCACCCCGGCGCCGGTGGGCGTGGCCGCCGCCGCGTTCCAGGTCGTCAGGTCGATCACGATCCCGTCGGGGAGGGTCACCTCGCGGGTCCCCGGCGAGACGACCGGGCGGCGAAGGATGGTATAGGACACGTTCTGGAGCGTGGTCGAGGTTTGCGCGCCGAGGAACGTTTCCTGCTCGTACTCGCCGCCGCCGACGCCCAGCCTGGTGAACGTCAATTCGGCCGGCTCGTCGATCATGCCGTTGTTGTTGTCGTCGAGCCCGTTGAAGCCGGGGTCGGTGACCCCGTCGCCGTCGTTGTCGATCCCGTCGAACCCCTCGTCGATCCAGCCGTCGCCGTCGTCGTCGACCCCGTTGACGAGGAAGAGGAATTGCCCGAAATTGGCGGTGTTGCCGTTCGGCGTGTATTGATACGTGTTCGACGGAAAATTGCTGAAAGCATTGCTCGGATAAGCGGGGAAGTTGCCGCCGGGCGGGCGGGTCATGTTGATGAAGCGTTCCGGGTTCTGGAGGAAGTTGACGGCGTTCCCCGTGGCCAGGTTGGCCCCCGGCCCGGTGTACATCGGCCCGGCGATCGTGTAATAGGCGCCCGAGGTCCCGAACCGAATCCGGTCCCCCTGGCGGATGTTGTTGAACCAGGCCGCTGGCGGGTTCGGGACGGCCGGGATGCCGCTGGAAGCGACCAACTCGCCGACGGTGAGGAACTCATTGTTGTTGAGCGGGCTGTGGATGGCCGAGAGCAACCCTTCGGAGTAATCGGGGGCCGGCTCGATCGGCACGAACCGGTTCGAGGCCAGGACTCCCAGCCCGAGGGGACCGTAGGGATTGAGGATGGGGTCGGGCAACAGCCGAATCCCCCGGGGGGCGTTGGCCCGGATCGCGGCGTCCCGGGCGCCGGACAGGACCGCCTGGAACAGCCGGGCCCCCTCGCTCACCCGCCGCTCGTTGAGCGCCGGCAGCACCACGGGCAGGGCCGCGACGCTGATGAGGGCCACGATCACGATGACGACCAGCAGCTCGACCAGCGTGAACCCGCGCCGGCCTTCGATCCTAGGCGACCGCATCATTTCGCTCCCGCCCCGGGGCCGGTAAGGGTGTGATTGGTGATGTCATCCAGGCCCGCTCCCTGGAGGAACGTCGAGGTCGTGGTGCTCGAAATCCCCTGGAGGAAGGTCCCGCTCCGGGCGGTGAAGTCGACCTGCGCCGCCTGGCTCTCGCACCAGTTGAGCAACATGGCGTCGGCCACGACGCCGAGGCCGGTGGGGAATGCCTTGGCCCCGGCGTACAGGGTCGGATTGACGGCGAAGGAGTCCTGGTACTGGGTGTAGTCGAAGTTGAGCTGGAAGGTGCCCGGCACCTTGTCGGGCCCGCCCGAGAGGACCAGGAACTTCGAGTAATAGGCGCGGCGGAGCGACGTGCCCGACCGATCCCAGTTGTTGATGGGCGGCTGCGCGGGGAGGGGGTTGGGGTCGATCAGGATGTGGGAGTAGGCCATGAGGGCGTTGGCCTGCTGCGACGCCGGGCTGTTGATGAAGATCTTGCCGCCGGTGGGGCCGATGACGTTCAGGGCCTGCGAGAAGTCGGGGATGAAGCCGGTCGGCAGCATCGACGGCATCCCGGCGTTGATATTCGCGTTGCCGGACCACCAGGCGGGCGCCACCAGGAGTTGGTTGGGATCGAGCGGGTCCTGCTGGCGGGGCTCGGTGCCCCCGTAGCTGGAATAGCCCTTCTGCGAGTCCGAGGAGCCCGGGGTCGTCCCGAAGAAGATCGGCCATCGGTAGAACTGGAGGGGCTGGCCCCAGGCGTCGAGGAATTCGAGCATCCCGTCGCCGTCGGTGTCGCCGACCTCGCGGTTGGTGAAGTCGTCGCGGTTGTAGACGCTCCCCAGGGGCCCCTGGCCCTCGACGAGCAGGCCGTAGAGCGTCTCGGAACGGGCCGTCGCGTGCGTGTGCCTGGCCAAGCGGTCGGCGACGTAGGCCGCGAACGGCTTGCTCGGGGCGGGGGTGACGGTCACCTCGTCGATGTTGTCGACCAGGCCGTTGCCGTCGTTGTCGGCCGCGTCGTAGCCCGCCTTGGTGTTGACCTGGGTGCCCGCGGCGGTGTTGGGGTCGTTGATGAGGTCGAGGGCGGCGGCCTCGTACAGGTTCTTGGTCACCCCCGCCGCCGCCGTGAAGGAGGCGCCGAAGATCCCCGAGTCGGGGGCGATCACCAGTTGCGCGGGGGGCGGGGCGACGCCGACGTCGTTGAAGCCCGTGGCGATGTCGAAGCCGGGCGTCGGGACCAAGGGGTTGGTGGCCGAGGTGGACGGGGTGATCGGCGCGCCGGGGTTGCGGTTGCCCAGCGGCAGGGCGAAGGCGTTGAAATTGGTGGCGTTGAGCGGATAAGGGGCCGCCGCGAAGTTGAGCGGGTAGCCCCGCTGGCCCGCGGCGGCCGTCGGGGCGAAGTACGGCGAGGGGTTGACGAAGAACACGTCGGGCAACTCGGCCTTCATGAAGTCGAGCTGGGCGATCACCTGCGCCCGCCGCCCGTCCGAGTTGGGGATGATGTTGTTGAAGTTCGCCGCCGACACGTTTTCAGTGAGGGCCCCGAGGTAGCGGTGCGTCTGGTTGAGCGGCGGCGTCATGGCCAGGAGGGCGTCGACGCGGTCGGTCAGGGCGGCTTCGAGCTTGGTGATCAGCGTCTGGGTCTGCCGCTCCTCGGCCCGGCGGACGCCGTCGGAGGCGGCGACCAGGATGAGCGCGATGATGATGCCCATGATCGCGATCACGACCAGCAATTCGACCAGGGTGAATCCGACCCGGCGCGGGGTGCGTGCGTGGGGCATGGCGTCCGCCGTCCTATCGAGGGGCGATGTTCCGAGGAAAGGGGCCGATCCGAACCGGGGGCGGGCCGCCGACGGGGCGGCGGCCCGCCCCCGCGCGGCGGGCTCAGTCGAGCCGGCCGCCGGAGAAGTTGGTCAGGTTGTCGCTCTCGCGGAGCCGGATCGACTGGTCCTCGTTGTTGGTGTTGCCCGGGTCGGCCTGGCCGCCGGTGGCGGTCTTCGGATAGAGCGGCAACCGGCCGGCCGGGTTGGCCGGCAGGTACAGCCCTCCCAGGCCCCAGAGCCGGTCCTGCCCGGCCGAGAACAACTGGAACGAGTTGGCGTTGTAATAGTTCGCCCCGGTCGTCGAGACCGGGCCGGTGCTCGTGTACGGGTTCGGCGACGTCGAGACCACCCCGTTCCCCGCGAACGACACGCTGAACCCCCGGTACAGGATGGTCCCGTTGTCGTCCGTCTCGACGTTGGTGTTGTACTGGGCCGTGGGCTGCTTGCCCACCACCACCGTCGATTGGGCGTGGCCGTTGTCGTTGACGTCGTTGGGGTCGTAGCTGTTGCTCCCGTACGAATAGAAGTAGGCGTAGGGGACCTGGTCGTTGCCCTGGCTGAAGGCGTCCAGGTAGGTCGGGATGCCGTCGAGGTCGACGTCGACCAGCCGGCCCTGGTTGAACTCGAAGAGCGGCTGCGTCCGGTTGTTCGGCTGGGTCGCCGAGTCGACGAACGGGTTGGTCGGCTGGCGGCCGAAGCCGACCAGGCCGTTGTTCTGGTACACGCCACCGCTCTTATAAGCCGGCATCCCGCCCAGGAAGAACGCCATGCATTCGGCGCCGTTGAGGACGTAATAGGTCGTCGAGCCGGTGTTCTGGGCCGCGACACCGGCGTATCCGTCGCCGTTGAAGTCGTAGAAGGTGGTCGGCGTGGTCCCGGTCGTCGGGGCGAAGGTGCACCTCGGGAAGAACTTGCGGAGGTAGAGCAGCGACCGCGCCGCGAGCAGCCCTTCGGTGATGTCGACCACCGTCGAGTTGCCCGAGAACGGCCCCTGGATCGGGGCCGACGAGGCCAGCAACGCCGGGGAATAGCCGGCCTCGCAGAGCAGGAGCCGGCTGGGCGGGTACTCGCCGAACTTCGACTTGAAGTCGGCCAGCGCCGTGGCCAGGTTGTTGATCTCGGCGGAGCACGCCGCCTCCTTCGCCTTGCGGAACGCGGCGAAGACCGTGGGGACGAGGATGGCCATCAGGGCCCCGATGATCAGGATCGTGATCAGCAGTTCGATCAGCGTGAAGCCGGCCCGACGCGGGCGGTGACGGTCCATCGGTCGAGACTCCGCGGTGAAAAGGGGTTGGAATCGAACCGGGTCGAGGCGCGGACCCCGGACGCCCCGGCCCGTCGGTACGGGTCGGGCCGGGCGCCGCCGACGTCAAGGCGGGTTGCGTGTCGATTCGATCGATCGATCCGGGCCGGCCGGAGGTCAGCCCGAAAGCTTGCTGATCAGCGAGATCAGCGGCAAGAACAGCGCGATGACGATGAAGCCGATGATCCCGCCGAGCACGACGATCATGATCGGCTCGAGGAGGCTCACGAGGCTCTCGACCAGGGTCTCGACCTCTTCGTCATAGTTGTCGGCGATCTTGTTGAGCATCGTGTCGAGGTCGCCCGTCTCCTCGCCGACGTCGATCATGTTGACCACGATGTCGTCGACGATCCGGGCCTCGCGGAGCGGCTGGGCGATCGTCTCGCCCTCGCGGATGCTGTCGTAGATCCGCGTGAACGCCCGCTCGAATACCATGTTGCCCGCCGTGTCGCGGACGATGTTCAACGCCTCCAGGATCGGCACGCCCGACTGCACGAGCGTCCCCAAGGTCCGCGTGGTCCGGGCCACCGTGGATTTCTCGACGATCGCCCCCATCACCGGGATCATCAGCAAGATCCGGTCGCAGATGTAGGCACCCGTCTTGTTCCGGTACATCAGCTTCAAGAAGATCCAGAAGAAGACCGGGATCAGCATGACCACATAGAAGTAGTCGACCACGAAGTGGCTGGCGGTGATGAGAAACTTGGTCATCCCCGGGAGGTCGACGTTGAAATCCTTGAAGATGAGCTCGAACTTGGGAATGATGAAGTAAAGGATGAATCCGACGATGGCGCAGGCGACCGTGATGACCACGATCGGGTAAACCATCGCCGACTTGATCCGCCGCTTCAAGCTCTGCGACTTCTCCTTGAAGTCGGCCAGCCGTTGGAGGATGGCTTCCAACGCGCCGCCGGCCTCGCCCGCCTTGATCATGTTGCAATAGAGCCGGTCGAACGCCTTGGGGTGCTTGGCGAAGGCGTCGGACAGGGTGGCCCCCGACTCGATGTCCTCGACCACGTCTTCCAGCGAGTTCTTGAGGACGCCGGGCTTGGTCTGCCCGTGGAGGATCTTCAGGCTCCGCAAGATCGGCAGGCCGGCGTCCTGGAGCGTGGACAGCTGGCGGGTGAACGTGCATAGCTGCTTGGTCGAGATCTTGCCGATGGTGAACGACTTCTTCTTGCCCTTCCGGCCGCCCTTCTTGGCCTGCGCGGGGCCCTTCTTCTTCGCCTTGGACCGCTCGGAAATCTTGGTGACGAAGAACCCCTTCTGGCGGATCAGTTGCTGGGCTTCTTCCTGGGTGCTGGCGTCGATGGTGTCCTTGACCTCGCGCCCGGTGTTGTCCATCGCCTCGTACTGGAAGGTGGGCATCCTCGTCGTCTCCTCGGCGGTTGTTCGGTCGAATCCGTCGCGTGGTTCAAGGGAGGTCGTGTTCGTCGATCCCGGTCGGGGCGGGCCGCTCAATCCTCGTCGAGCATGGTCTCGCGGATGATCTCCTCGATCGAGGTCTGCCCGGAGTGGATCGCCTCGAGCCCCGACTCGCGGAGGGTCCGCATCCCGAACTTCCGGCAAGCCTCGCGGAACGAGTCGAGCGACGCTTCCGACACGATCATCTCGCGGAGTTCCTCGTTCATCACCAGGAGCTCATAGATCCCCATCCGCCCCTTGTAGCCCGTGTTGTTGCACCGCTCGCAGCCCTTCCCGTAGAAGAACTTCTTGGCCGCCGCCTGCTCGGGGGTCATCCCCAATTCCATGGCGACCTCGGGGCTGGGCGTGAACTCGGTCTTGCAGTTGAGGCAGATCCGCCGGACCAGCCGCTGGGCGAGCACGGCCTCGACGGTGGCCGTGATCAAGAACGTCGGCAGGCCCATGTCGCGGAGCCGGGTGATCGCCGACGGCGCGTCGTTGGTGTGCAGGGTGGTGAACACGATGTGGCCGGTGAGCGACGCCTGGATCGAGATCTCGGCCGTTTCCAGGTCGCGGGTCTCGCCCACCAGGATCTTGTCGGGGTCCTGGCGGAGGATCGACCGGAGGCAGGCGGCGAAGGTCACGCCGATCTCGCCGTTGATCGGCACCTGGATCAGGCCGTCGATGTCGTACTCGACCGGCTCCTCGGTGGTGATGATCTTGTCCGCGACGGTATTCAGCTCGTTGAGCGTGGCGTAGAGCGTCGTCGTCTTGCCCGACGACGTCGGCCCGGTCACCAGGATGATCCCGTTCGGCTTGTAGATCACCTGCCGCCAGATCCCCAGCGTGTCCTGGGGCATCCCGATCTTCTCGAGGTCGAGGTTGACCACCGTCCGGTCGAGGATCCGCAAGACCACGCTCTCGCCGAACAAGGTCGGCAGGGTCGAGACCCGGATGTCGACCTGGTTGCCGCCGATGGCCAGCTCGATCCGGCCGTCCTGCGGGAGCCGCCGCTCGGCGATGTCGAGGTTGGCCATGACCTTGATCCGGCTCGAGATCGCCGGCGCCAGGTGGCGGGGCGGCGGCACCAGCTCATAGAGGATGCCGTCGACCCGGTACCGCATCTTGTATTCGTCTTCGAACGGCTCGAAGTGGATGTCCGACGCCTTGTCCTTGATCGCCAGGAGCAGCACCATGTTCAGGAGCTTGCGGACCGGCGCGGCCTCGGCCATCTCCTCGATCGCCTCCAGGTCGATCGTGTTCTCGTTGCGGTTCTGGAACTGCGACAGCCCCTTGTCGTTCTCGATCTGCTTGACGACGTCCTGGATCGACTCCTGCTTGCCCGCGTAGAGCCGGGCGATCGCCGCCAGGACGTCGGACTCGGCCGCGATCACCCCCTTGACGTTCACGCCCAGGAACGACTTGATGCTGTCCAGGGTGGCCGGGTTCTGCGGCTCGGCCATCGCCACCTGGACGCTCTTGTCCTTCTTGTTCTGCGAGATCGGCACGATCTTGAACGACGTCGCCATCGTCTCGTTGACCATCTCGGTCAACTCCGCCGGGATCGCCATCTCCCCCAGGCGGACGACCTTCATGCCGAGCTGTTCGCCCAGGGCCTTGAGCACCTGGTCCTCGGTCGCCAGGCCGAGCCGCGTGGCCACCTTGCCGATCATCTCGTTGTCGGACCGCTTCTGCTCTTCGAGGACCTTCCACAGGCCATCCTCGTCGAGATAGCCCATGTCCACCAGGATCGTGCCGAGTCGCCGAGCCATGCATCCACCTTCTTCCGCGCGGGCGAAGACGTGTCCGAGACGTTCGAGAGGGGCCCGATTCCGAGGTCGATCGTTCGCTTCGAGGCGCCACGGCCGGGACGGCCGGGCGGCGGATCGGAACCGGGATGCGTCCGCCCGGCCCGGGACGACGCCGCGGGCCGAGGACGACGGGCCCGGACGGACCCTGTTGACGTGTCACGATTTACGGGCGGGTCGAGCCGGCGTGACGCCGCCGCCTCCATCCATCGCTGATTTTACTTCGTCTTCTTGATGTCGGCGTCCTCGTCGGCGTCCTCGTCCCCTTCCTCGTCCATGATCCCCTTCTTGGCGTTGTCGATCCGCTGGCGGAGGTCGGCCGGCTTCCGCGACTTGTACATCGCCTCTTCTTCCTCGACGAGCCCCTGCTTCCAGAGGTTGTACAGGCTGTCGTCGAGCAGGATCATCCCGTGCTTGCGCCCGGTCTGGATCGACGAGTCGATCCGGTACGTCTTGTTCTCGCGGATCAGGTTCGAGATCGCCGGGGTGACGACGAGCATCTCGTAGGCGGCCACCAGCCCCTTGGGCTTCCGGGGGACCAAAGCTTGGGCGAGCACGCCGAGGATCGCCACCGAGAGTTGGGTCCGGATCTGGTCCTGCTGCTCCTGGGGGAACACGTCGATGATCCGGTTGACCGTCCCTTCGGCCGAGTTGGTGTGCAAGGTCCCGAAGACGATGTGCCCGGTCTCGGCCGCGGTAATGGCCGCCTGGATCGTCGCCAGGTCGCGCATCTCGCCGACCAGGATGATGTCGGGGTCCATCCGGAGGGCCCGGCGGATCGCCTCGGGGAAGTCGGGGACGTCGATCCCGATCTCGCGCTGGTTGACCAGCGACTTGATGTGCTTGTGGTAATACTCGATCGGGTCTTCGATCGTGATGATGTGGCGATCGAGGTTGTTGTTGATCCAGTTGATCATGCTGGCCAGGCTGGTCGTCTTGCCCGAGCCGGTCGGCCCGGTGACCAGGATCAGGCCGCGCGGGCGGGTGATCAATTGTTCCATCACGGCCGGCAGGCCGAGCTGGGCAAACGTCAAGAAGTCGTTGGGGATTCGCCGGAGGACCAGGCCGATGTTGCCGCGTTGCTTGTAGATGGCCACGCGGAACCGGGCGGCCTCGCCGAAAGCGAACCCGAAGTCGCAACCGCCGACCTCCTGCAACTCCTGCTGGCATCGTTCCGGGGTGATGCTCTTCATCAGGGCCGAGGTGTCGGACGATTCGAGGACCTTGGTGTTCAGGGGGACCATGTGGCCGCCCAGCCTCAACATCGGTTTGGAGCCGACGGTCAGGTGGAGGTCGCTCGCCCGCTGGCTCACGACCGTCTGGAGCAGCTTGTCGATCAGCAGCGTTCCCATGAGCGTCCCGGACCTTTCGCGAAGTCTCCGCCGGTCGACCCCCGGAAACACCGAGGGTCGTCCCCCGCCGTCGGGGGTTGACTTTGTCCTGTTGACGGGTTGTCCACCGAAGCGAAAGGCTCTGCGATAGGGGTTGCGGCGACGGCCCGAGGGCTCGTCTCGCAGGCCATTATTTCGGCGGACGCGGTCCGATCAAGCGTCGGACGCGCCGAATCTTGGGGTCGTGGTCCGTCCGGCCCATCGTGGTGGCGGGGCCGAGGCGGGCGGAGTCGGCCCCCGGCGGGGCCGGTTGCCGGACGATGGGCGGGCCGGCGGGGGACGACCGGCGGGGGGCCGGGCGGGCCGACTTGGGGTCAGGCCGGGGTCTCGGCGAGTGATTCCTGGTGGGTGATCCGCAGGACCTCGTCGAGGGTGGTCTGACCCTTGAGGACCTTGATCATCCCGTCCTCGAACAGCGTATGCATCCCCTGTTTCCGGGCCACCTTGCGGAGCGCCTGGGTCGGTTCTCCCTTGAAGGTCATGTCGCGGATCGCGCTGGTCATGATCATCATCTCGTGGATGCCCATGCGCCCGCGATAGCCCGACTTGTTGCAGTGCGAGCAGCCCTTCCCCTTCATGAAGTTGGCCTTCTTGGCGACCTCGGGGCGGAGCCCGATCGACTTGAGGATCGAGGCCGGCGGCTCGTACCGGACCTTGCATTTCGGGCAGACTTTGCGGACCAATCGCTGGGCCATGATCCCCATGACCGAGCTGGCCACCAGGAACGGCTGGACCCCGATATCGACCAGTCGTGTTACAGCGCTGGGCGCATCGTTCGTGTGAAGTGTGCTGAAAACCAAGTGTCCCGTCAGAGACGCTTGAATGGCGGTGTTGGCGGTCTCTTCGTCGCGGATTTCGCCGACCAAGAGGATGTTGGGATTCTGCCGGAGCATGGCGCGGATGATCCGGGCGAACGTCATCCCGATCTTGGATCGGACCTCGCATTGGTTGACCCCGGGGAGGTAATATTCCACCGGGTCCTCGGCCGTGATGATCTTGACGTCGGGCCGGTTCAACTCGTTCAAGGCGGCGTAGAGGGTTGTCGTCTTGCCCGACCCGGTGGGGCCGGTGACGAGGAGGATGCCGTTGGGCCGCTTGATGAGCCCCTGGAACCGCTTCCAGTTGTCGTCGGACAACCCGAGGTCGCGGAGCCCCACTTTGATGTTGTCTCGGTCCAGGATTCGCATGACGACCGACTGGCCGTGACTGGTCGGGAGGATGCTGACACGCAGGTCGATGTCCTTGCCCGCGACGTGGATCTTGATCCGCCCGTCTTGGGGCCGGCGCTTCTCGGCGATGTCGATCGACCCCATGATCTTGATCCGGCTGACCATCGCTCCCAGGAGGCGGCGCGGGGCCGAGTCGCGCTCGATGCAGACGCCGTCGATCCGGTAGCGGATGCGGACGCGGTCCGAGAACGGCTCGATGTGGATGTCGGAGGCCCGGCTCATGACCGCCTCCTGAATGATGAGGTGCACCAGGCGGATGACCGGCGCGTCGCCTTCTTCGAGCATGTTCGACGACGAGCCGCGGGCCCCGGACACGCCGTCGTCGGAGAAGTCGATCGCGGTGTCGGTGAATTCCTGGAGCATCGAGTCGACCGACTCGGTCTCTTGCGAGGCCCCGCCGTAATACTTATTGATCGCCTCCAGGATGGCTTCCTTCGACGCGAGGGCGACGTCGATCTCGCGGTTCAGGACGAACCGGAGCTTGTCGACGGTCTCGAAATCGTTGGGGTTGGCCATGATGACCTTGATCATCCCGTTTTCCTGGGCGAGCGGCATGACGATGTTTTCGCGGGCGAGCGACTCGGGGACGAGTTCGACGACCGAGGCGGGGATCTCGATCTCGCGGAGGGCGACGAAGTCCATGCCGAACTGCTCGGCCTTGGCCTTCATGATGTCGTCGGAGTCGACGTAGTTCAGTTTGACCAGCGCATCTTCCAGCGGGAGCTTGTCCATCCGCTGGGCTTCCTTGAGCTGGTCTGGGCCGATGACCTGCCGCTTGACGAGGATGTCGCTCCAGTCGCGGTTCTGCTTGGCCATGAGGTGGGCTCCGGGGGAGTCGCGGACGAGATCGCGCCGACGCATCGCGGGACGGCGCGGGCGGCGCCGGACTCGCGGGCGGATGCGCCCTCGGGCTGTGTCGAGAGGTTATCGCGGGGGAACGACCGTTCCGCAAGAAAAATAGGCCGGCGACGCGGGAGATGCGTTCGATCGAAAGGCTTAGGGCAGGCCGGATGATGCGAGGGATGACGCGGCCGATAGTCATTAAACTAACACGGCGAACCGGCCCCGACAAGCGACCCGAACCAAAATCCCCCGACGGATTAAGCACGACGCCGGGCGGCCGAAAGATTTCGGCGGCCCGGCGCGGTTGGGTTCGTTTTCGGGGTCGGCCGCTCAGCGGTCGCGGCTGATCTGCTGTCCGTCGGCGAGCGCGGCCTGGGCGGCGGCGAGGCGGGCGATCGGGACGCGGAACGGGGAGCAGGACACGTAGTCCATGCCCACCTTGTGGCAGAAGGCGACGGATTCGGGGTCGCCGCCGTGCTCGCCGCAGATCCCGACCTTGAGGTGCTCGCCGTGCTTGGCCTTGCGAGAGGCTCGGCCCTTCTGGGTCCCCATCTCGACGAGCTGGCCGACGCCCGAGGCGTCGAGGGTCTGGAACGGGTCGACCTTGAGGATCTTGTGTTCGACGTAAGCCGGGACGAACGAGGCGATATCGTCGCGGCTGAAGCCGAACGTCATTTGGGTGAGGTCGTTGGTCCCGAACGAGAAGAACTCGGCTTCCTCGGCGATCAGGTCGGCCGTCAAGGCGGCTCGGGGGACCTCGATCATGGTGCCGATCAGGTATTCGACCTCCGTGCCCGCCTTGGCCATGCACTCCTTGGCGACCTGGATCGTCCGCTTCTTGAGGAACGACAGTTCCTCGACGGTGCCGACCAGCGGGATCATGATCTCGGGAAGGACGCTCTTGCCCTTCTTCTTGACCGCGATGGCCGCGTCGATGATGGCGCGGACCTGCATGTCGGCGATCTCGGGGAACTTGATCGCCAGGCGGCAGCCGCGGAGGCCGAGCATCGGGTTGGACTCGTGGAGTTGCTCGACCCGCTTCTTGACCTTGGCGACCGGCACGCCCAGTTGCTTGGCGACCTCGGCCTGGCCGGCCTCGTCGTGGGGCAGGAACTCGTGCAAGGGGGGGTCGAGCAGGCGGATGGTGACGGGCAGGCCGTCCATCGCCTCGAAGAGGCCGGCGAAGTCGTCGCGCTGGTACGGTTCGAGGGCGGCGAGGGCGGCCTTCCGCCCCTCCTCGTCGTCGGCGAGGATCATCTTCCTCATGTCGACGATCCGCTGCCCCTCGAAGAACATGTGCTCGGTCCGGCACAGGCCAATCCCCTCGGCGCCGAACTCGCGGGCCTGGCGGGCGTCCTTGGGGGTGTCGGCATTGGTGCGGACCTTCATCGTCCGGTACTTGTCGGCCCACTCCATGAAGACGGCGAAGTCGCCGGTCATCATGGCGGGGACCGTGGGGACCTGGCCGATCATCACGTCTCCGGTGGTCCCGTTGATCGTGAGATACTCGCCCACCTTGACGGTCTGGCCGTTGATGACGACTTGGCCGGCCTTCTCGTCGATCTGGAGGGCGTCGCAGCCGACGACGCAGGGCTTGCCCCAACCCCGGGCGACGACGGCCGCGTGGCTGGCCTTGCCGCCGGTGGCGGTGAGGATGCCCTTGGCCAGGTGCATGCCGGCCACGTCCTCGGGGCTGGTTTCCTTGCGGACGAGCAGGATCGGCTCGGTCGGGTGCTCCTCGGCGAACTTGACGGCCTCGTCGGCCGACAGGATCACCTTGCCGGCCGCGGCGCCGGGGCTGGCGGCGATCCCCTGGGCGACGGGCTTGACCTTGGCCTTGGGGTCGAGCCCGGGCAAGAGCAGGTGGTTGAGGCTGTCGGGATTGACGCGCTGGACGGCGGTCTTCTCGTCGATCAGGCCCTTCTTGGCCATCTCGACGGCGATCCGGACGGCCGACGACCCGGTCCGCTTGCCGGTCCGGGTCTGGAGCATGTAGAGCGTCCCGTCCTGGACGGTGAACTCGATGTCCTGCATCTCCTTGTAGTGGGTTTCAAGCTTCTGGCGGATGCCCATCAGTTGCTCGTAGACCTGGGGCATGTCGGTGCCGAGTCGGCTCATGGGCTCGGGGGTCCGGATGCCGGCAACGACGTCTTCGCCCTGGGCGTTGATCAGGTAGTCGCCGTAGAAGACGTCTTCGCCGGTGTTGGGGTCGCGGGTGAAGGCGACGCCGGTCCCGGAGTTCTCGCCCATGTTGCCGAACACCATCGCCTGGACGTTGACGGCCGTCCCCTTCAGGCCGGTGATCTTCTCGATCCGGCGATACTCGATCGCCTTCTTGCCTTCCCAACTATTGAAGACGGCCATGATCGCCGCCCAGAGCTGGTCCTTGGGGTCCTGGGGGAAGTCCGACCCGGTCCCCTTCTTGTAGACCGCCTTGTACTTCTGGACGAGGAGCTTGAGGTCGTCGCCGGAAAGCTCGGTGTCGAGCTGGACCCCTCGCTCCTCCTTGAGCGCGGCCAGCTCGTGCTCGAAGTGCTCGTGGTCGACGTTCATGACGACGGAGCCGAACATGTCGATCAGGCGGCGGTAGCCGTCGTAGGCGAACCGGACGTTGCCGGTCTTCCGGGCCAGCCCCTCGGTGGCGACGTCGGACAGGCCGAGGTTGAGGATCGTGTTCATCATCCCCGGCATCGACAGGGCGGCGCCCGAGCGGACGCTGACGAGCAGGGGGTCGGCCGGGTCGCCAAGCTTGGCGCCCATCTGGTCCTCGACCAGCTTGATGGCCGCCTCGACCTGGGGCCGGACGGCCTCGGACAGCTTCTTGCCGTTCTCGTAGTAGGCGGCGCAAACTTCGGTGGTGATGGTGAAGCCGGGGGGGACGGGGATGCCGATGACGCTCATCTCGGCCAGGTTGGCCCCCTTGCCGCCGAGCAGGGCCTTCATGTCGGCCTTGCCCTCGGCCTTGCCCCCGCCGAACGAATACACATACTTGTGCGAGTCGGACATCGGTCGTGCGAACTCCCTGGGATGCGGATCGCGATGAAAGGCGTCGGCCCGGCGTCGGGCGCGTCGCCGATGCCCCCCTCGGCCTTCTTAACCACCTGGAATGCCAGAAGCTAACGCCGGGACGCCCGGGCGTCAAGGAGTTGCCCGCCCCTCGCCGGGCCCTCCGGGCCTCCCAACGGCGATTCCGCGGCGGGGATCGGGGCCGAGCGGTCGGCGTCGACCGGGAGGCGGCCGCCGGGGCGGTCGGCCCGCCAGCCAGCCCACGCGACGACGACGGACCGGGCGATCCGCCGGAGCTTCGCCCCCTTCCGGGGGCCAGCCACGGCGGTCCTTGCCTAGAGCCCCAACTCTGACTTGCCGCGAGCGTGAGACTCGCGTACACTAATGACCCCGGACGCGGGGCACGATTCCGACCCGGTCGAGAGGGATCTCGGAGCGCGCATGCCGATCCAATTCGCCGTGCTGGCCAGCGGTTCGCGGGGGAACGCCACCCTGGTCAAGGCCGGGCAGGCCGGGCTTTTGATCGACTTCGGGCTCGCCCCGAGGGCCCTGGCGGCCCGCCTGGCCGAGGTCGGGTCGGACATGGGCCACGTCGCCTCGGCCCTGCTGACCCACACCCACGGTGACCACGTCCACCCGACGACGCTCCGCCTCCTGGGCGTCCGCAAGATCCCCCTGTACTGCCACGAAGGGCACCGGGCGGCCCTGTCGACCCGGCCGGGGTTTCGCGACCTCGACGCCGCCGGCCTGGTCCGGCACTACGACGAGCGGCCGTTCCTGGCCCCGACGGGCCAGCGGGTCGAGCCGGTGGCGCTGAGCCACGACGGCGGGCCGACGTTCGGCTTCCGGGTCGAGGGGCGGCCGGAGCGGCGGTCGAGGCCGGTTTCGGCCGGCTACCTGGCCGACACCGGGTGCTGGTCCGAAACGGTCGCCGAGGCGATGGCCGACGTCGAAGTCCTGGGCGTCGAGTTCAACCATGACGTCGACCTCACCCGGAATTCCGGGCGGGCCGGCTACCTGATCGCCCGCAACCTCGGGCCGCGCGGCCACCTGTCCAACGAGCAAGGGGCCGGGCTGGTCGCGGCCGTCCTGGGCCGGTCGTCGCCGGGGACGGTCCGGCACGTCGTGTTGCTCCACCTCAGCGAGCAGTGCAACCGCCCGAACCTGGCGATCGAGCGGGCCCGGGGGGCGGTCCGGGCCTCGGGCCGGCGGGTGGCGGTCCACGCGGCCCGCCAGGGCCAGCCGTTCCCGAATCTCCTGGTCCGCGCCGGGAGGAAAGCCCGGCCGGCCGCCGGGTCGGGCGTGGCCGCCTTCCCCTGGGAGGCGGACTGACCCGTGCGGGATATCTTCCTCAGCGACGTCCACCTCCGGCTCGACCATCCCGATCGGGGCGCGAGGCTGGCCGGCCTGGTCGACCGGCTCGGCCCGGACGACTCGCTGACGATCGTGGGCGACCTTTGCGACTTCTGGTACGCCGCCCGCCAGCGCTCGGCCGACCCCATGTCCTGCTCGGGCCTCCGGTCGCTGGCGGGGTTCCGCGACCGGGGGGGGGCCATCACGGTCCTGGCCGGCAACCACGACGCCTGGCTCGGCCCGTTCTACGAGCGGACCCTCGGGGCGCGGTTCGAGGCCGACTCGATCGACTTCCTCCGGCAAGGGGCCCGGGTCCACGTCGTCCACGGCCATCGGCAGGGGGCCCGGACGGCCTGGAAGGCGGGCCTGGAAAGCCGCGCCTTCCTGGAAGCGTTCCGCCGCCTCCCCGGTCCCCTGGCCGATCACCTCGGCGCCCAGTTGCAGCGGACCAACGCCCGGCATCAGGACGCCTTCGATCGCCGGGGGCTGGAAGTCTTCCGCCGATTCGCCGCGACGCTCGCCGGGACCTACGACCTGGTCATCCTCGGCCACGTCCACCGGCCCCTCGACACGGGCCCGACCCGGCCTCGCCTGATCGTCCTCGGCGGATGGCAAGCCCAGACTTGCTATCTGACGATCGACGGGACTTCGATCACCCACGTCGTCGAGCCCGCTTGACCCGACCGGCCGTCGACGCCCGGTTTCGCCCTCAAAGGGGTTGCCAATCGGGTCGTTAGGCCCGATAATCTGCGAATCCGGTCGGTCGAAGACCAAACAATCAGGGCCATCGTCGCCGTATGTGGGTATTCGTCGTCCTCGCCTCAACGCCCTGCTTCGCGACGGTGGAAACCGCGACGGCCTCGCGGTTCCCGGGGTTCCACGCCCCCCAGTTCTCCCCAATCTCGACGGTCCTCGTCTTGGGGAACACTCCCGGCCAGTCTCCTCCCGGCCCCGGCTCCGCCTCCGATCGGGTCGCCGACGAGATCGAGTCGGATGACGACGAGCCCACCAGCCCTGGGATCGACCCGGCCCCGGATTCTTGCCCGCCGCGCCTTGGCCTCCGCCTTCATCTTTCTTCCCTCCTCCCGGTCCTCCCCCCTCCCAAAGCCCTCTTACCCCGACTGCGTTGCTGAAGGGGGCCCGACGGCCTGACGTGGAAGATCCCGGTCCCGCCGGTGGTCCGCGGCCGTCCCCGGCCCGTGGCCGCCATGCGCGACGCCTTCGACGGGATCTCGCGGGGATCGTCGGGGTTCGCCCCTCGACGCTTCGGGGCCTTCGAGATCGATGATCGGTGGGGACGGGCCTGGCCTGTTCCCCCAGTCCCGATCGGTCGACGGCCTCCGACGCTCCGACAACGCCGCGCGTGGGTTTACATACATTCGCACCCGAAGTCGCCGGCTCGTGGAGTCGGGAGAGGAAGGTCAGGCTCATGATCCATGAATTCTGGGAAAATTTCCGCCACAATCTCTTCAAACCGCTGCTGCTGTTCTTCTATATGGGATTCCTCGTCCCGATCCTCGGCGTCGAGTTCGAGTTCCCGCACATCATCTATCAGGGCCTGACGATCTACCTCCTGGTCTCGATCGGCTGGCACGGCGGCGAGGAACTGGCCAAGCTCGACAACAAGGTCTTGACCCAAGCCTTGGAGTTCATGGGCGTCGGGTTCGTCACCAATTTCCTCATCGGCGTCGCCGCCTATCTGTTCCTCCGCGGGTTCACCAAGCTGAGGAAGGTCGACGCGGCCACGGTGGCGGGCTACTACGGGTCGGACTCGGCCGGCACGTTCGCCACGTGCGTCGGCGTCCTGGGCGGGCTGGTCAAGCTCGGGCAGGTCGAGTTCAATTATGCCCCGTATATGCCGGTGATGCTGGCGGTCATGGAGATCCCGGGTTGCCTCGTGGCCCTGTTCCTGGTCTCCCGGCTCCGGGCCCAAGGGATGGACGCCCTGGGGCACATGCCCAACGAAGAAGGCTACGACAAGCATGCCAAGGCCCCGGCCCCCGTCGAAAGGGAGGGGGGACACGGTGGCCATCAAAGGACGTCGCAGGGGACGAATGTCGGGGGCCTCGGCTATGAAGACTTCGCCGCGAAGAAGCCGCCGGGCATCTTCAGTCGCGAGATCCTCCACGAGGTGTTCCTGAACCCCGGCCTGTTCCTGCTCTTCGGCGGGATCGTCATCGGCTTCGTCGGCCAGAAACAGGGTTCGGACGTGACGAACCCCGACGACCCGTTGTTCCTCAACCTGTTCCAGGGCTTGCTCTGCTTGTTCCTCCTGGAGATGGGGATGACGGCGTCCCGGAAGCTCAAGGACTTGAAGCGGGGCGGGCTGCCGTTCATACTCTTCGGCATCCTGGCCCCGGTCGTGTTCGCCACGTTCGGGATCGTGGTGGCCCACCTGTTCAGCATGGTCATCCATCAGGAGCTGCAACTCGGGACCTACGTGTTGTTCTCGGTCCTCTGCTCCGCCGCGTCCTACATTGCAGTGCCGGCCGTGCAGCGGCTGGCCATCCCCGAGGCGAGCCCGACGCTGCCGCTGGCGGCCTCGCTGGGCCTGACATTCTCGTTCAACGTCACCATCGGCATCCCGCTGTATGTCCAGATCGCCAAGTCTTTGATGCGAGCCTTCCCGGCCGCCCACTGATCGGCCGAGGTCGCCGGCTCGGCGGCCCCGGCCCGTGGCCTGGTATCGCGTCCCCGGGGGGGAAGACGCGATGTCGGTCGCGGGCCGGGACCGCCGGGCCGGCCCGCTATCGAAGCCGCGAACGGCCGGGCCCGCGAGGCGCCGGGCCGACCGGCCCGCCCGCGTCACTCGTCGGCGGCTTCGAGTTCGGCGACTTGGTCGCGGAGCCCGTCGTGATAGGGCTGAAGCTCGGAGGCCCGTCGGAACGCCTTGAGGGCTTCGCCGCGGCGACCGAGGCGGAGCAGGCATTGGCCCATCCCGGACAAGGCCCCGGTGTGGTAGGGGTTGTGCTCCAGGACGTGCCGGCAGTCCGCCACGCTCTCGGCGAGCTGGCCTTGCGCGTAGTGGGCGATCGCCCGCTGGTTGTGGGCCTCGGCGAACGCGGGGGAACGGGCGATCAGGCGGTCGGCCCCCTCGATGGCCTCGGCGAACCGTCCCCGGCGGATCAGGTCGCGGACCCGCTCCAGGGCCGCGTTGTTCTCGGGCGTGTCGGCCCGGAACCAGACGGCCCAGAGGGCGTTGTCGGCCAGGGCCCGGACGAACGGGTCGGGGTCGCGGAGGGCCCGGGCCAGGGCGGCGTTGCACCCGAACCCGCCGAAGAGGCCGAGGGCCAGGACCGAGGCGCGGCGGGCCCGCGGGTCGCCGGCCGAGAGGAGGCGGATCAGGGTCCCTTCGCCGTAGCGGCCCGCGACGCCCCGGCGAAAGGCGTCGATGTTTTGATCTTTGAGGAAGGCCTCGTAATAATCCACCAGCAGCGACCCGGAATGGGGCGGGAGCATGCCGGGGGCTCCGATCCGAGGGGGGGCCGTCGAGGCGACGGCGACGCCGGGACTGGCGGGGGGGAATGCCGCCGCGACCAGGGCCAGGGCCAGGGCCGCCCCGATCGAGCGGGGCGGGACCATCCGCCCGGGGGGGCGGGGCGAAGGTGAGAGGGCCGGCGGTCGGTGCAAGGGTGGGGACTCCAAGGCGGGCGCGGGGCCCCGACGATCGGCGGTCGACCGAGCGGGCGGGGCCGGGGCGGGGGCCTCGTCGACGGCGCCGAGTCTATCATTCCCCGGGCGTCGCCACCAACGGATTTCCCGGAGGCCCGGGGGTCGCGGCCCCCGCCCGGAAATTCGGCCGGTTTTCGATGGGGGAGATCGGGCCTGGGGTCGTATCTTAGGGGCGGGCCGGTTCGGTGGTCGGTCGGTCGGTGGCCAGGATCGCATTCGGTAGGAGTTTCCCATGCGAGTCGGTGCGAAACGATGGGTCGGGATGTTCGCCGCCTTGCTGGCGACGACCGGCCAGGACGAGACCTGGGCGGGCCCTCCGCTGGGGGAGCGGGTCGAGGCGGTGGTGAACGTCGGCGAGTTCGCGGGGTCGCACTGGGGCTTGCTCGTGGTCGACGCGGCGACGGGCCGGACCGTCTTCGAGCGGAACGCCGACCTCCTGTTCTGCCCGGCCTCGGTCACCAAGCTGTTCTCGACGGCCGCGGCGCTGGTGGACCTGGGGGCGGACCATCGCTTCAAGACGCCGGTGGTCCGCCGGGGCGAGGTCAAGGACGGGACCCTCCGGGGCGACCTGATCCTGGTGGCCCGCGGCGACCTCTGCCTGGGCGGCCGGACCGGGCCGGACGGGTCGCTCTTGTTCGAGGACAACGACCATTCCTATGCCGGGGGCAACCCCGACGCCACGCTCGTGGCGGGCGACCCGCTCGCCGGGCTCACCCACCTGGCCCGCGAGGTCCACTCGGCCGGCATCAAGGCGATCACCGGCGACGTCCTCGTCGACGACCGCCTGTTTGAAGCCGCCCCGAGCACCGGCAGCGGGCCGTCTCGGGTCACGCCGATCGTGGTGAACGACAACGTCGTCGACGTCCTGGTCACGCCCGGGGCCCGGGCGGGCGAACCGGCTCGGGTCCGGCTCGTCCCCGAAACGACGTTCGTCGAGGTCGACGCGCGGGTGGAGACGACGGGCGAAGGGGCGGCCTCGATCCAGGTCCAGGCCGCCGGCCCGCGCCGATTCGCGGTCCGTGGCCAGATCCCGGCGGGACACAAGCCGGTCCTGAAGATCTACGAGGTCGAGGACCCCGCCGCGTTCGCCCGATCCCTGTTCATCGAGACGTTGCGGGCCCGGGGCGTGAAGGTGAACGCCTCGCCGCTGGGCGAGAACGCCCCCCCGGCGCTCCCGTCCAAGGCCGAGGTCGCCGCGTTGCCCGTGGTGGCCGAATACACCTCGCCGCCGCTCAAGGAATACCTCCGGGTGATCCTCAAGGTCAGCCAGAACTTGCACGCGAGCACCCTGCCGATGCTCCTGGCGTCCCACCACGGCGAGAAGACGCTGGAGCGCGGGCTCCGCCTCGAAGGGGAGATGCTGGCGAAGCTGGGCATCGACGCGCGGACGATCGCCTTCGGCGGGGGGGCCGGGGGTTCGCGCTCCGACCTGGTGACGCCCCGGGCGACGGTCACCCTGCTCCGCGCGATGGCGGCCCGGCCCGATTTCGCGGCCTACGACGCCGCCTTGCCCGTCCTCGGCCGCGACGGGACCCTGGCCAAGGCCGTGGCCCCCGAGAGCCCCGCCCGGGGTCACGCCCACGCCAAGACGGGCACCTACTGGGTCGAGAACGGCCTCGACGGCCGCCCCGTCCTCTTGAGCAAGGCGCTGGCCGGCTACCTCGAAACCGCGTCCGGCAAGAAACTCACCTTCGCCTTCTTCCTCAACAACGCCCCCGTCGAAGCCGTCAAAGGCTCACCCCACGAGATCGCCGCCGCCGCCGGCCGCTTGCTCGGCAAGCTCTGCGAAGTCTTCTACCTCGACACCCCCGACCTCAACGAATCGTGAAAATCGTGGGTCGTGGGTCGTGGGTCGTGGAGCGTGGAGCGTGGAGCGTTTCCCCGGGTGCCACGGTTTCGGTACTCCGACACC